>ENA-ORRQ01003081-ORRQ01003081.1-human-gut-metagenome-genome-assembly--contig:-NODE-3081-length-10225-cov-3.414356_pt1 | contig 10225 bp, 6 predicted proteins | sample MGYA00242177_ERZ509138 | MGnify/ENA primary metagenome ERZ509138 (study PRJEB26280, sample SAMEA2338628) | human gut metagenome | biome: human gut; feature: human-associated habitat; material: faeces...
CATGATGGTCGGTATGCTCATCATTGATGTTGCCATCCTGCTCACATTGCTCCTGAATCATACAGATACGCCCCATGTGGTGATGATGGGTCATCACCGTAGATAGCAAGATGCTCAATGTAGCTATCCAGAGACTAAATATGTATAATATTCTTTTCCTCATTCGCAATTTGGCTACAAAATTACAGTTTTTTTGCAATATTACCAAGACGACGTGATGATTTTATAGCATTTTATCTAAAAAAAACTAAAAGACTAGTAACCGTTCTTGGTTCATAGCCGTATTTAAAATAAAATTTAGTATCTTTGCAATCAAAATTAGTACATAAATAAAAATGAAAAAGTTTATTGCAGTTTTACAGTTACTCTTAGTAGTAATGTTGGCTCATGCGCAGATGATGAACCCAGTGAAGTTCTCCACCTCGCTCAAGACCAATGGAACCGCTGTAGCGGAAATCGTGTTTAATGGAAAGATTCAACCGGGATGGCATGTCTATTCTACAGGTTTGGGCGCAGACGGACCTATTTCAGCCACTTTTAACGTAAACAAGCTTGACGGTGTAGAACTCGTAGGCAAGTTGCAGGCTCGTGGCCATGAAATTTCAAAGTTCGACCCTCTCTTTGAGATGAAGTTACGCTTCTTCGAGGGTAGCGCTACTTTCGTACAGAAAGTGAAGTTCACCAAACCTAACTATCTTATCGATGCTTATTTAGAGTATGGCGCTTGCAGCGACCAGAATTGTCTTCCACCTAGCGAGGCAAGCTTCAAGCATAGTGGTAAATCTCCTGCTGTAGATGGCAAGGATGCTGTCAGCCCTGAAGATGCGAAAGCTAACGAAATGACAGACGATCCAGCAGCTATCGCTAAGGCGAAAGCAGACTCTTTGGCTCAACTTGCCGTAGCAGAGAAAGTAGATAGCACTGCTAATATTGATTCTTCATTCTCTGTAGATGGTGATGATGCTAAGGCTTGGTGGAAACCGGTTGTAAAGGAGCTTCAGGCGTTTGGTGGCAACAATGACATTGCCAACCATTCACTCTTCTATATCTTCATTATCGGTTTTGTTGGCGGTCTGCTCGCTCTTGTGATGCCATGTATCTGGCCTATCATTCCGATGACAGTAAGCTTCTTCCTGAAGCGTGCCAAGAATGACAAGAAGAAGGGTATCCGCGATGCCATCACTTATGGTTTGAGTATTGTCATCATCTATCTGGCACTCGGTCTCACCGTTACTGCCATAGCAGGTCCTAGCACTCTCAATGCGCTTAGTACAAGTGCGGTGTTCAACATTATCCTCTTCTTGCTTCTGGCAGTCTTCGCATTCTCATTCTTCGGATGGTTCGAAATCAAGTTGCCAGACAGTTGGGGTAATGCTGTAGATAACAAGGCTTCCAGCACAACAGGACTCATCAGCATCTTCCTGATGGCGTTCACACTCGTGCTCGTAAGTTTCTCTTGTACCGCTCCTATCATCGGCTTACTTCTGGTACAGACTGTTACATCAGGTGACTGGTTGGCACCAACCATTGGTATGTTTGGTTTTGCCCTTGCTCTCGCCCTGCCTTTCACCCTCTTTGCACTCTTCCCATCTTGGCTGAAGTCAGCTCCTAAGTCTGGTTCTTGGATGGAGACCATCAAGATTGTGCTTGGTTTCATTGAGCTTGCTTTCTCTTTGAAGTTCTTGTCTGTTGCAGATTTGGCTTATGGCTGGCACATTATGGATCGCGAGGTATTCCTCTCACTCTGGATTGTCATCTTCGGCCTGCTCGGTCTCTACCTGATTGGCAAGTTGAAGTTCCAGGTAGATGCCATCGGCGGTGACCTCAACAAGCCAATGCCAGTAGCCTGCATTATGCTTGGTCTTTGTTCCTTGGCTTTCTCTGTTTATATGATTCCTGGTCTTTGGGGTGCTCCTTGCAAGGCAGTAAGTGCTTTTGCCCCACCAGTAAATACCCAGGATTTCAACCTGAATACCAAGGTGGTAGAACCGGCTTATAAGGACTACGAGGAAGGTATGGCAGCAGCAAAGGCAGCAGGCAAACCAGTACTGATTGACTTTACCGGCTACGGTTGTGTCAACTGCCGTAAGATGGAGGCTTCTGTATGGACAGACCCTAGTGTTACTGACATTTTGACAAAGGACTACGTACTCATCTCACTCTATGTAGATGACAAGACTCCATTGTCTCAGCCTATGGAGGTGACTTTCAATGGCGAAAAGCGTACATTGAGAACCATCGGTGACAAGTGGAGCTACTTGCAGGCAAGCAAGTTTGGTGCTAATGCCCAGCCATTCTACATTCCTGTGGATAATGAGGGAAATCCTCTGAACGCTGCATTCAGCTTCAAGGAGGATGTCAGTGCTTATCTTGACTTCCTGCATAAGGGTCTTGATAACTATCGTAAGTAATAATTAACTTTTCATAAAGCGGGAGTGGCATATTATTTGCTATTCCCGCTTTTGTAATTAAAGTATAACACTATAAAAAGAGGAATTTATGAACAATAAAGAAGTTCCAGTCCTGCTTTTGACAGGCTATCTGGGCAGTGGTAAGACTACCCTGCTCAACAAGATTTTGGCTAACAAGAAGGGTATCAAATTTGCCGTTATCGTCAACGATATCGGTGAGGTGAATATTGATGCAGCTCTCATAGAGAAAGGTGGTGTGGTAGGTCAGAAGGATGATTCCCTGGTTTCACTCCAGAATGGATGTATTTGCTGTACCTTGAAGATGGATCTTGTAGAACAGCTCAAGGAAATCGTAGATATGAAGCGTTTCGATTATATTGTAATAGAGGCAAGCGGTATCTGCGAGCCTGCACCTATAGCACAGACCATCTGCTCTATCCCATCCCTGGGTCCTCAGTATATCAAGAACGGTATCTTGCGCCTAGACAGCATCGTTACTGTAGTTGATGCACTTCGTATAAAGGACGAGTTTGCCAATGGTTCTGATTTGATGAAGCCAAACCTCGATGAGGAGGATCTCGCTTCTCTCGTAATCCAGCAGATGGAATTCTGTAACATCATCCTTCTCAATAAGGCCGCAGATGTAGAGCCTAAGGAGTTGGAGCACCTGAAGCAGATTATCCGCGCTATCCAGCCTAAGGCAGAGATTTTCGAATGTAACTATGGTGATGTAGATCTCGATCTGATTGTCAATACTCACAAGTTTGACTGGCAGACTGTTGCAACATCAGCAGGCTGGATTCAGAAAATCGAATCTGAACGAAGCGGAGAAGAGGACCAGGATGAAGAAGAGCATGAGCATCATCACCACCATGATGAAGACGATGACGAGCACGAGCATCACCACCACGATCATGAGGATCATGAACATGGTCACCACCACCACCATCATCACGATCATGACCATGACTACGAAGGTGGCGAGGTTGAGGAATATGGTATCGGAACCTTCGTATATTATCGCCGCAAGGCATTCGACCTGGCTCTCTTCGATGAGTTTGTTGCAAGAAAATGGCCTCGTGACATCGTTCGTGCCAAGGGTATTTGCTATTTTGCTGATGAACCAGATATGTGCTATGTTTTCGAGCAGGCTGGTCAGCAGAAGACTGTCAAGCAGGCTGGTCAGTGGCTCGCTACAATGCCAGCCGACCAGCTCGCAGAACTGCGCAAGAACAATCCGCAGCTCGAAAAGGAATGGGATGAGAAACTTGGTGACCGTATGATCAAGATTGTATTCATAGGTCAGCACATCAAGGATCAGAAGGATGCTATTATCGCCGAACTTGATAAGACTTTAGCACTCTAAGGGAAGTCGCCCTGTCAGGCAAAAGCATGAAGAGATTTATGTTTTTTGTCCTCACAGGGCGTTATATTTTACTTGTAAAACTTAAGAGATAATAGCGCATTTTAACTACCGAAAAGATGAAAAAACCAGAAATTAAAGGAAAAATGCGGGTAAAAATGCAGTTTTTTCTTCGTTTGTACTTTTAATTCGTTTTTTTTTGTTAAATTTGCAGCCGATTAATAAATAATTAAGTGAATATACAAAGAAATGAAGACCGATTTTCGACCTGCATATATTAAGGACTTTGAGGCGTGTTGGAACATCATTGATCAGGCTCGTCGCTCTATGATTGCATCAGGACGTCATCAGTGGACTAATGACTATCCTGCCGAGCACGATATAAAAGACGACATCAACAATGGTAACGCATACGTACTTACCGTAGATGGCGAGGTGGCTGTCTATGGTGCAGTAGCACTCAATGGTGAACCACAGTACGATTTTATCGATGGCGACTGGCTTACCACAGGCGATTATTATGTAATACACCGCTTTGCGACGTTGCCTAAATATCAGCGTGAGGGTTTCGCACGTATATTTATTAATAAGGTGAATAGTCTCTGCGAGGTAGAAAAGGTTCCTAGCATCAAGGTAGATACCAATTTCGATAATCTTCCGATGATAAACTTGCTCTCTTCCATGGGCTTCTGCATCTGCGGAAGAATCAACTATGGGAACAGAGGTATGCGCTTTGCTTTCGAAAAGCAAACGATACAGCCACAAATACAATAACGATTTACAGACATTATGGAGGATAAATTAAATAGAATGAGAAGCTTGGTCAATCAACTGAACCAAGCTTCTGATGTTTATTATAACGGCAAAGGTGAAATCCTTACCGATTACGAATGGGATGCCCTGTTTGACCAACTCAAGAAGCTGGAAGAGGAAACCGGCGAAATTCTCCCCGATTCCCCTACCAACAAAGTTTCTGAAGATACTATCGTCGGTCAGAAGGAAGAACACGAGTTCGCAGCTCTCTCTCTGGCAAAGACCAAGAAGGTCAGCGACCTCGTCAAGTGGGCAGAAGACCGCCCTATCTGGATTTCCTGGAAGCTGGATGGTCTCACCTTGGTTGTGACATACGACAATGGCAAACTAACCAAGGTAGTGACTCGCGGTAATGGCCATATTGGCACCAACATTACGCATCTGGCACCAGCTATCAGTGGTATTCCGCTGTCTATCAGCGAAAAGGGACATCTCGTGATTCGTGGCGAGGCTGTCATCTCCTATGCCGACTTCGAGCAGTTTATCATCGAAAGCGAAGGTGATTACGCCAATCCCCGCAATCTTGCATCCGGATCTCTTTCTTTGAAAGATGTAGAAGAAGTAAAGCAGCGCCATATCCAATGGATTCCTTTCACCCTGGTTTATTGCGAACAGGAAATCACATCATGGGGCAAAAGAATGCAGTGGTTGGAAGAACAGGGTTTTCATCCGGTAGAACGCCAGAACATAGAGCAGCCAACTTCTGATAACATCCAAAAGGAAATTGATGCTTTTACAGCTAAGGTGACCAATAAAAAGAATCCTTTCCCTGTAGATGGTCTCGTCATCTGCTACGATGATACCTCCTATGCTGCTACAGGTTCCGTAACAGGTCATCATGCAACAAGAGCCGGTTACGCCTTCAAATGGCAAGATGAGCACGCCGATACCGAACTCGACCACATCGAATGGTCGTGTGCAGCCAATACCATCACTCCTGTGGCTGTCTTCAAGCCTGTAGAACTGGAAGGCACAACTGTTCAGCGAGCATCTCTCTGCAATGTAAGTGAATGCGAGCGTTTGGGTATCGGAGGCAAGGGAACCCGATTGCAGGTAATCAAGGCCAACAAGATTATCCCAAAGGTGATCAATGTGACAGAATCACTGGGTGTTTTTGAAATTCCTGAAGAGTGTCCTGTCTGCCATGCTGAAGCTATCGTTAGAGAAAGCGAAAGCGGTACGAAAACACTGCATTGTACCAACCCGCAATGTGCAGCGAAGCAGTTGAAGAAGTTCACGAGATTCGTAAGCAAGGAAGGTTTGAACATAGAAGGTATTTCAGAACAGACCATCTGGAAGCTGGTAAACGAAGGTTTGATCAGTGAGTATGCAGACTTTTATCATCTTTCTGATCATGCCTATGTCATCTCTTCCTGGGAAGGATTCGGAAAGAAGAGTGTAGGCAATATGCTGGAAAGCATCCGCAAAAGCCGAAATACAGATGGTCGTCATCTGCTCTATGCACTGAACATCCCGCTGTGTGGAGGTGATGTCGCCAAAAAGCTGATTGAACGCTATCCAGTCAGGAAACTGATAGAAACCGCACGGCTCTGTATGTTTGATGATGAGTTTGCCAGCATAGACGGCATTGGTCCTGAAAAAAGTGCCAAATTCATCGCCTGGTTCAAAGATGACAACAACTTCGCTCATGTAGAGCATCTGATGAAGGAGCTGACCATTACAGAACAGGCAACTGTAGAGAAAGGCACGCTGTGTGATGGACTAACCTTCGTTGTAACGGGTGATGTTCATCATTATAAAAACCGCACCGAGCTGAAGGCTTACATCGAAAGCCAAGGTGGCAAGGTGACGGGAAGCGTTAGCAAGAGTACCAACTATCTGATTAATAACGATGCTGCCTCGCAGAGTTCAAAGAACAAGAAGGCACACGAACTCAACATCCCTATCATCACGGAAGATGAGTTCGTTGAGAAATTCGGATAAAAAGAAATCCCTTAGACTTCAACAAGCCTAAGGGATTTTTATTTGGTTATTCTTGAATTAGTGCGTTCCGCAATATTGTCCCATAAAAAGGATACCGCCACTCTGACTGTCCTGAATCATATACACAAATGGACAGTCAGCGATGAACTCCACATTTCTTGTCTCCTCAGGTGCCATGGCTGTCAGCATCACGGCAGCAGTTACAGCAGCAGCCTTTGTTCCCTGCTCATTCACCTCTATCTTTGCCTTCTGAAGCATCTTGCTTACAAAGAAATTGCCGTCAGCAAAATGACTGAAGTTCGCTTTGCCTGCCACAAACATAGAAGGAGCACCCAAATCACTGATGATTGCATTCAGAGGCAGTTCCTGTTCGATAGTAAATCTAGGCAACTTGAGATTCACCATACAGTTTTCCATATTCTGCGAAATCTGATTCAGCTTCTCTTCATCCAATCCTTTCATGATTTCCTGGATATTCTTGCCCTCATTTGGCAGAAGTACCAGCATGCGATAGCTGCCATTGCCATAAGGAAGATCTACAGCCTTGAAATCCTTGTTCTCTGCATAGAAGAGCTTCTTTACCTGATGCATCATTTCCACTTTCTGGATATCACGTGTATAGCCACGGAAGTTCTCCAGCTTGGTGTCCTTGGCATTGAACTTGTTCTGCCATGTTCCCTTGAAATAGATGGCATTCATCAAATACGATACTGCATCGGCTGAAACCTGATCAATAATACGTGGAATCATGCCGTTGGTCTTTTCCTTACACCAGCCATTGATGCGGTCAGTTGACTTGGGAGAGGTGAAATCCAGACTTTCAATACCTGCCTGATAGCCATCACTTACCTGCTGGGAGAAATTCTTGTTCAGCTTGAAGTTCTTGTTTACTGCGATATAATTGGCAATATTAACAGTTGTCTGCTTGTCTTGATGATTGGCATTAAGAAGCATAGCCTTATAAAGCTCATTCAGATCGTTGACAGAAACTCCTTCGCAACCGATAGCTTTCAAGATCTCCTGCTGAGTGATTCCATCCGCACCATTTGCCAGCATTCCCATCAGATAAGATACGCTCATAGGTGAAATCACCTTAGACCCCATATCTGTAACCTTATTGAAGAGGCGAAGCGCAAATGCATTGTTCTTCTTCACTATATCCTGCTGGGCGTCAGAAAGAACAAGATAGCTATTATCTAAATCCTCTTCATTCTTACCCATTTCGCTGTTCTTGCCTACATTAGAATTGCCGTTTATCTTCTTGCTGCTGGCACAAGAAGTCATAGCCATTGCAGCCATCATCATCAGGGCTGCCACAGTTAACTTACTTTCATTTCTCTTTTTCATAATCTTTTAATTTTGTTGATAATCTGTCTATGAAATGCAAGTTGCTGCGATTCCTTGCATCAGAAGGCTAAAATTTAAGACTCGTTAACTGCCTTCTTACCTGGCAACACACGCAAATGATATCTGTTACCATCAAAGTCAACACGCATCAGACTCTGAGGTTTGGTTATCTTGGCTAACTCAAGAGCCACATGCCCCATCGTTCTGCGAAGATTCAATTCTACACAAGATACAAGCTCTAACTGGCCATCCTTTGCAGCAATCATCATATCTACTCCAAATGGTCCGTTATAGTTTTCCTTTAATGCGGGTTCAACTATATCTATAATTTTCTGTCTTGCAGAGAGAAGTGCAACTTCACTAATGTATTTCTTCATTATTTCAACCTTTTCTTCTTCAGAGCAGAGCAAGTTGCCGGTATAAGCATTTTTGACGGTGTCGAAGAGCGAGAGTCCCAGATAGTGTACCTTGCCGTCAAGCATCTCAAATTCCATACCGAAATCTTTCACCTTATTATAATATGGCTCTACGGTAACACCACCCTGCCTGAAGATGATGTTGCTTACCCAGCGTTGGAAAGCCGGATATTCACCATTTGTCCGGAACTCATCGGCAGAAACATATTTCACGCCTCTTCCACTACTACTCCAAGGAGCCTTGACTACAGCCTTGCCCCACTTCATTACGCATTCCTTAACCAGAGCAAAGTTATCTGCTAATACTACATCCTGCTGCAGATGTTCAGCGGCCCATTGGCGGCTGCTTATCGCGCGTACCTTATCTAATACCTCATCAGTAGGCAGCATGATTTCCGGCAAACCGATACGTTCCAGCTCGCCTTTCAGACTCAAGTCCCATCCCCAAGGATGCACGCAGTCTATAAACTCCGTCTTAAGCAGATGCTCAAGCTGCAGTTTGGTTATAAACTCAACTTTTTCCACAAGGTGCTCACCCAAATGGCGCACCTTGTCGCGTGCATTGTCGATGTCGTCAACAAGCACCAAGTCACCCTGATCTGCCCACAAGGCAGGTATGAATGCAAGGTCGCTTCGCAACTGTCTTCCTGCATGAGGAGCTGTAAACTGTCGCAAATGAGCGGCCAATGCCAAATCGTGTTCTGGATTGAAGATATGTAGTTTCATACTGCAAAAATACAAATTATTGAGATAAAAACGGCAAAAGAAGGTAAGTTTTACTTAGAAAAGTGCTAAATAATGAAAAAAATGTTAGATTTTGCTATCTAGAGTTTGCAAATTTAAAATATATTATTACCTTTGCATCGTAAAAAACAAATATGAATCAATATTAAACGCATGGAAGAAGCATTCTTCAGAACACATACATATCTAGTTGAGCATATAGATGCTCCAGTCAGACGAACCTTGATGGATGAGATTGACTGGAACGATCGTATGATTGGCATCAAAGGCACTCGAGGCGTAGGTAAATCTACCTTTCTCCTCCAGTATGCCAAGGAACACTTTGGACCATACGATCGCAAGTGCTTGTATGTGAACATGAACAACTTCTATTTCCAGAGCAGAGGTATTGCCGATTTTGCAGGCGACTTCGTGAATCAAGGTGGACGAACACTCCTGATAGACCAGGTGTTCAAACAGCAGGACTGGAGCAAGGAACTCCGCAAATGCTACGATTTGTATCCTGAATTGAAGATTGTGTTTACAGGTTCCAGCGTAATGCGCTTGAAGGAAGAGAATCCAGAACTCAATGGCATCGTGAAGAGTTACAATCTCCGTGGCTTCTCATTCAGAGAATATATCAATCTGAAGACGGGCAACGATTTCCAGCCATACGAGCTCGAAGATATTCTCCGCAATCATGAGCACATCATCAAGCAGATCCTCCCCAAGGTGAGTCCGATGAAATACTTCAATGATTATCTGCATCATGGCTTCTACCCATTCTTCTTGGAACAGCGTAACTTCACAGAGAATCTACTAAAGACAATGAACATGATGACCGAGGTTGACATCCTCCTCATCAAGCAGATAGAACTGAAGTATCTGCCAAAAATAAAACGCCTGTTCTACGAGTTGGCTGTCGAAGGCGCCAAGGCTCCCAACGTGAGCCAGCTGGCCGAAAGCATCAATACAAGTAGGGCAACCGTGATGAACTACATTAAGTATCTGGCGGATTCCAGACTCATCAATATGATCTATCCAGAGGGGCAGGATTTTCCAAAGAAACCATCTAAGGTGATGATGCATAATACTAACTTGATGTACGCTATCTATCCTATACAGATTGACAAGCAGGAAGTGATGGAAACATTCTTCGTCAATTCACTTTGGAAAGACCACAAAGTTCACCAGGGCGGTAAAGACCA
>ENA-ORRQ01003084-ORRQ01003084.1-human-gut-metagenome-genome-assembly--contig:-NODE-3084-length-10217-cov-7.844420_pt1 | contig 10217 bp, 7 predicted proteins | sample MGYA00242177_ERZ509138 | MGnify/ENA primary metagenome ERZ509138 (study PRJEB26280, sample SAMEA2338628) | human gut metagenome | biome: human gut; feature: human-associated habitat; material: faeces...
CACCGGCCGCCGCCATCGAGCTGTCGGACGGCACCGTCATCACCGGCAAGACCGGCCCGCTGCTGGGTGCTACCGCAAGCGCCCTGATCAATGCGCTCAAGTATCTGGCGGGCATCCCGCAGGAGACGGATCTGGTCAGCGCCGCCGCCATCGAGCCTATCCAGACCCTCAAGACCAACTATCTGGGTGGCAAGAACCCCCGTCTGCATACCGACGAGATCCTGATCGCCCTGTCCAGCTCTGCCGCTTCCAGCGAGCTTGCCGCAGCAGCCATGCACCAGCTGCCCAACCTCAAGGGCTGCGATGTGCACTCCACCGTGCTGCTTTCCAGCGTGGACAGCAGCACCCTGAACCGTCTGGGCATGTACCTGACCTGCGACCCCGTCTACGAGGAAGAGGATCGCAAGTACCATAAGCTGTAAAAATAAAAAAGAAACTGGTAAACACCCCGGTCAGCGCCTGAAGGCGCTGACCGGGGTGTTATTGCTTGCCAGTTGTACGCAGTTGTGGTACACTTGTTTTGCTTAATTTTTATAGCAGATAGGAAAAGAGGAACAACAACATGGAACAACAACACAAGCGCAGCGCATTCTCCGGTAAGATCGGGTTCGTGCTGTCTGCCGCAGGCGCTTCAGTGGGTCTGGGCAACATCTGGCGCTTCCCGTATCTGGCAGCCAAATACGGCGGCGGCATTTTTCTGCTGGTATACATTCTGCTGGCAGTCACCTTTGGCTATACCATGATCGTGGCCGAGACCGCGCTGGGCCGTATGACCCACAAAAGCCCGGTCAGCGCCTACGCCCACTTCGGTAAGGGCAAGGGAATCCGGTTCGGCGGCTGGATCAACGCCATCATCCCCATTTTGATCGTGCCGTATTATTCGGTCATCGGCGGCTGGGTCATCCACTATCTGGCCGAGTATCTGTGCGGCCGCGGCAGTAATCTGGCAGCAGACGGCTACTTCTCCGGCTTTATCACCAACGGCTTGCAGGCAGAACTAGCCTTTTTGCTGTTCAGCCTGTTCACGCTGGGCATTATCTTTGCCGGTGTGCGCAACGGCGTAGAGCGCGTCTCCAAGGTGATGATGCCGGTGCTGGTGGTGCTGTCGCTGGTCATTGCGGGCTACTCTGTCACCCGTCCCGGTGCACTGGCGGGTGTGAAGTATTTTCTGGTGCCCAACCCCAAAAACTTCTCTTGGATGACCGTGGTCACCGCCATGGGGCAGATGTTCTATTCTCTGTCCATTGCCATGGGCATTCTGGTCACCTTCGGCTCCTATATGAAGAAGGACGTCTCTATCGAGGAGTCCACCGAGAACGTGGAGGTGTTTGATACCGCCATTGCCATCATGGCGGGTCTGATGATCATCCCGGCGGTGTTCGCCTTCTCCGGCGGCGACCCGGACACCCTGCAGGCCGGTCCTGCGCTGATGTTCATCACCATCCCCAAGGTGTTTGCCAGCATGGGTCTGGGCACCGCTGTGGGTGTGCTGTTCTTTGTGCTGGTGCTGTTTGCAGCCATTACCAGCTCCATCGCCCTGACCGAGAGCGCTGTCTCCACCTTTGAGGACGAGCTGGGCTGGGACCGCACCCGCTCCACTGTGCTCATCGGCGCCATCATGGTGGCACTGGGCAGCCTGTCGGCACTGGGCTACGGCCCGCTGGCCGGGGTGACGGTGTTCGGGATGCAGTTTTTGGACTTCTTCGACTTTTTGACCAACTCGGTCATGATGCCCATTGCAGCCATTGCCACCTGCCTGCTGGTGTCCCGCGTCATCGGCGTGGAGCAGATCGCGCAGGAGGTGGAGCAGGACGGTCAGCGCTTCCGCCGCAAGCCTGTGTTCAATTTTATGATCCGCTGGCTGTGCCCCATTTTTGCAGCCATTATTCTGGCAAGTTCGGTGGCAAACGCCTTTGGCTGGATCGCCATGTAAAGTAAAGAAAACAGTTCTTTCAAGCAGCAGAACGCAGGCTTTTTAACAGGATAAGGGGGTTCTTATGAAAATGGAAACCTTGAAGCAGCAGATCCTGACAGCAAAGGGTGACGTGCGGGCAGAGCTTGTGCTGAAAAACGCCCGGGTCATCAACGTGTTCACAAACGAGATCGAGCAGGCCGATGTAGCCATCCGTCAGGGGGTCATCCTTGGCGTGGGACACTATGCCGGCGAGACTGAGCTGGACTTGCAGGGCAGGTATGTCTGCCCGGGGCTTGTGGATGGGCACATCCACATTGAAAGCTCCATGCTCTGCGGCCCGGCCTTTGAACAGGCAGTGCTGCCCCACGGCACCACGGCGGTGGTCACCGACCCGCACGAGATCTCCAATGTAGCCGGTACGGCGGGGCTGGACTTTATGCTGGAGACCACAAAAGATCTGGCGCTTTCGGTCTACTTTATGCTGCCCTCCTGCGTGCCTGCCACCGGGCTGGACGAGTCCGGCGCGGTGCTGGAAGCGGAGCAGCTGCGCCCCTACTATCAGCAGCCCCGGGTACTGGGACTGGCTGAGCTGATGAACTCCTACGGCACAGTGCGCGCGGACGAAAAGATCCTGCAGAAGATATGCGACTGCACCGCTGCGGGTAAACGCATCGACGGGCACGCCCCCTTCCTCAGCGGGGAGGAACTGAACGCTTATATCGCCGCCGGGGTGCAGTCCGACCATGAGTGCTCGGACATCCATGAAGCCATGGAAAAGCTGCGGCGCGGACAATACATCATGGTGCGGGAGGGTACCGCAGCCCAGAACATGGACAGCCTGCTGCCTCTGTTCCGGGAGCCCTATTGCAGCCGCTGTATGCTGGTGACCGATGACAAGCATCCCGGAGACCTGTTGCAGGGCGGGCACATCGACTATATCATCCGCAAAGCCATTGCTGCCGGGGTAGACCCGGTGGTGGCGGTGCGGATGGGCACCCTTGTCCCGTGCCAGTACTTCGGTCTTGCGCACAGCGGCGCGGTAGCCCCGGGCTATACCGCCGATTTGATCGTGCTGTCGGATCTGGAAAAGTTCACGGTGGAGCAGGTGTACAAAAAGGGCAAACTGGTGGCGCAGCAGGGCAGAATGCTGCACCCCGCCGCCCTTACTGTGGACAAGGCACGCTTTGCGAGGGTGTTCGATTCCTTCAACATGGATGAGATCACCCCGGAGCAATTGCAGCTGAAGCAGACCGGCACCCGGCAGCGCGTGATCTGCCTGACCCCGCACGCCCTGCTGACCACGGAAAAAATCGTTCCGTTCTGCCAGCATCCGGGCACAGCGCCCGGCGTGGATGTGGCGCAGAAAATCGTCAAACTGGCGGTGTTCGAGCGGCATCACCGCTCCGGCCATGTGGGCTTGGGCTTTTTGGGTAACTACGGGCTGCAATGCGGCGCGGTGGCTTCCAGCATCGCCCACGACTCCCACAACCTCATCGTGGCGGGCACCAACGATGCCGACATGGTGCTGGCGGGCAACACGGTGCGCAAAAATAAGGGCGGCCTTGCCTTTGCACTGAACGGACAGGTGGTAGGGGAGCTGCCGCTGCCGGTGGCAGGGCTTATGAGCACCGAGAGCGCCGAGACTGTGGAGGAAAAGCTGCAAGCGCTCAAGGCGGCGCTGAAAGCCCACGGCATCTCAGAGGACATCGATGCCTTTATGACCCTTGCTTTTGTAAGCCTGCCGGTCATCCCGAAACTGCGGCTGAACACCTACGGTATCGTGGATGTGGATGCCCAGCAGATCGTCCCGGCCGTGTTCTGAGAACACGGTCTGAGAGGAACGGCCTTTAAACCTGATGTTTTTATCGCAATGCCGGACAGTCTGCGGGCTGTCCGGCATTGCGTTTTACGGCAAGAGGGCTCTTGACTTTTTGCCACAGAACCGGTATGTTGATACTGTCCGTCTGACACACAGCATTGCATTTATAATATAAGGAAACTTTATGGAAAAACGCAGTACACCCTCTTTGCAGATCACCGACCGCTTTGGCGCGCAGACGGCCTTTGCCAGCCTGCGTCTGCCGGACGGCACCGAAGCCACCATACCGGCAGAGCACGCCGCCGCCATTTATGTCAACGAGCAGCCCGCCTTCCGGGTGGTATGCACCCCGGCGCTGCTGCCGCAGCTGGCCTTGGGACGGCTGCTCACCGAAGGATGGATCGCGTCTGCGGACGAGGTGGAGCAGATCGCCGTCTGTGCCGAGGGCGCAAAGGTGCAGGTATATCTGCGCCACCCGCTGCCCACTCGCCGTGCCGCCGCGCAGGAGGTTGCCAGCTGCTGCACCGATAATATTGTGCTGGGCAGCCCGGTGGAACTGCAGCCCCTGCACCCCGTGCCCGGGCTGGATTTGCAGCCGGAATGGGTGGAGCGCCTGACCGCCGCCATGCACGCCGGTCTGCCGCTGTACCGCGCCACCCGGGCGGTGCACAGCTGCTTTGTGCTGCACAAAGGGGAAATTGTTTTTGCCTGCGAGGATCTGGGGCGGCACAACGCGCTGGATAAGGCGGTGGGCTGCGCGGTGCTGGCAGGGCTTCCGCTGGCAGAATGCGTGCTGTACACCAGCGGCCGGGTGCCGCTGGATATGGTGCGCAAGGCCATCCGCGCCGGGGTGCCGGTGCTGGTAAGCAAAAGTATGCCCACCGTGCAATCCGCAGAACTTGCTGCGGAATACGGCCTGCAGCTGGTGTGCGGACGCAAAATCCCTAAAGTTTAAGCAAATATTACAAAAACAATAGTTACAAAACAGAAAAGCCTGTCTGTTTCTGTTGACATACTCCGCGCACGCATGTTAATATATTATCGAAGAGACCGCTCCGCTGTTGCAGCAGCCAGAGCGGCCTCAATTGCTGTCCGGGGTTACCCGGCAAAATAAAAAACAGGCAGGTGATAACATGAAGCAGGCAACCAACCCGTTTGCGCCCGTACCGCTGTGGTGCAAGCGGCTGCCGGGCTATGCAGCCATGGGCGTTGCGACCATCGCCTTGGCGGTCGGTCTGACCACCTTGCAAAGCGCACGCACCACGGTTGCCGGTACCCTGCTGCCGGTGTCGGAGGCGGATGCAGCCGCCTACGGCATCAGCGCAGTGTATCAGCTCGACGATGGCAGCTACCGCGTGGAGGGCTCTCAGAAGGGCTTCCAGAGCGATGTGCAGGCTGCCGTGACCATTGACGCCGAGGGCAATGTTTCCGCAGTAGAGATCCTCTCTCAGGACGAAACGGAAAGCCTTGGCGGCCAGTGCGTCAACCCGGAGTTCACGTCCCAGTATCAAGGCGCAGCTCCCTTCACGCTGGCGGGCAAAAGCTACACCGTAACGGACCCCGTTACCGGTGCCGCCTATGCCGCTGCCGGTGCAGCGGAGGAGCAGCCCGCTGCTGCCGGGGATTTTGACCCCGCACAGTGGCGCACCTTCGATACCTCTCCCGAGGCCGAGGCTACCCGCAAGATGTATGCCGCGGGGCTTACCTTCTCGGCGTTGAAGGGCGAGGCACTGGGCGATGAGCTGGCCCCGCCGCTGGATTCCAGCGCAGAGGCCGTAGCACGGCGCAAGCTGTACGCAGCCATGCTCAGCAAGAGCGCACTGGACGGCGAGCCGATGGCGATCCCCTTTGCGGATCTCTCGGCAGAGGAGCAGTCCAAGGCGCGTCTGGAGCAGGCCAGCCTGACCACCACCGGCAATGCGTCCGGTGCCGTCAGCGCAGACCTGACCGAGGTGGACGCCCTTTCCGGCGCGACCATCACCTCTTCGGCTGTGACGACCATCGTCAACAACTCGTATTTCTATGTGACCGGGGTACTCTGCGCAGAGTGACCTCAACGGAGGAATGGAACCTATGGCAAAAACTGATTTCCTGACGGCTGACATGACTCGCCGTCAATTCATGAAGATCTCGGGCAAGAGCCTTGCAGGGCTCACCCTGTCCGCTTCCATGCTGTCCCTGTTCGGCTGCTCTCAGCAGCAGGTGGACTCCGGCGCAGTGGCCACTTGGGCACTGCCGCAGGGCCTGCTGGTGGTCAACGCAGACCTGTGCACCGGCTGCCAGCGCTGCGAGATCAACTGCACCCTGACCAACGATGGCGTGTGCTCCTCTTACATCAGCCGCGTCAAGATCCAGCGCCGTCTGAATCTGGACGGCGCAGGCAACGGCCTGCTGTCCGGCACAGATAACTGCTTTGTCTACTTCCCGGATACCTGCCGCCAGTGTGAGGACCCCGCCTGCGGCAATGCCTGCCCGCAGAAGGCTATCACCACCGACGACCGCGGCATCCGCGTAGTGGATACCGACAAGTGCATCGGCTGGGGTGCCTGCCATGATGCCTGCCCGTGGCACATGCCCACCGTCAACCCCGAGACCGGCAAGTCCTCCAAGTGCATCGCCTGCGGTGCCTGCGTGGCAGGCTGCCCGTCCGGCGCTCTGTCCATCGTGGATTGGGATGCCGTTACCAGCGCAGCACAGGCTGCATACTTGGATCTGTAAGGAGGAACTACAATGGCTGAAAGTTATGGCTGGGCAGGCAAGATCCTGCGCGTCAACCTGACCACCGGCGAGATCACCACGCAGGATGACGAAAAGTACCATAAGTATATCGGCGGTATGGGCATGGCCTACCGCATTATGTATGAGGAAGCTCCCATGGAGCTGGACCCCTATGACGAGAAGGCTCTGGTCATCTTTGGTGTCGGCCCCTTGACCGGCGCAGGCGTGCCCTGCTCCGGCCGTATGAACGTGACCTTCCGCTCTACCTGGTCCAAGGGCCACTCCATTATCGACGCACACATGGGCGGCCACATCGGCTCTATGCTGAAGTATGCCGGTTACGATGGCATCGTGATCAGCGGCATCTCCGAAAAGCCCGTCTATCTGCGCATCGAGGACGGCGCGGTCTCTCTGGAGGACGCAACCGAGATCTGGGGCAAGGGCACCTTTGCTGCCAACAAGTGGATGGTAGAGCAGAACGGCCGCGAGTTCGAGACCGCTTCCATCGGCCCTGCCGGTGAGAATCTGGTGGACTACTCCACCCTGAACACCAGCTTCGGCAACTCCGGCGGTGCCGGTCTGGGCGCTGCCATGGGCAACAAGAAGCTGAAGGGCCTGGCCATCCGCGGCACCGGCAGCGTCAAGGTGGCTGACCCCAAGAAGGTGCTGGAGCTGTCCAACTACATGATGGGCAACCTGATCGGCGGCAACAACAACCACAACGTGCCCGCACAGCCCCAGAGCTGGGCAGAGTACAGCGCCACCTCCGGCAAGAACCGCTGGTCCGGCGCCCCCGGCCGTATGTGGAAGAAGGCTCCCGGCGGCCCCGTGGATACCGGCGAGCAGCCCTACAACGATATCAACAAGGTGGCTCTGCGCTGCTTCAAGGGCTACTTCGACTTCGGCGCTCCGGCTGCGGAGTACACCGTGAAGAACGGCGGCTGCTCCTCCTGCCCCATCCGCTGCTACACCGAGTATGATGTAGATCCGCTGGCAGATTACGATCTGCCCACCCACAACTCCAACACCTGTATGCCCGTGCTGTACGGCACCCGCGTCTACCCGGACGGCGTGCACGACTTCAAGTACGAGGGCGACGGCACCATGGTCATCAATCTGGCATGGTCTCATGCAGTGGACGATATGGGTCTGTGGGACAACTACGGCAACCTGAACCGCGACCTGCTGTGGATCCTGCGGATGCCCCGCGAGGAGGCCACCAAGTACATCAGCGAGGCCGAGTACGACTCTCTGCCCTGGGAGTGGGAGAAGGCCGGCGATCCCCGCTGGGAGGTCGAGCTGATCCGCCGCATGGCTTACGGCGAGGGCGACCTGTCCGTCATTGCCAAGGGCACGCTGGCCATGATGGAAAAGTTCGGCCTGCCCAAGAGCTGGCTGGACCGCGACGACGGTGCTACCAACTCCAACCTGATCTACAACGGCTTCCCCAACCACCACGGCCCTGCTGAGGCATGGCAGGTTGGTATGCTGTACAACCTCGTCTACAACCGCGACTGCATGATCCACGAGATCGTCTGCGAGACCGGCTCCGGTGCACCTTACGAGGTGACCAAGAAGGTCATGGAGGACTTCTTCGGCGAGGGCTGCTACGATAAGGCCAAGGCCTACACTCCCATCAACGAGAACAAGGCAAAGCTGGCTGCATACTGCGTCAACGATAAGAACTTCCACGACTCCGCTACCCTGTGCAACTGGATGTGGCCCATGACCCAGTCTCCCTCCAAGGAGCGCGACTACCACGGCGATCTGGACCTGCAGGCAGACTTTATGACTGCTGTTACCGGCGAGACCTATACCCAGGCCGGTCTGCAGGAGGACGGCGCCCGCATCACCCAGATGCTGCGCGCGATGACCGCCATCAGCTTCCAGCAGAACTGTGGCAGCGCAAACCTGCGTCAGGAGCACGATGCCATCTGCGATTGGGTGTTTGATAAGGACCCCGACTTCAAGGCATTTGAGGAAGGCACCACCAAGCTGGACCGCGCCGACATGGAGAAGGCAAAGGATCTGTTCTACGACGTCTTTGGCTGGGACCGCACCACCGGTGTGCCCACCCGCGAGACGCTGGAGAAGTATGATCTGGCTGACATGGCCGATGATCTGGAAAAGCGCGGCATCTACGCCCAGAACACCGCAGCAGCTGAATAAATCCCATAGAAAGAGGAAAGACCGTCATGTTGTTTGGCAGACGTAAACCCGGCTACACCACCACGGTGGATGGCAGCGTAGACCCGGAGCAGGCCGTTCTGGAGCTGCAAAAGGCAGAACTGGCCGCCAAGAAAAAGCCCAAGGCAGAGGTGTTCGACATCGACGCCGCAAGCGAGACTGCCCGCCGCCTGAAGGAGACCGGCAGCACCTTTGACGGCAGCGCCGCCAAGACCGGCGAGGACGTGATCGCCGCAGTGGAGCGGGAGACCGCCGAGCTTGCCGCAAAGCAGGCCGCCGAAACCGCACCCGAAGCCGCCGAAGCTTCGCAGCCCGATGCTGCGAAGCCGGAACTGCTGGATTTTCTGGCCAGTGAACCGGAGGCGGAAAACGATCCCTTTGCGGATCAGCCCACCAAGACCGCCCCGGAGCTGCCGGAGCTGACCCCTGCACAGGAGCTGGCCGGTTACATCCGTGCCCGCTCTGCGGCTGCGCTGATTACCCCCCACGCTTTGCTGCTGGAGGAAGTGGAAAACGCCGACGAGCTGCTGGCGCAGATGCCCGCAGACCCCCAGTGCACCGATATCGTCACCCGCGCGGGTGCAAAGGACACCTACTACTATTCCAATGCCAACATGAGCGATAACTACGCCATGATCGCGCAGCTCATCGAGGACAAGGATCTGTGTGTGATGTTCGCCGAGATGGTGCGGTTCAACGCCCGCATCTACCCCAGTGCCACCCCGCTCAAGTACTTCCAGCGCTCCCCCTACGGCCTTGCGCCGGAGGTCATCGAGCAGACTTGGAAGGCCATGCAGGAGAACCCCGCCTATGCCGATATCGAGGAGCTGACCAACAACCAGAACGAGCGGTTCCTCTTTTCCACCAAGCACCTCACCCGCCGCTACGCCAAGGCTATCAGCGACGTGGACGATTTCTGCGATTAAACCATAAACTACAATTGAATCAGGGTATAAGAGCTTCTTTGAGCAAAGGCGTCTAAACTCTCACAAAGAGCAGGACACCGCGCCGCAATGCTGCACCCGCAAGGGCGGGCATTCAAGGGTGGCGGGGGAAACCCCACCGCCTTCCCGCAGAAGAAACGCTGCAATTTGAAAAAAAGAACTCCTCCCATCTTCACAGGTGCTTTTTGGCTGTGTGCTGCCGCTGCAAGGGCGGCGCATAGCCAAAGGCTGCCACCGGCGTAGCAGACTGCAAACTGCCGCAGCCGGTTTTGTGGGGATATTCTGCGGAGGCGTTTTGATTTTCCGGTCAAGACGTCTCCGCTTCTTTTTCACCTGCCTTTTTTGAAAAAAGAATACCCCCGCCGGTGCCCCGTCTGAGCCATAGCAGAAGGGGAGAGCGGCGGGTCTATGGAGGAAGTTACAATGAACCAGCCTTTCTGCTCCCCCGTCAAGGCGCTGCGCAGCGTGCTGGACGCGGCAGCGCTTCTGCCTTCTCCGTCCCCGGAGACCATCCCGCTGGAAGCCGCCTGCGGGCGCATTGCTGCCGGGGACCTCTGCGCCCGGATGGACCAGCCCCCTTTTGACCGCAGCCCGCTGGACGGCTACGCCCTGCACAGCACGGATACCGTCGGTG
>ENA-ORRQ01003085-ORRQ01003085.1-human-gut-metagenome-genome-assembly--contig:-NODE-3085-length-10216-cov-7.315323_pt1 | contig 10216 bp, 8 predicted proteins | sample MGYA00242177_ERZ509138 | MGnify/ENA primary metagenome ERZ509138 (study PRJEB26280, sample SAMEA2338628) | human gut metagenome | biome: human gut; feature: human-associated habitat; material: faeces...
CCACGCACTCATCGGGGTTGATGCCCTTGAAGGGCTCGCAGTTCAGTTCCTTCTTCACGGCATCGTAGACAGCGGGGATACGAGTGGAACCACCGACCATCAGGACCTTCTTCAGGTCGGAAGCGCGCAGACCTGCATCCTGCAGAGCCTTGCGCACGGGGGTCATGGTGCGATCGACCAGATCAGCGGTCAGCTCGTTGAACTTTGCGCGGGTCAGGGTCATATCCAGGTGCTTGGGGCCGGTAGCATCGGCAGTGATGAAGGGCAGGTTGATCTGGCTGCTCATTGCGCTGGACAGCTCGATCTTTGCCTTCTCAGCAGCTTCCTTCAGGCGCTGTGCAGCCATCTTGTCCTTGCGCAGGTCGATGCCGTTCTCGGTCTGGAAGGCGTCTGCCATCCAGTCGATGATGCGCTGGTCGAAGTCATCGCCGCCCAGATGGGTATCGCCGTTGGTGGCCAGAACCTCGGTAACGCCGTCGCCCATCTCGATGATGGACACATCGAAGGTGCCGCCGCCCAGGTCGTAGACCATGATCTTCTGGTCATCTTCCTTATCCACACCGTAAGCCAGAGCAGCTGCGGTGGGCTCGTTGATGATACGGCGGACGTTCAGGCCTGCAATGGTGCCTGCGTCCTTGGTTGCCTGACGCTGGCTGTCGTTGAAGTAGGCAGGCACAGTGATGACAGCCTCGGTAACGGTCTCGCCCAGATAAGCCTCGGCATCAGCCTTCAGCTTCTGCAGGATCATAGCGCTGACCTGCTGGGGAGTGTACTCCTTGCCGTTCAGGGTAACCTTGTGGTCGGTGCCCATCTGACGCTTGATGGAAGAAACGGTGTTGTCGGGGTTGGTGATAGCCTGACGCTTTGCAACCTGACCTACCAGACGGTCGCCGGTCTTGGTGAAGCCGACAACGGACGGGGTGGTGCGGGCACCCTCAGAGTTGGCGATGACAACGGGCTCGCCGCCCTCCATAACAGCTACGCAGCTGTTGGTAGTACCAAGGTCGATACCAATAATCTTACTCATAATGATGTCTCCTCTCGAAAGAACAAATCTTGTTTATATGATGCTTATGATGATGTCAAGCGGATGTTATTGCAAACTCCCTTGCGGGAGGTTCGGCTTATTTATTCGGCCACCACAACGGTTGCATGGCGGATGATCTTGTCACCCAGCTTGTAACCCTTCTGGAAAACGGTGACCACCGTGCCGCTCTCCTGCCCGTCCGGGGCGGGGATCTGCTGCACAGCATTCATAAAGTTGGGGTCAAAAGGCTTGCCCAGCACCTCAATCTCCTCCACATGGAGGGCTTCCAGTGCCTTTGCCGCCTTATCCAGCGTCATGACCACGCCCTTTTTGTAGTTCTCATCGGTGGTGGGGGCGTTGGCAGCCATATCCAGCGTATCCAGAATGGGGATGATCTTTTCCACTGCATGGGAAACACCGTCGCCAAACTTCTGGTCGGCCTCACGGGTGGAGCGCTTGCGGTAGTTGTCGTACTCGGCAGCCATGCGCAGCAGCTGATCCTTGGCCTGTGCAGCGTTCTTTTCCGCTGCATCCAGCTTTGCCTTAACGGCTTCCATCTCCCGGGCCTTCTTGTTGAACCAGCCGCCGTCCTTCTTCTTGTCCTCTTCGGTGGCAGCTTCGGCAGCAGCCTGTTCAGGCGCTGCGGCAGCGGTCTTTTCCTCGGGGGCAGTCTCCGGCTGCTCGGTCTCGGGCACCGTGTTCTTTGCTTCTTCGCTCATTCCAGATCCTCCTTATAGATCACAGTCCGCCGTGGTACGGCGGCCTGCGGGGTGTCTTTTCGTTTGCCGCTCATGCCCTCGCCCAGCTGGTCTGCAAACTCGTGCAGCAGGGGCATCAGCTTCTGGAAGGGCATCCGGGTGGGGCCGATCAGGGCAATGGAGCCCCACAGCCCGCCGCCTACCAGGTACCGGTCGCTCACGATGCACAGCCCGGGGATCTGCGGTTCCAGATCCTCGCCCAGCAGCACGCTTTCGCTGCGGTTTTCCGGGGGTGCGATCAGGCTTGCGGCCTGTTCCTCGTCGTTCAGCAGGGTAAGGATATCACCCACCCGGCCGTCCAGCTGCGGCCAGTCCAGCAGGTACTGCTCGCCGCCCAGAAATACATGGGGCTTTACGCTGTCCTGCAAAATTGCGGCTGCGGCGCTGACCACCGGCACAAGCTCCGGTGCGATCTGTCTGCACAGCTCGCTGAGCATCCGGGTGGAAAGATCCACCGGTGCCACAAAGGTAAGGTTGCGGTTGAGCAGCGCCGCAAGGGCAGCTGCATTTTCCCGGGAAAGCCCGGTGCGTACCCGCGCCACCCGGGTGCGGACGTAACCGGCAGTGGTCACAGCCAGCACTGCGGCTGCGCTGCGGCCCACCTGCACCACCTCGTAATGGGCGATGCACAGATCCTCGGCGCAGGGGGTGCTGACGGCGGCGGTGCAGCCGCTGATGGCGGCCAGCGCCTTGGCAGCGCCCTGTGCCAGCTTTTCCGGCTCGTGGTCAAGGCTGGCGAACACCGCATCCACCCGGGCGCGGGTAACGCGGTCCAGCGGCTGATCATCGGTCAGCAGATTGTCCAGATAATACCGGTAGCCCTTGGCGCTGGGCACACGCCCCGCGCTGGTGTGGGGCTGCTCCAGCAAGCCCAGCTTTGTCAGCGCCGCCATCTCGTTGCGCAGCGTTGCGCTGGACACTGCCATATCAAAGTAGTTTGCCAGCACGCTGCTGCCCACCGGCTCGCCCTCAAGGCCATACAGCGCCACGATTGCCTGCAAGACCCGTTGCTTGCGTGCATCCATCGTCATAGCGCCTGCCTCCTTTTTGTATCGCTTTTGTTTGTTTAGCACTCCTTGTTCCTGAGTGCTAAGACCATTATAACCGTTTTTGCCCTGCTGTCAAGCCCTTTGCAAAAATGTTTATAAAGATTCATAATTCTGTCATAAAGGGGGTGTGAACTCCCTCAGTCAAAGCCTGCGGCTTTGCCAGCTCCCTCTGGGAGGGAGCCTTTGGCATGGTGGCACAGTTTCCGGCTCAAGCGCAAAGTTTGCGGGCGTGCCCGCTCCCCCTTGGGGGAGCTGTCGCGCAGCGACTGAGGGGCTTTGAAACGGCGGAGCCGGAAAAAACGGTTAAAAGATCTTCACGCCGAACAGGCGTGAATCTTCAGTTTTTTCCGGTGTAGCCCTCCTCTTTGGGGTTAAAAGGGGCGAGCAGCCCCTTTTTCGTGGCTCCAGCGCGTCGAAATCGCTGGCACTTTTCTGGTTCTCTTTTGGTGTCAAAAGAGAACGTCCCCGGGCAGCAGTGTTTTAGTTTTCCCTCCTTTTTCAGCCATTCGCGCAGTTTTAACCCCCATTCGCGCAGAATTTCTTTTGTTTTTGCCCAGTTTATGGTATATTTATAGTAACGAGACCCCCGTATAAAAACCACACGAAAGGAGCGAACCCCTATGAAAGCCAAACGCATTGTAAGCATCCTGCTGACCGGCAGTATGCTGCTGTCCCTGCTGCCGGTGTCTGCACTGGCAGCCGCCCCGGTGTTCGATGCACCTGCCCAGACCACGACCAAAAAGGCGGCCCCCCCTTGTGCAGGAGGCCGACGCCTCCCGCAGCACCGAGGAGGAAGCCGCCACCCGCAGCAGCCGTGATCTGGACGCAGAAAACGGCACCGCCGAAAGCTTTACCATCCAGCTGAATGCCGAAGGCAAGCCCGCAGACAGCGGCGACGATGGCAATTGGTACTACGATCCAAGTTCCGGCGGTCGGCTGTACCTGTACAATGGCGGCTGTACCCTGAAGCCCTCTTCGGAATCCGGGGCTGAAAGCGCCCTGCAAGGGGTAGAGCTGATCATCAACCAAGACGCCGACTTTGCCGACGGCACCGTTGGCTGTTGGACTAACAATGCCGGCACTATCTCCGGTGGCACCTTCCAAAAAGCGGTGCACAACGATGCCACCCCCAACAATCAGGGGTTCATCCTTGACGGCATCTTCAAAGAACAGGTACACAACTGGGGCACCATCTCCGGTGGCATCTTCCAAGGGGAGGTGCACAACTGGGGCACCATCTCCGGCGGCACCTTTGAGGAAGTTGTCGAGATGAACGAGTCCCCCGAAGGGGCCAAAATTGAGGGTGGAACCTTTAAAAAGGGTATAGAGCTCAATGCGTACTTCCCCACCATCACCATCAAAGACGGCCTGTTTGACGGCGAGGTTTCTGCCGCAGAAGGTTACTCCGGCACGCTTAGCATCAGCGGCGGCTACTTTGTGAACAAACCCTCTCTGCCGGTAGGCAGCGACACCCGCTTTACCACGGTGAGCGATCAGTCATACAGAACCTTCCAAGTGCCTGTAAATGGAGACTGGTCTGAAAGCGGCTACAACAAACTTTATGTTCCCAACGGATCACCTGCGCAGCCCAACACCATTACCGTAAAGACTCATACCAAACTACTCTATTACCTTGCAGACGGTGAACAGTTCCCCGTACCTGACAGCGACAGTGACAGCTATGTTTACAAGATTCCTGTGCAGAACTATGAAAAGATCGTTCTGGTGACCGAGGAGCCTTCGGCACCCCCAACGGACGACCCCGGCGAGCTTGACCCGGCGTTCTCCTCCGGCGCAGCCGCACTTGGCATCGTGCTGGGCACTGCGGGTCTGGGTTATGTCGCTTATATCAACGGCACTTCCCTGTATCTGCACTATGCGCTGCCGGACGGCTTTATCCCCTCCACCCGGCAGGAGCTGGCAAACGTCCTGTGGACGACTGCCGGCAAGCCCGACCCTGTAAGCACCGCACTGTATACCGATATCCCCGCTGACAACATCGAGCAGCAGAAGGCCGCCCGCTGGTGCGTGGAGCAGGGTCTGCTCTCCGACCACGGCGCAACCTTCGGCCCGGACACCACGGTGACCAATGCCCGCATCATCCGCGCATGGAACAGCCTGAAAAAGGTGCCTGTGCCCATCACAAACTAATCATCCTCACATTCATCCTTTCATGTACACCGCCGCCCGGCTTGCTTTCACAGGCCGGGCGGCGGTGTTTTCACTCCTCCATCTGCTTTGCCAGAAAGGCCGCTGCCACCGCCACCGCCTTGCACTGGGCGTCCTCCGGGCAGGCGGCGCGGTCCTCGGTCAACAGACCCACCGCGCCGGTCACGTCCCCGCCCGCCAGTACCGGCGCGGCGCATAGCAGCACCCGGGGTGCGCCCTCGCAGGGCAGCAGGGTCTTTTCCGGTGTGCCGGGGCTCTGGTAGGGCTTGCGGGCTTCCATCAGCTTTTCCAGCGGCTGGCTGATGCTGCGGTCGGTCAGCTCCCGCCGCCCGCTGCCGCTGACCGCCAGAATGCGGTCCCTGTCGCACACAAAGGCGGTCAGTGCAAACTGGCGGCTGAGCACCTCTGCCAGCTGGGCGGCAAGGGTGTTCACCTCGCCCATGGGCGAGTACTTTTTAAAGATCACTTCCCCGTCGCCGGTGGTAAAGATCTCCAGCGGGTCTCCCCGCCGGATGCGCTGGGTGCGGCGGATCTCCTTGGGGATCACCACCCTGCCAAGCTCGTCGATGCGGCGCACGATACCGGTTGCTTTCATTATTTTGCCCTCCTTGCGGTTTCCTTTGTATGTAGTATCTGTCAGCGGCGGCAAATTATACCGGCAGCACATTTTTTGCTTTGCCCGCCGCATTGCGTTCCGGGCGGGGTTCTGCTACAATAAATAGGAATAAACCCAAAGAAAGCAGGTGTCCGCATGGCACACATCCTTATTCTGGGCGGCGGTGCCGCCGGACTGGCCGCTGCGCTGGCGGCTGCACAGGCCGCGCCCGCTGCCCGCGTCACAGTGCTGGAGCGCAACCCCAAGGTGGGCAAAAAGCTGCTGGCTACCGGCAACGGCCGGTGCAATCTGGACAACACCGCCATTGCGCCGGAAAAGTACTTCACCGCCGACCCCGCCGCACTGCGCCCCCTGCTGGCGGCGGTGGATGCTGCCGCGCCGCTGGCGTGGTTTGAGCAGCTGGGGCTGTATACCCGCATCGATGAAGCCGGGCGGGTGTACCCCTATTCCAATCAGGCGGCAGACGTGCTGGCGCTGCTGGAGCTGCATTTGCAGCGGCACACCGTACAGCTGCGCACCGGCTGCACGGTAAGCACCCTGCGCCAGAGCAAGGGCGGCTACGCGGTGCATTTTACCACCGCCGAGGGCGGCACCGAAAACCTGCGGGCAGATGCCGTTATTTGCGCCATGGGCGGCGCCGCCGGGCCGCAGTTCGGCACGGACGGCTTCGGCACCCGCTTTGCCGCCGCCTGCGGCGGGCAGATGCGCCCGCTCTACCCCTGCCTGACCGCCCTGCAATGCGCAAAGCCGAACAAGAGCCTTGCGGGCATCCGCGCCAAAGCCGCCGCCCGCCTGCTGGACGGCGACCGGGTGCTGGCAGAAGAGATGGGCGAAGTGCAGTTTACCGACTACGGGCTTTCCGGCATCTGCATCATGCAGCTGTCCGGTCTGCTTGCCCCCGGGCGCAGCCCGAAGCACCCGGCAGTGGAGCTCGATTTGTTCCCCGCTGTGCCGGAGACAGAGCTTGCCGCCCTGTTTGCGGCGCGTACACCGCTTTTAGCCGAGGACACGGCGGCGGCGTTCTGGCTGGGGCTTTTGCACGGCAAGCTTGGCCGCGCCCTCTGGGCTGCCGCTGCCCTGCCGGATATCGCCCCCCACGCCCTGCCCGCAGGCAGCTGGCAGAAGCTTGCCCACACCGCCAAGCACTGGCGGTTCGAGGGGCTTGCCCCCTGCGGCTGGCGACAGGCACAGACCACCGGCGGCGGGCTTGCCCTGACCGAGGTGGAACCCACCTTCCAGTTCAAGGGCTGTCCGGGGCTGTACTTCGTGGGCGAAACGCTGGACTGCGCCGGGATGTGCGGCGGCTTCAACCTGCACTGGGCCTTCGGCAGCGGCATCACCGCCGGGCGGGACGCCGTGCGCACCCTGCGCCGCCCGCACAAAAAGAGATGACAAGACCCGGCCCTCTCCTGCACATTTGCGGAGAGGGCCGGGTCTTTTTGCGTTCTTTATTCGTTTGCAGCTTTGTCCAGCGGGGCTTCCTCCGCTTCTTCCTCCTTCTGGTACTCCGCAAAGGCCGACCACATGGGTTCGACCCGCTTGCCGTGGAACTTGCGGTCCACATAGTTCCGGGTAATGGCCGCGACCGTTCCCGACAGGCTCAGCACACCGATCAGGTTCGGCAGCATCATCAGGCCGTTGAAGGTATCGGACAGGTCCCACGCGAGGTCGAGCTTCATCGTCGCACCCACCAGCACCATGGCCACGAAGACCACCTGATAGCCCATGCTGGCCTTGGTGCCGAACAGATATTCAAAGGCTTTGGTGCCGTAGTGGCTCCAGCCCAGCACCGTGGAATAGGCGAACAGCAGGATGGACACCGCGATGAACTTGGGGCCAAAACTGCCGAACACGGTGGAGAAGGCTTCGCCCACCAGCGCAGAGCCCTGCACCTCGGTGAGCATCCGGCCGGTGTTCAAGTCTACAAAGCCGGACGTCAGGAGGACCAGCGCCGTCAGGGTGCAGACCACGATGGTATCGGCAAAGACCTCAAAAATGCCCCACATGCCCTGCTGCACCGGCTCCTTGACGTTGGAGGACGCGTGCACCATAACCGACGAGCCGAGGCCCGCCTCGTTGGAGAATGCGCCGCGCTTGAAGCCCCAGGTGATGGCGCGGGACACACCGTAGCCCAGCACACCGCCGCCCGCCGCCTGCATGGCCAAAGCGCCTTTGAAGATGGCCGCGAACGCAGCCGGGATCGCTGTGATATGGGTCAGCACGACCGTCAGCGCACCCAGGATGTAGAACAGCGCCATCAGCGGAACGACCTTTTCCGTCACGGCCGCCACACGCTTCAAGCCGCCCAGGATGACCAGTGCGGACAGCACCGCCAGCAGGATGCCGGTGAGGAGATTCGGCACCTGGAAGGCCGCATTCATGTTGCCCGCAATGGAGTTGATCTGGCTCATGTTGCCGATGCCAAAGGAGGCCAGCACACAGAAGCAGGCGAACAGCACCGCCAGCACCCGGCCCAGCTTTTTGCAGCCCTTCTTGCTGCCCAGACCGTCAGCCAGGTAGTACATCGCGCCGCCGGACCACTCACCGTCGGCGTTCTTGCGGCGGTAAAAGATGCCCAGAACGTTTTCCGAGTAGTTGGTCATCATGCCCAGGATGGCCATGGCCCACATCCAGAAGATGGCACCCGGCCCGCCGCTGAGGATGGCCGTTGCCACGCCCACGATGTTGCCGGTGCCGATGGTCGCCGCCAGCGCCGTGCAAAGGCTCTGGAACTGGCTGATGGCTTCATCGTCCGTGTGGGCGGTCACATTCCGGTCCAGGAAGATGGCCCCGATGGTGTGCCGCATCCAGTACCCGAAATACCGCAGCTGGAAAAAACCGGTGCGTACTGTCAGCAGGCAGCCGGTGCCAAACAGCAGTGCCAGCCCCACCGGCCCCCATACCACACCGCCGACCACCGCATTCACCCGCGCCAAGCTCTCCCACATACACAAACGCCCCCTGTGCTCTACTGTATGGCACAGGGGGCGTTTTCATGCCCGGGCAGCGGTTTCTGTATAAAAAAGCGCATCCCGGCCCACCCTGTTCCAAAACGGAACGGAGGAACACGGGATGCACAAGAACGGTTGGAGGCCCTTCTGGGCGGCTTTGGGGGCGGCACTTCTGGTGCTGCTGCCGCTGGTGGGCGGCACAGTCCTGCTCACCCGGCAGATGGTGCGCACCCGCATCCAGACCGCCCAGCCCCAGAGCGGGGTGCCCATCCAGCTGCCCCGGGCCGAGCACCGGATGACCCTGCTTCTCTGCACCGCCGGGGAGCAGCCGGGCTTTTTGCTGGTCTACCTGAACGCCGCCCAGAACAGTCTGAACCTGCTGGCTGTGCCGGGGGAGCTGACGGTTCCCTTCAACGGAGAGACTGCCAGCCTTGCCCACTGCTACGGAGCGGCGGGGCCCGCCCGGTGCCGTCAGGCGCTTCTGGAGGTGCTGGGCCTGCCGGAGGATATGTTTTATCTGGCGCTGTCCCCCGCCGTGCTGGAAAAGACTGCTTCCCGTTACGGACCGGTGCGGGTGGGGTTTTCGGGGGCACTGACTGCCGATGAGCTGGCCGAAACCGGGCTTTCCGCCGCCGTGCAGAGCATTTCAGCCAAGGAGGCCCACGCTCTGCTCTCCGGCTGGGATGCGGACGGCACTCTGCCGCCTGCCCGCCGGGCCGCCGCCCGGGCGGCAGTATGGGAAGCCTTTTTCCGGCAGGACCTCGCCCTGCTGCCCGCCACCCTGCCGGATGCCCTGCGGGCCAGCAGCGCGGCCCTGCTCACCGACTTTGCAGCACAGGATTATACCCTGCTGGGCACGGTCCTGGAGTTTCTGGCCAACAACAGCGCTCTCCCACACGCCGAAGCCCTGCCCGGGGCGTGGGATGCAAAAGCGGGCACTTACACGGTCACAGACGCTTCCCGGGCGGCGGTGCAGACCTTCCTCAGCGTTTCGCCCGCCTCGGGGAATGATGCCTCGCTCAGGGAGCCATAACCCAGCACAAACGTACCGGAAAAATCCTGTTCCCCGCCGGTCAGGTCATAATCGCTCAGCAGACTCAGGGCCACGCCCTGCGCCTTTGCGGCGGCGTGAAGGGCGGCATCCGGCGGGGCATTTTTCAGCCTTGCCAACAGATGCAGGCCGGTATGCAGGCCAGTCAGAGTCAGCTCGTCCGGCGCAAAAGCAGCGCGCAAAGAGGCAGCCAGAGCATCCCGCCGGGCCTTGTAGGCCACGCGCTCCCGGGCAAGATGCCGGGTAAAGTAGCCCTCGCGGATGAAGCGGGCCAGGGTCTGTTGTTCAAACCGGCTGACGGTGCCGGAATAGATCCGGTACTTTGCCCGCCAGGCGGGCAGCAGCTGCCGGGGCAGCACCATGTAGGCGATGCGGATGCCGGGGGCCAGACTGCGAGAGCAGGTGGAAAGGTAGACCACCGGGCCGTCGGCCCCGGCCATGCCCTGCAGGCTGGGCAGGGGGCGGGTGTCAAAGCGGAACTCGGAGTCGTAGTCGTCCTCGATGATGTAGCGCTCCCCCGGCCTGCGGGAGGCCCAGTGGAGCAGCTCGGCCCGGCGTCCGGCGGGCATGGTGACCCCGGTGGGGAACTGGTGGC
>ENA-ORRQ01003086-ORRQ01003086.1-human-gut-metagenome-genome-assembly--contig:-NODE-3086-length-10216-cov-4.871076_pt1 | contig 10216 bp, 17 predicted proteins | sample MGYA00242177_ERZ509138 | MGnify/ENA primary metagenome ERZ509138 (study PRJEB26280, sample SAMEA2338628) | human gut metagenome | biome: human gut; feature: human-associated habitat; material: faeces...
GAGCGCTTCGATCTTCGGGTTTTGCGGAGCTTCCCCCATCGCCAACAACCGTTGACGGTTAAGCTTCCAAACCCGCGAATCACCTGCCACAATGTCTTTCGTCGCTACCACGCGTCATCACCCCCATTGCCGCCATTGAAGGCGTCGTAAAAATCATCTCGCTTGGCCACCGGCTCCGGATCGATTGCCGGTGCCGATGGCGCACTTTCCTCTGCCTGCTGCTCAACCGGTGGCAGAAGATCGATCTGCATCTGACTCTGCAGCTCCATCTGCCATCGATCAGCTGACCACAAATGCAGCTTCAGAGATCGAGCGGCATGAAGCGCATAGACCTCGCAGTCAAGCGCCTCGTTTCGTACTCCTGACTTCTTTTGCCAGACGCGCTTGCTGCTTCGAGAGGTCGGCGCTTTGACTTCTGACGTGATCTGCTCCCAGTAGTCAGGTCGCACGCCGTGATACCAGTGCATACGCCCGGGCCCGTCCCCGGTCAGCTTGATACGGCCCGCCTTTGCGTCGACACCCAGGATCAAGTCTTTGGCTCGGCTGGTGCCGACGATAAATGGCGTCAATCCGTACTTCGACGACTTGTGCCTAAAACCAAGATCGACAGAGGGTTTCGGCGTCGTAAAGATTTCCTTGGAATCGTCATTGACCGATGACCCTTTGATGGCCATGTATCCCTTGCCGCGCCGCTTTCGAACAAAGCTGTAGACGGCATCCGATGTCTGACCATCGGAAGAGTCGATCGACACCGCCCGGATCTTGATCGAGGCTCCGGACGGTGCTTTGAATTTGCGCTCCAAAAGATCCGCCAAATCCACCCAAGCACCCTTGCCGGGCGTCATGGTCTCGCCGGGAATCTCGCCCCAGTACATCAACCACGATTCCTCTTCCGGGCCCCAGGCTCGGATAATGACTGCCAGTCGATCGTGCTGGACGTCGACGCCGGCAGTGATCACAAGGCCATTCTTCGGAACCGTCAGTTCTTCGTAGGCTTCAGCACGCTTGGACAGTTCGTCCGGCTCCGGCAAATCGTTCTTGAAGGCGTAAGGAATCCCCAGCTGCGAGTTGTAGAAACTGCGCATCTTCGTGTCGTCGCCTTGATCAAGCGCCTTCTTTGCAGTCAGGTACTTGATGACCAAATTGCGTAACGTCGATCCTGGAAACGGGCTGTAGATCTCGTTGATATAGAAGCCGGCCGTGCCCAAGAAAGGCGCCGTCGCTCGCCAAACACCGTGGCGGACTGCTCGGTTCTTTTTGGCGTCATCCCAAATGCAGCCGCAATGCGGACACACGTAATGAGCCGAGTCAACGTCTGCGGATCCGAACACTTCATGGTGTAAATCGTCCCGCTCATTCCATTTGACGTTGTCCCAGGAAAGAACGTGTTCCTGGCCGCAGTCCGGACACGGAATAAAAAACTTGCGCTTGTCGGACTCTTTGTAGGCTTGCTCAACGGCCGAGAAGCCTTCGACCGTCGGCGTGCCGCCGTAGACCACTTTCGATCTGGCAAAGGTCTTCGTGCGCTCGATCAACAACGTGATCGTGTCGCCCTGCTGCTTGATGTTCGTATTGCAGTCGTCCGGCTCTTCCACGCAGACCACCGGCGCCGGCGTCGACTTCACGCTTGAAGGAGATCCGGATCCGACCAGCTTCAGGAATCCGCCCGGGAACCCTTTGAAGTTCCAGCGATTGTCTTTGTCGCGCTTCGATTTGACAGGGATCTTTTGTGCCAGAGTCGGAGACGCCTCAATCATTGGCGTCAGCTTTTCGTCGTTAAATTCTTTGGCGGCGTTGTCCTTGGCGAACATCACGATCATCGGACAAGGATCGATGTCAATCCTTCGGCCAAGGTAGTTGAGAAGCACGCCGTCGGTCCAGGCCACCTGCGCCGACTTTTGCGCCACGACCTTTCGCACTGCCGGATCGTCAAGTGCCTGATGGATCCCCGGCACCCAGGGAGTCAATGATGCGTTGTAGCGTCCGGGCAGAGCGGTCGACTTCGCACTCATCCCTCGGAAAGTCTCAGCCCACTCTGTCGTCCCCATTTTCTTCGGCGGCTGCAAGATCGCTGCCATTTGCTTGAGCAGCTGGCTGATACCCGCCGAGGTATCCAGAGAGATGTTGAAGGGCATTGTGTGTGTACTCGTTCAAAATGCTGACGTCGATGTCAATCCCATAGAGCGTGTCAAGTTCGGTTTTCAGCTTGTCATCGCGCGACAGCAGCTCTTGCCGAAAACCGGCAAACACATTGGCCAACTCGCTTTGAAGGTCGGCAATGTTCACCAGCTGGCCTTTCTTTTCGGCCAACTGGTACTGCTTCAATTCACGATCGACGCGTTCGGTTAAAACTCTTTCTTTGTTTAAGTCATATTCGCCATCGATACTGGCGTGTCCGGCTGCAACTTCCCGCAATCGAGAGATATAAGCCAACCGGATTTCGTCCAAGGTCATTTCCTTCCAATCAATTCCCATCTTTAAAAGGGTTTTGGAAACCGCTTGTTGCGAAACCCCTAAATGCTGGGCAATTTGTTCTTGAGTTACTTTGGACATTTGGGTTTGATTTACTACCCCCTTAGGGGGCTCACAAGTAGAAAAAAATCGGGGGCTTGCCCACCGCGATGGCTCAGGCTCAGGAAGGACCCGTGAGCCTGAACCAGGAATAAAAAAGAGGCTGCCTTTCGACAACCTCAAGACCCTGCACCGTTAGGAGAGAAACGGTACTAAGGTAGCGATTTACAAATCATCAATGATTGGCCATGCCAATAACAAAACCAGCAATATCACAGCTGCCGTATTCATTGAAACTTCTCCCGAGAAATGATGGCGCTGGCCTCCCGTGTATGATGAGAGGCAACCAAACACAGCGCCGGAAGCCTTTACATTTTTTCCTGTGAGATTCCTATGGCCGAACATCAACCTGACGAACACTACGCCGAGTTTCTGAACATCACGCTCAAACAAGAATTTGACGAATGGAAACTCCATGTCATCGACATCGACAATATCCAGTCGAATGTCCTTAAAACCTACCTATGGATCAACGCGCTTGTGGCAACCGCCATCATTTCGTTATTAGCCTACGTTGATCTTCGTTTTGCGACCATGAACGCCGCCACTGCTATTTATGGTGCCGGGCTTGCAGGCGCAGCACTCTGGGCTATTGCGAGCTTCATTACTGCCATTCGCATGTTGGTCGGCACAACTGCCAAAGCCACCACAGAGTTTTACCTGCAAAAGATTAATGCGGCCTACTACGACGGAACCGTCAACGCCAAGCAGGATTGGATCGCCGACATGGATCGAATCATTACTGACCTCCGGGGATACAACAATGAAATCGCTCAAAATATTCACGCGCTAAACCAACACACATGCTCAGCCGCCATACTCGGCGCAGCCTCTGCAGCCATTCTTTTCATATCTAACCTTGTTACCTTGCCATGACAACCAAACCCAATCGGCCTCCACAGCCAGCACCTCGCCCAGATTCCGGCCGTGGAGGCCTCGGCAGAAGAGACGGAACTCCAACGTCTTCTCGTTAAATCGATTTACGAAAAAGCCCGGCACTGGCCGGGCTTCGTGTGTTTACGGATCAAAAATATTGAGATTACGGATTGTCTCCGGATCTCCTTCAGCATACTTCCTGGCAATAACTGCATCCGGGTGCATGTCTTCGGAGCTTGTTGCCGGCTGTTGCTTGTACGAGTCAGATGGATCGGCTATCTCATCCTTAGTCAGCTTGGCCATCAGCTCTTCGAAGCGGGCGTCAAAAAGGTCACATGTCTTATCGCTCAAGCAGTACCAATAATCGTCAATTTTCTCGATATACCCAAGCTGCAGAAGCTTGAGCATAGTCGGCTCGCCAGTGCAATAGTTGTGAGTCTTTTCACTGTCGGTGTAGTCGTCGAGAAGGCGCTTGCGCTCCCGGAAAGATAACCGGTTGAAAAGTCGAACTTGTCGATCCAGCGGTGCCCGTTCTTTGAGACGCAACATCTCGGCCTCTTGACGTGCTTTTGCGACTTGTTCCCGAAGAATCTGGACATGAGAGTCGTACAACTTTCGCGTGCCATTAAACTGTATCTCGCAGCTCCGCTCAATCTTCTGCTCCTTTTGGCATTCCGCCACAGCGGTGAGATACAGGAGCAACGCCACACCAATCACCGCAAGGACACAAATCAGCGCTTTGTAGCCAATTTCGAGCTCTCGTATCAATGCTAAGGATTCCTCCGGAACGATGGTCACAAAGGCCATCAGTACCAGCGTCACAACAACGCTCCATAAATATCTACTTACAAGCTCCGCGTGATTGTAGGAAAAATCTATCAATCTAGGACACTTTCTGTCAAGCGAAAAAGGCATTTATTCACCTTCTGAAGAAGAATTTTCAATAAAATCAATCTCTTGCGAAAATTTCGCCTCTGCACTTTCAACCCTGTGATGGAAAGTGCGTTCATTGACGTCTTTCCACCTCGCAATCTCTGATAGTTTGACCTTATTGCACCTTGGTCCCTCGATGTAAACAAGCATCAAAATCTCCTGATACTCCGGGTCGAGACGATCAAGCGCCTGCTGTGTTTTCCGCAACGAAAACGTCTCTTTGGGCAACTTGGAGTCAAAGAAATTGCCACGAGGTAAGTCGTTTAGTGCCGGGCTATGAAGCTCACTGCCGAAACCCTCGATCCATGCCGCCCACTCGCGCAGCATCGCTTGAACCCAACGTAGCCGCGCCATCAAGCACCCCCTTTCGCAATCGTTGAGAGGTTATCGTCGGAACGATCTCCGGTTGATCCCTCGCCATGACCATCAAGCAGTTCAGAAAGTCTCATTTCCGCTTCGGCAAGGCGATAGCGCAACGTGCTGTCCTTGACTCTCGCCCAACGCGCAATCTCGGCGACTGTGACCTTTCGAGCCCGGGGGCCGATGAGGTAAACAAGCATCAAAGTTTCTCGATCTCGAACGTCAAGCAAACTCAAAGCCTGATGCGTTCGGCGGACGGAAAGTGCATCTTTTGGCATCCAACTCTCATAACGCTTGCACGCCGGCAACCCATCCAATCGCTGACTTTTCATTGTTCCGTATCCTTCCGTCCAGGCTGCCCACGCCCGCATCGTCGCAGCCACCCATCGCAACCTAGCCATCGGTGCCCTCCTTCAAAGCCTGCCCAAGCGGCAGATCTCCCTGCAGCCCTTCCCCCAGCACCGTCAGCCCCATGTCGAAAATCGCTTTATCGACGATGAAGTTAACCAGACACGAATCGACTCGCAGCGCATACATCCGCGCCGGCTCCGGCACGCGCTCGCCGATGCCGTTGACGATCTCCTTACGATCCAAAACCGAAGGATCAGGCAGGTACTGCCGCAAAGGGCTCTGCTGGACAACGTCGATCAGCTTTTTGGCATCCGACTCGAGCGTGCAGGACGCGATGCGGCCGAGCTTTGCCTTCAGATCCCTCACCGCCCACCAGGACGCGTACTGTGTCACCTTGGCCGTGCAGCGCTTGAACTCAGGGCCACGGTCAAAGAGCTCGGCGTGAAAATCGCAGTAGTAGCGCCCTGCGGAGTAGCTTGAAACCCCCGCGTATTGGCAACCTTCAATTGCACACTTTTGGAGACTCATAGCCGCCCCTCCGCTTTAATCCGCTCAAACCACGGTCTGAAGTGCTCGAATAGCCTCTCGCTCGAAAGCAGAGCCGTGACAAACGCGTCTTTGTAAATCCCTCCAGTCGACGTCCTGTAGAACTTGAACTTCAAAACTTCTGCCTTGGCGTCCGGATCTTTTTCGAGTTCCTTCACCCACCCCCAAAGTTGTGTTTGAGAGAGATCAGAGTGTTTGATGGTGGCGGCGTCTCCCTCGCGCGCGGGCGTGCGTGCGCACGCGCGAGGATGTTCTTGTTGTTCTTGTATTGTTCTTATATAGGTAGGCTCACTCTGAGCCTTCTTATAGGCTCTCTCTGAGCCTACTGTAGGCTCACTCTGAGCCGATAAGGATTTTTTTAAAGGCTCACTCTGAGCCTCTTTAGGCTCACTGTGAGCCTCCCTATAGGCTCTCTCTGAGCCTGTTACAGGCTCACTCTGAGCCGATAAGAGGTGAGGGATACTCACCTGGTAACTGTTGCCCTGGCGACGGTTGCAATCTGACATCAACCACCCCTTTTCTCGCAATTCGGAGATAGCACGGGTGACCGTTGCCCTGGAAAATCCTGAGTCCGCAGCAACCGTTTCTCGCGTCACAGGCCAACCATTGGCGCACCGAGACGCAATCCAGAATGCGACGCTTCGAACTGGCCCTGGCAAGTCGCTTTCGCGCAAAGCTGCTACATAGTCAAAAAAGGCAATTGCCATGACGGCCTACCACTCAAGATGAGGCGCCGCCTCTTGACGTTTAACCGCTCCGTAGGTCGCCTTTTCAATTTTCAAAGCCAACTCAGCCGAGCATTTAACCTTGCCGCACGCGACACGTTGCAAGTGCTCTCGGTTGTACCCGATAGAAGCAGCAAACTGCCCTCGGCCACCTCGCGGCAGACTGGCCCAGTATTTTTCAAACGTCATAAACAACCCGAAAGAGATATTTTTATCTGTCGGATTATAAACTTTTAAGTCAGTCAAACGTCAAGTCTCGGTCAATAGAATTAAGACAAGAAAATCACGATCCCGAGGGACTACCATGAGCAAGCTCGACTCTTTGAGCGACAGAAGAAGGCAGGCACTACAAGACTTGGCCAGCGCGTCATCAATCGCTGATGTTGCAAGAAAGTCAAATCGAGACCCCGCCCAACTATGGGGAATGGTCAAAGGGAAGCGACCTTTTGGGGAGCGAATCGCACGCGCCTTAGAGGAGGAGCTCGGTTTGCCCAATGGGTATTTTGATGCGGGACCAGCGACCACAAACCAAGACGCTCAAGAAGTCTCCAGCTGGGCCAAAGTCCCCTTGATCGCCTGGGAAGACGCCAAAAACTTCAGCACAGCAAAACATAAGGACTATGTTTTCACTATGCATAAGAACAATGGAAGATGTTTTGGCGTCTCTATCACCGATGATTCAATGGTTCCGACACTGCGTGCTGGGGACGTTGCTCTCGTAGATCCGGATATCAAACCAACCCCGGGGAATGTAGTGATCGCCACAATAAACGGCGCCACTATGATTGGTCGATACAAGCAGAAATCACTCACAACATTCGAGATCTGCGCCGACAACGCTAATTACCCATCTGTGTCCAGTACAGAGGCCGATATTCGGATCATTGGAACGGTTTATCAGATGCTGATCAACGCGCTTTAATCTTTATTTTTTCCCTTCAGCAGCCACCACGGCTGCTATTTTTTTGCCTCATACATGACATTTTTATCTTGACACTAAAATCTTGTTGCTCTAAGCTATTGACAAAATAATCCATGAACTGACTTATTTGTCAATACTATGCCATCCATCAACAAAGCATTCTTACTCGGCCACGTGGGCCACACCCCGAAGCTGAGTCAAACCCGCAGCGGCCAGCAAGCGACTCGCGTCTCACTGGCGACATCTCAAACCATCTACCGCGCCGACGGCACCAAAGAGCAGCGCACCGAGTGGCACAACGTGGTCGCCTACGGTCGCCTGGCCGAGAACATCTGCGCCTACGTCCAGAAAGGGAACCTGCTGTGGGTTGAAGGCGAGATGCACATGCGCGAGTACGTCACTCGCGACGGCATCCAGAAGCAACTCACGGAAGTCATCGCGAACAACGTCCAATTTTTCAGAAACGAACCAGCGAGGTAGCCATGTCAGAAGACATCAAATGCGTGGTCTACGCACTCATCGGCGCCTGTGGCGTCTACGCCTGGTTGTACGCCCTGGCCGCCATGCCCGGGAATTGAAAGGAGAAGGAAATGACAAACGAAAGACCGATCAGCAAAGAGCACGCTGAAGAGATTTGGCTGACGATTTTGAGAATAGCCGAAAAAGGATCTCTAACCATGGCACTGGAAAAAACGGCAGACGATTTAGTCAACGTCCGCCGCTTCCTGGACAAGCAAATTATTCAACCACTTCGCCCTGCCGTTGGCGCTCCTCATCCAATGCCCGTGCAGATTTTTCTAGGAAATTCAAACAATCCGGACCAAGATCGACTCCGTTCAGCTTGCAGAGATGAACTACTTGCTTCTCAAGAGCAAGTAATGCGCCAGCTAAAGCGTTGTGTGCGCACACTTGCTCCCTCAGCTCTTGTTTGAGCAACTCCATTTCTTCTCGGAGTTTTTTGACTTCTTCTTCCGACATCATTTTTCCCTCCTCGGGTGTTGGTTGATCGGATGTCAAACTGGGTCGTCTGACACACCGATGATCTCACCCGGGGAGAGAAATCACAATCGATTGAACGGACTTTTTTCAAATGAAAGTCATCAACTTCAAAACCCTTTGCAACTACGTCACGAAATCCGTGATTTGGAACTCGCAGCCGGTCGATGCCGGCAGCAAGACCGAGCGGATCTCGCGATGGGAAAGCGACGATGGTGCCGTACTGACAATTTCCGAATGCCCGGACTACGAACTCAACTTCGTCACATATAAGCCGGCTCAGGCAACCAAGGAGCCGTCCCCTAAGCGCGGTTACCTGACGGATCACGAAATGAACTACATCAAGGGCTTGTTGTCCCGCCGCCAGTCTGGATCGCCTATTCGCAACTGGCCGCTGTCAATCACCACGGAAATGCGCGGCGGCGATCGCTACGCATCGATCACGACCACCTACGAGGTGTCAGCCGAGGAAGGCACCTGGAAGCACCAGGTAACAGCTCTCCCGGGCGCCGACAAGTCGACGATTCAGTACCAGTGCGAAAGCTACGGCAAAGAAGGCCTGAAGCTTCGCAACACGCTAGTCACACGTATCTACAAACAAATCATTGGAAAACAGGAATGAGATTCTTAACACCCCCGACTTTGACCCCTGCCTTGACCCGGGTCGAAAAACCGATTGCACAGTCACTTGATGACATCAAGCTTCGGATCATGCGACTCGAGCAAACGGTGGAAGACCATGCCCGTGTCACCACGGCCACGCTGTACAAGGCCAAAGAACTGTGGAAACCAACCTGGATGCCGGTGGAAGCCGACGGCCTGCACTACAGCCCCGACCGAGACGGCTGGTATCTAGTGACAATGCTCAACGAATCCGACCAGCCCTATGTCGAATGCGCTTTCTACGACGCCGACGACGACTGCTTTGACGGATACGAATGGACAGAAATCAAAGCCTGGGCAGAGATGCCGAAGCCTTATCAGGAGACGAAATAATGACCAACAAAATCATCACAGACGCCCAGGTCGAATCGCACATCAACAAGCTACGAGAGATGGCCGGCTCAACCGACCTCAAAGAAATGATCCGAGCGGATCTCCGGTACTGCGACAGCGCCTACGCCTGGCACCGTCGCACGCGCGAGTTTTGCGCCCGCTTCGGAGTTTGGTACGTGACAGCCTTGGCCGGCATCGCCTCCGGGCTCGGCCTGCACTACTGGATCGCCGACAATTTCGGACCCATGGCTGCCGGCGCTTCTGTCATCGCCGGCTTGCCAATTGCCATTTGCGGCTTTGTCTGGCTCTGCAGTCACTAAAAGTGAGGCAAGCATGAGGGAATGGTTTCAGATCATTTTTGGGCTGGCCATACTGGCAGCAATCGCTCTCCTTTCGCTGGGGATGGTTTGCGCCGGAATCAAGTTTTGGTTGGATCTTTTTTGAACAGTTTTGGGAAAAGCAATGAAGGAGCAAAAAAATGGAACTCGCACTGGACAAAATGCTCTCAAAAGAGCAAGTCGCAGAGATCTTCGGCATCAAGCCCAAGACCGTCTACACGTGGGTCGCCAATGGCAAGTTGAGCAAGCCCGATGTAATTTCAACCCGTTACTCCCGCTTCCCGCTGTCACGCGTCAAGCAGGACTACTTCCGCCAGTTCGGCCGTGAACTGATTCTCAAGGACTAGAGACCAAACGCCCGGCTTCGAGCCGGGCATCTTTTTATGCGAGTTTTGAAGTACAGAACTTAGCCCACTCTGCCATCACCTCTCGTCTTTCATTCTCGAGCTTGGCTCGATCATAGGCGCCGCTGTAGCGATAATCGATTTGATGCGCGAGACACAGCTCGACCGCATCGACATTGAATGTTCGTCCGTCACTCTTTGACCACGTCTTGAAGCACGCCCGGCATGTACCATGTTGCGTCATCAACACCGGCTTGC
>ENA-ORRQ01003090-ORRQ01003090.1-human-gut-metagenome-genome-assembly--contig:-NODE-3090-length-10212-cov-5.021758_pt1 | contig 10212 bp, 8 predicted proteins | sample MGYA00242177_ERZ509138 | MGnify/ENA primary metagenome ERZ509138 (study PRJEB26280, sample SAMEA2338628) | human gut metagenome | biome: human gut; feature: human-associated habitat; material: faeces...
AGCCCAGGTCCGCGATCTTCAGGGCCATGTTGGCGTTCTGCTCGATGAGCAGCACCGTCACGCCCTCCTTGTTGATAGTGCGGATGATGTCGAAAATACCCTGCACCACCAGGGGGGCCAGACCCAGGGACGGCTCATCCATCATCAGGACCTTAGGGCGGCTCATAAGCGCCCGGCCCACAGCCAGCATCTGCTGCTCGCCGCCGGAGAGGGTACCCGCCAGCTGCCAGCTCCGCTCCTCCAGCCGGGGAAACAGCTCGTAGACCCACTTGAGGTCCTTCTCGATGCCGTCCTTATCCTTGCGCAGGTATGCGCCGATCTTCAGGTTTTCCAGCACCGTCAGGTTGGCAAAGACCCGCCGACCCTCCGGAGACTGGGCGATGCCCGCCTCCAGAATTTTGTTGATGGGCTTACCCAGCAGCTCCTGGCCGTCATAGGTGATGGAGCCGCTGTCGGCCTTTACCAAGCCGGAGATGGTGCGCAGAGTGGTGGATTTGCCCGCACCGTTAGCGCCGATGAGGGTAACGATCTTTCCGTCTGGCACCTCCAGGCTAATGCCGCGCAGGGCCTTGATGCCGCCGTAGGACACATGTAAATTCTCAATCTTCAGCATCTTCAACCACCCCCAAATAAGCGTCGATAACGCGCTCGTTGCTCTGGATCTCCTCAGGCGTACCCTGGGCGATCAGCTTGCCGAAGTCCAGCACATAAATGCGGTCGGCAATGTCCATGACCAGGTCCATGTGGTGCTCAATGAGCAGAATGGTCATGTGGAAATTCTTGCGGATCTCGCCGATGAACTCCGTCAGCTCCAGGGTCTCCTGGGGGTTCATACCGGCGGCGGGCTCGTCCAGCAGCAGCAGCGTGGGATTCGTAGCCAGAGCCCGGGCGATCTCCAGGCGGCGCTGCTTGCCGTAGGGCAGGGAGGTGGCCAGCTCGTCCTTCACATCCTCCAGACCCACCAGCTTCAAAAGCTCCAGCACCTCCGCGCGCTGCCGGGCCTCCTCCTTGCCGTTGAGGTGGAGGGCCGCGGTAAACAGGTTGCTGGTGCGGCGCAGATGCTTGGCGATGAGCACATTGTCAAACACCGTCTGGGTCTTCCACAGGCGGATGTTCTGGAAGGTACGGGCCATGCCCTGGACGGTGATTTTATCCGGTGTGGGAGAGAGTACATGGTCGCTAAAGGCGTATTCGTCCCGCTCCTTCTGTGCAAGCTTCCACGCCTTCAGCGCCTCGTCCTCCAGAGCCTCCCGGGGCCCAAACTGCGCGGTATACATGGTGGGTTCTTCGCCCTTATAGGCCTTTTTCATCTTGCCAGTGGGGTGATTGCGCACGATGCACTTCTCGTTGAAGCACACCCGGCCGTTGGTGGGGGCGTACACACCGGTGATGACATTGAACGCCGTGGTCTTTCCTGCGCCGTTGGGGCCGATAAGGGCCACGATCTCGCCCTCGTTTACCTCCATGGTCAGGTTATCCACGGCCACCACGCCGCCGAACTGCATGGTGACATTTTCCACTTTCAGCACATTTTTCATTTGGAGGCCACCTCCTTCTTTTCCTTCTTCTTAAAGAGCTTTTGGAAGAAGCCGATGATGCCGTCCCAGGAGAACTCCCGGTCGCCCATGATGCCCTTGCGGAAGAACAGCACCACGATCATAATGACCACCGAGAACACCAGCATACGGAAGCCGCCCCGCATGAAGGGGATGTTCACGCCCAGGTAGGGCACGGGGTCGTCCAGGAAGCGCAGCCACCACTCGGAGGAGGCGATGTAGAGGAACGAGCCCAAAATGGAGCCGGTGATGGAGCCGATACCGCCGATGACCACAATGAGCAAGATCTCATAGGTCATGGTAGAGGTAAAGGTGTTGGCCTGGACGCTGGACTGGAACATAGCCAGCAGCGCGCCGCCGACACCGGCGAAAAAGGAGCTGATGAGGAAGGCCTGCATCTTGTGCTTGGCCAGGTTGATGCCCATAGCCTCGGCGGCGATCTCGTCGTCGCGGATGGCCTTGAAGGCCCGGCCATAGGTGGAGTTGATGAGCAGCACAATAAAGCCGATGCAGATAGCCGACACGACGAAGGGGAACAGGATGGAGTCGAAGTTTGCAAACTTCTTCAGCAGGTTGGAGGCGTTTGTCAGGGGGCCCACCTGCTTCCACTGGATGATGGCGCGCATGATCTCGGCAAAGCCCAGGGTGGCAATGGCCAGATAGTCGCTCTTCAGCTTCAGCACGGGCAGACCGATAAGCCAGGCAAAGATAGCCGGTACGACACCCGCTAAGATCAGGCCCACCAGCATGGGCAGGCAGAACTGCACGATGCCGCCGTCAAAATACTGGTAGATGTCGGGCCGGTCCGCCACGGGAATCGTCAGGATACTATAGGTGTAGGCGCCGATCATCATGAAGCCCGCCTGGCCCAGGGAAAACAGGCCCGTAAAGCCGTTGAGCAGGTTCAGAGACACGGCCACCAGGGAGTAAATGGCACCTTTCTTCAGCACCGTGGCCAGCATGGAATAGTGCTGGAACTTGTCCACATACAGCAAAAACGCAATGCAGACAGCTGCCAAAATCAGTGACAGCAGCAGATTTCTTTTCTTGTTATTCTTCATAGCTTACACCTTCTCCGTCAGTTTCTCACCGAACAGACCGTTGGGCTTGCACAGCAAGATCACGATCAGCAGGGCAAAGGTGAAAGCGTTGCTGAATACGGCGATGGTCTCATTGGCCTTGATGAAGGACTCGCAGATACCAATGATGAACGCACCGATCACGGCGCCGGGGATGGAGCCAATGCCGCCGAACACAGCGGCTACGAACGCTTTCAGGCCGGGCATAGCGCCGATCATGGGGCTCACCTGGCCGTAGTTGGCAAAGTACAAAATGGAGGCCACGCCCGCCAGGAACGAGCCGATGACAAAGGTCATGGAAATGACGCTGTTGATCTTAATGCCCATGAGCTGGGAGGTCTCGAAGTCCCGGGACACGGCACGCATAGCCATGCCCACCTTCGTTTTCTGAATGAGGATCACCAGCACCACCACCAGGGCGATGGTCAGCAGAGGGGTGACGATGGTGATGCGCTTGACGCTCAGGCCGCCCACACTCATCACCTGCGTCAGGAAAGGAATGTCGGGGTAGGCTCGGGCAATGCCGCCGGTGATGTAGTTGGCCAGGTTTTGCAGCAGATAGCTGACACCGATGGCCGAGATCATCACGGACATACGGGGCGCCGTGCGCAGGGGCTTGTAGGCCGCCCGCTCAATGAGCACACCCAAAATCACCGTCAGCAGCAGCACCAGGGGGATAGACACCGCCAGGGAGCAGGAGGCGGAGATATACACCATGAAAAAGCCCGCCATCATAAAGATGTCGCCGTGGGCAAAGTTGATAAGGCGCAGGATGCCGTAGACCATGGTATAGCCGATGGCAATGAGGGCGTACAGACTGCCCACCGTGACGCCGGAGAGCAGAAGCTGGATATAGTAAGCTGCGTCATGCATAAGTACGGAAACCTCCTTCTATATGAATCTTGCGCTTTCAGCATTCGGGGAGTGGATGTCCCTCGTCTGCCGAAAACGCAAGAGTCATCAAAGTGCAAAAACCTCGGAATCGTGAGGGGAGCGGCGCTCCCCTCACGATGAAGCTCTATGTCGTTTATAGAAACGCCGGGTACTTATCAGCCGTTGTAGGTGCTGTAGTACACGATGTCGCCATCCTTGATGGTCTTGATAACGGCATAGGTCTTGATGGCGTCGCCGTTTTCATCGAACTTCAGGTCGCCGGTGACCAGGCCCTTAACCTCCAGGGCAGCCAGCGCGTCGCGGATGGCAGCGCCCTCAGTGGAGCCGGCCTTCTCAATGGCGTTGACAGCGGCCATGTAAGCGTCGTAGCCGCAGGGGGTCACGCTGGAGATAGCGTCAGCGGTGCCGCCGTTGTTCTCGATACGGGTCTTGTCCTCGGCAACCCACTTCTTGAAGCCCTCCACGAAGGTCTTACCTTCGGCGTTGGACTCGTCGGCTGCATCAAAGAAGGCGGAGAAATAAATGTCGGTGGCCTTGTCGCCGGTACGCTGAGCGATGGAGATGTCATCCCAGGTGTCGCCGGCCATGATGGGGCAGGTAACGCCGCTGTCCCGGGCCTGGCTGATGATCATGGCAGCGGTCTCGATGGACACGGGGGCGAAGATGCCGTCATACCCAGCGGACTTGATGGTAGCCATGATGGTGGAGAAGTCGGTCTCGCCCTTCTGGAACTCCAGAACGGTGGCCTTACCGCCCAGGCGCTCCATTTCCTTCTGGAAATAGTTACCGAAGCCGGCGGAGTAGTCGTCGCCGGACTCAATGATCAGAGCGCAGTTGACGCTGCCCTTTTCCTTGTTGGCGAAGTTTGCCATCACGGCGCCCTGGAAGGGATCAATGTAGGAAACGCGGAAATAAAAGTCGTTGCCCAGGGTCACATTGGGGTTGGTGCAAGAGGTGCCGATAGCGGGAACCTTCGCATCCTTGAACAGGTCGCCGGCGGCAATGGCGCAGCCGGAGCCGTAGGTACCGATGACCACGGACACGCCCTTGGAGATCAGGGTCTGAGCCGCAGCGGGAGCCTTGGACGCATCGGATGCGTTGTCGGCGGTGATGAGCTGGACCTTGTACTCCTTGCCGTTAATGGTGACGGTGGGCTTGATGGAGTTGGCATACTCAATGCCCAAAATCTCCTTCTTGCCGCCGGCGCCGTTCTGGCCGGAGGTGGGCTCAAAAATACCGATCTTCACGGTGTCGCCGCTGTCCGAGCTGCCGCAGGCAACCAGCGCCATGGCCATGACCAGGGCCAGCAGCAATGCAATGATTTTTTTCATCTTTTCTTCCTCCTAATTTGTTTCAGTCACAAGCTATCCAAAAATCGCCTATGACTATTCCTATATTTTATTAGAAACCTGTCCCGATTGCAAGAGAAAATGTTGCATTAAATTTCCGCCGCCGCAGGCTTTTTTTAAAAGAATTTTTCGTGCTTTATTTTGACATTTGTCCGCCAGCAGCGGACAGTTTCTTTCATAGCCCTTTTATTTTCCGTTTTTTTCCTTTTCCTGTCCCTCATTGGGAGACACTGTTTTTCGTGATTTTGCACAAGTTGCCTTTGCTGCACAGAAAAATAAATCGTCCCCTCTGCTGTGCAAAGGGAACGATTTACAAACAGCGTGTCGAAAAAAAGCTCTCCGCCATGCGGTTTCCTGATTTTAGGTGGCGAGGAGCCTTTCGCGGAGTTCTTCTTCTCCGGGCAGTGCAGCAGGCATTTTTTTACGGGTTTTCCGTCTTAAAAACAGACGCAAATTCCTCTGCCGTCATGGTCTCATGCTCCAGCAGGAAGTCCGCCACCGCCTGCAGCTCCGTCCGCTGGCGCTTCAGGATCTCCGTGCAGCGGTCGTAAGCGTCCGAGAGGATCTGCTGGATCTCGTCGTCCATCTCAGCAGCGATTTTCTCCGAATAGGGGCGGGTGTGGCCCATGCTCTTACCTATGAACACCTCGTCGCTGCCTGCGTCAAAGGCCACATGGCCCAGGCGGCCGGACATACCGTAGGTGCCTACCATTTTGCGGGCGATGGTGGTAGCCCGCTGCAGATCGTTGGAGGCGCCGGTGGAAATATCTCCCAGCATCAGCTCCTCGGCCGCCCGGCCGCCCAGCAGCACCACGATCTCGTCCTCCATGTAGCGCTTGGAGAGATAGGAGCGGTCCTCCTCCGGCAGGCTGATGGTCATGCCCCCCGCCTGGCCCCGGGGCACAATGGTGATCTGATGCACCGGGTCCTGACCCGGCAGTTCATGGGCTGCAATGGCGTGGCCCGCCTCATGGAAGGCGGTGAGCCTGCGTTCGGCCTGGGGAATGACGCGGCTATGCTTCTCCGGCCCGGCGATAACCTTAATAATGGACTCCTGAATGGTCTTTTGCCGGATCACCGGCTCGCCCCGGCGGCCCGAGAGCAGCGCCGCCTCATTGAGCAGGTTCTCCAGGTCCGCCCCGGTGAAGCCCGCAGTACCCCGGGCGATCTCTCCCAGGTTCACATCCTCTGCCAGAGGCTTATTCCGGGCATGAATTTTCAGAATTTCCTCCCGGCCCTTGATGTCCGGCAGGCCCACATAGACCTGGCGGTCAAACCGGCCCGGGCGCAGCAGCGCCGGGTCCAGAATATCCACCCGGTTGGTGGCGGCCAGGACCACTACGCCCTGGCTGGCGGTGAAGCCGTCCATCTCCACCAGAAGCTGGTTGAGGGTCTGCTCCCGCTCATCGTGTCCGCCGCCCAGGCCGCTGCCTCTCTGGCGGCCCACGGCGTCGATCTCATCGATGAATACAATGGCCGGGGACTGCTTTTTCGCCTGCTCAAACAAATCGCGCACACGGCTGGCGCCCACGCCCACATACATCTCCACAAAATCAGAGCCCGAGATAGACAAAAACGCCACATCCGCCTCCCCGGCCACAGACTTCGCCAGCAGCGTTTTGCCCGTACCCGGAGGGCCCACCAGCAGCACGCCCTTGGGGATATGGGCGCCCAGCTGCAAATACTTGTCCGGCTCCCGGAGGAACTCCACGATCTCCTGCAGCTCCTCCTTTTCCTCGTCGGCCCCGGCCACATCGTCAAAGGTGACGCGGTTTTCGCCCCGGCCGGGCATCTGCACCCGGGCCTGGCCGAACTTGGCCATCTTGTCCTGGGCGGCGGCATTTCCCCCGGCCATGCGCCCCATAAGGTTAATAATCAGCAGCAGGGCGATGAAGCCCATCACATAGGGCAGCAGGGCGGAGACCCAGTTGGTAGCGTGGATGAAGCTCTGCTCCTTCACGATGCCGCTTTCCACCTGCTGCTGCACCAGGCCGTCTAAGTCGCTGTAAAAGGTCTCCACGCTGCCGATGGTGCAAACTACCACCGTGCCGTCCTGCAGCTTGGCCTGCAGGCTGTCGCCGGTGATGGTGAAGCTCTGCACCTTTTCCTCCCGGAAATACTGGCACATCTGGCTGTATGCAATGCCGCTGTCACCGGCGCCGATGTTCCGGGCCAATGTAAAAACGCACAGCACCAGCAGCAGCAAAAACAGGATGCTGCCGGGCCGCACTCTTCGTCTCTCCGTCACGGTTTTTCCTCCTCTTTACTCATGCCACCGCTCGAATACCGAGCCAGCTGTTCCCCTTCAAAAAGGATATGCACACCAGCACATGGGATCGCACATTTTCCACCGGGATGAAGGGATCGTCCCAGGAGCGCGCATCCCAGGAGCCGGTGCGGTTATCTCCCAGGAAAAACAGATGCCCCTCCGGCACCGCATATTCCCCCCGGCTGCCGCTGGCGCTTATGCCCTGCCGGGGCAGGTAAGACTCATCCAGCTCCTCCCCGTTTACATACACATAGCCGTCCTGAAAGCTCACGGTGTCCCCGGGCAGTCCGATGACCCGCTTGACCAGGAGCTTGCCCATTTCATCGCTCCAGAAGGTCACGATCTCCCCCCGCTGGGGCGTGGGATCGCTGACGGCGTAGGGAAGCTGCCACGACAGCAGCAGGGACCTGGTGGGCAGGGTGGTCTCCATGGAGCCGCTGGGCACCCAGGCGATCTGAAAGATCACCTTGAACAGCAGCAGCATACACACCACCGTCACCGGGATGTAGCCGTAGTCCTTCCACAGTCTGCGCCAGGTGTTCTCCTTTTGCAGTCTGCGTCCGGGCTGCGTCGCCCGGGTCTGCCCGGGTTCTCTCACCGGCTGCCCGGTCTCCTCCGGGGCATTCTCCTGCCGGAATAGCTCCGGCAGCTCCATGTCCGGCAGGGGGGCCTCCGCCCGGTGATCCTGCCGGTCCTGTGCCTCCTCCGGAAAGCCGTCTCTGTTTTCGTCCATGATAACCTCCTTTTCCCCGGGCCATGTGCCCGGAGAAAACCTGTCCTTGCGCAGCCGGCGTCCACGCCGACAACGCTTTACTTGCTGTACACCTCGGGCTTCAGCACGCCGATATAGGGCATATTGCGGTACTGCTGGCAGTAGTCCAGGCCAAAGCCCACCACAAACTCGTCCGGCACCTCAAACCCAGACAGGTCGGCCACAATGGGCTTTTCCCGGCGGGAGGGCTTATCCAGCAGGGTCACAACGGTAATAGACCGGGCACCCTTGGCCAGCAGATAGTTGCGCAGGAAATAGAGGGTATTGCCGGAGTCGAGAATGTCCTCCACCACGATGATGTCGCGGCCCGTAATATCCCGCTGCAGATCCCGGGTGATCTCCACCACGCCGGAGCTCTTGGTGGCGTTTTTATAAGAGGACACGCTGATGAACTCCACCTCGCTCTTGAGCTGAGCGGCCCGTACCAGGTCTGCCATAAACACAAAGCACCCGTTGAGCACACCCACAAACATGGGGTCCTTGTCCCGGAACTTTTCAAACAGCTCATCGCCCATCTCCTGAATGCGCTGATGCAGCTGCTCCTCCGACAGCAGTACCTTCAAAATATCCTGATTCATGTTGCTTTTAGCCATCATTCTGTCCTCCTGATGTTTCTCTGTCAATGGTAATTATAATCCTCATGCCTCCGGTCTCCCGGGGCAGAAATTCCCGATCTGTGCCCAGCGGCCACACCGCCGCCAGCCTTCCGCCTGCGTAAACGGCAGGCAGTCTATCCCGCTCCACGGGGTCCAGGCCCCGGTCCAGGCACAGCCGCTTCACGCTGCGCCGTCCCCGGCCTCCCGGCAGGTACAGCCCGTCCCCGGGCCTGCACGGGCCCAGGGTGAGCCCGCCGGGTATTTTATCCGCATCCAGCACCAGCGTGTTTCCCCCGGAGACAGGATGCTCCGATTTTTCAAGTAAAACGGTATATCCGCCCCACCGGGTCACCCCCGGCAGCAGCACCACGGTCTCCGGGGCTCTGTCCTCCTTTTCCAGGGAAAATTTTTCTCCCCGGCACAAGGCCACCACCCCTCCGGGCAGGTGTAAAAGTCCCCCCGGCCCGTGGAGCAGCCGCTCCATAGCCTCGTAGTGCGCCGCCCCGTAATCCTTCCGGCCCACGGCAGTGCGCTCCACCAGGGCCCGCAGGGCCCGCAGCCGCAGGGCGTAGGGAAGCTCCAGCAGCACCCGGCGCTCCATCTCCGTGCCCCTCTCGGGCAGGACTCGCTCCACCAGCTCCCGCCAGCATCCCTCCTCCCGCCGGAGGATCTCCGCCGTGCGGCAGATGCTCCCCTCCGCACCGGGATACAGCTCCCGCAGCAGCGGCATAATGTCCAGCCGGAGCCGGTTTCGGGTCAGGCTCCTGTCACCGTTGGTCTCGTCCTCCACATGGTCGATGCCGTGCTGCTCCAAATAAGCCTCGATCTCCTGCCGGGAGGTCTCCAGCAGGGGACGGATAATCTCCCCCCGCACCGGAGGAATCCCCGCCAGGCCCTCGGGGCCCGTGCCCCGCAGCAGGTTCAGCAGCACCGTCTCCGCCTGGTCAGCGGCGTGGTGGGCCGTGGCGATGCGGTCCGCGCAGGTCAGCTCCGCCGCCCGGCGGAAGGTCTCATACCGCAGCCGCCGCCCGGCCTCCTCGATGCCCACGCCCCACTCCTTTGCCTTTTCCGGCACACTCACCTGCTCCGTAACGCAGGGGATGCCCCGCTCCCGGCAAAAATCCTGAACGAAAAGCACATCTCTTTGGGCCGTCTCCCGCTGGCCGTGGTTCATATGCACGGCGGCCACGGAAAAATTCTCCCGTCGGCCAAGGGTCCACAGGTAGTGAAGCAGACACATGGAGTCCCGCCCGCCGCTGACGGCGCAGAGAATGCGTCCTCCCGGAGGGGGCAGCATATCCCACCGCCGCATAAACGGCAGCAGGTCCAGACCCTCACTCCTCCTCATAGCGGTTTTCCAGGGTGCTGAAGGCGGTGTATTCCGGCATCCAGCGCAGCTCCACCTTGCCGGTCTCTCCGTGACGGTTCTTGGCCACGATGCACTCGGCAATATTCCGCTTTTCGGAATCTTCATTATAATAGTCGTCCCGGTACAGAAACAGGACGATATCCGCATCCTGCTCAATAGCGCCGGACTCACGCAGATCCGAGAGCATGGGTCTCTTATCCTCCCGCTTCTCGTTGGCACGGGAGAGCTGCGACAGGCACAGCACCGGCACCTGCAGCTCCTTTGCCATGATCTTCAGCATACGGGAAATGTCCGCCACTGCCTGCTGGCGGTTCTCGCCGCTGTAGCT
>ENA-ORRQ01003094-ORRQ01003094.1-human-gut-metagenome-genome-assembly--contig:-NODE-3094-length-10205-cov-4.428867_pt1 | contig 10205 bp, 6 predicted proteins | sample MGYA00242177_ERZ509138 | MGnify/ENA primary metagenome ERZ509138 (study PRJEB26280, sample SAMEA2338628) | human gut metagenome | biome: human gut; feature: human-associated habitat; material: faeces...
CACGAATGGCAGCCAAGTATTCTGATATAAGAGGATATTGCATAAGTTTTATATTTTGCTTTGTCGGGTAAATTATTTGCTTCCGTTACGCATTGTTGTTCTATAATATTGCCAACGTGTAATCGTCGATGTCAATAAGTTTTTTTACATACAAAGACTCCATCAGTTCCTTAAAGTCGGCTTCTGAGTCTACACTTCTTAAAAGAGGACTGAGGACATCGTCGTAAAACTTGAACACTTCTTTCTCTGCCATTTGAAGCAGTTGCGAATTGCTTGTTCGTTTCATTCGCAGCTCCATCAGTTCGCTTTCAAACTCCGCACTTTTCGACAGTTCGTACATCATCAGCACATAATGCGAAAGGGCATCGCTTGCAGCAAATACGATGGATGCATCATCAATATGGAACACGCCGCTACAGCATCCTTCTTCTTCTAATGGGTCTTTGCAGCTGACGAGGCGCGGAGGATTGCTGAAGTCAGCCAGTCGTGTAAAGCTATGTTCCAGCAATTCTGTGTGACGATTATAGTGGAAAACAACACTATCGCCATACGCTATCCATCTACATTCTTCATCATTAGTTTTCCAAGCTGCAGCAACTGTGGCGCACGAGCCTTCGTTGTAGAACTTGTTAAGCAAGATGCCATCGCCTTCCTTAGCCCGTTCTTCATGCTCATTGTAGAACGGCTCCCAAATGCCGTCCACCCATTCATCAAATTCTGCGAACGAACAAAGCGGAGCATCCTTTGGCAGATGCTCCATCAGATACCTCGACCACTCATCAGCATAGAGTCCGCAGCCTCCTGCTCCGTCCGATACGGCTATACACCGTGGCGAGCAGAACACAGCGTCCTCGTTGGGTGTGTGGTCGTTAGGTTTTGCTATGCTTACACTTTTACACATTTTCTTACTGGTTATTGTTTACGAGCATACTTGACAGGGTGCCTATCTTCATCATCTTTACAAGGCGTTCCATACCTGTGTTCACACCCATGGCATGATAGCGTATGTCGGTTTGCTTGTCGCCAAAGATGGCTCTAATCTGCTCATTGTAGTTAAGCGGCAACAGACTTGCCATGTTGTATAGTTTCTCGCCATAGCCGTTGTGGTTCAGTTCGCCGAGTGAAGCAGGGAAAACCACCGATTCGGTATGGCCCGGCACTACGTGGATATTGAAAAGCAACACGTTACCATCGTTGGTGAACATCGACTTCAACTGATTTGACAACTGCTGCATCTCGTCGTGCGACACGCCGTTATATTCTCCGTCTGTGATGTTTATGATTGTCGGTGGATAGCAGTCCTTGTCGTGGTGTTGTTTCATCCAATTCTCCAACAGACCTTCTGCACGCTTGAATGCCTTGTCCATGTGGGTCCAGCTGCCATCATGACGTGCCGTCATCCATTGCTTCTTTTCCACCTCCTTTATTGCGATGCCTTTGCGTGTGCGCACTTCTTCCTTAACCATCTTTTTCATAAACGGATTGTCTCTGATTTCTTCAGGCGTGACAAAGTCTCTACCCTCCAACGATCCGTTCCATGCGCTGTAAGCCTCCTGACCATATCCTATCACAGCAATATCGAAATAGTGGCGTGTTTCGTTGTTCTTCACGCAACGTTCCACAAGTTCGTTTATCTGCGAGTTCACTATTCGTGCCACAGCCTCAGATAGCGTCATGTCCTCTCCATTGAAAGTGGTTAAGCGTTTCATCGACACGCTCTGGTCGACAAGAAAGATGAATGCTGTAGGATGCTCGCGGTCTACACGTGCTGTGTACGCATTCTTGCTCTGCATCTGCAGCGGCTGACTCGGAATAGGAATGCCAAAGTTGCCGATATTGGTGATATACTTCAATGGGATGGAGTTTTTTACCAATATCTCTGCTTGATAGAAAGGCTGTTCGTCGGTGTCGAGGTCGAAATGCTTCTTTGCCTTTACGGTCTGGAAGTGAATCTGCTTGAAGTCGTTTAGTGTACCGCCTATTCTTGCTCCGCTTCGTGTTGCGTTGCGGTCGGCATAGCGCGTGTTCTCATCGTATATAACTTCGGGGTCTATTTCCAGCAGCACGGGGTTTGATATTCGTCCTTCGTTCATTGCCACATACATCATCGGGTGATTGCTTGTGAAGCTGACGCGAACGTAATGCTCCAATCCTGCCTGCTTGTCGAGCGACCACGACAGCGAACCAGGACCACCACCGCCTGGCTTGGGGATGGCGATGCCACGCTCCTCACAGTCTTTCCACGAGTAGAGGCCGCCGTTCTTGATAATGTTCTCCAAGTTGTCGCGGTCTGTGAAGTGATACAACTTTGTGATGTTATTCTGTTCGAGAAGTTTCTTGAACTCCTCCCAATTGTTTCTTTTGTTCATAATTATTTGGTTTTAAGTTTTTTAGAATAGCGACGGCATTTGTTGTGTCGCCGTCTGTAGCTTCTTGTCGCCGAAAGGATACAGTCCCTCAGCGTATGCTTTTATCAGGAAGGCATGCGACAAAGGCTTCGTCGGATCATCAATGTCGCAGTTGGTGGTATAGTCGAGCAGCACGATTGTCTTCGTCTTGCTGGCTTCTCTCAACCGCTCAATGATGTTTGCCACCTTGTTCTCAAGCACCCACTTATATGCGGGCAGATATATTTGCTTACGAGCCTCTATATACCCCAACAACTCGGTGCCGTTCACACCCTTGCGATGACCGAGTGGTTTTCCGAATCGCCTCACGGTACGCTTTATGTTCTTCATCGTGTCGTTAGCGAACATATCTACGTCCACATCCGCCGATTCAAACACTTTCAGTCCCTGCCATATCGCCTCAACGCACATTGCGGTGTAGCCCTCGCTGAATGGAACGGGGATTCCGCCGTGTGGGTAGAACGGGCTTAGCCTCACCAATCCGTCTGTGGCTTGGCTTGTGACATCAACAATTACCGCATCAGGATATTTCTTCAATATGTTTTCGCGCTCCTGCGCTTAGATTCTATTGCTATCATTATTTAAAGACTTTTTCGCCAAAACGTTGAATGATGTCAGACTTGATATGGGAGGGAAGGTTTAGACAAGATTGGAAAGCAAAGTCACCTATTTTTGTTACTAATGATGGAATTGTAATATGTTTAATATTAATACAACCGCTAAAAGCAGATTTGCCTATAGTTATAGTTTTTTGTGGTATTTCTATATTTTCCAATTGTTTACAACCATAAAAAGTGTATTCATTAATTATGTCTATATCTGTATGGGATGAAATGGATATCGTTTTTAACGATTCGCATCCTGCAAAAGCTCCCGCTCCAATATATTTGGTTTGGGATGACATTTGTACGTCTTCCATTTTATTGCAACAGAAAAACGCTTTATCTCCAATCTTCAAGACGCTTGATGGTATTTCTATATTATTGAGGCTATGGCAACCATTAAAAGCGTTGTCACAAATAATTTTTGTACTCCATTTTATGGGATACATTTTACCAAACGTATACTCAGCTTTTAGTAATCTTCTTTTATTATATCTTACTCCATAATCATCTTTTTTAGAATCTTGTATATCTTTCTCTTTTACATTTGTGGTCAAAGCGATGTTCTCTTCCCTCGGCTTCTCTACGCCGAACAATCTGAAGGAGCACATAGACAAGTTCTTTTGGGCGCTGGCTAACAGGAACATTGACAGAAGGGTCTTTGTTTCCTCGTCTGCCAACAAGCCTTGCAGGGCTGTCATGGTTTTGCTCTTGCTTAAGTCAAGATAATCAGCGGCTGAGAAGAGGAGACGGTCAGACGCTCCGTACTCGTCGAGCAGAGACGGATTAAGGGATATTGCTTTTAACGAGAGGGCAATGGAAGCCAAGGCGAAGTCGTCGATGGTTTCGTCGAAATCGTCGATGGTGCGAAGGGGATGCGAGAAGTCCTTGGTGCCGATAGTAGGCGACTTCTGACCTTTCATAGCTGGCACGAACATGCCATCATAGTCGACAAGCGTCAGCGTACCGTCGGAGCGCACCATGATATTGTCGGGCTTGATGTCGCCATGAGCAAATGGTTGGGAGCGAAGCCAAGCAGCCATCTTGCAAAAGCGGTAACAGAGCATTGCCATGGCGTAGTTGTCCATATAGTGATCGGCGATGTATGTCTCCATCGTCTCGCCCTCAATCCAGTCCATCAGCAATACAGGGAACTCGTCGTCCTCGCAGTTGCTGTCAACGAACAGTTCCTTCTCCATATACTTCACGGAAGTGATATAAGGCGAATTAACAAACTCCAGTTCCTCGGCAATCTGGCGGTATGCTTCTGCACGACCTTCCTGCTCTTCGGTAAAGCACTTTAGGGCATAGCACTTTCCCGTCTGCTCGTCTTTCATCTTGAATACGACAGCAAACGCACCGCTGCTACGATACGGCTCGCCATAATTATCCAAGACAGGCACCAAATGGCTCAGTTTGTCAAGATTGTCGTGAGCATCACGAATGGCAGCCAAGTATTCTGATATAAGAGGATATTGCATAAGTTTATCAATCATTAGTGGTAATTATACTTCATATAATCAATCTTTCAAAAGTACAAATACTTTTACACACCACAAAAAAAAGTGGGTTTCTTTGAAATTATTTAACCTTCATACTTGTCGTAAAAGCATATACTAAACTTGAAGCCCCAATACTTGATGCTACAATGCGTACCAAATCTTCTAATTCAGACTTGTTTTTGACACGATGACGTTCAAGTATGTCTAACAAATTGACACTCTCAAATAGATTTGAGAGATAGTCTAACTTTTTCTTCTCTGTTTCAAGTGTCAGAACATGAGGAAAGCAACTCTTTAATGAACTATTTTGGCAATCTTGCCGTTTTTTTTCATTTTCCAACAAAGGTCTTGTCTTTCCAAGGATATAGCCGTTTACCTAAAATAATCAAAAATAAACATACTAGATGCGATTATTTCAGATAAAAGTCCTATATTTGCCATCGAAAGATGGAATTTTACTCAGTCCGTTGAGTAAAATTACTCAGTCGACTGAGTAAAATTATTCATTATGCTGAGTAAAACAACTTGAAAGCCCCATTAAATATAGCAAGACTATACATATCACATCATCATCTATAAACAACAGACCATGTACAAAAGAAAGATATATGATACCATCATCAAGAGATTAGGTGAACAAAGATTGTTCATCCAAGTAATCATGGGACCACGACAGATTGGAAAATCTACCGTTATCAAGCAGGTATTGGATGATTTAAATAAACCGTTTCTTTTCTATTCTGCTGACACCATACCTTCAACATCTTCCACTTGGATTAGCGATTGCTGGAATAATGCGCGTCTTCAAATGCGCACACAAGGACTTGAAGAAATGATCTTGGTTATTGACGAGATACAAAAACTTAAAAACTGGAGTGAATATGTAAAGAAAGAATGGGACGCTGATAGTTTAAATCACGTTAACATCAAAGTGGCATTATTAGGGTCATCAAGGGTTTTATTAGAAAAAGGATTGGCAGAATCTCTCATGGGACGATATGAGGAAATCAGAATGAGCCATTGGAGTTATCCCGAAATGAAAGAAGCCTTTGGAATGACTATTGAACAATACATCTATTTTGGAGGCTACCCAGGAGCTGCCATGCTTATTGGTGACGAAGAACGTTGGAAGAACTATGTTAGCGGAGCCATCATTGATGCTACTATAAACAAGGACATCTTGATGGATTCTCCAATAGGAAAGCCTGCTCTGCTTCGTCAAACTTTCGAATTGAGCGTAGCTTATTCGGGTAAGATACTTTCTCTAACAAAAATGCTGGGAATATTGCAAGATGCTGGCAACACTGTTACATTGGCAGGCTATCTAAATCTTTTGAGCGATAGCGGACTTGTTACGGGACTACAGAAATTCTCTATAGATGTAGCCCGCAAACGTGCCAGTATTCCTAAATACCAAGTATACAACAATGCCTTATTGAGTTCTCAATTAGATTTAACATTTCAAGAAGCCGTTTCTGATAGTAAGCAATGGGGGCAAATCTTTGAATCCGCCATAGGAGCCTACATCTTAAGCGAAGCTTTTACCCATCGTTTTGAAGTCTTTTACTGGCGAGAAGGCAACGACGAGATTGACTTCATCCTCAAGAAGAATCAGAAATTCATAGCTATAGAAGTAAAAAGTAATGGAGAGGCTTATACCACGGGCTTAGAGCGTTTCCGCAATCTATTCCATCCGTCGGCAATATTTATCGTAGGCGAGAAAGGTATCTCACCAGAAGTTTTCTTGAACATGGATCTAAGAAAACTATTCGAATAACTTAATGACAAATAATTATGGCAACAAATAAAATACGTGAAGAGGAAGTAAAGAACATCATTCGCCAAGAATTCTTTCAAGACTATGATGCGACACCTATCTTGGGCGACATAGACTTTGCTGTAACAACAAAAAAATCAAGTAAGGACGAGCTATCCGACCAAGAATATTTCTTATGGGCAGAAGCCAAAGCTGGAAATACAGAAAATATCTATGCATCTTTCGTGCAACTCATCATTACCATAGGTAAAGCTCATACATACGAATCGTACTTACCACCTCGCTATCTTGGAGCCTTCGATGAAGAAAAGATTGCCTTTATCGAATATCATAACATTGTAAGTGTATTCTATCAGAATGACTTCAACTGGAATGTCACTCCCTCCAACCATAGCACCAGAGAGTTTCACATGCTCTCCGACTTGCTGAAAGAGAAACTCAAAAAGAAAATTAGCATCTTCGACCTCCATAAAGACGAGAAAGAACTAAGAAAGTTTATTCGATCTAATTTCAAATTGGGGAAGCAGTGTACTAATGGTATCAACATCACAAAGAATAACTTCATCTTTGTATTCCAAAGATGGGTAGAAGAAGTAAAACCCTCCATTGCGGTCAACTGGGATGATGTACCAAAGACAAGCATCGTAGATTTCTTTTACGCAGACCTCATATCTCGTAATGATTATACATTACGAGAAGAACTTGCCGTAGTTCTCCGTGGTGACAAATACCGCATCTTACAAGATATATTGAAAGGTGCAACACAACTATTTAGCGAAGCGACATTCAACGATGGAAAGACTGCATACAATCAGTTTTGGAACAAGTATGTACGTCCACCAAGAAAAGAGTATCTTGACTTGATACTCAAACGTCGTGACTTACTTATTCCGCAAGACCTCCGTCGTTACCAAGGTGCTTTCTTCACTCCTCCACAGTGGGTACAAAAGTCACAAGAATACTTAGCCATGGAATTAGGAGAAGATTGGCAAAAAGAATATTATGTGTGGGATTGTTGCGCAGGTACTGGCAACCTACTCTTCGGTCTCACAGAGAAGTATCGTGTCTATGCCTCTACACTTGACAATGCAGATGTTCAAGTAATGCATGAGCGAATCAAGGAAAAAAGTCTCGACTTGCTCGACAGCCATGTATTCCAATTTGACTTTCTCAATGACTCTTTCGATAAACTTCCTCAATCATTACAAGACATTATCAACGACCCTGAAAGGCGTCGTAAACTTGTCGTGTACATTAACCCTCCTTATGCTGAGGCAGGTGAAACACGACAACTCAGTGGAACATCAAAGAATAAGACTAACGTAGCTGTAACAAACAAGACTTACAAAAAGTATTTACCAGTCATTGGAATTGCAGGACGTGAGCTGTTTGCTCAATTCTTCATGAGAATCTATGATGAAATCCCTACATCGGTGCTCGCAGAGTTTTCAACTTTGAAAACTCTGCAAGCACCGAACTTCCGTGATTTCCGCCAGGCTTTCCGAGCGAAGCTCGGTCGAAATTTTATAGTTCCTGCCAATAGCTTCGACAATGTAAAGGGACAATTCCCTATAGGTTTCTTCATCTGGCACACAGAGGAAAAAGTGACATTTGAGCATACTACAAGTGATGTCTATGCTAAGAGCGGAGACTGTTTAGGAGAAAAAGGAGTATATTCATATGACAACACTAATGGCAATATTGGTAAATGGGTTAATTCTTTTCGAAACGACGTAAACAAGGATAAAATTGGTTTTATGAGCAATGGTAGAAATGACTTTCAAAACCAAAAGTTGGTATACTTAATAAATAAGAAAGAACAAATGCCAACCCCTAGAGGCTGGTGGGTTACGCCATTTAATTTTATCATTATAAGTATCTTTCTTGCTGTTAGACACAGTATAGAAGCCACATGGCTCAATGACCGAGACCAATTCCTTTATCCTAACGATGGATGGAAGAGTGACAGAGAGTTTCAAAACGACTGTCTTGTCTTCACCCTATTTAGCAACAGCAACAACATCCAAAGCCAGCATGGCACTAACCATTGGATTCCGTTCTGCGAGGAAGAGGTAGGCGCACAAGACAACTTCGAGAGTCATTTCATGCACGACTTCATCATGGGCAAAGTGAAAGAGAAAAAGCCTCAGCAAGAAGGAACAAAGCAAGACCTATTTACAGAGCAAGAAGCTCAGATATCAGATGGCAATTCATTCACTCGAACCGAACCTTTGAAGTTTTCACAAGAAGCACAAGCTGTATTGAATGCTGGTAGAAAACTATGGCGATATTACCACAAACAAGCTGGTGCCAACCCAAATGCATCTTACTACGACATCAAGATGCACTTCCAAGGAACAAAGACCACGAAGAGCGGAAAAGTCCAAATGAACTCCACCAGCGAGGATGCGACCTATAATGCCTTGCTTGCCGACCTCAGACAGTCCATGAAACTACTTGCTGCTCACATAGAGCCCAAAGTGTATGAATATGGCTTCTTGAAGAAATAATCTCGATAAAACAAGAAAGGATGCCTTTAATGTTGGCATCCTTTCTTGTTTTATCGTGGATTTAACTTTCCGTGCTTCTCAAAAGATATCTCAATTCGGGATAAGAGACCTTTAAACCTTTCTTCTCTATCCGTCCGTTTGTGAACGGAATCAAAGAGCATGGTTTCCATCTTGTCAGTCACTTCAGGGATACAGCGAGCCAGCTCCGTCAGATGTTTATATGAACATTTGGCGAAGCAGATACTGCTTTTGTTTTTGGAAAAGTGAATTTGCGTATTTCTCAGACTCTAATTTGTCATATAATGTTTGGTAGAACTTACATATTTGTTCCTGAGCATTTATATCAGGAATCTGAACAACAGTTTTTCCCAACTCAGTCTGGTTTATGCTTGCCTGTGATACAGCTTTGTTGCAGATTGTCTTAAAGCGATTAAGCATTCTATTTGTATTCAACAACAAGTATAAATAGAATGGTATAACCACCATATTGTTAGGTGTCAATCTGAGTAGATTCATTCCATGATACAGATCATAATCTTTATCTATGAATGCGGTATTTCCTATGTATTCAACACTATTGATATTGCTGAACAAAATGTCTCCAACTCGCAACCTGTAATTTTCAGAAGATTCAAAAGGTGCAACATACCCCACACGTTCCATATTCACCTTATGCCCAGAAATGGTTTCTATACGAGATACTTTTAATCCTTTCTTTGACAAAAGTTGATTTCCTGAATAACCGCTCCTAATCCCACAGACTTCTCCAAGTTTATAATTGATGACATTATTATTCATGAATATACTCTGATTAATTCCCTTGATTAAGGACTGCAACTTGTCAATGATTTTGTTTTGGGTAGCGATGCGCTCATCAAGAAGTGAGAGAAGTCTCGCAATTTTATGCTGTTCTTGAATTTGTGGTAAAGACAAAGAGTATGTCTCCATCTGCTTCTTGTCTCCACGGGGCATCTTTACACCTTTAGTTCCACTCATGACAAAATTTATAAATTTGTCATTGGCTATAACATAATGCAAGTAATCAGATTCAATATTGTCATTTGCTTTCAGAACAAACACGTCAGAAGAACAACCACCATTAAAAGTTGCTTTCCAAACCTTTTTGAGGTAAGGACGAATGTTTGAAATAAGAACATCACCACAAGAGAAAGAAACAACATTCACATCTTCTGGAACAGATTTTGCTTTCACTATTCCTTGATAATCCTGTAACATATTCTCTGTTGAGACATAGTTGTCCTTATTCAATTCCGAAGAGTTTACACGAGTAGTTGAAAAATTTATAACATCCTCCAATGTACACTTCTCCCACTCCCCCTGAAACTCAGGAAATCTGAGATTTGGGACATTAAGGACTTTTCGTCCTTGATTTTTCTCATGCTCGG
>ENA-ORRQ01003097-ORRQ01003097.1-human-gut-metagenome-genome-assembly--contig:-NODE-3097-length-10198-cov-4.780144_pt1 | contig 10198 bp, 7 predicted proteins | sample MGYA00242177_ERZ509138 | MGnify/ENA primary metagenome ERZ509138 (study PRJEB26280, sample SAMEA2338628) | human gut metagenome | biome: human gut; feature: human-associated habitat; material: faeces...
AGAACAACGACAAGATAGGTGTCATCTTCTTTTCCGACAGAATAGAGAAATATATTCCACCTAAGAAGGGTAGAAAGCATATTCTTTATATCATCAGAGAAATGCTCGACTTCCACCCTCAGAGCCAGCGTACCAACATCGGCTGTGCCTTGGAATACTTCACACGCGTGATGAAACGCCACTGTACGGCTTTCCTAATCAGTGACTTTTACGACCAGAAGGATTATCAGCATGCCTTGCAGATTGCTAACCAGAAACATGATGTGGTGGGCATTCAGGTATATGACCCGAGAGCCAAACAGTTGCCTGACGTAGGATTGCTGAAAGTAATGGATGCAGAGACAGGGCATGAGATGTATATCGACACCAGTTCCAAAAAGTTGAGAGTGGCTCATGCACAGAACTGGTTCCGACGCCAGGACAACTTGCGCCAGCTCTTTGCCAAAAGCAAGGTGGATTGGACATCAGTCGCAACCAATGAGGACTTTTCGAAGTCGCTCCTGGCACTGTTCAAACAAAGAGGTTAAATTGAGTGAAGAGTGAAGAATTCTACGGCTTTACTAATCATAAAGTTTAAAGTTCAAAGCTCAAAGTTCAAAGTAAAGCAACAATGTTGAAAATTAAGAATATCATATTGACAATGGCTCTTATGGGCTGTTCTGGTTTGGCTTTCAGCCAGACAGTGGAACAGCGCATCGATTCTTTGCAGATGCTTATCGGACAGCAGACCATCCTGCACCTTAAGGCTACAGCCCGAAAGGGTGCCAAGGTGGTGATGCCATCCTTCAAGCCTCAGGTCCAGATAGTTCCAGGTGTTGAGGTGGTGGAGCAGAGCAAGGGTGACACCATGCATCTAGGTGACAACCAGATGGTGGTAAGCCGCGACTATACCATCACATCTTTTGATGAGAAGGTGTATGCCATCCCGGCACTCAATGTGAAGATAGACGGTAAGAACTGCCACGGCAACCCATTGGCGCTGAAGGTGCTCACAGTACCCGTGGATACGGTTCATCCCAATCAGTTCTATCCTCCCAAGACGGTGCAGGAGAATCCCTTCCTCTGGAGTGAGTGGAGCTTCGCCTTTTGGTTGAGCTTTCTGCTGTTAATCGTCTGTGGAGCAATGCTCTATCTGCGCAACCGATTGAAGAAGAATAAGCCTATCATTGCCCGCATCCGTATCATCAAACGTGTGCCTGCCCATGAGAAGGCATTGAAAGAGATTAACTACATCAAACAGCATCACAGTACATCGAACCAGGAAACACAGAAGGAGTACTATACTCACCTTACTAATGCGCTGCGTGAATATATAGTAAATCGGTTTGGTTTCAATGCCATGGAGATGACCAGTACTGAAATCATTGAGAACCTGCGTGCTTCTGGCGATCAGAAGATGATTGACGAATTGAGAATGCTCTTCTCAACAGCCGACCTCGTCAAGTTCGCCAAATACGAGATTCCGATGAATGAAAATGATGCCAACCTGGTAAATGCAATTAACTTCATCGACCAGACGAAGACCAATGAGCTGCCTAAGGAAGAGAAAATTGTGCCTACGCTCAGCAGCGAGGACCAGAAGTCTCAGCAGCAACGCCGCCTCATCAAAACGCTGCTTTGGATAGGAGGCTTCAGCGCTGTTGCTATCTTAGGCTATATCATCTATCAAGTTGTCATGCTGTTGATGTAAAACCATCACTGATAGACAAAATCATCAGAGTGATGCAAACTATAAATGTTATAAGAAATGGAATTTGCAAGTAAAGCATATTTTCTGCTACTCCTGTTGCTGATACCTTATATCTTATGGTATTTTCTTGGGAGAAAGAAAAGTGAGCCAACTATGCGCATGAGCGATACCCGAATGTATCAGTATGCGCCAAAGAGTCTTCGAGTGCGACTCATCCATCTGCCTATGGTACTGAGATGCATCGCCTTTGTGCTCATTGTGTGTGCCATGGCTCGCCCACAGACTCATCATTCTTGGGACAACAAGACTGTGGAGGGAATTGACATCATGCTTGCTATGGACGTATCAACCTCCATGCTTGCTGAAGACCTGAAGCCAAACCGAATGGAAGCGGCTAAGGATGTGGCAAATGAGTTTATCTCAGGTCGTCCTACCGACAATATCGGCTTGACCATCTTTGCAGGTGAAGCATTCACCCAATGTCCAATGACTACCGATCATGCCAGTCTGCTGCGCCTGTTGCAAGATACAAGAACTGACATTGCCGCACGCGGACTCATCGATGATGGTACTGCTGTAGGTATGGGTTTGGCAAATGCAGTAAGCCGATTGAAGGATTCCAAGTCTAAGAGCAAGGTGGTGATTCTCTTGACGGATGGCAGTAACAACATGGGCGACATATCGCCTATGACAGCTGCAGAAATTGCCAAGAGCTATGGCATCCGTGTTTATACCATCGGCGTGGGAACCAACAAGGTGGCTCCATACCCAATGCCAGTAGCTGGTGGTGTGCAATATGTCAATATTCCAGTAGAAATTGACACGCAGACCCTGCGCGACATTGCGCAAACCACAGACGGTAACTTCTATCGTGCTACCAACAATGCGGAGTTGAAGAAGATTTATCAAGATATCGACAAACTGGAGAAGTCAAAATTCAATGTGAAGCATTATGCCAAACGCTATGAGGCTTATCAGCCTTTTGCCTTGGCAGCACTCCTGGTATTGCTCCTGGAGATTTTGCTGCGCATTACTTGGCTCAGAAGAATACCATAAATATATAGAACAATGTTAAGATTTGAAGATCCTATATTTCTCTGGCTTCTATGGATAATCCCGGTACTCATACTGGTACGCTTTATCGGTTGGAGAAAAAGAAGGGCAAAACTGAGAAGACTGGGAGACCCTGAGTTGCTCAAACAGCTGATGCCCGACATATCCAAATACCGCCCAACGGTGAAATTCGTGCTGATGCTTGCAGCCCTGGCATTACTTATCGTGATGGTGGCGCGACCGCAGATGGGTAGCAAGGTTTCTCACGACAAGCGCAACGGAATCGAGACTATGATCTGTCTGGACATTTCCAATTCCATGCTGGCAGAAGATGTGGCTCCATCCCGTCTCGACAAGAGCAAGATGCTGATAGAGAATCTGGTAGATAACTTCAGCAACGACAAGATTGGTCTTATCGTCTTTGCTGGCGATGCCTTCGTGCAGTTGCCTATCACCAGCGACTATGTTTCTGCCAAGATGTTCCTGCAGAACATTTCGCCAAGCTTGATACAAACTCAAGGCACCAACATAGCCCAGGCTATCAGTCTTGCCTCAAAGAGTTTCACCCAGCAGGAAAACATCGGTAGGGCTATCATCGTGATAACTGATGGTGAGAACCATGAGGTGGGTGCTCAGGATGCAGCCCAGATGGCCAACAAGAAAGGCATCAACGTGTTTATCCTGGGTATCGGTAACGCCAAGGGTGCTCCAATCCCTATGGGAGACGGCTCTTATCTGACAGATAATGCCGGCAATACGGTAATGACCGCCTTGAATGAGCAGATGTGCCGCGAATTGGCACAGGCTGGCAAAGGACAGTATATCCATGTAGATAATACTAGCGATGTAGAAAAAGCGCTCAACGATGACTTGGCAAAATTGCAGAAAGGGGATATGACCAGTGTCATCTACAGTGCTTATGACGAACAGTTCCAGGCTGTAGGAATCTTGATTATACTCTTGCTCCTCGTTGAGGTCTGCATGATGGAAGTGAAGAATCCGATGCTCAGGAACATCAAGTTCTTTAAGAAAGATTTGAAGAAATGATATAAGATATGAACTATATACATTATATAATAGTAACGGTAGCTTTTCTGTTGGTAGGTGGGACAAACGCTGACGCACAAACCGGCCGCAACTTGATACGCCAGGGAAACAGGGCTTTCAAGTCCCAGAAGTGGGCAGCTGCTGAGACCCAATATCGCAAGGCTATCTCCAAGAATCAGAAGAATCCACAGGCGATATATAACCTTGGCTGTGCCTTGCTGGCGCAGCAGAAAGATTCACTGGCAATGGTTCAGTTTGGTAATGCTGCACAATTGGAGAGCAATATCTTCCGCCGCTCCAAGAGCTATCACAATATGGGAGTAGTGATGCAAAACCACCGGGAATATGCACAGGCCATCGAGTATTACAAGATGGCTTTAAGATGCAACCCTCAAGACAATGAGACTCGTTATAATCTTGCCCTCTGCAAAAAGTTGCTCAAGAACAACCAGCAGAATCAAAATAACAAGAACAATAAGGACAAGAATAAAAACGATAAAAACAAGGACAAGAAGAACGACAAGAACAAAAATAAGGACGGGCAAAATAAGAACGACCAAAACAAAGATAAGCAAAACAAGAATCTGGACAAGAATAATTCTGACAAGAACAAGCAGAATCAGGAAAAAATGAGTCGCGACAATGCTGAACAGCTCTTGAACGCTGCTATCCAGCAAGAGAAAGCTACGAAGCGCAAGATGCAGAAGGCAATGAGCCAGCCACGCCGAAAGGTATATGACAAAAACTGGTAGCTCTGTCTCTTTAGATATTCATTTGTAAGATAAAGAATATAATTTGTAATTAGATAATAAATATGAAACATATAGGTAGGTTTACTATCATCTTGATGATACTGATGAGCGCCAGCATAAATGCTGTTGCCCAACACCTGAAAGTATCGGCTCCATCCCATGTAGCGGCAGGTGAAAACTTCCGTGTTGCGTATACCATCAATGCACGCGACGTGGAGGAATTCCGCATGGGAAACGTGCCGAACGGGCTGGAGGTCATTGCTGGTCCATACACATCGCAACAGTCCAGTTATCAGATGATAAACGGACATACATCATCATCTTCTTCCGTAACGATTACTTATACGCTTTATGCAGCCAAGAATGGTGTTTTCACCATCGGTTCTTCCCAGGTCCTTGTAGGGGGAAAGAAACTGGCATCCCGCGCTGTTAAGATTAATGTTACCGGACAGGCTGCCCGTAATCCTAATGGTTCTACCAAGATGCATGGAAGAAATGATAATGATGAACCTCATATGCGACAGGCTGGTTCCAGCATTTCTGGCAGCGACCTCTTCATCAAGGTTTCTGCCAACAAGAAACATGTCACAGAACAAGAACCTATCTTGCTGACTTATAAGGTTTATACTCTGGTTGAACTTACCCAATTGGAGGGTAAGATGCCTGATTTGAAAGGTTTTCATACTCAGGAAGTTCCGCTTCCTCAACAGAAGCAGTTCCATACAGAGATGGTCAACGGCCGACCATACAAATGCGTGACCTGGAGTCAATACGTCATGTATCCACAGATGACAGGAAAGCTGGAAATACCTTCCATCAATTTCAAGGGAATCGTTGTCCAGCAAAACCGTAATATTGATCCTATGGAAGCTTTCTTTAATGGAGGTTCCGGTTATATTGAGGTTCACAAGGATATCAAGGCTCCGGGTATTACCATTTCGGTTGACCCATTACCGCAACGACCTGCTGATTTCTCAGGTGGAGTAGGTAAGTTTAATATTTCTGCCACTATAGACAAGAAAGAAGTAAAAGCCGGCGAACCCATCAATATACGTGTGGTTGTAGGAGGTATCGGAAATCTGAAGCTGCTGAAACAGCCTATTATCGAATTCCCGAAAGACTTCGATCAGTATGATGCAAAAATAACAGACAAAACCCGACTTACTGCCAATGGTCTGGAGGGCAATATGATTTACGACTTCCTTGCGGTACCTCGCAATCAAGGTCAGTATACCATACCAGCCATCGAATTTACCTATTATGATACATCATCATCCAGGTATAAGACCATCAAGACTCAACCATTCACCATCAAGGTTGATAAGGGGGACGGCTCAAGTAACAGCAATGAAGGTGCTGATTTCAACAAAGACAAGGACATTCATACCCTGAAGCTCGGCAAAGACTGTCACCAGAACATCAACGACATGTTTTATGGCAGCGCAAGCTATTGGATCTGTCTGTTGATTCCTCTGCTTGCTTTCATCGCATTGATTATCATCTTCCATCGCAGAGCTATGGAAAATGCCGACATCGTCAAGATGCGCTCCAACAAGGCAAAGAAGATGGCAACCAAGCGCTTGAAGAAAGCTCATCTCTTGATGGTAAAGCACAAACAGGGAGAGTTTTATGATGAAGTATTACGTGCTTTATGGGGATATATCAGTTACAAACTGAATATACCTGTAGAAAAGCTGAATCGTGAGAACATCCGCGAGAAAATGATTTCTCACAACGTAGACGAAGATACCATCAAGAAGTTTACTACTGCTATTGATGAGTGTGAATTCGAGCGTTATGCACCAGGCGATTCTGTGGGTAATATGAATCATACATTCAATGCTGCAATAACAGGAATCATGGAAATAGAGAATGCAATCAATATGGCACGTAAGAAGCGCAAGACCAATCGCAACGGATATTCCCTCATCATGCTTCTGGCAATGATGCTTGGCTTCACTCTTGAGGCTAGTGCCATCACCAAACAGAATGCAGATACAGAGTATCAGAAAGGTAATTATCAGCAAGCTATTCGTGATTACGAGGAGATATTGAAGACTAGGGCATCTGCTGCCATCTATTATAATCTCGGCAATGCTTATTTCCGTACAGACAATATCACGAAGGCTGTGCTCAACTATGAGCGTGCTCACTTATACGCCCCGGGAGATGAGGACATCAATTTCAATCTCCAGTTTGCAAGAAGCAAGACCATTGACAAGATTACACCGGCATCAGAAATGTTCTTCGTCACATGGTACAGGATGCTTGTCAACTACACGAGTGTAGACAATTGGGCAAAGATTGGAATCTTCAGTATCATCATGGCGTTGATACTCGTATTGGTTTATCTCTTTGGACCTCAGCTCTTCATGCGCAAGATAGGATTTTTCGGAGGCTTGTTCTTCCTGATTTCCTTCCTGATAAGTAATCTGTTTGCCTATCAGCAGAAACAGGTTCAGATAAACAGGACGGGTGCCATCATTATGGAATCATCGGTAAATATCAAGAAGACACCTGCCAAACAAAGTGCTGACTTGTTTGTCCTGCATGAAGGAACCCGGGTGGATATTACCGACAAGACAATAAATGGATGGCGAGGCATTCGTGTTGCTGATGGCAGAGAAGGTTGGATAGAAACCAAACATATAGAAGAAATATAATGGACTTCAGTAAAATACAAGACATGGACATGCAGGTGTTGAGCATCTTCAATGGTAGCGACAACATCATGCTTGACCAGATGGTACAGATATTAACATCGGGCCTGACGTGGATACCACTCTACGTCATGCTCTTTTTTGTTGTTATGCGCAACAATGAGACGATGGGGCAGATAGCCCTGGTGGTGGGAAGCGCAATCTTCTGCGTTCTATTTGCTGATGGACTGGTTGACGGCATCATCAAACAGCTGGCTGAGAGATGGAGACCTTCAAATGATCCTACATTCAAGTATATGGTGCAGGTTGTGGACGATATCCGTCTGAAGGGTTATAGCTTCTGCTCTGCACATGCTGCCAATACGATGTCGCTGGCTGTTTTCTTCTCCTTACTTATCCGTAGTAAATTGCTCACGATAACACTGGTAATATGGTCTCTCATAAACTGTTGGACGCGATTATATCTAGGTGTACATTACCCTTCAGATATTCTTTGCGGCATGATTATCGGTATCATCGTAGGCATTCTGGTCTATCTGCTTTATTACAAGATTTATCTTCGGATTTCTCCAAAGATTAATTATATCTCCAACCAGTATACAAGTACAGGATATGATCATGACGATATCGATAAGGCAATGGTCATTTTAATGCTCACATTAGTATATGTAGTGATAAGAAGTGTTGTCATGGCTGGTATCGTTTAATAAACTCTACATAAAAGAATTCGATAATAAAACATAATGGATACAAAACATATTAAGATAAGCGATTATAATTACGATTTGCCTGATGAGCGCATCGCCAAGTTTCCTATCTCACAGCGCGACCACAGTAAACTGCTGGTCTATAAGCATGGCGAGGTAAGCGACGATGTGTTCTTCCATCTTCCCGACTATCTGCCAAAGGGTGCCATGATGGTATTCAATAATACCAAGGTAATCCAGGCGCGCATGCATTTCCGCAAGGAGACGGGAGCACTCATCGAGGTGTTCCTGATGGAACCTGCTGCACCTACCGACTATGAGCTGATGTTCCAGACATCGGGTCACTGCTCATGGCTCTGTATGATTGGTAACCTGAAGAAATGGAAAGAGGGAAGCCTGAAGCGAGACTTCGAGATTAAGGGGCATCAGCTTACTCTCTCTGCTACCATGCGCCGTGGAGATGCCCTCAGTGTAGAGGCTTCAGAGATGGTAGCCAAGGGTGGTGGCACCAACTATTGGGTGGATTTCGACTGGGACAACGAGCATGTTTCCTTTGCCGAGATTCTCGAGGTAGTGGGAGAGTTGCCTATCCCTCCTTATCTGAACCGCAAGACAGAAGAAAGTGACAAGACCACTTATCAGACTGTATATTCCAAGATCAAGGGTAGCGTGGCTGCCCCAACAGCCGGTCTGCATTTCACCGATGAGGTGCTCCAGGACCTGGATGCGCATGGCATCGACCGTGAAGAGGTAACCCTTCATGTAGGAGCGGGAACCTTCAAGCCGGTGAAGAGTCTTGAGATAGAAGGTCATCAGATGCATACCGAATATATCGTGGTTCATCGTCGCAGTCTGGAGAAGCTCATCAAGCACGAGTGCCAGGTCATCGCCGTGGGAACCACCAGCGTGCGCACCATCGAGAGTCTCTACTATATGGGAGTGCATCTCATCAAGCATCCTGAGGCAAGTGAAGAGGACCTGCATGTAAAACAGTGGGATCCATACGAGTTGTCGGCAGATGGCAATTTGGTGGATGGCATCAGTCCGGTGCAGGCTATCCAGGCAATCGTCGATTATCTCGACCGCAACGGATTGGAAGCCTTGCATTCCAGCACACAGATCATCATCGCTCCAGGTTATACCTATAAGATAGTGAAGATGCTGGTAACCAATTTCCATCAGCCTCAGAGCACCCTGCTTCTCCTGGTGAGTGCCTTCCTGCATGGTGATTGGAAGAAGGTATATGATTATGCCCTCTCTCATGATTTCCGCTTCCTGAGCTATGGAGATTCCTCCCTGCTCATTCCGTAAGGAGAAGAAGTCAGAGCAATAACAGAACTGCTAATCATAAAGTTCAAAGTTCAAAATTCAAAGTTCAAAGTAAAATAGTATGATTTCAGTAGAAGGACTGAAAGTAGAGTTTGGCGTAAAGCCACTTTTCAATGATGTAAGCTTCGTAATCAACGACCGCGACCGCATTGCCCTGGTAGGTAAGAACGGTGCCGGCAAATCTACGATGCTGAAGATTCTCTGTGGCTTGCAGAAGCCAACCTCCGGCGTAGTGGCTATCCCTAATGAAACCACCATCGGCTATCTGCCTCAGGTGATGAAACTGCAGGATGATACCACCGTGAAGCAGGAAACCCGAAAGGCTTTCGCCCACAATACCGAGATGAAGGCGCGCCTCGACAAGATGCAGCAGGAAATGGCCGACCGCACTGACTACGAGAGCGAGAGCTATGCCCAGCTGGTGGAGAAGTTCACCCAGGAGCACGAGCGCTACATGATGATGGGCGGTGAAAACTACGAGGCTGAGATAGAGCGAACCCTGAGCGGTCTGGGTTTCACCCGTGAAGATTTCGACCGTCCTACCCGGGAGTTCTCCGGTGGATGGCGTATGCGTATCGAGTTGGCAAAGATTCTGCTCCAGAAGCCTGATGTACTCCTCCTCGATGAGCCTACCAACCATCTTGATATCGAGAGTATCCAGTGGCTGGAGCAGTTCCTGGCGCAGAGTGCCAAGGCGGTGGTGCTGGTAAGTCACGACCGTGCCTTTATCAATAATGTAACCAACCGCACCCTGGAGATTACCTGCGGAAGGGTAGAGGATTACAAGGTGAAATACGATGAGTATGTGGTTCTTCGTGCCGAGCGCCGTGAGCAGCAGCTCCGCGCTTACGAAAACCAGCAGAAGGAAATAGCCGATATCAAGGATTTCATCGAGCGTTTCCGCTATAAGCCTACCAAAGCTGTACAGGTACAGAGCCGCATCAAGCAGTTGGAGAAAAT
>ENA-ORRQ01003102-ORRQ01003102.1-human-gut-metagenome-genome-assembly--contig:-NODE-3102-length-10191-cov-5.458169_pt1 | contig 10191 bp, 2 predicted proteins | sample MGYA00242177_ERZ509138 | MGnify/ENA primary metagenome ERZ509138 (study PRJEB26280, sample SAMEA2338628) | human gut metagenome | biome: human gut; feature: human-associated habitat; material: faeces...
CTTAATATAAGTTATTGATTTACAGACGATTAAATATTAATTTAACGCAGTATTGCCTAATAGTATCCGCAGGGAATTATACCCCGATTGACGGTTCTATTTGGCTACATATTTATAATGATCTGTCACTACTACGCCGTTGGCATTGTCTACATCTATACGCTGACCATTCATGTTGTATAGTCTAGCCTTGCGAGCCTGCTTGGTGTAAACCTGCTTGATGCCGTTGGCTGTAGACACGATGTAGGTATATTCTGCGATGTCGCTCTCTGCCATGCCTTCAGCAGTTGCCATCACCTTCAATACGGATGTTTCGTTGATGATGACAGGAGTACCATCATATACCTGTCTGTTCTCGGTGTTGAGACAAGGGCATGAGCCATCTAGCGTATAATAGATGGTGGCATCCTTGGTTGCGCATGCCAGGGTGATGGCTGCGCCCTTCTGTACCTCGGAGCCAGATGCAACATTGGCTGTAGGTGTGGCTACCGTCTGTTCACCAGCTTGGGCTATCTTGACGGTGCTGTTACCCTCGATGTCGTAGCCCTCTATGGTATAGGTGAGGGCTGCCGTGCCAGGCAATTCGCCAGTAACCGTCACCTCAGCCTTTCCGTCCTCGCCGATGACAACAGCCTTGCTGGATTCTATGTTCAGCATCATGCTGGATGATGTGCTTACTTGTAGAGTCTTGCCGGCTGCGGCTGCTACAGGCAGTACCTGAATGGTCAGGGCGGTAGGCTCACCATAGGTGATTTGTACGATGCTGTCGCATGCTATCTCCTTCACCTCTAGCTCGATACCGAAGGTCTGTGTGTAGTCTTCCTGCATGCGTATGCCTGCATAGCTCTTTACCTTGTTGCTGACGAAGATTTGAACATCCTTCGCTTCGAAAGGCTTTTCTGCCTCCACTCTAATCTTTCTAGCGTAGGTCGTCTTGTCGTCGCTGCCGCTAGTCTCCAGGTCTTGGTATTTGACGTGTGCCTTCACTGCCTTGTCGCCCTCCATCACGATGATGTTTTCCTCGTTGAGGGTCTCGGTCATCATGTACTTGTCAAATTCCAATTCTATCGCCTGCTCATAAGCCTTGGCTCCCTTGACCAGTGGCTGTACGTTCTGCTTGATGCCGACGTTGACCTCCAACTGTGGTGGAGGTACTGGCAACCATTCGCTGTAGGCTGTTTCGTAGCCTTCCTTCTCAAATTTCACCTGCCACATACCCTGAGGTACATCCCACTGGTACATGCCGTTCTCATCAGTAAAGAGAGGGTTCTGCTGTGCATATTCCTCAGCGTCCCACTTCACGATGTTCTCATGCAGGTCTCCATACATGTCTTCCACCGTTTCCTTGTAGTAACAGGTGGCAGTCACGCCCTGTACACGGTTTGAAGCCACAGCCTCGTATACATAGCCCGAAGGGTCATGGATAGGGTTGATAGGGTCGAATGGAGGCTGAGGATTGTCATCATCGTTGTCATCCTTTGGCTCTGGTGGTGGGGTTTTCTTTTCCTTACACTTGAGCGCCATGTATTCTTTGTATCTCTTGCCATACCATTGTTTGGAAACTGAAACAGCTTGGTCAAACATCACAGAACCAGTGTTGTTGATAAATCCATTGATGGTACCAATCAAGAATCCGACGATAAACTTCAAGTCTTTTCTAACCATGAGAATACCATTGACGGTAGTTGCCAACGCTGTCAGTGCTAACGAAGGATAATACCCTTTTTTCCATGCGATGTCTGTCCAGTTGCTGCTTACCCTGTCATAAAGGGCTCTTGCATTCTGCTCATCGCCAGTACATGGCAAGATGCTGTCCTTCAATCTCGTCCATCTATTGAAGTCTTGTATGGCATGGTCGGCATGCGCTATGAAGTCATAGATGCCCTTTCCGATGTCATACAATTCCTTGAGCTGACTCAACACAACGTAGGCACCCGTCAACTTGGAAGTCAGGCGATTAGCCTTTGATTCTAATTCATGTGACAAATCGTTCAACCTACTAGCCTCCTTGAGCAGCATGGTGCGTCTTTCCTCAAGATTCTTTATTTGCGTTTGGATGTTCTTATAGTCATTCAGGTCAACTACGTTTTGGCTTCTCAGTTCACGCAGTTGCTTTTCCAAGTCTTGAATTTTCATGTGGCATCCAGCACTTCTTCCTGCCACGACAGAACTTCTACTCTTGATGTCATCGACCGTTTTGCGCAGATTGGTAATCTTCTCGTTCTGCTCACTAATCCATTCAGATACAGGAGAAATAATAGCTTCGGCTAAAGCAGAGATGTCTGACTTGGCTTTATTCATTGCAGATAGGAAACCATCATCTTTAGCTCGGCTGAACAGAGCTTTGGCCAGTGCAGCTGAGCCCTTGCCCACGATGCAGAGCGCAAGGTCTTTCTCCTGGTCTGCAATGATGTATTTGTCATTACTCTTGTTGAAGAAAGCTACAAATGGGAGGCCTTCGCTAAGAACGATGGAAGTTGAGTCGTAATTTGCCAGTTCAGAAGAATTCAGCAGGCTCACCTTTGTGCACCAAATTGTATAGGTTTCTCCGTTGTCGGAAGTGACGCTTAATGTGTCTTTGTCAGCTAATTCTGCTATTTCTTTAGCATTAAAGCCATTGTCTTCTTTCAGGAGTTCGTCACACTGCTTCAAGAGGTCTGTTACGTCAATCTTATCCATATCGGAAGCATCCTCTAAGAGGCTCTCGCCATGGGCTACTAATTTGTCTAACCATTCCTTGTCTGCATCTGCTGGAATGTCAGCTTGCATCTTCTGGGTATCTAATCCGAGGATGGAGTAAAGGCTATCTATTTTATCATAGGTAGCTGTGCCACTTGCCAACAAGTTTTCCAGTTCTGCTTGGGCGGCATCTTTTGTCGCTTTGTCTTGCTGGTTTATCTTATCCTGTTCTACTGTATTTTTCTCTTCTTCTATGATGCCAGCCATGTCATCTTTCAGCTTCGATTTGCTAGTAGCCAAGTGGCTTTCCAAATTGTCAAACTGACTACGGTCGAATATGATTTCCGTTTCAGAGATAATACTTACATCTAAATTAACAGGCAAGTTATCACCGGTAAAATGGCAGATGGCAACCCATTTGTCTTTCTTCTCATCATATTGGCATGTAAGCTTCCTTACCTCATCCTTCGTGGTATACACATATAGGGTTACATCCGATACCTTCTTTGGGTCATTGTTGGTCAGGTCTGCCACAAAGGTGAAGTCGGTCGCTGTATAGAAGGAGTAGGAATTTCCACTCGTCTTGTTGCTCTCGAAGTCGAAGGTCAGACTTATATTCTTGTGCATCCAGCCATTATAGAATGACATGTCAACGGTCTTCACCTGGATGGCGTTCTCGTCGTAGAGGCACTGCTGTGTCTCCGACTGCAGTTCTAAGCCTTGCTTGGTGATTACCTTGGCATGGATGTTATGCTGGGAGAGGTTGTAGGCTTCGTTCAGCTCACACTTGGTGCTCCACATACCGTTGGCCAGTGAAGTGGTCTGACCTATCAATACATCGCCATCATATACCTTTACCTCAGATCTGCCTATCGCCATGCCGCTGATGCTTACGCTGGTCTTTGCCACGGTCTTTGGCACGCTGATGGAGAGGTCCTTTGCTGTGTAAGAGGCTGAGCCGATAGGCTGGCTCATGGTGTTGCCGTTCAGGTCAAACTCTATCAGGGCGCTTGGGGCATACTCGCCTCCCTGCGTTGGTATTACGCAGAAGCGCACACGGTCGGTATAGCGAGCCATCTGGATGGTGAGGCGATTGCCTTCCAATACATAGTTACTGGTGCTATTGCCCACCATCACAGAGTTCTCAACGAACGAGCATGCATCCGGAATATCCACCACGAGGCTTACGTTGCTTACCTTCTTGGCATAGGCTTGCTTAAAGTCCACCTTGCCTGTCAGGGTGATGTAGTTGCCTGCCACAATGCTCTGCTTGTTGACGGTGAACGAGGTATTGTCGCCCGTGAAGTAAAGCTTGCTCTCGTTGAGGGTAGGTATCTCGCTGATGCTGAGCTTGGATATGTTGCCGCTCTCCACCTTGATGTTGCTCAGGATGTAGTCGGTGCCCTCCTTCAGTCCGCTCTGTTTCAGCTCGTCCAACTTGTATACGGTATTGAATAGCTTGCTCTTGCCCATGCTCAGCAGGGTATAGTAACCATCGCTCAGGTTGCTGAAGGTGAGTGATGCGTTGGCATACTCGCTGGTCTTCTGCAGTTTACCTGCTGCGTCGTAAAGTGAGCCTACAACAGAGACATTGTAGTTCTTGCTGTAGGTAGCTTCTATCTTGCCAAGCTCTGCCACGTTGAAGGTGACAGTGGCTTGCAGCTTGTTGTCGATGGTGGCTGTGGTGGTGACTGGCATGAATGCCTCGCTCTTACTGGTGGCGGTCAGCTCTAGCTGGTCGCCATCGCTTACTTCCTCCAGCAGCACAATCTGTGGATACTGCACGCTAAACTGCTTGATGCTCTTCTTCCGGGTCTTGTTGTAAATGCCGAACACCACATTGTTGTAGTCGCTAAACCAACCTTGTGCGCCTTCTGCCTCCTCCCCGCTGTCGCTGCATCGCTTATAGTTGAACTTGAGGGATAGGGTAGCACCGCTGATAGGCTTCAGTGCCACATCGCCTAGCTCTACGCTGGCAGCCTGGTCCTTCAAAAGGTCGGCGCAGTCGATGCTCTGGCTCACATAGTCGGTGGCGGCTATGGTGAGCTGTGTAGGCACGTTGCTCATGTTGAGACTGAACTTGCCCTCCTGGTCTGCCTTGGAGCTCACGGTCTTGGTATATTTGCCATCAAAGGTCTGTGATGCCGTGATGATGGCTCCGCTGATACCGCTCTTAGCTACGAGGTCGGTCACCTTGCCCGATAGGCTGACGCTAGGCAGTGGCTGCAACTGTATCTTGATGTTGTTGTCCTGCTCTTTCACGGTGCATTCTGTCTTCCCTGGGATGGCATACTGGGTGGCTAGCTGCTCGTTGAGCGACAAGCTGTAGTTCAACTTGCTGCCTGCCAGCAGGCCACCCATCGCAAAGCTTTGTGCCAGATAGTTGCCCTCCTGGTCGGTCCATGTCACCTGCGTCTGGCTGGTCACATCAGCTCCGTCAGGGGCTGCCACGCTCAGGCTGAGCTGCTGTGGCACGGCTAGCTGGTTGAAACTTACCTTCACGTCCTCGTCTTTCACCTCCACATTGTTAATCTCTGCGAAGATGTCACCCCTTGCGTTTCTCAGGGTCACGTTCCAGGTGGTGTTTTTGATGAGATTGGCAAAGGTGTAGCTGTCACGCCCCGTCATCACATAGTGCATCTTCTGACCGCTCTTGGTGTTGGTCAGTTCTATCCACATCTGGCTATAGACCTTGGCATCGGTGCCTTGTGGCAGAGATACTTGCAGGGCATGGATGTCGTCTTGTATCGGCATGAGGTTGAATTCACCCCAGGTCTTGTCAGCCTGGTATCTGGCCAGAGCTGATGCAGGTACGTATACCACGAATCCCTCGTTGGCCTCATAAAAGGTTTCCTTGTCTACCTCTGGCGGAGTCATGGCATAGAGGGTGATTGCCGACAAGCTCTTGCATCCAGCGAAGGTACGATAACCTATCTTCTCAATGCAGGATGGCAGATATACGTTTTCTACGTTTGTGTTGTAAAAAGCATAGGATGGCACATTGTCGATGCCACTGGTACGACTCATGTCTATCAGCGTACAGTTGCTAAAGTCTCTGGTTACGCTGAAGTCGCCGCCACCGATCTTGCCTGCCACGGTAATCATCTGCACGTCTTGCCTGCTGTAGTTGCCTGTGGTATTGTCGATGGTAGACTTCAGATTGCCTTCCGTAAAGTCGTCTATGATGACCTCGCCCGTCTCCTTGTTCCAGTAGTTCTTCTTAGGGTTCTCTGGGTTTTGAGGGTTGTATATGAACTGCGCCACTACCTCGCTATTTCTATTAGGTACCTTGTACATCAGGTAGTTGGTGCCCTTTATCACGCTGTCGCCCACGAGCCATTGCTTAAGCTGATAGCCCGTGTTGGCATATGCCCAGATGTCGATGTCGCTACCTGCCTCCAACTGCTGGTTGGAGAAGTTGAAGCTGCCGGCATTAGCAGGCTCAGCCTTTACCTTTACCTGATATCTAGCCTTGGGTGTCTCAGGGTCACCAGGGCTGTCAGGGTAATAGCGCATCACGGCAGTCAGAGCTACGTTCTTCTGAGGCATGGTATAATAGAAACCTCTCGATTTCGACAGGGTGTCGCCATCGCATAGCCATGCCACAAACTTGTAGCCCGTGCTGGCATAAGCTTCTATGTATATTTCCTTACCAGCCGTTACTTGCTGTTGCTCGTTGCGATTGAAGCTGCTGCTCCCCTTGGGTGTCGCACTCAGCGTGAGCTTGTATACCTCCTTGTCGTTGGGTGCGTCTGGGTCGCCAGGGTTAGGTGGGTTGTATCCCCCACCAGCCTGCGCCCATGCAGCCAACGGCATCAGGGTACACAGAAACAGGATGTAAAATATCTTATGTTTCATGATAGTGCTTACTTTATAGATTTTTACTCTTTATCGGTTCACATTTACCTTATGTGCCTTGTTGCCTTTCTTCATGATGTATGTGCCGGCAGGCATATCGGAATGGGCATTGATGTGGCTGTTGCCTTTCAGCATCTTGCCATCCAGTGAGAATACGCTCATGTTGCTTAGCTCTGTATCCTGGTAGATGCCATTGATGCCTGTAACGCCGCCGTTAGACCATGAGATGGTGAATCGGTCACGGCATTCACCGGCCTTGGCTGTGAAGGTGTAGCCATTGGCATTCAGCTCTACCTGCTTGCCTTCCTGGTGGTCGGTGAGGATAGCTGTCTTGTCGCCTTCCAGGGCCAGGGTATAGGTGCCGTTCTTTGCAAATCGGACTCCGATATGGACAATGCCGTCGCCAAGAGGACGCTCGTTGATGGCGTAGTCGATATCATCTCCGATGGTGTAGAGCTGTGCTGTAAGGGTGCGCTCGCTCATCATCTTGCCAGCGTCATAGGCTGCGTTGTAACTCATCTCTGCCTTAGGATTGATCACGATGCGGGTGCGGTCTGAAGTCTCGCCATTGCTGAGGCTCAGGTTGTATACCTCACGGTTGGCATCTACCAGGTCTATCGCCTTGGCGCGTGTGGTTGGCTCGATGGTGCGTACTGTGAAGTTATGCTGTCTGCCCTCTACATCAAAGGTAATCTCAGCCTGGTCCACAGGTCGCTGTACGAAGAATGCCTCTCCTGGTGTCAGGATGTAGCTATCATCTACAGGAGAATATGCCTCGTAGGTGCTATTGTACATATTCCATACGGTGATAGGTGCGGTGAAGTCGAGGTATCGGGTATCGAAGTAGGCTGGATATGGGTTGCCGAGGAGATTCCAGCTACGGTTGTGAGCGAACTCAGCCACATATTCTTTCATTGCCACCTTCTGGTTGGCAGATGCGAAGATGCGGTTCTTGTTGCCATTATTTTGTGCTGTGAACTGGAAGACGACAGCCTTGTCCCATGAATCGCTGTTGTTGCATTGCAGGATGTAGCCCTCGTTAGCGTGCAGGGTGCTGTCGGCAGTCATGTCTTGCCAGGTATTACTCTTTTCTGCCTTGGCGCGTGCCTCGCCAGAGTATTTGCGTATTACCCACTGGGTATCGTCTGTGAGGCACTTGATGTCACTAACCTTGGTATCGAAAGGCAGGGAGATGAAGTTCCATTTGTTCTTTCTTACCTTCAGATTTACGCTTACGTTGTCGGCACGCATGTTTGCCTTATTGATAAGGGTGGCATGTGAAGTGTATTCGTTGCGTCCATAATAATAATTGTAGTAGTTATCGTATGCAATGTCAAAGTTGCTCATCGAGAGTGTGCTATTGCCATTCACGGTGAGGTGACCGCTAGTTCCGTTATCGTTGTAGAAGTCCACCTTTGTTTTGTCCTTCTCTGTCAGGTTGTCTGGCAGGTAAATGGTGAAGTCCTTGGTAACATGCAATTCGCCTGGGAAGTAATCCAGTGGCTTGATGTTGGTGAAGGCATCCCAACCACGTGTCTGCTTATAGCTGTTGATGGTGATGCTTGGCACGTAGAGGGTTTTGCCCTCCATGTTCGTACTGCTAAATGGACTGTTATTGTTGACTGATGGAGGAAGCATGGCAAGACAAGTGAATTCTTTTAGGTTATCGCAATGGTAGAATGCGCTTTCTATCCTTGTAACCGATTCCGGGATGGTAATCTTCTCTAAGCCTGTGCAATTTTCGAATGCGTAGCCACCGATGCTCTGTAGGGTGGCAGGCAGCTCTATGCTGGTAAGACGAGTACAATTAGAGAAAGCTCCGTAGTTAATAGAGGTGAGGCTTTTGCTCAGGCTGATGTTCTGCAAGTTGCTGCAATTAGCAAAGGCAGCCTCGCCAATGGATGTTACACTTTCTGGCAACGTGATGCTCGTTATTGATGTGCAATTGTAAAAACAATTACTTGCCAGGTAAGTAAGTCCTGTTGGCAATTGTACGTCTGTAAGAGAAGAACAATCATAAAAGGCTCTATTACCAATGTTAGTAACTCCCTTTGGGATGGTGATGCTTTCTAGCATGTGGCAGTATTGCATCGCATTTTCACCAATGGTAACAAGGCTATTTGGCAAGACAATTCGGCGAATAGCCTCTCTGTTATAAAACATACTGCTAGGCAATGACTTCATGTCTACCTCCGACAAGTCTATCTCTATCAGATTAGGCATTCGATTCTGAATGTTGTAGATGTCATCATCATTGAGTTTACCTTTGATCTTGAGGATGTTGACATCGCTGATGTTCTCGGTCAACTTCAATATCTCGTTACCCAGCTCGCCTGGTGTGGTCAGGTCGATGTCTATTGCCAATCCCTTGCCTGGGGCTATGATATAGTCCTTCCATCCTTCGGCATCATGATAGATGGTGCCGAAGCCTTCTGGTACATATATAATATGAAGATTATTACAGCTACTGAATACCCATTTCCCAAGTTGTGGCACTATACTTGCGTTCACAGTCAGCATATTAAGAGAATAATTGGAATTTAGAGCGTAATCGCCCAAATAGGTTACTGTAGATGGGATGGTAAGCTGGCGTAGCTTAGTGTCATCAGACAGGGCATATTGCAAGATGGTGGTAAGTCCCTCTGGCAGGTTGATTTCTTCCAGGTTGCTACAGTTTCTAATGCTGCTTTCGCCCAGCACTTTCACCTTGGAAGGGATAGTGATACTTTTCAGACTTCGACAGGACAAAAAGGCACTATTGCCTATGGAATCTACGGTCTCAGGAAGATTGATTTCCTTAAGGCTGTTACAATCACTAAAGGCACTATAGCCCACTATGCGAAGCGTCTTAGGTAAAGACACATGCTTGATGTTTTCATATGTGTCATAAAAAACTCTTGAATAGTCAGGTGCAGCAATGGCTACCACTTGGTAGCTTTTTCCGCCATATTCCACCGTCTCCGGGATGATGGCAGTGTCGCCCTTCTTGCCATAGCGATAGAGCGTGGCGGTTTGGGTGGAGTCTACCAGCGTCCACTGCAAACTGTCGATAGTGACATTCTTGGTCGATGAACTACTGCCTGACCCGATGGCTGCCATGCTAGGCAACGATCCGCAAGCCAATGCGATGATGAGTAAATGTTCTTTCTTCATAAATCTTAGAAGTTAAAGACGTTAATAAAAAAGTTCTCTACGTCCGAATTATGTTTTCAATATTCGAATATTGACTGCAAATTTAAGATTATTATTCGAATATTTTATATTTTAGATGGAAGTTTATTATATTTTAACGTTTAGATGGATGAATCTCCGTGATCAGTTCTGGTTTCCTTCAGGTTGTCACAATTATAGAATTCACTTTTTATCTTTGTTGCAGACTCTGGAATGGTAATCGCCGTGAAAAGAGAAAATAGAATGGGATGCAGTTGAATCGATACTCATTTTTATGAATGGAATAAGATGTGCCATAAACAAAAAACGCCTCGTACGATTTGAGCATTGTTAAGAGGCTTGGCGAGGACTGACGATGCAATGGTACGACTTTTATTTGAGTTATGCAAGAGTTTTTTGGAAAAAGTGATGATTTGGTGGGTGCTTTTAGGCAAGTTCTCAATAGAAGTGCAAAAATCTGAGGGGGTTTCAGGCTTAATAATC
>ENA-ORRQ01003112-ORRQ01003112.1-human-gut-metagenome-genome-assembly--contig:-NODE-3112-length-10174-cov-2.558454_pt1 | contig 10174 bp, 5 predicted proteins | sample MGYA00242177_ERZ509138 | MGnify/ENA primary metagenome ERZ509138 (study PRJEB26280, sample SAMEA2338628) | human gut metagenome | biome: human gut; feature: human-associated habitat; material: faeces...
CATTAGCTGGTGATATGCAATAAGTCCATACTTGATAAGCGGAGTTTTCGCCATGATAAGGTTTGTAACCAGTCATCATGTAGAATTTACCATCATCTACATGCACGCAGGTTCGCTTATAATCTTTAAAAACTTCGTTGCAATAGCCGGAATAAACCGCATTGAAACCGAGACATCCACCTATACTAAACGCTTTCACTACATTCACTTCGTATTTTGCCAACATTTCCTCAATATCCAGAATAGCATCCATCTCAGTAATACTTCCTGTATATTTGATGTACTTCCAACCTGCTGGCATGATTGTTTGATCGGAATAATCTGCAAACATACTTGCTATGTAGTTATAAATATCATCTACTCCTTCTATATTGGACTCATGTTTCATATAGTCAAATTCATGCAATGGATTTCCGTTAATATCTGCTGTTCCTGCAAAGTTTTCTGCCATCCATATGTTGTTCAGAATTTTCACGACCTTGTAATCACCAAGCGCATTTCCTCTCATCATACGTTCGTAATATGGAACTACCGTTGTAGTCTGAGTCGGCATTTCATCGTCCAGCGACTGTGAACTGATGTGTACACCACGAATATAGATTTCAGACGCTTCGCCTAATTCTGTCTCGTTAGGGATAACCTCTAACTTTATTTTTCCGCCAATGTTCATGACACGGCGAGGCGTATAATAGCTGTTGCCTACAAACCATCCCATGTTCCACTTCACCTGTCCGTTGATAACGGGATAAACCACCTTCACTTGGGCTGTTTCGTCCAGTTCCGGGATGTACTCGTAACAGATGCGTGCCACGGTCTTGTTGTTGTTTTCGCCCACCTTCACATCATAAATCTTTGTGCCGGTCACTTCAAAATCGGGTGCGCCTTCAGGCAGGTGAGCCTGTACGCCCATGTCATAGACAAGGCCCTTGTTCACATCCTTTGCATACTGACCCGATTCAAAATATTCCTGCATCAGACGGGCACGTTCGCCATCTTCCACCAAGTCCCAAAGCGGAATCAAGTTTTCTTTAGAATCCAAGCCTATGAATGTCCAGCTCGACTCATCTTCGTTCAAGCTCTTGAACCAAGTATCGGTTGCTTTCTTGGCACCATCGCCCGTCAGGTCGTCCAAATCATTGAAGATGCTGGATGTACCGCCCAAGGCCGAAATCTTGGTCTGGCAGGCATTCGCATTTGCCTTATAAGAATTCTTATATTCATCACTCACTTCGTTCGATACATCAAAAATGCCCGAATAGCTCAGCTTGGCATAAGCATCCAAGTTGTATTCCTGGGTGATGTCCGATGTATTGACCGTAGTGGCAATGGTCAGGCGGCCACCCAAGGTAGCGGTACCGATGACGTGTGTACCATAGCTGTCGAACAATTTCTTGAAGCCTGCGTTGTCCGACGGATACTTTTTGTTTTCACCGTTGATGGCCTTGTAGGCAGCTCGGGTATAGCAACCTTCGTCAAGGTCGTTCCAATAAGCCCATTCGTCCTCGTTCAAGGTAATGGTAATCTGCTCCTTGCTGACATCGACGAACGACATGGCATACTGATACTCTTCCTTATTATAATTGTTTACGTCAAATTTGGAGTTGGCCTCAGCCTCCATACCCCAAGAACCATTCCAGGAAAAGTCGAGCGTATTGGTGAACTTGTTGCTCAGCTCGCTTACGGTGCTGCCGGTATAGGTACTTATTTCAGCAGAAACCGAGCTGGTAGCGGATCTCTGTACATAGTTTCCTTCGGTTAAGAGCTGTGCCTTGATAATCTGCGCCTTCACGGCACGTGCGCCGACACCTGTCACCACATTGAAACCATAGCCCACACCATAAATGATGTTACCTACGGCATCTTTAGAGAAGTTTTCGTCCGAGCCGTCTTTTGCCTTTTGCTTCAAGGTAACGACCTTGTTCTTGCTCTTGTCTTCCGGGAAGACGATGGTCAATGTACCCTGGCGCGCTTCACTGGTGAGGTTATCCAATACATACAGTTTCACTGTAGCATTGCCCTTACCGCTGGCAGGATGCGCATAGGCAATTTCTTCGCCTGCTTCGTCGAATTCAATCTTCCACTCCGAATCACTTTTCACTTCAAACGGAATGGCGTACGAATAATTTTCCAGTCCGTTGGTTTGCGATTGTTCAATTTCCGCTGGGAAAGTAACATCCGCTACAATCTCATCATCGGAACAAGAAGCCAAAAAGGACAGGGCTGCTGCTGCCCATACAAATATGTTATGTTTCATAAATTCCTTTTTTTATAATTTTCATAAAAATGGGTTCATTCCTAAGTTCGGGTTAACACCTTTACTGAATAGGCTGGCATAGACGAATGGCGGTAAGCATATCCCCGCGTGATTGATATATAAACTGATAATCAAGCTGATAAGCTCCTGTATCATAGTCCAGCAAGAAAAAGATCCATTCGCGGTCTCTTCTCAGATATGTATAGGTACGATTCTCTATTTTATCGATTTCAGTGATTACACCATTATGAGAATAATATCGAAGAAGCACAGTAGGAAGCGCATTATAACGGAGGCATCCTCCAGGAGCAAACGCTTTTACTACATCCACGTTATACTCTTTCAGCATATTTATAATTGCTTCAATCGCTTTTTGATTTTTGTAGTTCCAACCCTCGGGCTGCAATATTTCAAAGAAAGACATATTATAGATGCCGAATTTCTCGTATCCTTCCTTTTCAAGATCAAGCATCACGTGAGTCATTTCACCCTTAGTAAACGGATCACCATATGTATTTACGGATGAAGCAAAGTTTTCCATCATCCAGATATTGTCCAAAATCTTCACTACCTTATAATCGGAAAGCTTGTCCCCTCTATACGCTTGTGCGTAATAAGGTACAATTTCAGTCTTAGTGGGTTCAGTCACATCGTCCACCGGTGTGGAACCGATGCGTACACCACGGATGTAGATTTCAGTAGCTTCGCCCAAATTACTTTCTCCCGAAATCTCTTCGGTCTTGATCTTTCCATTTGTATTGATGACACGGCGTGGTGCATAATAGTCGTTACCTACAAACCAGCCCATGTTCCACTTCACATTGGCATTGATTACCGGATAAATCACCTTTACCGGAGCTGTTTCGTCCAGTTCGGGGATATACTCGTAGCAAATGCGTGCAACGGTCTTGTTGTTGTTTTCGCCCACCTTCACACTATAAATATGTGTGTCGGTAACTTCAATCTCTGGAACTCCATTTGCAATATGAGCCTGCACACCCATGTTATGCACGATGCCCTTGTTTACATCATTGGCATATTGTCCCGATTCGAAGTATTCCTTCATCATTCGGGCACGTTCGCTGTCTTCCACCAGTTCCCAGAGCGGAATCAAGTCTTCCTCGTTGTCCAAACCAATGAAAGTCCAGGTCGATCCATCATCGTTCAAGCTGCCGAACCATTCGGTGGCTGCATTCTTGGCACCATCGCCCACCAGGTCGCTCAGACTATTAAAGATGGATGTCGAACCACCCAAGGCCGAAATCTTGGTCTTGCAGGCATTGGCATTCACCTTGAAAGATTCCTTATACACATCCTTTACATCGCTCGACACGTCGATAATGCCCGAATAACTGAGCTTGGCAAATGCATCCAAGTCGTATTCCTTGCTGATGTCGGATGTATTGATGGTAGTGGCAATGGTCAGACGACCGCCCAAAGTTGCCGTACGGATGACGTGTGTGCCATACGTATCGAACAGCTTCTTGAAACCGGCGTTGGTTGACGGGTACTTGCGGTTTTCACCAATGAGGGCCTTGTAAGCAGCCTTGGTATAGCAGCCTTCGTCCTCATCGTTCCAATAGGCCCATTCGTCTTCGTGCAAAGTAATGGTAATGCGTTCCTTGTTCACATCTACGAACGACATGGCATACTGGTACTCTTCCTTGCTGTAATTGTTTACGTCAAACTTGGCATTGGCTTCTGCTTCCATTCCCCAACCCTTTACCTTGTTAATCTTATAGGTATTGGAAAAGTCGTTGCTCAGTTCCTTCACTGTACTACCGGTATATGTCTGGAAATCGACCGATGCCGAGCTGGTGGCTGCCTTCTGCACCAGGTTTTCATCGGTCAAGAGCTGTGCCTTGATAATCTGCGATTTGATGGCACGGGCACCGATACCGGTCACCACATTGAAACCATAGCCTACCCCGTAGGTAATGTTACCCACCGACTCTGTCGAGAAGTTCTCGTCCGAAGCATCCTTGGCCTTCTGCTTCAAGGTGACTACTTTATTCTTGCTGTTGTCTTCCGGAAAAACAACAGTCATGGTACCCTGACGTGCCTCATTGTTCAGGTTGTCCATGATATAAAGCTTGATAGTGGCATTACCCTTTCCGTTGTCCGGATGTGCATAAGCTATTTCCTCGCCCACTTCATCAAACTCGATTTTCCACTCCGTATCACTCTTCACCTCAAACGGAATAGTGTACGAATAATTTTCCAAGCCAGTGGCTTGCGATTGCTCCAGTTCTGCCGGGAATGTAACCTTCGCTACAATGTCATCGTCAGAACAAGACGCAAAAAGGGAAATGGCTGTAAAAGCCATTATCCCTAAATTGTACTTCATGCGTTGCATTTTATCTTTATTATTCATTTGAAACTTCTGATTATTCGTAGATGTCCTTTACCTTTTCGAAATTTTTATTCTTTTCAAAACGGTAACGGTTAATCAACTCAAGTGAACCCCAATAGTCGGGTTCCTGCTCGATTTCCAATTGGGAACCAATCAACTCGTACTTGCTGCTGGGCTTACCATGATCCTTCAGCGACATCTGTGTCATCACCATCACATAGTAATTAAGATAATAAGCGATGTGTTTGTACTTAGGCTGTGTAACAACATAAATACCTTGGTTATTTTTGAAGTGTTCACTGGCATAATTCATAATATCATAAGGCACCGTATAGCACACTTCCTCATCCCATGACCAAAAGCCCGTCAGCTTGTTAAAAGACAAGGGATCATAATCGGTAGTCAATGACAGACGGTACGGACTAGGTGCATACTGATCATTGTCCTGATCTCTCCATACTTTTGTCACCGTCTCTCTTTGGATGTTGTTTGGATCAAGGTTGTCTTCATGTTCCACTACCAGGAAAGGCTGCAGGTATTTCTCCTGACGCACTTGGGAGTACTTGTTCTTTTCATACGATCCGTAAGCAATGGCAAACGAATTTGATCCTCCTTCTGAAGAATCGAGTTGTACTAAAGTCGAAAAATCCATTGTCCCATCTTTCTTAAGCTTTTCCGCTTTCCGCTTAAATGTCTGATAGCAAGGCGCTTTATCTCCCCTTAACGCACCATTAAACATTGCGAATGTGTGTCCGGCAGCAATAGCGATACGTTCCTCTACCAAGTTTTTGGCATATACCCACTTACCGGTCAACTGGTTATTTCTCTCATTGGTCAGCTCTCCATCTTCCTCATTGTAAATGTTCTGATTTTGTGTGGTAGTCTGAATCAACGACTTGTCGAAAGAAACAAAGTAGGCATTGTCCTTCTTCAAAGGACCACCTGCAGGGCGTACACAAATCCAATAGATACCCTTCTTATTATCCTTGATAACATCGCCTACACGGTAGTAGGGCACACCACTGAAGCTGTTCTCGCCCACTACAGTCTCGGGCACGAAGCGGAGTTGCTTCAAGCCAGGCATCTGAGTGAGGTTCACATCAATTACGGCATAGCAATTGCTTTCATTGACAGCTCGATAAGTCAATGAACCCACGCCTTCGTGCGACCAAGTATTACCATTCAAGCCTTCATCCGGAACAATGCTGAGGAAATACTGTTCGGCATGTTCGGCACCGGTAGAAATCACATTGCGGATATCGGCATTGGCTTCATCCACAGGTACACCCACTTCGGGAGTAAAGTTAGTACCTTCCCAATTTTCCGGCAACTCGTTCAAAAGGCCCAAGGCACGATAGACACTGTTGGCAGCTGTAAACTTTTCAACAGCAGCCATTTCAGCCAACTCTTCAGGAGTCGGTTCATTATTCACAGACGGAGTTTCATCATCTGAGCAAGCACTCATCATTCCGACAAATGCCAAAGCAAAGCATACGTATTGTATCTTTGATAACTTACCTATTAATTTTTTTTTCGTTTTGATGATCAGCTTGTAATACTTGAATTACGACAGGGCATAAAAGGTGATAGACTGATAGAATCAAACTGTAAGAGAGTGTATCCTAAATTTGGATACACTCTCTGCATAGTTTAAAAAACGATTATTCGCCGTAAACCTTAGTGATTTGTTCTTCAACAATACCAAAGAAATAAGACTTTACATAAGAGTCTACGTGAGAAATCTTAGTAATGCCAGCTTCCTTTGCAGCCTTGTCGATACCGTTTTCAGCACCCTTTGAGCTCCAAAGACCCAAGTAAACAGTGCTCTTAGCAACACCGCACTTAGAACCGAGTGGGTTAGTTGTTGCAGTTACAGGTCTTGAAATAGTTGCACAGCTGCTAACCAATGAGCAAACCACTACTGCTGCCAATGCTTTCAATGTAAGTTTCATAAGATGAAAATTTTAATTTAGTTAATATATTAAAAACACGTTGTTTCATTACCAGATAACGATACGTTCTTCCTTAGGCAAATAGAGAGCATCTCCCTCTACCACATTGTAGAGTTCGTACCAGCTGTCCATATGCTGAACGATACCATTCACTCGAACCATATCGGCAGAGTGCACATCTTGCAATTGCTCCTGAAGGGTTTCCGATGTGTAGTGAGTACGGTAACGGTAAGCATGATGTTCGAAGAAATTCTTCTGTGCTTCCTTCAATTCATCGCCTGATACGCCCATCTTTGTAAGGTATGCAGTAAGAGCATCGAAAGCAATGTTCAAACCACCCATGTCGGCAACATCTTCGGTAACGGTCTTGCCACTGTTCGCAAAAATACCTTCAGCCACTTCGAATGTGCCGATTTGCTCGATAACCTGATTGTTCAATGCTTCGAACTTCGCTCTGTCTTCTGCAGTCCACCAATTGTTTTCCTGACCTTCGCCATCGTAATTAGCACCATCGATGTCGAATCCGTGAGTCATTTCATGACCCATTACATAGAATGCGGCATATACTTTTCCCGGATCCATATCCTCAGCGTATTCCGGTGCCATCATGAATGAAGGGTTAATATGCATGCTATTGGTGAAATCTGTATAATAAGCTTGATGTTCAAACAAACCGCTTCCGCCTGGGCCGCTTATTCCGAATGTAAACGATTCTTCGCGGGCATCCTTACCCAAAACTGCCTCAATCAAGCGCTTATAGCTTGCCTTAGCTTCGAGGATATCATCAACCAACAATTCGCCCTTCAATACAGGGAAACCTTCTTCATGCCATACGTCCGGTTCGCCGAAGAAGAACTTCATGGCATCCAACTTGGCCAATGCTGCTTGCTTGGTCGGTGCCGACAACCATGCATTGTTTTCAATGCGCTTTGCAAATACCGATCTCATTTCTTCACCGTATTCAGCATATTGTTCCTTCAATTCTTCAGTGAGATAAGTTCGGCTGAAGTGATGAGAGAGTGAATATTTAAAGAGATCCTGGAACACAAGATTTACTAAATCCGTGGTACTAGTTATTGCACCTTCTGTAAACTGTACCGCGAATTCGTCACCGCAGAAAGGCAAAAGTTCCGAAGCTACTGCATCGTTGATAAGTTCCTTCAATTCGTCCAGACTTGATTTTTCCAAATTAGTAAGGAACGGAACAATCGATTCGTCATAAGCGAAATATTCAGGGTCCAATCCTAAACCTTCGAGGATAGCGTTCATCGTATCGTCGGTTGATCTCGATCTGCTTGAATACTTCTTTAACTTCTTAATTTTTTTATGCTTCATAGAACGGATAGACGCTTGTTCTTCACCTTCTTCATCTTCTTCTGCTTGTTGCGGAGGAACAATGGCATAACACATCATACCCTCTGCAGGATACAAATAAAGCTTGACTTGTTCTTCTATCAAACTCATTCCAATCATTTTACCGATTGTCTGGTAAGCATCTGTCTTGGTTTCTACGTCAGCCAAAAGTTCATTGATGACTTCGTCCACTCTTTGCAAGTTTGCATCCTGACCGCCAGCCTGCAGATTCGCCGAAGATTCTTGTATCAATTGCGCAGCTTCAAAAGTTTTGTAAGATTCAGCAATTTTCACATTCAGCAACCGGGCTATATCATAGCTATAGCCTTGAGGAGTAGATAGATCAGTCAAACTTTCGTGCCATTCACCGTTTACAAACATGTAGAAGTCGTCACCAGCAGGATTCGGCACGTGTTCTCCTCCATTATTCTCGGGATTTTCTGGAATTTCTTGACTTGGGATGTCATTGTCTTCGCTACATGAAGGCATCACCCATAGCGATGCAAGCACCCACAACGCAAAATAAAAATACTTTTTAAAAATCATACTTAATTTGTTATTGTTTCTATTGTTTTAAGTTTTCTCACAGAATCAACAGATTACATCAGTTCGTCTATGGTCTTTTTTTTCTTGCCTTTGGCATCGCGATTAGCCTTCTTGGCGGCTTTCTTTTCTAGATATTCCGACCATGGTTCCACCTCCGTTCGGATAGTGAATTCATACTTGTTGTATGATTCGTCAACATTCTTCAGTGTCTTTGGATCAATTGAGCGTGCCGAGGTGCGGCTTACCTGATGCTGTTCCATATTGAGTTCTAAGGCATAGTCGCCATAGAATGCTTGATGTTTGATAAGCTTGCCGGAGGATGTTTCAACCGTATTCTGACCGTAATCCTTTATGAAGGTGAGCAGCTTGTGATAGGTTTCGTCACTATAGCACACCACCTTTACGTAAGACGCTTTGTTCTCTTTGCCCATTTGTACCACAATGCTGTAGTCGTTACGGCCAGGACGTACATCTTCTATGCCATCGGCAATGATGGCCAATACATTGAATGTGGCATGCCAGCCATTCACTTTTCGGAGAGCCCAGGTGTTGGTCTCATCGTCATACTTGAAATGGTTTTCCTTAAACTCCTTCTTGTCGAATTGAAAGTACTTGGAGTAAGGAAGTTCCTGTGCATGAATACCAAGTGCCACGCACCAAGTGAAAATCAGTAAAAATACCTGTTTCATAATTACTTCTATTTAATTCTTGTTTTTTGCTTCTGCATTCGCACGTTCCACCATTCGCAGGGTCGCTTCGTTCAAAGGAGGGACTGTGGAAGGAATCTCAAACTTGACATCCGTAGGCTTGTTCTTGTATGCTGCCTTGGCTTCCTCCTTGGTAAAATAATCGCGGTCAACAATGTACATTTCAACCATGCAGCGGATTACAACTGGTTTCTCGGATTTCAACGCCATACGGAGAAACTTCCCCCTACCATCTGCTTGCATCACAAAACTCGCTTCCAACAAGTCCTTCGGCTGATAGACTTCTTTGTTATTTATCCGATAAGCTTGTGTGACGTAAATTTGATTGAATTCCATGGTAAAACCTAAAAGTTTCAACTGCCAGGGAGATACTTTATGATTTTCCTTATCTGCCAGCGCATCTACGCTGATGGTAAAAGTCTGGTCGTTCTGCTTTACTATGAGCTCCGTTCCCGACTTTCCCTGTATTTCATGAAACTTGGTGGCGCTTTCCTGTTCTTTGAAGGATTTTGGAACAGGAATCTCTTTGTCAATCGGTTCAAAGATGGTTGCCATGGAAGGAAACATTGATTCCGGATCGGTGGTAATGCTGTCTTCACCGAATAGCTGATAATGGCCATACTGGCGGCTTTCGAGTAAGCGCAATTTGGTCTTTCCGCCAAATTTCGCATCTTTCGAAGTCGGGACAAAGCGTTCGGCCATGTGCTCATTAAAAAAAGTGACGGTATCGGTCTCGCTGCTCATGCTGAAATATTCGCGTACGTAGAACTTTTGCTTTAGAATATTACGCTTGACAGGCACGATGACCACTTCCTCCAATTCATAAGCTATCGGAGTCATTTCCCAAGTCTTGTTTTCCGGTCGTTCGATGATGAGCTGTTCGTACCCCATACAGCGGAGCGTGACGGGATAGGCCGATGCCGGAATTTCAGAGAATTCGCCGTCACTCCAAGTGAAGCCCACCATATTGCCTGTAGCATCGAATATGGAGGCCGCAGAAATGGGGGAA
>ENA-ORRQ01003116-ORRQ01003116.1-human-gut-metagenome-genome-assembly--contig:-NODE-3116-length-10154-cov-3.309536_pt1 | contig 10154 bp, 8 predicted proteins | sample MGYA00242177_ERZ509138 | MGnify/ENA primary metagenome ERZ509138 (study PRJEB26280, sample SAMEA2338628) | human gut metagenome | biome: human gut; feature: human-associated habitat; material: faeces...
CTTTCTTCTTATGAGGGCAGTGTCTACACCTTTTTTATATATAAGCTTTTTTTATATATAAGCTTTGGCTTGCACCTTTTTTATATAAGCTTGCGCTTTGTTGCCAAAGGTGCCTTTTTCAAAGGTGTCTTCTTCAAAGGTGCCTTCTTTATCGAAGGTTGAGCGTACACCATTGGCCCTTTCGTATGTGCGTTCCCGGTGCTATGCTCTGCTTCTCCACTTTTCCTCGTCCGTAGAGTTTGGTGCGCACGCCCCTGCTCTCAATGAGGAACACGGCATCGCGTGCTCCCATGCCCGTGACATCGGGCATCTGTCCGCGTACTGCTATCTTTTCACGCTCCAAGGCAATGTGTCCGTTGCCGTTCACCGCCTTGCCCCATATAGGGTTGCCGTTGGCGTAAGAGCCGTTCCAGTCGGGGCGCGGGTTGTATCCAAGCTGGCTGAGCACATAGTCGGCAGCCAGGATGTTGCCGCTCTTTACCTCGGGCTGAACGACAGATGTCTCGTCGTGAGCGTCCTTGATGTCGAGCTTCAGGCTCTGTGCCATCACGCCCTCGGCAATGTCGTGGAACACCTTGCCGCTCATGCCGCCTCCCGAGGCAGGCAGACCGTGCTTCTGTATGCAGACGATGCAACTGTAGCGTGGGTTGTCGGCGGGGAAGAAACCAGCGAAACTGAGCAGGTAGCTTACGCCGCCCGACTTGTATCCGCCCTTGCCTTGCGACACCTGTGCCGTGCCGGTCTTTCCTGCCACCTTAAACGATGGCGAGCCAGCCTTCTTGCCAAGACCTCGGCTCACGACGTGCTCAAGGATGGTCTGTATCTCACCAAGCGTCTTCTTCTTGCAGATGCTCTGGCGCAGAACCACGGTGGGATATTCTTTCACCACCTTGCCGTCTTTCATTGCTGCCTTCACAAAGCGTGGCTGCACCATCTTGCCGTTGTTGGCGATGGCGTTGTAGAAGGTAAGGGTGCTGATGGGTGGCACCTGGGTCTCATAGCCGATGCTCATCCAGGGCAGCGTGGTCTTGCTCCAGTTGACGTACTGCTTTCCGCGCTTGTCGAGCTGCGGGAAGCGCACCTTTGCCGGTGACGAACCGTAGAAGGGCAGGTGCAGGTTGTCGGTGAGGCCCATACGGTGTATGCCCTCCACAAACTTGGTGGGGTTGTTGCGGTAGTGGTCGTCGATAATTCTGCTGACGCCGATGTTAGAACTCACCATGAGTGTCTGTGGCAAGGTGAGCATGCCGTAGCCGCCGCGTCGCCAGTTGTGGTCACGCATCTCACGGCCATACATGGGCCACACGCCACCTGCTGTGTTTACGCGGTATGTGGTGTCGACCACGCCGTCGTCGAGCGCAACCATTATACTTGCTGTCTTGAACACCGAGCCCGGCTCCATGAGGTTGCTCACGGCGCGGTTCTGTCGCTCGCGATACTGTCCGTCGCCACATTTTTCCATGTTCACGATGGCTTTCACATCGCCTGTCTTCACCTCCATGACGATGGCCACACCCCAGTTGCCGTTGACGTCGGGCTCGCGTAGCTCCTGCAGCAGTGCTCGCTCGGCGAGGTCCTGTATGCCAACATCGATAGTTGTCACGATGTCGGCGCCGTCGACGGCCGGCTCGTCAATGATGTCGAGGAACGAGCGCAGCACCTTGCGGCGGTGCTTTATGCCTTTCTTTCCGCGCAGCACCGAGTCGTAATATTGCTCCAGACCGCAACGTGCCGTGTCCTTGCCTTTGTACATGTCGCCCAGTGTGCGCTCGGCGAGAGAGCCATAGGCATGCTTTCGCGCGTTGTTGTCTTCGGTGTAGAATCCGCTCTTGTATTTGTTGCCTATGTTGAAGATAGGCAGCAGGCGCACGTCGGCATAGGTGTTATAGTTGACACGCGCCGGCCAGATCTGCCAGTGGCGGCTCATCTTCTTGCGTCCCTCCTCCAGATGCTCTTTAAACTTCGCCGCGGGCATCTCCGGGAAGATGGCGTTCAGGCCGGCGGCAATAGAGTCGACCTTCTTAGGCCACAGCGTGTCCATCTTTGAGTCGTGCATGGCCTGGAAGTCGATGAACAGCTTATATTCTGGCAGTGACGACACCATGAGCTGTCCGTCGCAACTGAGGATGTTGCCTCGTGCGGGCTGAATGGGCAGACTGTCAAACTTGACGCGCTTGGCCACCGCCATCCAGTAGTCGCGCTGTGCGGTCATCATGTATGTTGCCTTTCCGAGCATGACCAATGTGGCTAACGTTATGACGATGGCCAAACAGCTGAAACGCTGTGGGGTTTTTTTATGATCAAACTTACTGCTACTCACTTTTTTTCAACTTTAAGATTCCTTTTCTTTGTCCTAATTGGTAACTCAGCGTTGTCTTTATTCCTCCTTCGGCACCGTTATGATGTATGGCGGTTGCGAGGCGATGTGGAGCGTGCTGTCCTGACAGGCCCTTAGCATGTCGAGCACACGGCTCTCGCGGCTCTTCTCTGTCAGCTCGCTGGTGCTTGAAAGCGCTCTGAACTTAGCGTCTGTCAGCTCCTTCGTCAGCTTGTTTATCTTCACGAGATTGCGTTGGCAGGCGTAACGGTTGGAGATGTAGATGAAGACGAAGAATGTGATGAGGAAGAACACGCCAATCTGGTTTCTCACAACCTTGGCGTTGAGCATGTCGCCGTTGATGATGCTCCTCAGGTTTGTTGCCGCGTTGGGCTTGCTGTCGCCCTCGGTGGCACGCTCCTTCACCATCTCGGCGAACGACTTCAGCGGTCCGGTCTCGTTGTCGTCGTCTTGTGGCTTGTCGCTGTCTTGTGACTTGTTGCCGTCCTTCTCTTTCTTTGAGTCAGCTGGCTTTTGGGCGTTAGAGTCATGGCTCTTGCTGTCATGGTCCTTGCTGTTGTCACGGTCTTTGCTTGATGAGCTTGCGCCGCCGCTTGTTCCAGCATCACCTTTAGCGTCAGCGCCGCCGCTCGTTCCTGCGTTGCCGTTTGCCGTTTTGCTCTGCTGTCCCTCTTCAGGTGCGGGGTCGTCATATCCGGCCATGGCGGCTTTCAGCAGAGCCTCCAGCTGCTTGTCGTGTTGTTTGTTGTCTTTGTGTGGTGTCATTTTTTTTCTGCTATTCTAAGTTTCGCGCTTCTGCTGCGCGGGTTTCTTTGTTGTTCGTCCTCAGAAGGAACGATAACCTTGTTGTTGACCAAGGTGAACGGCGAGTTTGTGCGTCCGAAGAAGTCTTGTTCTGTCTTGCCATCTGCGTTGCCTGTCTTCATGACGTTCTTCACGATGCGGTCTTCGAGCGAGTGGTATGTTATGATGCTCAGTCGGCCGCCAGGCGCCAACAGTTCGGTGGCAGCAGCGAGCATCTGCTTCAGCGCCGTCATCTCGTGGTTCACTTCTATGCGCAACGCCTGAAAGAGCTTTGCCATCTCCTTCTTCTCGCGTTCGCGGCGGAAGAGCGGCTCCACGGCTTTCATAAACTGCTGTGTGGTGGCTATGGGTTCTGCTGTGCGTGCCTTGGCGAGCGCGGCAGCTATGCGTCGCGAGTTTTTCAGTTCGCCGTAGAGATAGAACACATCGGCAAGCTGCTCCTCGCTGTATGTGTTGACGATGTCGGCGGCTGTCTTGCCGGCGCGTTTGTTCATGCGCATGTCGAGGGGAGCGTCGAAGCGGAAAGAAAATCCGCGCTCGGCATCGTCAAAATGGTGTGACGACACGCCGAGGTCAGCGAGCAACCCGTCAATGTGGTCGATGTCATAATAGCGCATCCAGTTTTTCAGATACCTGAAATTGCTGCGCACGAAGGTGAAGCCGTCGCATCCCTCGGGCACATTGCGCTCTGCGTCGGCATCCTGGTCAAAACTGAAGAGGCGTGCCGTGGGATCTAAGCGTCGCAGGATCTCGCGCGAGTGGCCACCGCCGCCAAAGGTGACGTCCACATACACGCCACCGGGCTTCAGACATAGAGCGTCGATGCTTTCGTTAAGGAGCACTGGCACATGGTAGCCATCGGCTGTAACAATTTTTTCGGTATCGTTATTTGTCATTTTTTTTCGTTGTTGTCGGTTTTCATTACTGCCTGTATGGCTTTCGCAAACTCGTCGGGCTGCATGAACGGTTTGTCTGTGCCGTCATAGGGCCACAGCTCAATGCAGTCGTCCATGCCTATGACCTTGACGCTTCGCTCTATGCCCGTCATCTGTTGGTAACGGCGCGGTATGAGGATGCGTCCCATCGAGTCGGGCTGCTGCACCTCCACGTCTGCCACAAACTGTCGGAACATCATCTGCTGTTGCGGGTCCCAGCGGTTCAGGCGTGACCGCATGGTGTCGACGAGGCATGACCATGTGCTCTCGGGGTAGATCACAAGACAAGGCTGAAAATCGTCCTTGCGCAGCACCACACGTTCCTCGCCCAGTTCTTGCAGAACTTTGCGGAACACGGCGGGCACTATTGTGCGCCCTTTGGTGTCTACTTTGGCTTCTATCGTACCTATAAATCTCATGCGTACCTTAATAAGAGCAATTAGTGCCCAAAGTTACATAAAATCCTCCACTTTCTGCCACTTTTCACCACAAATTTTGTTTTATGCTTCAAATTTATGATTTTTCTCTGTTCGTGTGTCAGAAAATCCTTTGGCTTCTCTTTGCTCACATTGTACCTCAAAACGTTACAAAGGCAATAAAAAAAGCATATTTTTTCTTGATTTTCTACAATATTAGAAAAAGAAATGTTATTTTTGCATCACATTTACACAAACATGAGTGAATCAATAGAGAAAACCATAGATATAGACAAAATTTTGGCTGGCAAGATGGGCGCAAAGGTCAAGTATGTGCCGCGCTTTCTTGTTAAATGGCTAAAGCACATCATCCATCAAGATGAGGTGAACCGCTTCCTGTGGGAGAGCCGCAACTTGTCGGGCACAGAGTGGCTCAGCGAGTGTGTGCGCTATCTTAAGATGGACGTTGAGATTGTGGGTGAGGAGAACTTGCCCGACAAGAACGACGGCCGCCTTTACACCTTCGTGTCGAACCACCCGTTGGGAGGACAGGATGGCGTGTGTCTCGGCTCCATCATCGGACGCCACTATGACGGTCGTTTCCGCTACCTCGTCAACGACCTGTTGCTCAACCTGCCGGGTCTCAAGCCCGTGAGCATCGGCATCAACAAGACAGGCCGCAACAGTCGCGACTTCCCGCGCATGGTTGAGGCAGGTTTCAAGAGCGACTGCCACATGCTCATGTTTCCCGCCGGCCTGAACAGCCGTAAGCAGAAAGACGGGTCCATACACGACATTCCGTGGAAGAAGACGTTTGTGACGAAAAGCGTTGAGTGTCAGCGCGATGTGGTGCCTATCCACTTCAGTGGCAGCAACTCGAAACGCTTCTATCGCATAGCCGCTTTCAGCGACCGTTTCCTGCCGTTCAACCTCGCCATGATGTTCCTTGTTGACGAGATGTACCGTAACGTTGGAAAACATTTCACCATTCACATCGGAAAGCCCATTCCATGGCAGACCTTCGACAAGAGTCGCACGGCGCAGCAGTGGGCACAGTGGGTGGAGGACCGTGTGTATGATTTGCCAAGAGAGAACGGCAAGTCTGAAAAACAATAATTTGACAGCATAGACATAAAATCGGAAAAAAGTACTCGATTTTTTGAAAACCATAAGAGAAAAAGAGAGATGGAAGAGCCAATAATCGAACCAGTGAGTAAGGAGCTGCTTAAGAGTGAACTGACGCCCGAACGGCAACTGCGAATGACCAACAAAAGTCATAACGAGATTTATGTGGTGACCGCCCATAACGCGCCCAACGTGATGCGCGAGATTGGACGTCTTCGCGAGATTGCTTTCCGCGAGGCGGGAGGCGGCACAGGCAAGTCGATGGACATCGACGAGTTTGACACATGCGACAACTGCTACAAGCAGCTCATCGTGTGGAACCCTGAGGCAGAGGAGATTATCGGCGGCTACCGTTACCTCTTAGGCACCGATTGGGAGATGGATGCCAACGGTCAGCCCAAACTGGCAACAAGCCACATGTTCCATTTTTCTGACAAGTTTCTGACCGACTACATGCCCTACACCATTGAGCTTGGACGTTCGTTCGTGTCGTTGCCCTATCAGAGCTCGCGCATGGGAGCCAAGAGCCTGTTCGCCCTCGACAACCTGTGGGACGGCTTGGGAGCGCTCACCGTCATCAAGCCTAACGTCAAATATTTCTTCGGAAAGATGACGATGTATCCTTCATACATTCGTCGTGGTCGCGACATGATTCTCTATTTCCTCAAGAAACATTTTGATGACAAGGAAAACCTCGTCATTCCTCTCAAGCCTCTTAAGATAGAGACGCCTGAGGAGGAGCTGCGCGAACTGTTCTGTGAGGACAGCTTCAAGGACGATTATCGCATCCTTAACCGCGAGGTGCGCAAGCTGGGTTATAACATCCCGCCGTTGGTGAACGCCTACATGGGGCTCTCACCCACCATGAAGCTCTTCGGCACCGCCATCAACTATGGGTTTGGTGATGTCGAGGAGACGGGCATCCTCATCGCTGTTGACGAGATTCTCGACGAGAAGCGTGTGCGACATATCGACTCGTTCATTAAAGAACACCCTGAAGCTCTGAAAATTACGAGTGGGGCGAATAATGTTATTTACAAGGAAAAAGAGTAAAAAGGCATAACGGAAAATATAACCTTCTGTTCATGAAATGGCCGCAGCTGTTCAAAGTTGCGGCCATTTTTGTGTTTATGGCATAAATGTTTGGCTCTATCTGTTTTATAGGCTATCTTTGCAGAAAATAATTTGCCTCTTTGTAATTTGTAAAGCAGAAATATAAATCCTAAAAAACACAATTCTATGACATTTAAAAGATTAGCTTCGGCCATAGCTCTCGCTGCCATGATGCTGGCATCAACAGGCAAGGCCAATGGGCAAACTCCGCGACCAGAGTATCCGCGCCCGCAGTTTGAACGTTCAGAGTGGATGAACCTCAACGGAACATGGACTTATTCTTTCGATTTCGGTAAGACAGGGGAACAGAAGGGATGGAAAAACTCAAAGGGCTTTGATGGCCACATAACAGTGCCCTTCTGTCCAGAAAGTTCGCTCTCGGGTGTACACCACACCGACTTCATCAACAGCATCTGGTATCAGCGTCAACTTAATATCCCGTCAGTTTGGAGCGGAAAGAAAATAATGCTTAACTTCGGGGCTGTTGATTATGAGACCCACATCTATGTGGACGGACAGCTCGCCATGCAGCACAAAGGAACAGGATCATCCTTTAGTTGCGACATCACGCGCTATGTAAAGCCTGGCCACACCCATAATCTTGTGGTTCAGGTGAATGACAACCTGCGTAGCGGCATGCAGCCTGGCGGCAAGCAGTGTTTTAATCTCCACTCAGAGGGATGTATGTATACTCGCGTCACTGGTATCTGGCAGACGGTGTGGATGGAAGCCGTTGATGAGGAGGGCCTAAAGAGTGTGTTTGCCACGCCAGATATTGACCAACAGCAGCTCGTCATACGCCCACAGTTCTATGGCCAGAACGCTGCCAATAAACTCGTTGTCACGTTGTATGACGGCAAGAAAGAGGTGGCGCGTAAGAGTGTGCCGTGTGGCGATGGCTCTGTGGTGGTGCTGCCCGTCAAGGGCATGAAGCTGTGGAGCCCAGAGAGTCCGTTCCTTTATGGCCTCAAATATCAGGTAGTGAAAGACGGCAAGGTCGTTGACGAAGTAAGCTCATATGCTGGCATGCGCAAGGTGCATCTTCATGACGGCTATTTCTATCTCAACAACAAACCTTACTATCAACGTCTTGTGCTCGATCAAGGCTATTATCCCGACGGCATCTGGACAGCTCCCTCAGACGAGGCTCTGAAGAAGGACATAGAGATGGCAAAGGCTGTTGGCTTTAACGGGGCACGCCTTCACCAGAAGAGCTTTGAGGAGCGCTACTATTATTGGGCCGACAAGCTCGGATACTTGACATGGGGCGAGAGCGCCAGTTGGGGACTGAACATCAACAACGAGGAAGCTTGCCGCAACTTCATATCAGAATGGGCTGAGCTGGTGGAGCGTGACCGCAACCACCCGTCGCTTGTTACATGGACACCGCTCAACGAAACTTGGAACGCTGAGAACACAGGCGTCTACACGCGTTTTGTGCAGAACCTTTATGACATGACGAAGGCCATTGACGGCACACGCCCTGTAAACGATGCCAGTGGCGACTCGCATATAAAAACCGATATATGGAGCGTGCACAACTATTGCCGTACGCCTGAGGAGTTTAAACGCGATTTTGCCCTTGAGCCTGGTAAGGAGCCATATCGCAACATGCGTGGCGACCATTGGCAGTGGCTCGCTAAGTATGAGGGTCAGCCTTACATGCTCGACGAGTGGGGTGGCCTGGGCTATGTGGTGCCTGAGAAACGCCATGGCAACGACACATGGGGCTATGGCGGCATGATTAAGGATGCCGAGGAGTTCTACCGCATACTTCGCAGTGAGGTGGAGTCGATCAAGGCATTAAAGCATATCACAGGTTTCTGTTACACGCAGATTACGGATGTGGAGCAAGAGCAAAATGGCATCTATAACTATGACCGCACTCCTAAGTTCGACACAAACCGCATAAAGGAGATTTTCGAACTCATTCCTTCAAACATTGAGGAGAATAAAAAGTAAAAAAGCTTTTTAAAGGTAAAAAGGCTTTTTAAAGGTAAAAAAGTAAAAAGGTAAAAAGGTAAAAAAGGGCTGGCGCCGTTGGAAGAGAAAAACGTCAGCCTTTTTTTACCTTTTTACCTTTAAACGGCTATATGATTTTTCACTTTTCGCTTTTCACTTTTCCCTTCCAACGGCGTCAGCCCTTTTTTACCTTTAAACGGCTATATGATTTTTCACTTTTCCCTTCCAACGGCGTCAGCCTTTTTTTACCTTTTTACCTTTAAACAGCGTTCATGATGAGCCATGTCAGATAAGCAAGGTAGATGATGGTGAGCACGGCACCTTCCCAGCGCTTCACCTTATAGGTCGTGCGGCAGAAGAACCACATGAGCAGCATGCTGGCGAGCATCATGATGAGGTCGAGTGTGGTTATGCCAGCTATGTGCATGGGCTTGACGAGGCCCGTTATGCCGATGATCATGAGGATGTTAAACACGTTGGAGCCTATCACGTTGCCTATGGCTATGTCGCTGTTGCCCTTTTTTGCCGACACCATACTGGTGGCGAGTTCTGGCATAGAGGTGCCACCTGCCACGATGGTCAAGCCAATCACAGCATCCGACACACCGAGACTGGAGGCCACGAACGAGGCGTTGTCGACAAACATGTTGGAGCCGGCGATGAGACACAACAGACCGACAACGAGCATTACGACCGCTTTAAGCATTGATGTTCCTGACGCTTGTGATGCTTCCTGAGCTGAGGTTTCAGATGAAGATGCTTCAGACGATGAGGGCTGAGACGTAGATGCTTCAGGAGCAGAGGTCTGAGACGTAGGTGTTTCAGAAACAGAGGTCGATGCAGCAGCCGCTGTTGCCATTGCTGCGCCACTTGTCGCAACGGCTGCTGCGGGTCCCTCTGTTGTCTTTGCATATTTCAGCGTCACAAACATGAAGAGGCAGAAGCCGGCGAAGAGCACGGCGGCATCAACTCTTCCTATTGCTCCATCAAGGCAGAAGAGGAGCATAAGCAGAGAAGCCACCACAGCAAACGGGATGTCGCGTTTCACGCTCGACCGTTTCACCATGATGGGTGCCACCAGGGCAGAGCAGCCCACAATGAGCAGCGTGTTAAGGGTGTTTGAGCCCACCACATTACCCACGGCAAGGTCGGGTGTGCCTTTCAGCGCCGACACCATGCTCACGCAAAACTCAGGCATCGATGTGCCCATGGCCACGATTGTCAGTCCGATGACCATCTGACTGACACCGAAGCGTGTCGCGATGTTCACCGCGCCATCGGTAAGCCAGTCGGCTCCTTTCAATACAATAATCACTCCAAGCACCAACAGCACGATGTTTATCGCCATGCTGTCGGTGCACATTGTTTGTAAAAGTTGTGTTGTCATAAAAATAAAAATTTAAAGCCCCTCCCCCGCTATAGGAATGTTGATTTTTGAATGTTGAATGTTGAATTGTCGGC
>ENA-ORRQ01003117-ORRQ01003117.1-human-gut-metagenome-genome-assembly--contig:-NODE-3117-length-10148-cov-5.783811_pt1 | contig 10148 bp, 8 predicted proteins | sample MGYA00242177_ERZ509138 | MGnify/ENA primary metagenome ERZ509138 (study PRJEB26280, sample SAMEA2338628) | human gut metagenome | biome: human gut; feature: human-associated habitat; material: faeces...
TTCGGCGGCGAACCGCTGATGAACTTTGAGGTCTGCAAGCAGCTGGTCGCCTATGCACGCAGCATCGAGAAAAAGTATAACAAAAACTTCCGCTTCACGATGACGACCAACGGCATCGGCATCACGGACGAGGTCATCGACTGGTGCAATAAAGAATGCCACAACGTTGTTTTGTCGCTGGATGGCCGCAAGGAGGTCAACGACCGCTTCCGCGTCGACCTCGCGGGCAACGGCAGCTACGACCGCATCGTGCCCAAGTTCCAGAAGCTGGTCAAGGCACGCGGCGGCCAGGGCTACTATATGCGCGGCACGTTTACGCATCACAACGTTGATTTTACGAAGGACCTGTTCCACATGGCCGACGACCTCGGCTTTACCGAGCTGTCCATGGAGCCGGTTGTCGCCCCGCCGGACTCCCCCGAGGCCCTGACCGAGGAGGACCTGCCCAAGCTGTTCGACCAGTATGAGCTGCTGGCCAACGATATGCTGCGCCGCCAGAAAGCGGGCAAGCCCATCACGTTCTACCATTATATTCTGGACCTGAAGCACGGGCCCTGCATTTACAAGCGCATTTCGGGCTGCGGTTCCGGCACCGAGTACATGGCCGTGACCCCCTGGGGCGACCTGTACCCCTGCCACCAGTTCGTGGGCGACCCCAAGTACCTGCTGGGCGATATCTGGAAGGGCGTTACCAACACCGCCGTGCGGGATGAGTTCAAGCACTGCAACGCCTACGCCCGCAAGGAGTGTCAGGACTGCTGGGCAAAGCTGTACTGCTCCGGCGGCTGCGCTGCCAACTCCTACCATGCCACCGGCAGCATTACCGGCGTGTACGAGTACGGCTGTGAGCTGTTCAAAAAGCGCATGGAGTGCGCCATCATGATCAAGGTGGCCGAGAATCAGGAGTTGGCAGCCAAGGGCATCGAGGTGCCCATTGAGCTGGGCTCTACCTGCAACGCCTGCGCTGACGGCGAAGCCTGCGAATGAGCATGACCACCCCCATCGTGGATTTTGTGCGCAGCTATGCACAGTCCGGCACCGCCCGGCTGCATATGCCCGGCCACAAGGGACAGAGCCTTTTAGGCTTTGAGCCGCTGGATATCACCGAGATCTGCGGCGCAGACGAGCTTTACGCGCCGGAGGGCATTATTGCCGAAAGCGAAGCCAACGCCACCCGGCTGTTTGGTACGGCGCACAGCTATTACAGCACCGAGGGCTCGTCCCAGTGCATCCGCGCCATGCTGTTTCTGGCGCTGCAAGGCGCACCGCAAAACGGCGAGCGCCCGGTGCTGCTGGCTGCCCGCAACGCCCATAAGGCGCTGCTCTACGCGGCGGCGCTGCTGGATTTTGACATCCGCTGGCTCTGGCCGTCTGCGCAGGCAGAGGGAGCACTGTGCAGCTGCCCCGTCACAGCCGAAGCGCTGACAGGGGCTTTGCACGCGCTGGCGCAGCAGGGGAACACCCCCTTTGGCGTATACGTCACCAGCCCGGATTATCTGGGCGGGGTGCAGGATATCCCGGCGCTGGCCGCTTCCTGCCGGGCGCAGGGCGTGCCTTTGCTGGTGGATAACGCCCACGGAGCCTACCTGCGCTTTCTGCCGCAAAACTGTCATCCCATCGCGCAGGGCGCGGCCATGTGCTGCGACTCTGCCCACAAGACCCTGCCGGTGGTCACCGGCGGCGCGTATCTGCATCTGGCGCACGATGCCCCTGTGCAGGACGAAGCGGCTGTGCGGGGAGCGCTGGCGCTGTTCGGCTCCACCAGCCCCTCTTACCTCATTTTGCAGTCGCTGGATGCCTGCAACGCGGTGCTGGCAGGGGACTACCCCCGGCGGCTGGTGCAGTGCTGCGCGGCGCTGGAAGGTCTGCGCCGCAGCCTGAATAAGGCCGCAGCGGCGCGGCAGTGCCCGGTGCCGCTGGCAGTTGCCGGGGCGGGCACAGCAGGAGCCGATGAAGCTTACGCTGGACGCCGCTGCCCTTGGCTGCACCGGCACAGCGCTGGCAGAAGCCCTGCGCCGCGCACAGCTGGAATGCGAGTACGCCGACCCCCGCTATGTGGTGCTGATGTTCACCCCGGAGAACCCGCCGCAGGACTTTGAGCGCCTGCAAACGGCGCTGGAACAGCTTCTGGCTGCTGTGCCCGCCGGACTGCCCCGCCCAGAGAACCGGGCAGGGGAGTTTGCCGCCTTGCAACAACAGGCGGTGCAGCGCTGCACCATCCGGCAGGCGGTGCTGGGCGCACAGGTGCGCGTCCCGGTGCACAAGGCACTGGGACGGGTGTGTGCCATGCCTACGGTGTCCTGCCCGCCCGCCATCCCTGTGGCGGTCAGCGGCGAGGAGATCACCCCGGCGGCCATCGCCCTGATGCAGCGCTACGGCATCGAGGAACTCTCGGTGCTGCGATAAAGATTTTATAAGAAGAGAACCCGGAAGGTCTGCGGACCTTCCGGGTTCTCTATATTTCTTAAATATCCGTCCGGGGTGTGGCGCACATCTCCCAGAAGTGCAGCTCGTGCTCCGAGCAGGCGCGGAAGATCGCGCGGCAGCGGGCGGCACGCTCCGGCGAAAGGCCGGTGCAGGCCACTTCGGCGCGCTCTGCCCATGCGCGGCAGGCGGTATCGTAGCCGGGGCCGGCGTAGTCCAGCACCAGCGCGCCGTAGTAGGTGTCCTTTACGGCGGGGGAGCGCTGCAAAAGCTTCTGGAATAGCCACCCGTAGCTCAGCATACAGGGCAGGCAGGCCATCAGGCACTCAGCTTCCCCCTCGCCGGTACGGGCAGCATCGATCATGCAGTCCAGATAGGCGCGGTTCTCCGGGCGCAGGGGCAAAGCTTGGATATCCGCCTCGCGTAGGCCGTACTCTTCCAGATATCGCAGCCGGGTCAGGTCCTCGTTCTCCTGCACAAAGGACAGCAGGGAATAGTAGGTGCGCATGGCAGCCATGGTGGTGGCCTTGGTCATGCCCCACGCAAAAATTTTGGCGTACTCCCGCAGATACAGGCTGTCCTCCACAAGGTAGCTTTTAAAGCAGTCCTCGCTCAGGGTGCCGTTTTCCATCTTTTGCAGAAACTCGGTCTGTAAGCACTGCTCCCACACAGGCAGGTCGGCCTGTACCAGCGCCGAAACAAAGGGCAGGTCAGTCACGGACAAAATCTCCCTTCAGGTTAAAGGTATGATCCATGGGCCCGGAGCCGTGCCCTAAGTCCAGCATGGCAGACAGACAGCCGGAAATGTAGGCCTTGGCGCGCTCCACGGCGGTGTCAAGGTCGTAGCCCTTTGCCAGATTGGAGGCAATGGCGCTGGACAGGGTGCAGCCGGTGCCGTGGGTGTTGGGGTTTGCGATGCGCTTGCCCTTGAACCACTTGCCGGTGCCATTGCGCCACAAAAGGTCGTCAGCATCGTTGATCTGGTGGCCGCCCTTGCACAGTACGGCGCAGCCGTAGCGCTCGCTGATGGTGCGGGCAGCGGCCTCCATGTCGGCAGCGTTGGCAATGCTCATGCCGGACAAGATCTCAGCCTCCGGGATGTTGGGGGTAAGCACTTCGGCCAGCGGCAGCAGCTTTTCGGTCAGCGCCTGCACGGCATCGTCCTGCAGCAGCTTTGCGCCGGAGGTGGCCACCATCACAGGGTCCACCACGATATGCTTTGCGCCGTAGAAGTGCAGCCGCTCGGCAATGGTGTCGATGAGCGGGGCAGAGGATACCATGCCGATCTTCACCGCGTCCGGGTAAATGTCGGTGAACACGGCATCGAGCTGCTGTGCCAGAAACTGCGGCGTGGTGTCAAAAATGGCGGTCACGCCGGTGGTGTTCTGTGCCGTCAGGGCGGTAATGGCGCTCATGGCAAACACGCCGTTGGCGGTCATGGTCTTGATATCGGCCTGGATCCCGGCGCCGCCGCTGGAATCACTGCCGGCAATGGTCAATGCAGTTTTCATGGATAAAATGCTCCTTTGCAGCAAAAATGCGGATATGCCCGCAAAGACATATCCGCAGATAAAAGCGCTATCTCCCTACGTTGGCATGATCCAAATCAGGTCACAGGTCAGGGCAGTACAGCCCACTCTCAGCCCGCTTGCACGGGCTCCCTTTTTATACTAGAAAGCATACCACAATCGGAGAAAAGATGCAAGAAAAACAGGCGGCGCAAACGCACCGCTTATTCGCCCAGTGCGGTGCGGATGTTGTCCAGCACCTTTTTGCTCAGCAGCACAAAGGCCTGCTTGGTGCGGCCTGCGGACACATTGGCGCAGCGCACGTTTTCCCGGGCAAAGAAGTCCTCGGCCACGGGGCCTGCAGCGGCGCGGGTGTCGCAGAAGAAGCGGGTGCCGGGCAGATCGAGCCACTTTTCCAGCGCAGCGGAATCAAAGCCGGGGCCGATGGAAGTGTTGAACAGTACCTTGCCTGCACCCAGCTGGGCAAACTCGTTTTCGCCTAGCAGCAGCACGTTCTTGTTCAGGCAGGTGAACACCACCTCGCTCTCAGCCAGCAGCTGAGCCAGCGGCTTAAAGGTCATACCGGCAGCCTCGGCGTCCGGCTTTGCGCTGCGGGCAAAGTAGCTGATCTCTGCGCCCATAAATTGCAGCGCATCGGCGATCATCCGGCCGGAAACGCCCAGCCCCACGATGCCCACCTTCAGGCCGGTGATCTCCACCGGCTCGTCCCGCAGCATGGGCATCCCAAAACCGTGCAATAGGCCGGTCAGCTCGTGCAGAACGTACTCCACAACGCCGCGGTCACCGTAGTCCCGGATGCCCAGCACCTTGATGCCCCGGGTGCGTGCGTAGGCGATATCCACGTTGGCGCTCTCCTCAGAGTACAGGCTGCAGCACATGCCGATATAGCGGATGTTGGGGCACTGCGCAATGACTTCCTTGCCCATGCGGGAGGTGTAGCTCAGCAGCACGGCGTCGGCGTCCCCGATGCGGCGCACCATCTCGTTGTCGCTGGCAGGCACGTCACGGTACAGCACCACCTCTTTGGCGTAGCGGTGCAGCTCCTCCTCGGCAGAGGGAATCAGGCTGACCGGCTCAATGGCAACAAGCTTTTCAAACATGACGGACTCCTCCTTATATTAGTAGAAGCAGACGGGCGAGGCCAGATTGCGCAGCAGGGAGACGGCGCTCCAGCCCGCAATGGCGCTGGTGGAAGAGCAGATATCTACCACAGCCTTCACGCCCTCGATCTCGGCAGTGATGCAGTGGTCGTCGCCCACCCAGCCGGGCACGGAGTGCATGGTCACGCCGGTGATCTCGGGGCCGGTGGTGGCCAGAGAGGTAGCTACCGCCACGTTCACCCGGCGGGGGAAGGTGGCAATGGCCTGCTTTGCATTGCCGGTGAACACGGTGGTCTTTTCGGTGTCGGTCAGCAGATGCTCTGCCCACACCGGGGTGTTGCGGAAGCCCTTTGCACCGGTATGGGTCTCGATGCCAGCGGTCTCCGGCAAACCCTGCGCCTGTGCCATCAGGGTGACAGTTTGCAGCACGTCAAAGCCGCCGATGGCACCGCTGGCCAGATGCACCTTAGCGCCGCTCTCCACGGCGGCTGCCTTGACCTGTGCGTAGAAATCCAGATCCGCAAAGGCACCGATGGACAGAATGACCAGATTGACGCCCCGCTTCAGCACCGGGATGGCCATGGCGCGCACCGCCTCCACCGAGGCCGCCTCCACGATGTACTCCGGTTCAAGCGCCAGCAGCGCGTCCACATCCTCGCAGACGGCGCAGCCGACGTTGGCGGCGGTCTTTTCAGCCGAAGCGCGGGTGCGGCTGGTCACGCCCACCAGCTCGTAGTCCGGCAGCAGACCCTTCTTCCACGCGTCAGCCACGATGTTGCCCAGAAATCCGCAGCCCACAATACCCAATTTTGTTTTCATACCGTATCCTAAACTCCTTTTTTCTGCCTGTGGCAGCATATTCATAGCCAGTATACCATACCAGGTACAAAAAGGGAAATAATCTTTGCGACAGCCCGGCGGGGCAGGACATAAAAAGTTAACAAAATAAATTACAAAAAAATTACAAAACCCTATTGCAAAATGGTTTCAAAAGAGTTACAATATGGTTACAGCAAGGGCAAAGCCCCAAGGCTGTGTGTGAAATCTTTTTCTTCTTGTTTTTTGGGATACTGGGCGCGGGTCCTCCTCCTCCGGCTGTTCTCCTTCACAGCTATGACCCATGCGCCGCACAGGCAGTGTCCCGCTTCGTGTGCAAAAGGGCTCGTCCGATGTTTCGGACGAGCTTTTTTGCATTCCGTAAGCCTGATTTGGCTTGCAAAAGTGATACTTCAAAAATCAAAGTATGACCAATGCCCGAAAACGCTTGGCAATTTGTCTGTTTTTCCGCAAAGGACAATTATAAAGTTTGGCGCGGCAGGGGTTTGTATTCTTGCGGGCTTTGTGGTAAAGTATATACAATCAATTTATAAGCAGCAAACATGAATGATTTTGATGCTGATTTGTATCGGATGCGTTAAGGTGTATCTGAAAACAAAGAAAATGACGAATATTTCGCAAGCACAAGCAGGATTTAAGGCAAATAGCCGCAGGAATCCTTTGTGGATTTCAAGGCTGTTTAACGCAAAATCCAGCTGTGCTTGTAGAAATAGACTAAATTTTCGACTTTTCAGATACACCCTAAGAGAAAAGGAGTTTGATTATGGCTTATTTCTACGAAGAACCCTCCCGCACCTTTGGCGAGTACCTGCTGGTCCCCGGCTATTCCTCTGCGGAGAATGTGCCCACGGCGGTCAGCCTGAAGACCCCGCTGGTCAAGTACCGCAAGGGACAGGAGGAGTGCCCGCTGCAGATGAATATCCCCATGATCAGCGCCATCATGCAGTCGGTCTCCGGCGATAAGCTGGCCATTGCACTGGCTCGTCAGGGCGGCGTTTCCTTTATCTATGGCTCTCAGAGCATTGAGAACGAGGCTGCCATGGTGCGCCGCGTCAAGAGCTTCAAGGCCGGTTATGTGGTGTCCGATTCCAATCTGGCTCCCACTGCCACCCTGCATGATGTGCTGGAGCTGAAGGCACGCACCGGCCACTCCACCATCGCCATCACTGCCGACGGCGCTCCTAACGGCAAGCTGCTGGGCATCGTGGCTTCCCGCGATTACCGCGTCAACCACACCCCGGACGATGCCTGTGTTACCACCTTTATGACCCCCGTTGAAAAGCTGGTCACCGCTCCGGCCAACACCTCCCTGCACGACTGCAACAACATCATCTGGGACAACAAGATCAACACCCTGCCGCTGGTGGATGCCGAGGGCAATCTGGTGTATATGGTATTCCGCAAGGACTACGATTCCCACAAGGCAAACGTCAACGAGCTGCTGGATAAGAACAAGAGCTACGTTGTAGGCGCCGGCATCAACACCCGCGACTACGCCCAGCGCGTGCCCGCACTGGTAGAGGCCGGTGTGGATGTGCTGTGCATCGACTCCTCCGAGGGCTACTCCGAGTGGCAGAGCCGCACCATCGGCTGGATCCGCGAGCACTACGGCGACACCGTCAAGGTGGGTGCCGGCAACGTGGTGGACGCCGAGGGCTTCCGCTTCCTGGCTGAGGCTGGCGCAGACTTCGTGAAGATCGGCATCGGCGGCGGCTCCATCTGCATCACCCGCGAGACCAAGGGCATCGGCCGCGGTCAGGCTACCGCTGTCATCGAGGTTGCCAAGGCTCGTGACGAGTACTACAAGGAGACCGGCATCTATGTGCCCATCTGCTCCGATGGCGGCATCGTCCACGACTACCACATCACCCTCGCGCTGGCTATGGGCGCAGACTTCGTGATGCTGGGCCGCTACTTTGCCCGCTTTGACGAGAGCCCCACGAACAAGGTGCGCATCAACGGCCAGTATATGAAGGAGTACTGGGGCGAAGGCTCCAACCGTGCCCGCAACTGGCAGCGCTATGACCTGGGCGGCTCCACCAAGCTGAGCTTTGAGGAGGGCGTGGACAGCTATGTGCCTTACGCCGGTCCTCTGGCAGACGGCGTGCAGACCACCCTGTACAAGGTGAAGAGCACCATGTGCAACTGCGGCGCTCTGTCCATCCCCGAGCTGCAGCAGAAGGCCAAGCTGACCGTTGTTTCTTCCACCTCCATCGTGGAGGGCGGCAGCCACGACGTTGTGCTGAAGAACGCCACCCCCAGCATCATGAACGGCTAAGCCTGTTCTGAAGAGAATCTGTTGATTTAAGCGCAGAGACCGCTGCACAGCGTTTGTGCAGCGGTCTTTTTGCGCGAAAGTACTTGCACCGGCAGGGGAATCGTGCTATCATGATAGAAACGCTCTGTCATGACAGGGCGGAGGATCCCCCTGCCGGGCAAGCGGCAGGCGGCGCGCAGTAGGGAAGAGCTGACGCCGGGTATAAATAGAGAGGAAAACATTCATGAACGAGATCAAGGTTGAGCCTTATATCCCCGATGAGGACTACGATAACCCCGCGATGGTGGTGGATTTTTATGAATTCACCATGGCAAACTGCCTGTTCCTGCATGGCTTTAAGAATACCACGCTGGTGTTTGATATGTTCTTCCGCAAAAACCCGGATAATCAGGGCTATTCCATCAGCGCAGGCCAGCGCAAACTGACCCGCTTTTTGCTGGACTATCACTTCAATGAGCAGGATATCCACTGGCTGCGCACCAAGGGCATGAGCGAGGAGTTCTGCGAGTATCTGCGCACCTACAAGTGGAAGGGTGATATGTACGCCCTGCCCGAGGGCACGGTCTGCTACCCCCATGTGCAGATGGTGCGCATCGAGTGCGATCTGGTGGGCGCGATCCTCATCGAGACCTACCTGCTGCAGACCATGAACTTCCATAGCCTGATCGCCACCAAGGCCACCCGCGTTACCGGTCTGAACACCCACACCCCCCGCAACGTCATGGAGTTCGGCACCCGCCGCGCACAGGGCGAGAGCGCCGGTAACGATGGCGCTTACGCAGCAGTGCTGGGTGGCTGCATCGGTACGGCCAACTGTCTGGCAGAGATGAAGTTCGGTGCAGAGGTCAAGGCCGTGGGCACCGTGGCACACAGCTTTATCGAGTTTTTCCCCACCGAGTTCGATGCCTTCAAGGCCTTTGCCGATACCTACCCGGATTCGGTCAGTCTGCTGCTGGATACCTATAACATTATGGAGAGCGGTCTGCCCAACCTGATCAAGCTGGACGATTATCTCATTGAGAAATACCCCAACGATCCCAACCGCCGCGTCAAGAGCGCCCGCATCGACTCCGGTGACCTGGCCCGCGGCTCCAAGCGCCTGCGCAAGGCACTGGATGCCGCAGGCAAGCCCTATATCAAGCTGGTGGCCTCCAATGGCCTGGACGAGCGGAAGATCGCCAACATGGAGCTCTATGAGCACGCTCATTTTGATTCCTACGGCGTGGGCGAGAATCTCATCACCTCCGCTTCTGACCCTGTGTTCGGCGGCGTGTATAAACTGGTGGCGGTCAAGCTGCCGGATGGCACCTATCAGCCCAAGATGAAGTGCTCGGATTCTGCCAGCAAGGCCATCATCCCGGGCAAGAAAATGCCCTGGCGGCTCTACGATGAAAATGGTCAGGCCCAGTGTGATCTGATCGCCATGGATGGCGAGGTCATCGAAGCGGGCAAACCGGTAAAGATGGTCAACCTTGACCCGGATGCCATCGAGCGCACCATTACCATCACCCCCACCAAGGTCAAGCGGCTGCTGGTGCCCCATATCCTGAACGGTGAACTGGCCATCGAACTGCCCGGCATGGCCGAGAAAAAGGCCTATATCGCAAAGCAGCTGACCGAAGAGACCTGGGAGACTGAGCTGCGCATCGAGATGCCGCATAAGCACTATGTCAATATGACCCCCGCTGTGGCCGAGTGCCGCGCCAAGATGTATTCGGAACTGCATGGCGGAAAGGTGTAACTTGACAAAGCAGGGTTTCTATTGTATTATAATAGCCGTTGTGTGAATCTTACATGTTTTGATACATGTTTGCAACTCCGTAACGACGGACTTGTGATAAATGTTTGACTCATCACCTGTTATTCCCGGCTCTCTGTGAATGTCCAGAGCAGCAGGGCTTTGTAAGCCGGGTTTCTATGCGCCACTGTGGTGAAATTGGCAGACACGAGGGACTTAAAATCCCTTTCTGGAGACAGAGT
>ENA-ORRQ01003119-ORRQ01003119.1-human-gut-metagenome-genome-assembly--contig:-NODE-3119-length-10142-cov-2.033508_pt1 | contig 10142 bp, 7 predicted proteins | sample MGYA00242177_ERZ509138 | MGnify/ENA primary metagenome ERZ509138 (study PRJEB26280, sample SAMEA2338628) | human gut metagenome | biome: human gut; feature: human-associated habitat; material: faeces...
CCCTCATGAATGAGGGGTTAGGGGAGTTGAGAGTGTCGCAGACACTTTTTTATCTTGTCATGAGTTGGAAAAAGGGTTACTATAATAAAGATTTGATAGGCAGACATATAATGTTAAAAAGTTGGAGCAAAATCCAAAATAAAGTCAGAATAGAGGAGATTACACCATGAATATTGTTGTTTTAGCAGGTGGTTTAAGTACAGAGAGAGATGTGTCTTTCAAGACTGGGGATATGGTATCCAAAGCACTTCGTGAGAATGGACATAACGTTATTTTACTGGATGTTTTTATGGGATACAGTGACAAAGAGGAAAATCTGACCGGAATTTTTGACCGCACAGAGGAAGTCAGCGTACAGGTAAAGGATATCCCGGAAACAGCACCGGATCTTGCAAAGGTAAAAGCGTCAAGAAAAGACCAGTCGGACTGCTTCTTCGGACCGAATGTCATCAACATGTGCCGCATGGCGGATATTGTTTTCATGGCATTACACGGAGAAAACGGCGAGAATGGTAAGATTCAGGCAGCATTTGACCTGTTTGGAATCAAATATACCGGAACCGGCTATTTAAGCAGTGCGCTTGCAATGGATAAGGGAATGGCAAAACAGTTATTTATCGCTGGTGGAATCCCGACACCACAAGGTATTTCCACGAAGAAAGAGAACCGGAAAGATTCCGCAAAAGAACTTGGCTTAAAGCTGCCATGTGTTGTAAAACCATGCTGTGGAGGTTCCAGTATTGGTGTTACGATCGTGCGCACGGAAGATGAATTCAAGAGTGCTTTGGATGAGGCATTCAAATGGGAGGATAACCTCATTATCGAAGAGTATGTAGAGGGACGTGAATTTTCAGTCGGTGTTATTGACTATAAGGCACTTCCAATCATTGAGATCGCACCGATTCAGGGATTCTATGATTATAAGAATAAGTACAAAGCAGGCAGTGCAGTGGAGACCTGTCCTGCAGAATTACCGGAAGAGATCACAAAGCAGATGCAGCATTACGCAGAGCGCGTGGCAGAAGTATTAGGACTGAATACTTACTCCCGTTCTGATTTCTTATTAAATAAGAATAACGAAATTTACTGTCTGGAAGCAAATACACTTCCTGGCATGACACCGACAAGTCTTCTTCCACAGGAGGCAGGTGTTCTTGGAATCAACTTCAATCAGTTATGTGAGAAGCTGATTGAGATTTCCTTAAAAAAATATGAGAAATAATGATGAATGACATATCGCCACCAGTTTTGCAGAACCGGTGGCAGTTTGTTCTATAATAACAGGAGAATGATATGAAGAATATGACCTTGGAGCATATCACAGCAGTCTGTGGCGGTACTTACATAGGAAATGAAGCGGATAAAACGCGTGAGATCCAAGGAGCAGTGATCGACAGCCGCCTTGTGGAAAAAGATTACTTATTTATCCCGGTACGTGGAGAAAAGGTGGACGGACACAGTTTCATCCCATCTGTTTTTGAAAAAGGAGCACTGGCAGTGTTTTCCGAAGAAAAATTAGAGAATCCGGCAGGTCCATACATTCTCGTGGAAAACACCTTAGATGCGATGAAGAAGATCGCAGCAGATTACCGCAGAGGTCTGGATATTAAAGTAGTCGGAATCACAGGAAGCGTTGGAAAAACGAGCACTAAAGAGATGATCGCATCTGTTCTGGCACAGAAATATAATGTGTTAAAAACAGAGGGAAACTTGAATAACGAGATCGGACTTCCGCTCACGATTTTTAAAATCCGGGAGGAACATCAGGTGGCTGTGCTTGAGATGGGAATTTCCGAGTTTGGTGAGATGGACCGGTTATCCACAATGGCAAACCCGGACATCTGCGTGATCACGAACATCGGGCTCTGCCATCTGGAAAATCTCATCACAAGAGATGGAATCTTAAAGGCAAAGACAGAGAGTTTTGCGCATCTGACACCGGATGGAATTGCGGTATTAAACGGCGATGACGACAAGCTCTGCGATAAGAAAGTTGTCAATGGAAAACCGGCAGTGTTCTATGGTATCGAAAAGGCTGCCAAAGTGGCTGAAACAGAGGAAGGAACTAAGACGCTTGCCGAGAAAACGGTTTACGCAACGAATGTAGAGGCAGTTGACCTGACCGGAACAAAAGCAGCGATCCATTATCCGTCGAAAGAGACAGGCGGGGAAGTGACGATGGAAGTCACAATCCCAATCGCCGGAGAACACAATGTATACAATGCGCTGGCAGCGGTGAGCGTGGCAAGAGAATTAGGACTGACCTGTGACGAGATGAAGCGCGGGATTGAATCAGTGCAGACGATCGGCGGCAGAAGTAATCTGATCCACAAAAATGGCATTACGATCATCGACGACTGCTACAATGCAAATCCGGTTTCCATGAAAGCATCCATCGATGTATTGTCCAACGCACCGGGCAGAAAAATCGCAGTACTCGGAGATATGGGCGAGCTTGGCGCAGAGGAAAAACAGCTTCACTATATGGTGGGAGAACATTTTGCAGGAAAGGGAATTGACGCACTTTACTGTGTGGGAACACTCTCACAGGAGATCACTAAAGCAGTGCGTGCAAATAGCAGTGCGACAGAAGTCCATCATTATGAGGACAAAGCAGACCTGATCAAAGACCTTGTGAAAGAGGTGAAGAGCGGAGATACAGTGCTTGTGAAAGCGTCACATTTTATGGGATTCCCGGAGATTGTGAAGGAATTGACGAAGTAAAAATAGGAATGTCCGATGCGACACGCCAAAACCCCCAGTGCCGAAACACTGGGGGTTTTCAAAATAGATTATTTTATGTTCTAATATGGTCTGACAGATACCTAAATCATAGATTTATTTTTCTCTAACATCTCAGCAATCACATCCTGACAGTAAGCTCCGATTTTTTTCTTCTGTTCCTTATCCAGCTCGTTCGGATAAATTGGTTTTCCGTATTCTACAATTACATGTGCTTTTTTGACACGAGGCATATGAGCCTCCAACACATCTGCGGAGTTCGTGATCGCCATCGGGATAATCGGACAACCACTCTTTTCCGCAATCTTGAAACTTCCCTCTTTGAATGGGAGCATCAGATCGTCCGTTTTATTTCTTGTGCCTTCCGGGAAGATACACATGGAAATTCCATTCTTTACATTGTCGATTCCGGCAAGGATCGTTTTTAACGCTTCTTTTACATTCTCACGGTCGATAAACAGACAGTGCAGACGCCGCATCCAGGTGCGCAGCAACGGCACTTTTTCCATATCCTTTTTCGCAATGTAGCCGGTGAGACGCGGGCAGCGTGCATAGGTGATGATAATATCGAAATAGCTTCTGTGGTTTCCGATGTATAAGACCGCCTGATCTTTCGGGACATTTTCTTCACCGATGACGGTCACTTTCGTTCCACAGATAAATAAAATCACACGGAATGCCCACTGCACCATGCGAAGCTGGCCTAAGTCGGCAGCCTGTTTGTTGAATTTTGCAATGATCCATTCCACGCCGAGCACCGGGATTCCGATGATGAGGTAGAGAATTGCAAAGAGTAATGCAAGGATTAATCTTATCATAAGGAAAATTCCTTTCTACTTAATAAAATGTTTTATAGATAATTACGAAACTCCTCCTATTCTTCTTTTAATTGTTCAAAATCAACAAAAACATTCAAGACACGCTCTCGCTATGTGTCACTCGCAACGGTACTAAGAAGCCAGTTACAACTTACAGTTGTACCTGCCTTCTAAGAACCGGCGGTTCCCCAATGTCTTTCATGTCTTTTGTTAATTTTTCACAATTCAATTTACATTTTGTGAGTTTTGCAATTGAATTTACATTTCACTTGATGTTTATAATTAGTTTCAGAATTTGATATTTGAGGATAAAGAGGAATAACACATGATCACAGATTTTAATTTACAGATTTTAATAGAGCCGTTGTTACACTGGTTTGCGGGACATGCCCGTGTGCTTCCGTGGAGGGAAGAACCGACACCGTACCGGGTGTGGGTGTCGGAGATTATGTTGCAGCAGACGCGAGTGGAAGCGGTAAAACCTTATTTTGAGCGGTTTACGAAGCGACTGCCGGATGTGGAGGCTTTGGCGGAATGCCCGGAGGATGAGCTGCTAAAACTCTGGGAGGGATTAGGCTATTACAACCGCGTGCGGAATATGCAGAAGGCAGCCATTCAGGTGATGGAAGAGCATGGTGGAAAACTTCCGGCAGATTATGAAAAATTGTTGAAACTGAAGGGGATTGGAAGTTACACTGCCGGGGCGATTGCTTCCATTGCATATCAGATTCCGGTGCCGGCTGTGGATGGAAATGTATTCCGCATCCTGACGAGAGTGGCTGCGGACGATACCGATATTATGAAGCCGTCTTTTCGCACCCTTCTGGAAAAAGAGCTGCGGGAAGTTATGCATGAAATGGAGACACCGGGGGCATTTAATCAGGCACTGATGGAACTTGGTGCGACCGTGTGTGTGCCGAATGGTGCGCCGTTATGTGAACAGTGTCCGTGGAACAGTCTCTGTCTGGCAAGGAAAGAGGGCAGGATTGCAGAGCTTCCGGTCAGGACGAAAGCGAAAGCGAGACGTATCGAAAAGAGGACGGTGCTTGTCATCCGGGACAATGATAAAGTGGCAATCCGGAAACGACCGGAAAAGGGACTTCTGGCAGGACTCTATGAACTGCCGAATGTTGAGGGGCGATACTCGCAGGATGAGATTGTTCATCTGGTAAAAGAGATGCAGCTCTCTCCAATCCGGGTGCAGAAGTTAGAGAATGCAAAACATATTTTTTCTCATATCGAATGGCAGATGGAAGGATATGCGGTTTTGGTGGAAGAAGCAGGATTTGACACTGAGGCAGAGAAAATGGCAGAAAATCATCTCATTTTTGTGGATGCAGAAAAATCTCAGGAAAATTATGCAATCCCATCTGCGTTTGCCGCCTACGCAAAATATATGGGGATCAGACTTGGAAATGAAAAATTTCTGGAGACGGATTAGAAAGCATGGAAATATTACAATTTCCGGGATAAAAAAGAGGGAGCCGGTGCAATGCACCGGCTATTCATATGAAAAAGATTGTGTATGGAAAGTGAAATGCTTCACTATTTTCTGGGAGGAACCTTGCTTACTGGTTAAGCAAGGCAACCTGATTTACTCAGGTATGAAAAAAAGTTCTATGAAAAATTTTCTTGTTGGCTTAACTTATGCTTAGAGTATAAAGTTGAATTGTGTCTATCGTATGATGGCTTTGTGAGAAATTTGTAAATAAAATACGAACAAAATGTTCAAAATTCAGGCTGTAATAAATAATTAAGAAAAAATAAATTGGCTTGTCATAATAAAATATGTATAATAGGAAAGTACTACAACCGTTTCGCAGTCCGGATACAGGATTGCAGACGATCAGTAAATAATGTTGGAAAATGTTGAAATTATAATAAGGAAAGTCAGAGGTAATAAAAGATGTACGATTGCATCGTGATAGGAGCCGGAATTGCCGGAGCAGCCTGTGCCAGAAAACTGGCAGAGGAAGCCGGAAAGAAAGTTCTTGTGATTGAGAGACGAAACCATGTTGGAGGAAACTGCTATGATGTTTCGGATGAATATGGCATTTTAATCCATGAGTATGGTCCACATATTTTCCATACAGGTCTGGAAGAAGTTTATGAATATTTGTCGAGATTTACGGAATGGTATCCTTTCGGACATGAAGTGGTAGCAAAAGTGGGGGACAAGCTGATTCCGGTTCCATTTAACTTAAATACGCTGCACATGGTTTATGAGAAGGAAAAAGCAGATCTTCTGGAGAAAAAACTGATCGAAGCTTACGGTGAGGGAAGCCGTGTGCCGATCATGAAACTTCGTGAGAATGATGATCCGGATATCCGTGAGATCGCACAGTATGTCTATGAGAATGTATTTTTGAAATATACCATGAAACAGTGGGGACAGAAGCCGGAAGAGATCAGTCCGGAAGTGACAGGAAGAGTGCCGGTGCTGATCTCTTATGATAACCGCTATTTTCAGGACAAATATCAGGGTGTGCCAAAGGATGGCTTCACACCGATGTTTGAGCATATGTTAGATCATGAGAACATAGAAGTTGTTCTGGATACAGACTGCAGGGATGTCTTAAAGTTTACAGGGAATGAGATCCTTTTTGAGGGAAAACCATTTGCGGGAGATGTCATTTACACAGGAGCGCTGGATGAGCTTTTTGATTGTAAATTCGGCAGACTGCCATATCGTTCGCTGGATTTCCATTTTGAGCATTATGATGAGGAGTCTTATCAGGGACACAGCGTGGTCAACTACACGGTAAGCGAAGATTACACCCGCATTACGGAGTTTAAATTTCTGACGGGACAGAAAAATACAGATGGAACTACAATTGTAAAAGAATATCCATTTGCATATACGGGCGCAGCGGGCGAGATTCCCTACTATGCGATTTTAAATGAGGAAAATCAGGCGCTTTACGAGAAATACAGGGCACTCACAGCAGGATTTCCGAAGTTCCATTTATTAGGCAGACTTGCAGAATACAAATATTACAATATTGATGCCATGACGAAAAAAGCCATGGAACTGGCAGATGCCATTATGAATCAGTAGGAAAGGTTAGCATTATGAAGTTACTTACATTTGCAATTCCATCTTATAATTCGCAGGATTATATGGAACACTGCATCCTGTCTCTGCTTCCGGGTGGGGATGATGTTGAGATTTTGATCGTGGATGACGGATCAAAGGACCGCACCGCAGAGATCGCAGACGAGTACGAGAGAAAATATCCGGGAATCGTGCGTGCCATCCATCAGGAAAACGGAGGGCACGGAGAGGCCGTGAATGCCGGGATCCGCAATGCCACAGGACTTTTCTTCAAAGTTGTGGACAGTGACGACTGGGTGGATTACGAAGCCTATATGAAGATTTTAAAAAAATTGCGTGAACTTGCTGGCGGAGATACCGTGCTGGATATGTTCATTGCAAATTATGTTTATGAAAAAGAGGGTGTACGGCACAAAAAAATCATGCGCTATTCTTCCCTGCCGCAGGATAAGATTTTTACATGGAATGAGGCAGGAAGATTCCACAAGGGACAGTACATTCTGATGCATTCTGTCATTTACCGTACACAGCTTCTGCGGGAATGTGGGCTTGAACTGCCAAAACATACTTTTTATGTGGATAACATTTATGTGTACAAGCCATTGCCAAGCGTAAAGCATATGTACTACATGGATGTTGATTTTTACCGTTACTTCATTGGACGTGATGATCAGTCCGTCAATGAAAAAGTGATGATCGGCCGTATTGACCAGCAGATCAAGGTAAATAAGATTATGATCGATGAGTTTGATCTCTGGAAGATCCCGAATCCAAAACTGCGTCATTATATGTTTAATTATCTTGAGATCATCACAGTGATCTCAACGATCATGCTGATCCGCTCCGGCACAGAGGAGAATCTTGAGAAAAAACGTGAGTTATGGAAATATATCAAAGACCATGATATCCGTCTGTTCCACCATTTGAGAAACGGTATTATGGGAAATGCGATGAACCTTCCGGGAAGAGGCGGAAGAAAGATTTCAGTTGCAGCTTACAAACTTTCACAGAAAATTGTTGGATTTAACTAAGGATATGGTGATCATGTATGTACGTTAGACGGTCAAATATGGAAGATATACCGGCAATGATGGATTTATATGCACAGGCAAGGGTTTTTATGCGTGAAAATGGAAATCCAAACCAGTGGGATGAAAGTTATCCGTCGAGAGAACTGTTGGAAAAGGATATTGCCTTTGGAAACAGCTACATTGTAGAAGATGATGAGAAGAACCTTGCAGCAACATTTGCCTTTATAAAAGGTGAGGACCCGACTTATTATGGGATTGAGAATGGAGCATGGCTGAATCATGAGCCATATGGAACCATTCACAGACTTGCGGGAAATACTTCTTATCATGGAATTGCCAGTGGATGTATTAGCTGGTGTAAGAGCCAGATTGGAAATCTGAGAGCAGACACTCATGAGGATAATAAAATCATGCAGCATTTGTTGGAAAAGAATGGATTCGTGCGATGTGGAATCATTCATCTTGCAAATGGTGCGCCAAGAATCGCCTATCAGTTTGCCGGAGACAGTGCAAACTACCGGGGCAGCAATGAGCAGTCGCAGCAGAATTATAATCAGACAAACCGCAGTAATCAGCCGATGCAAAATCAGAACTGGAGTGTGAGAGAAGTTTCTTCCAGTGGGCGTGGCTTCGGAATTGCATCCATGGTACTTGGCATTATCGCACTGGTATTATTCTTTTCCTTCGTGAATATTCCACTTGCGATTCTCTCGATTATCTTTGGTATCATCCAGTTGACGAGAAAGGCACCAAAAGGGATGGCAATCTCCGGGATCGTCATGAGTACAATCTCATTATTTCTGTTAGTGATTTTCTGGGCTTGTATGTTTGTGTCAGATGCCAGAACAGAAAGCACGGATAGTAGCACTTACTATTATGAAGGTTCAGAAAATGATGATGCTTCCGATGATTATTATGATGGCTTATATGAGGGGTATCAGCAGGGATACAAAGATGGCTATTATGATGGCTACTATGGCTATACGCCGGATGAAGATTTCTATGATTATACACCGGATGATGGTTTCTTTGGTTATCTTCCAAATGATAATTCTTATAATTTTCATGAAAAGAACGGCATATATTATTAATAAAGAAATGACAGCCGGGGAATCCGTTTGAGACAGAAAAGCAATGGAAAGCAACAATTCATTATAAAAAGAGCAGCAGGATTTCTGCTGCTTATTTTTGCGTTTACAGGGATCATTGGTATTTGCGTGGAAAAAAAGGACAATAGGATAAGAGCAGACAGTGGGATGGAGACAGAGAGAATGGCAGAAGAGAACACGAAAGCAGCATCAGGAAAAATCAAAGAGGAGGAAGTTAAGAAAGTGGCTTTGACATTTGATGATGGACCAAATCCGGATCATACGGAGACACTTTTGGAAGGTTTGAAAGAGCGGAATGTGAAGGCAACTTTTTTTCTTCTGGGTGCGGAGTGTGAAAAATATCCAGAGATCGTGAAGAAAATCCATGCAGACGGACATCTCATCGGCGTTCATTCCTATGAACATGTGAATCTTTCCAATCTCACGGATCAGGCGGCGATGGAGCAGGTGGACAAAACAGACCAGATTATTTTTGGACTGACCGGAGAACATGCGCAGTATATCAGACCGCCTTACGGTTGCTGGAAATGCAATCTCGATTATGAGACAAAAATGATCGAGGTGCTGTGGGACGTCGATCCGCTCGACTGGAAGACAGATAATTCCAGCGTCATTGCAAAGCGTGTCATGGATAAAGTGCAGGAAAATGATATCATTCTGCTGCATGATGCCTCAGAATCATCGGTAAATGCAGCACTTCTGATTATTGATGAATTGCAGGGAGAGGGATATTCGTTTGTGACGGTCGAGGAACTGATATTGGAATAATTTACAAATGTAAAATGCTATGATAACAGAAACAGAGGTAACACATTGTATATTGTGTTACCTCTGTTTTGCGTTCCGGAATCATGGAGCCACATTGATCACAATGCATATTGTTCAGATATTTTATGGTAAGGAAAATTCTCTCCTTTATAAACAGATTTTGCGGAAAATCTCGTCCCTGTCATCCTGTTCGATTCCAAGATAACGTTTGGTGATGTCAAAAGAGGAATGATGATAAATCTCCATGAGAAGTACCGGTGGGACTCCCTGCTTCCACGCATAATATCCAAATGTTTTCCGCAAGGAATGCGGGCTTATCACGCCGCTTAGACCGCTGTTTTCTGCCGCCTTGCGGATAATCCGATAAGCCTGTACCCTTGAGATTGGATCTGCGTCTTTTCCACAGAAAAGATACGCATCCCCGCTAATCTCAAAACTGCGTCCAGACGCTAAAAACTGATAGTATTTTTGCAGCTGGACAGTTATTTTTTCATTCAGATAAATATTCGATGCTTTTCCGGTCTTTGCCTCCACAAGAAGCAGATGTTCTCTTACGCTCCGGTTTTCTAAGTCATATACCTGCTTCCACTGTAAAGAAAGAAGATCCGAAATCCTTAAT
>ENA-ORRQ01003121-ORRQ01003121.1-human-gut-metagenome-genome-assembly--contig:-NODE-3121-length-10138-cov-2.730735_pt1 | contig 10138 bp, 7 predicted proteins | sample MGYA00242177_ERZ509138 | MGnify/ENA primary metagenome ERZ509138 (study PRJEB26280, sample SAMEA2338628) | human gut metagenome | biome: human gut; feature: human-associated habitat; material: faeces...
TACCGCAGCATAACGCTTTCGTGGTTCCGCCACAGCGCAATGAGCGAACTGTTCCGCAAACTGGCCGAGCGAGATTTCACAATAATCATAACCACCGACCACGGAAGTATTCGCGTGTCGCAGCCCACAAAGGTCGTAGGCGACAGAAACGTGAACACCAACCTGAGATACAAGTTCGGGAAAAACCTGAAGTACAACGCAAAGGAAGTTTACGACGTGCGCCGCCCGGCCGCCGCCCAGCTGCCGTCGCCAAACCTGTCTACAACATATATATTCGCCACAGGCAACCGCTTCTTTGCCTATCCCAACGATTTCAACTACTACGCACGCTATTACAACAACACGTTCCAGCACGGCGGCATTTCGATGGAAGAAATGATTGTGCCCTTCGTAACGCTGCGCGGTAAAAGGCATTGAAAAACCAACATAAGAAAAAAATCATCACTGATATGGAAATAATAATGCACTCCCCGGACGATTTGGCCGCAGCTGCCGAAAAATTCACGGCAGCAATGGACGGGCATAAGATATTTGCCTTTTACGGCAGCATGGGCGCAGGGAAAACAACCTTTATCCGCGCCGTGTGCAAGGCACTGGGAGTAACCGAAGAAGTTACCTCGCCGTCGTTTGCAATAGTAAACGAATATCTTAGCGATACTACAGGCGAGCATTTCTACCATTTCGATTTCTACCGTATAAAAAAGATAAACGAAGTGTACGACCTCGGCTATGAGGATTACTTCTACGGCGGCGGTACATGCTTTATCGAATGGCCGGAGCTTGTTGAAGACCTTCTTCCCGCCGACGCCGTAAAAGTTAGAATAGACGCGCTGCCCGACGGAACGCGCAAAATAACGTTCTGACCCATCGGCGCACCGCCCGCATGGCACAAAGCAACAAATGCCTCAGACAAAAAACATACAATAACAATAAAACAAACAACTACTATGTTCGACGTAAAGAAATGTCTCAACGACTGCGAAGAGAAGATGGAAATGGCAGTGTTGCACCTTGAAGAAACACTGGCACAAATCCGCGCCGGAAAGGCCAACGTGCACATACTCGACGAGATTCGCGTGGATTCCTACGGTTCCAAGGTTCCGCTAAACCAGGTATCGGCCGTAACGACGCCCGACGCCCGCAGCATAGCAATCAAACCGTGGGACAAAAGCATGTTCCGGGTAATTGAGAAAGCAATCATTGACTCCAGTCTCGGCATTATGCCCGAAAATAACGGTGAGATTATCCGTATCGGTATTCCACCGCTTACAGAAGAACGCCGTAGACAGCTCGCCAAACAATGTAAAGGTGAAGGTGAAACTGCTAAAGTGAGTGTGCGTAATGCTCGCCGTGATGCTATCGATGCTTTGAAGAAATCCGTTAAAGACGGTCTGGCAGAAGATGCACAAAAGGGTGGTGAAGAAAAATTGCAAAAGATTCACGATAAGTATATCAAACAGATCGATGATATGCTGATTGCAAAGGATAAAGAAATTATGACCGTATAAAAACCAATTGACAATTGACAATTGAGAATTGACAAGTACCGAAAGAAACTGTAACTGAGGTATGTTGCCAAGCAATAATTGTCAATTGTCAATTTTCAATTGACAATTAAATTGAGGGGACTGGTAATAAAAAATACAGGTAGTTGGTATTTGGTAAAGACCGACGAGGGGAAATGTGTGGAGTGTAAAATCAAAGGTAACTTCCGTCTCAAAGGCATACGCAGTACCAATCCGGTAGCTGTGGGAGATTATGTGCAAATTATCTTGAATCCGGAAGGAACTGCTTTCATCAAGGAAATAGAAGACCGGAAAAACTACATTATCCGAAGAGCTTCCAATCTTTCTAAACAATCGCATATCCTTGCTGCCAACCTTGACCAAAGCATGCTTATTGTTACGGTCAATTATCCGGAAACCTCCACTACTTTCATCGACCGCTTTCTGGCTTCTGCTGAGGCATACCGCGTACCCGTTAAGATAATCTTTAATAAAACAGATGCTTATGATGAGGATGAGCTTCACTATCTGGACGGACTTATCAATCTCTATACTACCATCGGCTATCCCTGTTTTAAAGTTTCGGCCAAAACAGGTGAGGGTATAGAACAAATTCAGGAAGAATTGAAAGGTCGGGTAACACTTTTCTCCGGACATTCCGGTGTAGGAAAGTCAACCCTTATCAATGCGATACTGCCTGACCAAGAGGTAAAAACCGGTGAAATTTCCATCTATCATAATAAAGGTATGCACACCACCACCTTCTCTGAAATGTTTCCCGTTCCGGGAGACGGATATATTATCGATACACCGGGAATCAAAGGTTTTGGCACATTCGATATGGAAGAGGAAGAGATAGGGCACTATTTCCCAGAGATATTCAAATTCTCTGCAGACTGCCGTTATGGCAACTGCACTCACCGTCAGGAACCAGGCTGCGCCGTACGGGAAGCTGTAAAAGAACATTATATCAGCGAGTCACGCTATAGCTCTTACCTCAACATGCTGGAAGACAAGGAGGAAGGAAAATACAGGGCAGCATATTAAAATCATCATCACTTTATCACTTTTTTTAACGCTTCTCGTATTAAACCTTCCTGTTCTCAAGATGTCCAAATTCATGCTGACATAATCTGACGTAATACTAATACTGATACATGAATAAGAAAGTTAAATGGGGCATCATCATTTTTATTGGTGCCGGACTAATAGGCGGGGGTATTTATTCTCAACTCCCTAAGGAGAACAAAGAATTGGCGGCTGCAGACAAAGTGATGAGCACTAACCGCAATAATAAGAGAATACTGAATGTAAATGCAAAGATCATAAAACCTCAACTGCTGAAAGATGAAATAAAAATCAGTGGTAGCTTATTGCCTGATGAAGAGGTAGATCTTTCTTTCGAAACTTCCGGTAAAATTATTGAAATTAATTTCGAGGAGGGAAGCCAGGTAAAAAAAGGACAATTACTGGCTAAAGTAAACGACCGTCCTTTGCAAGCACAGTTGCAACGTCTTGTAGCCCAACTGAAATTAGCAGAAGACCGTGTATTCCGCCAAAATGCTCTGTTGGAAAGAGATGCAGTCAGTAAAGAAGCCTATGAACAGGTAAAAACTGAACTGGCAACCCTGAATGCAGACATAGATCTGATAGAGGCAAACATTGCACAAACCGAGCTTCGTGCACCATTCGACGGTGTGATTGGTTTGCGCCAAGTCAGTGTAGGAACTTATGCCTCTCCTACTACTATTGTAGCCAAACTAACCAAAATATCTCCACTGAAGGTAGAATTCTCCGTCCCCGAACGTTACGCCAACGATGTAAAAATCGGTGCAGGAGTGAATTTCGGACTTGAAGGTAAGCTCGAGACTTTCCACGCAAAAGTTTATGCCCGGGAATCCAGAATGGATCAAAACACCCATACGTTGACTTTACGTGCCCTCTATCCAAATGCCAACGGTTATGTGATGCCGGGACGCTATGCAGACATCCGTTTAAGCAAAAACGAGATTCAGGATGCCCTTGCCGTTCCATCCGAAGCGATTGTTCCGGAGATGGGTAAGGATAAGATATTTCTTTATAAATCGGGGAAAGCCCAGCCTGTAGAAATACAAACCGGCATACGCACGGAAGCCGAGACTCAAGTATTACAAGGTTTGCAGGAAGGGGATACTATTATAATCTCAGGAACCTTGCAACTCCGTACCGGATTACCTGTAACTTTGGATAACATTTATTAAACCGGATGCCTTATGAATATATCTGAACTCAGTATACGGCGCCCGGTACTTTCCACAGTGCTCACCCTTATTATCCTGCTTTTCGGGATTATCGGGTACAGCTACCTCGGCGTCCGAGAATATCCGTCCGTGGACAATCCTATCATTTCGGTATCTTGCTCCTACCCGGGTGCAAATGCCGATGTTATTGAAAACCAGATTACCGAACCACTGGAACAAAATATCAATGGTATTCCGGGTATCCGTTCCTTGTCCAGCGTCAGCCAGCAGGGTTCATCCCGTATTACGGTAGAATTCGAACTTTCCGTCGACTTGGAAACTGCTGCAAACGACGTGCGTGATAAAGTTTCACGTGCTCAACGCTACCTGCCCCGTGACTGTGACCCGCCTACGGTATCAAAAGCAGATGCAGATGCCATGCCTATCCTGATGGTGGCATTACAAAGTGATAAACGTTCTCTGTTGGAATTGAGTGAAATTGCCGACCTCACCGTAAAAGAACAATTGCAGACTATTGCAGACGTCAGTAGCGTTAGTATTTGGGGAGAAAAGCGTTATTCCATGCGTTTGTGGTTAGATCCGATCAAGATGTCAGGTTATGGCATTACCCCTATCGACGTTAAAAATGCAGTAGATAAAGAAAATGTAGAACTCCCGTCCGGAAGTATTGAAGGTAATACAGTGGAACTTACCATCCGTACATTGGGATTGATGCATACGGCAGAGGAGTTTAACAACCTGATCCTGCGGGAAGATAATAACCGCATTGTTCGTTTCAGTGATATCGGACGGGCAGAATTAGGTCCGGCGGATATAAAAAGCTACATGAAGATGAACGGAGTGCCTATGGTGGGTATCGTTGTGATTCCGCAACCGGGTGCCAATCATATAAAAATTGCCGACGCCGTCTACGAACGCATGAAACAGATGAAGAAAGACCTTCCTGAAGACGTGCAATATTCTTACGGTTTTGACAACACCAAGTTTATCCGTGCTTCCATTGACGAAGTAAAGGAAACCGTATATGTGGCATTTATCCTCGTTATCATTATTATTTTCCTCTTCCTGCGTGACTGGCGCGTAACATTAGTACCTTGTATCGTAATTCCGGTTTCGCTTATCGGTGCATTCTTCGTGATGTACCTGGCAGGATTCTCCATCAATGTGCTTTCCATGTTGGCAGTAGTATTAGCAGTGGGGCTTGTAGTGGATGATGCTATCGTTATGACGGAGAATATCTATGTCCGCATTGAACGTGGAATGCCCCCAAAAGAAGCCGGTATCGAAGGTGCTAAGGAAATTTTCTTCGCCGTAATCTCTACCACCATCACATTGGTGGCCGTATTCTTCCCCATTGTATTTATGGATGGTATGACAGGACGGCTTTTCCGTGAATTCAGTATCGTGGTATCCGGTTCGGTAATCATCTCTTCGTTTGCCGCACTGACCTTCACACCTATGCTTGCTACCAAATTGCTGGTAAAACAAGAAAAGAAAAACTGGTTCTATATAAAAACCGAACCGTTCTTTGAAGGAATGAACCGCATATATAGCCGGTCACTGGAAATCTTCTTACGCAAACGCTGGCTGGCTATGCCTCTTGTATTAGGTACTTTATTTATCATTGTATTCCTTTGGAATGCTATCCCTGCTGAAATGGCCCCCCTTGAAGACCGTTCGCAAATCAGCATTAACACCCGTGGAGCTGAGGGTGTGACGTATGAATATATACGGGATTACACAGAAGACATCAATCAGCTGGTAGACTCCATACTTCCGGATGCAGAGTCTGTTACCGCGCGTGTATCAAGCGGTAGCGGTAATGTGCGTATCACATTGAAAGATATGAAGGATCGTGATTACACACAGATGGAAGTAGCGGAACAGATTTCCCGGGCGGTTCAAAAGAAAACAAAGGCACGGTCTTTTGTACAACAATCTTCTTCATTCGGCGGACGTCGTGGTGGCATGCCTGTACAATATGTACTACAGGCCACCAATATCGAAAAGTTGCAAGAGGTATTACCCAAATTCATGGCAAAAGTTTATGAAAATCCGGTATTCCAGATGGCTGATGTAAACCTGAAATTCAGCAAACCCGAAGCACGTATCAACATCAACCGTGATAAAGCAAGTATCATGGGAGTAAGTACACGCAACATTGCACAAACCTTACAATACGGATTGAGCGGCCAGCGTATGGGTTACTTCTATATGAACGGAAAACAATATGAGATATTAGGAGAGATCAACCGTCAGCAGCGTAATAAACCTGCCGACCTGAAAGGTATCTATATCCGTAGTGACAAAGGAGAGATGGTGCAGTTGGACAATTTGATTGAACTGACTAGTGGTATTGCCCCACCGCAGTTATACCGTTACAATCGTTTCGTTTCCGCCACCATTTCTGCCGGACTTGCCGATGGAAAGACTATCGGACAGGGATTGGATGAAATGGATAAAATAGCCAAGGAAACACTGGACGATACATTCCGTACCGCATTGACCGGAGACTCAAAAGAATACCGGGAAAGTTCTTCCAGTCTGATGTTTGCCTTCGTACTGGCCATCTTGCTGATTTACCTGATTCTGGCAGCTCAGTTCGAAAGTTTCAAGGACCCGCTGATTATCATGCTTACCGTACCTCTGGCCATTGCAGGTGCCCTGGTATTCATGTATTTCGGCGATATTACTATGAATATCTTCAGCCAGATCGGCATCATTATGCTGATTGGTCTGGTAGCGAAAAACGGTATCCTCATTGTAGAATTTGCCAATCAGAAGCAAGAAGCCGGAGAAGACAAGATGGAAGCCATCAAAGATGCATCACTACAACGTCTACGCCCTATTCTAATGACCAGTGCCTCTACCATTCTGGGACTGATACCGCTGGCATTCGCTTCGGGGGAAGGTTGTAATCAGCGTATTGCCATGGGTACGGCCGTAGTGGGAGGTATGTTGGTATCCACATTCCTGACCATGTACATCGTACCTGCCATATATAGCTATATATCCACTAACCGCAGTAAGTTAAAGAAATCATGAAACGTACGATTTTATCCCTCATAACGATTTGTTGCACCTCGCTTGCTTTGCAGGCGCAGATGCCTCAATCTTATACACTGAAATCCTGTCTGGAATACGGACTTCAAAACAATTATTCGTTGCGCATTACCCGTAATGAAGAACAAGTCTCCAAGAACAATGCAACATTGGGTAACGCCGGCTACCTGCCAACACTTGACCTGTCAGCAAGTTATAAAGGAACTGTTGATAACACTGACAGTAAAGTGCGTGCCACCGGAGAACACCTCAAAGAGAATGGTGTATTCGACCAGACCATGAATGTAGGTCTCAATCTGAATTGGACTATCTTTGACGGTTTCAACATCACCGCCAACTACCAACGGTTGAAGGAACTGGAACGACAAGGTGAAACAAATACCCGTATTGCTGTAGAAGATTTGATAGCCAATATTGCAGCGGAATATTACAACTACCTGCAACATAAAATCCGCCTGAATAATTTCCGTTACGCCGTATCTCTATCCAAAGAACGTTTACGTATCGTAGAGGAGCGTTATCACATTGGTAACTTCTCCCGTCTGGATTACCAACAGGCAAAAGTGGACTTCAATGCCGACAGTGCTCAGTATATGAAGCAGCAAGAGTTATTGCATACCTCCCGTATCCAACTGAACGAACTGATGGCAAATGAAGATGTGGACCAACCGATTGTTGTCCAGGATAGCCTTATCAACGTAGACGGCAGTCTGAACTTTGAAGAGCTTTGGAATGCTACCCTGCAAGCGAATGCCTCCCTGCTGAGAGCCCATCAAAACAATACACTTGCACAACTGGATTACAAGAAGGTTTGCTCCCGCGACTACCCTTATCTGAAGCTGAACGGGGGCTATGGCTATACTTTCAATAAATATGATGTTGCTACCAATATCCAGCGTGGTAATCTCGGAGCAAACTTTGGTCTGACTATCGGCTTCAACCTGTTCGATGGGAACCGCCGTCGGGAACGTAACAATGCGCGTATTGCCATTCAGAATGCCCGTCTGGAACGGGAGCAACTGGAACAGGCATTGCGTGCCGACCTGAGTAATTTGTGGCAAGCCTACCAGAATAACCTGCAAATGCTAAACCTGGAACGTCAGAATCTTGTAGCCGCAAAGGAGAATCATGAGATCGCCATGGAGCGCTATATGTTGGGAAACCTTTCCGGTATCGAAATGCGTGAAGCACAAAAGAGCCTTCTGGATGCGGAGGAAAGAATCCTTTCTGCGGAATATAATACGAAAGTTTGTGAGATTTCCTTGTTGCAAATCAGTGGAAAGGTAACAAAATACCTGGAATAGAACAATTATTCCCCATCAGGCAAGTTTTTTTCCTCTATTTTTGCCGTCATAGAACTATAAAAACAATGATCATGAAAAAGATTTGCCTGTGTTGCCTGGCTCTAATCTGCCTGACAAACCTATTCGCACAAGAAACCGTAAACTACAAAGAAAAGATGCCGTACAAGATTTGGGTAAAGATGGCCCCCAAGCTCAACGACGAATTTTTTAAAACCGACGAAGCCATCCGCATTGGCGACAACGTCTTACTTTACCAGCAAACTACCGGAGGTTGGCCCAAAAACATTTATATGCCTGCCGAACTGACTCAACAGGAGTTAGAAGATGTACTTGCCTCTAAAGACGAAGTAAACGAAAGTACAATAGACAATGGTGCTACCAGCACAGAGATACAATATCTCTCACGCTTGTACCTGGCCACCCATATTGAGAAATACAAAGACGGGGCACTGGATGGTATTCGCTACATTCTCAAAGCACAATATCCCAATGGTGGTTGGCCTCAATTCTGGCCCCGTCCTAAAGGTTACTATACACATATCACCTACAATGACAACGCAATGGTAAATGTCATGGAATTGCTGCGTGAAGTATATGAAAAGAAAGAGCCCTACACCTATGTTCCCGACAGTATCTGTGACCGTGCCCGTGCCGCTTTCGACAAAGGTATAGAATGTATTTTAAAAACTCAGGTAGTACTGAATGGAAAACCGACTGTATGGTGTGCACAGCATGATGAACACACCCTTGCCCCCGCCAAAGCACGTGCTTATGAACTTCCCTCACTGAGTGGTGCCGAATCGGACAACATCGTCATTCTGTTAATGTCTCTGCCTGATCCTTCAAAAGAGATTATCGAATGTATAGAGAACGCTATCGAATGGTTCAAAGCATCAAAGATTGAGGGAATGAAGAAAGAGTTCTTCACGAATGATGAAGGCAAAAAAGACTTCCGTATGGTTCCATGCACAGATTGTCCTCCCCTGTGGGCACGCTTCTATACTTTAGAAGACAACCGTCCGTTCGTTAGCGATCGTGATGGGGTGAAGAAGTTCGACATTTCCGAAATCGGATATGAGCGCCGTAACGGATACAGTTGGTATAATAGTGACGGGCTGAAAGTATTCAAGAAATACGAGCAGTGGAAAAAGAAACACAATAAATGATAGTTTCGGACAGGTGCTCGCATCTTCTTTTTCTCACTTAATAGAGAATAGATACTCACCAAGATGAGAATAAACAGAGAAAGCTGCCCCAAGGAGTTAATAAACTTCTTCGGGACAGCTTTTACTTAATCTATAGAAAGAGAATGCTTACTTACTACAATTCCATGGTTTCAGTTGCTTAAAGAAATCATTGCCTTTATCATCTACCAGGATAAATGCCGGGAAGTCTTCTACTTCAATCTTCCAGATAGCTTCCATACCGAGTTCGGGATATTCCACACATTCGATACTCTTGATATTGTTCTGTGCCAGGATAGCAGCAGGACCACCGATAGAGCCGAGATAGAAACCACCGTATTTCTTGCAAGCATCCGTCACCTGCTGGCTACGGTTACCCTTAGCAAGCATAACCATACTACCACCATGACTCTGGAACAACTCTACATATGAGTCCATACGTCCCGCAGTAGTAGGACCCATAGAGCCACAAGACATTCCGGCGGGAGTTTTAGCAGGACCGGCATAATAAATAGGATGATCCTTGATGTATTGTGGCAGGTCTTCACCACGATCCAGACGTTCTTTCAGCTTAGCATGAGCAATATCACGTCCCACGATAATCGTACCGTTCAGTGACAAGCGGGTGGCTACCGGATATTTAGTCAGTTCTTTCAGAATATCTGCCATCGGTTGGTTCAGGTTTATCTTAACGACGGCACCTTCGCCTGCATGACGCATTTCTTCCGGAATGAGTTCACCCGGATTGCTGTCCAGCTTTTCAATCCAGATACCATCCTTATTGATCTTACACTTGATGTTACGGTCGGCAGAGCAGGAAACGCCCAAGCCTACCGGACAGG
>ENA-ORRQ01003127-ORRQ01003127.1-human-gut-metagenome-genome-assembly--contig:-NODE-3127-length-10129-cov-26.996029_pt1 | contig 10129 bp, 7 predicted proteins | sample MGYA00242177_ERZ509138 | MGnify/ENA primary metagenome ERZ509138 (study PRJEB26280, sample SAMEA2338628) | human gut metagenome | biome: human gut; feature: human-associated habitat; material: faeces...
ATCTTCTCACCCGGGAAGACAAAACGACCGAAATTCTCTTCTTTCAGTCCGACTACAATATTCTGGAAGCCTGCCGCCACTCCTATGACGGCGGAGCCAAAGGCGTAGAACACCTGGTATACGCCTCTTCCTCTTCCGTCTACGGCGGCAACACCAAAGTTCCCTTCAGCACCGAAGATAAAGTGGATCATCCCGTCTCCCTCTATGCGGCTACCAAGAAATCGGACGAACTTCTGGCTCACTGCTACGCCAAACTCTACAACATCCCCTCCACAGGCCTCCGCTTCTTCACCGTCTATGGCCCTGCCGGACGGCCGGATATGGCTTACTTCGGGTTTACCGACAAGCTGCGGGCCGGAAAGACCATACAGATTTTCAACTACGGCCACTGTGAACGGGACTTCACCTACATCGATGACATTGTGGAAGGCATCATCCGCGTCATGCAGGGGGCACCGGAAAAGAAAAACGGCGAAGACGGCCTCCCCATTCCGCCCTATGCTGTATATAACATCGGCGGCGGACGGCCGGAAAACCTCCTCCAGTTCGTAGACATCCTGCAGCAGGAACTCATTCGCGCCGGCGTTCTTCCCAAAGACTACGACTTCGAAGCACACAAGAAACTGGTGCCCATGCAGGCCGGCGACGTTCCCGTTACCTATGCGGATACCGAAGCCCTGGAAAAAGACTACGGCTATCGCCCTGCCACTACCCTTCGCGAAGGCCTCCGGAAATTTGCGGAATGGTACAAGACCTACTATCATATCTGATACAAAAAGCGGCACCCTGCGAGAGGGGCCGCTTTTTGAAATTAGAGATTTGAGCTCAGAGGGCAGACACTCAGACGGCAGATATCAGATGACAGGAGCGGGACTACGCACCTCGTCCTTTCGAGGGTCGGAAGGGAAATTGAAAAATCGCCCCGCTTTCTATAGCTCTGTCTCTATTGTTAGGAAAGACATTCTGCGATACGCCTCTCTGAAGCCTGACCGTCTGACGTATCCCTGTCTTCGAGCCCCCAGTCCCGAGTCTCCATTCCCCATTCTCCGGCCCCATTCCCCGGTCTCCTGCTGATACCGGCTTTCATTCCTTTTGACTATATGAACAGAGAGGCGGGAAGGCCTGGCGACATTCTTTCATTTCCCGAAAGCGCGCATTCCATGGAAACGGGGACAGAAGAACCGAAGCCATCACAAGTGAGTTCTGCCGCTCCCGGTGCACCGACAATGAAATACCCCATAAAAACTCCTGAAGAAAGACCTGTCAGACATGACGGTGGCAAATATGGCTATACCTGTTCTTCCTTGACGACACAGATATTCCGCTTCGGCGGCTGCTCCTGGCCGATTCATCGAAGCAGAAGGCCTGAGCCCAACCGTGCAGCGACATTGGGATGATTCAGGAGTTTTTGACGTGGGGGAGAAGATTTGAGGAAAGAGATTTGAGGGAGATGTCAGACGATTAGACATCAGATGACAGGAGCGGGGCTCCACACTCTATCATTTCGAGGGGCGGAAGCCAAATCGAGATATCTTCCCACTCTGCGCCATTCGCTGCAGGCGGTAAAAAGCATATACCGAACTGTCAGGGGCTGTGAAGAAATGATTTACATTTCCTCACAGCCCTTTTTTATGCCGCTATTTTTTGCAAATGACCGCAGGCGGCCCGCCCTCATTGTCATCTCGAGCGGAGCTGCCTGTCGGTATCAGGAGAAATGGTTCTGGGCTCTATGAAGATTCTGAGTCGAGAGATCTCCCCCTACCATGGAGCCTCCTCACGTCGGAGTGGGATTTCTCCACCCTGTAGCGCTTTCGTGGAAATGATAAGAAAACGGGGAGAGCAGCTGTGTCAATTGGTTCCCTGTCAATGAAGGATGGGGCATCTGCAGTCTGATCGTTTAACCATCTGAAAGGGACTCCATCATTTTTTTCACAGCCCCTGCATACTAAGGCAAAGGCGCCGCCATCCCTTGAGACTTATGAATCCGGGCCGCAGAGCAGCCCTGCAATCTCAAATCTGCCATTTTAACTCAATTAAAAGTGAAGTCAAATTTTTTTAACGCAACATTTTGAGTTAAAAACGAGTTAAGCCAAACAAATTCAATAAATTCAGGTGTTTTAACGTGTGAATAACTGTGTTAAAATACCTGAATTTATTGACGGTCAATTTTTAACGCAAAGCAATGTTAAATTAAATTATTGATTTAAAATATTCAGGGAGTAGAAGGAAAGGTATATTGATAGGGAATCAATATGGGCAGATGAAAACAGATTTAAGTCTTGTTGCTGTTATGGTATGTTATGGTATGTTATGGTATGATATGAAAGCAGATGAACCCGGGCCGCAGAGCAGCCCTGCAATCTCAAATCTGCCATTTTAGCTCAATTAAAAATGAAATTAATTTTTTTACTCAACATTTTGAGTTAAAGACGAGTTAAAAAAATAAATACGATAAATTCAGGTGTTTTAACGTGGTGTAAAAATGCCTGATTTTATTGACGGTCAATTTTTAACGTAAAAGGTAACGTGAAGTAACGTTAGAATGCTGAATTAAAATAATTGGGACAAAGAGCTGGGAAATGCATTGATTGGGCAGCCTTATGAAAGGCCGGCAGACCGCAGATGTTCTGCGGCTTTGAAGTGGAAAACTAATATGTATCATTGCAGGAATTATCTTGTTTATTAGTAGAATACATATATAATAAAAGGGATAAGGAAAAACGCTGTTTAATATAAGACTCCTTATGGGGATAAGGGGTTGGCGTATCCCTGCTAACAGATGCATTATGAGATGGGAGAGAGTTATGAAGGTAAAAGAAATAGGAAAATATTTTATGCTGGCCGTGATTTCCATGGCCATTTTATATGTATGGTATCCAGCAGTAGGTGTGACAGATCTGGGCAACTGGAATCATGGACTACGCAATGCGTTGGCAGGCGTGATTTTTGTATTTGCCGCCCAGTTGGTAACGGGACGGAGCCTCTTTCATCCTTCCTGGAGGCCGGGCTTGGTTATTTTTTATCTCTGGCTTGGCGCGTTCTCTTACATCCAGGCAAAATCCGGTGGGAACTGGGGCATTCGGGTGGAAACGCTGAATAATGACGTACTCACTCTTATGCCTGTTTTAGTGCTCACATTTTTATTTGAATATATCGGCTCACTCTGCCATAAAGCCAGAGGAATCCTTGGGATTTTCAACTTCCTGCTGATTGGATATCTGTCACTCAGTGTCTTTGTCTACATGACTTATTACAGAATCTTTGGCGCCGGATTTACTTCCACCGACATGATTTCCGTACTGCTTACCAACTCCAAGGAAGCCATGGAATTCCTGCAGTCCCATCTGGGGCTGGGCACTCTTGCATTGATTCTGGCTGCTTTCATTCTCTATATGGCTTTCATCGGATATCTTATTATCAAGGGCAGTGCTGCTGGTAAAAATGGGAAGGCTCCATCTCCCGTCATGGTGCAGAAAGTCGTGATGGCGGTACTGATTATTGCTGGTCTTATTACGATTGCTCACTGGATTCCCCGTATTTTCCCGGCATGGCCATACCATGTGGCTCACAAGTACCTGGTAGGCGCCAAAACTGCCATGGCTAAGCACGATGAAAATTTGAAAAATTTCAAGTTTGTCGGAGGTGCTCCGGAAAGGCTTCCTGGTGCCGTGATTGTGGTGATTGGCGAAAGTGCAAACAGAAACCACATGAAAGCCTTTAACCCGGCATATCCAGTAGAGACTACGCCCTGGCTATCCAAAGAAAAAGATAATGAGAACTTCTATCTGCTGAAGAATACCTATTCCTGTTATCCTCTGACTGAAAAAGCACTGTCCATGGCACTGACAAATCTCAATCAGTACAATGAGGGCGATAGAAATGAAATGATAACTATGACAGATGTGGCAAATCATATCGGATATGACACCTATTTTATCAGTAACCAGGCCCCCGCTCCGGGGAATATGTCATTGGCGTTGGTTTCCGGCGCTTCTAAAAAATCTATGACCACCACCCATCCAGGTGGCGATGACATGAAAGTCATGGACTATTTGAAAGAGCTGCCTAAGGACGGGTCTCCGTTTATCGTCATTCATCTGGAAGGCAGCCATGACCGTTATAGAGATCGCGTCCCGCCGCATTTTGAAGGCGTTCGTGTAGAGGGACAGCCTGAAAAAGTGAATGATTATGATTCCAGTATTAAGTATACTGATGAAGTGCTGAAGAATATTTATCAGTATGCGAAAGATAATATGAATCTGCAGGCCATGGTATACTTTGGCGACCATGGAGAAGACATGGTTCGATTCCATGGGGATGGAAACTTCACATGGGATATGATACATTCCCCCTGTTTCGTTTATCTGTCATCGGAATATAAAAATAACCATTCCGCTGTGGCTAACAATCTAAGAGTAAATGAGAATCGTATATTTACCAATGATTTGGTCTATGATATGGTTTGTGGTATTATGAGAGCGATCAATAATGAATATGATACTGTATATGATATTTCCTCGCTCCATTATGGCCTGACTTGGGATAAGGCTGTTTCTAAAAATGGGGATGTGAAGATTCAGGAAGATCCAACAGCCTCAAAATAATTAAAGAAGTAAACAAAAGGGATTCGTTATGCAAATTGCTAAATTGAACGGCATTGCCGGGATGGTAATAAGTCTGTTTCTTACAATGTTATCGTGGCGTTTTACTGCTGCCTATTCCAGCTATGCATTTATAATTTTTGCTATATTTTTTATTGGTGATGCAGCTTTTTCTTATAAAAAGAGATGTCGTTTTTTACCAAAGGTTACGAAGCCATTCGTTTATATGGCTTTGGGGATCTTAGCTCTTTATTTTCTGTTTATCTTATCAGCAGTACTACATGAAGATTACCGGGATATATTAAAGGCTGTAGATCATTTTGCTTTGGTAATCCCCTTCTTCATGACTTGGTGGATTTCAGCAAAGTATCAAGTAGAAAAAGGAATCAGATGGGGGATTCTGGTTGGATTGGCGATTGCCTGTGCTATTGGTCTATACCAGTGGTATTTGCAACCAGGGATTCGAATTTTAAGTTCTTATGCTCATCCTAACCATTTTGGTACTATGATTAATCTTATGGCACCTTGTATTGTATATGCAGATATTAAAAATAAGGATAAATGGTATAGGGTTCTATCTGTTATTGTTTTGGCATCTGCTATTGTCTGTCTTGTAATGACTCGTTCCAGGGGAGCACTTATTGCGCTTTCCGCATCGGTTATCATAGGCGTAATAATAGCTGTATTTGAAACGAGAAATTTTATTTCACCTTTGGTAAAAAAAATAAGTATTATTGTGGTTGCTGCTACAATTATTTTTGCTGGTTTGGGTGCTTACTATATGCAAAGCGGTCGGCATGAAGTCAAACTGGGTGGAGAAAGAGGTCCGATGATTATAGCATCCATCCAGATGTGGGAAGAACACAAAATGATTGGTGTTGGTGCGGACCACTGGGAGGAAAACTATTACGGGAAATATCATCCTATAAATGTACATGAGCAGGGCCTTAGTATGCCCCATAACATGATGCTCTATTATATGTCTACCGGCGGAACTTTAGGCGGTTTTGGCTATTTAATCTACTTGGCAGCAACTATAGCAGGACTCTATGCAACTGTTAAAAAGCAGCGCGATTATTATTGGTGCCTTTTAATTTCGATCATATTTTTATCGTTCTTTTTACAGGGAATGGTAGATACGACTATAATTAATAAAATTCCAAGTAGGATGTATTTCGCATTGATGGGGATTATAGCAGGTAGCATGCGATTAAAATTAAACTTAAAATAGAATAATTGAGTTTATATATGTGGGGTATCATGGTTGAGATTCTTCAAATAGTATTTGACCCTTTTATTATCAGTGCAATTATATATGGGTTTGCCATTATTGCAGGATGCACAAATCTATATAAATGGCGTGGACTAAGAATAGGATTATTCGGTTTTATTTATATGGCTTTGTCATCTTGGGCTTCTGGCATTTCTTTTTTATCAGCAGATGGAGTGCTATTCGTCTTTCTTGTATTTTGTTGGACATTGCCTTTTGCATGGGTCAGGGGACATGCATTGTCACCGGAAGATAAGGATTTTTCTCGAATGAAGAGTGAGTATACATTCGGAATAGCATTTACTTCACTTGTTATGACTCTTCCGCGGTTTGGGAAATGGGGGCAGACTGCAGATTCAATCATAGTTCCGCTATTTATACTTTTTACCATTGTTTCTGTTGGGAGTTATTTATGGTATTTTTCAAAATATCATAATGTTTTCCAGAGTGGTGATATGATTCCTGTATTGCTTACAAATCCCAAAGAGGCAAGCGCATTCATCTTGGATGAAGTTGGGATCTTAAGGTTTTTTATGTGCTTGGCTACATGTATTTTATTGGTAGGAGGATTTTCTGCATATTATCTTGGGCTATCAATCAATTATTCAAAGGGTGGCTCTTTTTACGGGGCTTTTATTTTGAATCTGCTCTGTTTTGTGGTGTCATTAAAATATGTAATGTCCAGTTATCCTATAAAACACCTGAAAGAAGCTCGGATAAGTATCTTAGCTATGAAGAAAATCAGCAAGGTTCATGGAGATAATATTAAAAAATTGGACGTTCACTTGGAGGATGGTCATCCGAGGACTACAGTCCTGATTATCGGTGAGAGTGCAAATAGGAATCACATGAGAGCCTTCAATGAGGGCTATTTTGCAGATACCACCCCCTGGGAAACAGAGATGAAAAAGGATTCACATTTTTATTTTCTGGATAAAGCTTATGCCTGTTTCTCGCAGACTGCACAGGTCCTATCCTATATGCTGACAGGGATGAATCAGTATAACCACCAAGGCCCTTCCTATATGGTGTCACTGGTCGATGCAGCGAAAGCGGCAGGAATGGATACATGGTGGATAAGTAATCAGGGGGCTAATGATACACTTACGGTTTCAATCGCTGAAGAAGCAAATCATCAGCTATGGACGGTTGCAAGGCAGGGGGATGATAGTCAGATTTTGGACCTGTTGAGCGCAATCCCGGATAAAGGGAACCATTTTATTGTTGTTCACCTCATGGGGAGCCATATTAGGTATAAGGATCGGGTGCCGAAAGAATATGTAAAAGAAATCGGCTCAAAGTTGGATAAGCCTCTTGGTGATTATGATATGTCCATTATGTATACAGATTATATACTGCATGGGATATATGATTTTCTTATGAAGCGCATCCACCCGGATTCTATTATGTATGTTTCAGATCACGGGGAAGATATGAAATATACCCATGGAACAGGCCATTTCACATTTGACATGGTTCGTATACCATGCTGGATTTATGCTTCTTCGGAACTGAAAAAAAAGAGGCCAGAGCTGGATAAGCATCTGCGGGGAAACAGCCTTGGAGTATTTACCAATGACCTTGTATTTGACACGGTAAGCGGACTCATGGGAGTTAGGACATCTGCTTATTCCCCGCAATATGATTTATCTTCAGCTTCATATGACTTACCTGTTAAGGATTCTTGCACTATGCACGGAAAAGTAAAATTGGAATCGGATATGTAAAGGAGATAAAATGACTGAAGTTGTAGCATCCATTATTGTCCCGGTTTATAAAGCGGAGAAATATTTGACGAAGTGCCTGGACACATTGGTCCATCAGACGGCGACTAATTATGAAGTGCTTTTAATTGATGATGGTTCCCCAGATAATTCAGGTAAGATTTGTGATTCGTATGCTGATAAGTACCCACGGGTTCGTGTATTCCATCAGGAAAATCAGGGAGTTACCAGGACTCGTGAAACGGCTATAAAAAAAGCACGTGGTGACTATATTATCTGGGTAGATGCAGATGATTATGCTGACGAGAATCTTGTCGCTAAGGTGGTAGAAAAATTTATGCAAACAGGTGCGGATCTGGTAGCATATGGGACAAGGGATATTGAAGGAGGAGTTTTAACAAAAACCCATTTGCCTCAAGAAGAGGATTTAACAGTCATGCAGGAGAAGGCTATCATGGGAAGATATTCTACTCTTTGGAACTTTAGTGTGTCCCGTACTATGTGGATTGATAAACATGCACCTTCTGAGATGGCAAGGTCTGCAGCCGATGGCTATATGGCTATCCAAATGTTTTTGGAGGCTCGTAAAATAGCGGTTATCGAAGAACCTCTTTATTATCATCTTATTGATAATCCAACTTCTATCCGGCATACATTTAATGGAAAGAGATATATGGGCAATTTTTATCTCTGGTATTATCGGCTTATGATCTGCAGAAAACATTTCCCGCATCATATTGAACATTGTGCCAGCAGGGCCTTTTCTGGTGCAGTTAAGGCTTACAGCATGGCGGTTCTATTACATGATTTGTCTAGTAAACACACAAATGAGCTCATTGAAGCTATTAGAACGCTTTGGTCTTATCCTATAGAAGGACGTTGGCGTGATAAATTTCTTGGGTGGTGTATATTACATAATATGGATATTTTTTGTGTATTCTATGCTAGACATAAAATTAGCAAGATGAAAAAATAATAATATAAAATTATCTATTAATAGAGATCTGTGAATTAATAAGCCTGCAACCATAGGATTTTAAAGGAGAATCATGAGGATTACAATAGCTCATTTTGGGACCCATTATGTGGATATGCCAGGAGGAGTAGAAAAGCTGACCTGCTACCTGTCCAGTGACCTTGTGAAAAAAGGATATGATGTGACTGTACTGTATCGGGATGGAATAGAAGGGAATCCCCATTTCCCTATTGATTCTAAGGTGAGACAGCTCAATATTCTCTTTGAAAATAGACATAAAGTGGTCTCAGAAAAATTGCCTTTTACCCTGCGGGTATATCGAGAATTGGCTCGGCTTTTCAGTCAGAAAAAGGCGCAGGGCATCAATGCAGAATTTACAGGAAGACCGTATGGTCCACGGATACGCCGATTCCTGAATGAATATCCGGCAGATGTCATTCTTTCCTGTTCTGCACCTTCTACGAAGTATGTAATTACTGATGCTGATTATCAGGGATCTGTAATTACCATGTTCCGTGGTGATCCGGCGGTGCAGATGCCCCTTCTTTCTGATGAGGAAAGGGAGGCAGTTGCTAAAAGTGCAGCTATCCAGGTTCTCTGGCCATCGAAGGTAGAAGTTGCGAAGAAATATTTTCCCGGCGTTCCGGTGGTGGCAATCGGAAATGCAGTCTTTCCAGCAGAGTACCAGGCTACTCCAGGGAAAGAAAAGGGAAAACACCTTATTTCCTGTGTAGGAAACGTATCTGGGAGGAAAAATCAGAAATTGCTGGTCCAGGCCTTTGCAACATTGGCAAATCGGTATCCGGACTGGAATGTAGAATTCTGGGGAGAGAAAAGTTCCCATTATGCCAAAAGTATGGAAGAGGAAATCAAAGCATCTGGGAGACCGAATTTTACTGAAAGGCAAAACAAACCACATCGAAGAGGTTTATTATCGGAGTGATATTTTTTGCATTCCCGGTACCAGTGAAGGATTTCCACAGGGACTGGCGGAAGCCATGTCGGCAGGGCTTCCTTGTATCGGGCTCAAGACCTGCGGTGGTACCAATGAGCTGATTCATGAAGGAGAAACTGGCTTTTTGGTGGATAATGAACAGATGTTATTATCCAAGGCCTTGTCTGCATTAATGGATGATGCAGATCTTAGAATCCGGATGGGCAAGACAGGTCGTGAACTAGTGCAGCAGTACAAGCCAGACTGTATGTGGACTATGTGGGAAGAGCTGATACACAAGGTCAGTAAGATTTGAATTGAAAAGCGGTATGAACAAATCAGTTCATACCGCTTTTGTTTTTCTGGTTTTCAGTTTTTCTTAAATTGCTTTCGATTTAGGAATGTATTCATCATGCCGAAGAGGATAAAGGCCGCAGATAAGGCTGCTGCCCAAATGGGCCAGTAAAAGAATGTGCAGATAATAAAAAATGCCAGACAAATAATGATGGCCGGCAAGTGCAGCTGGTCTGCACTTGCGCCCTTGTTATCGGGATAGTGGATTTCGCTGACTGAATATTCCGCAACAGGTGTACCGCCTATCCGAAAAAGCGGTACCGCCTTTCC
>ENA-ORRQ01003137-ORRQ01003137.1-human-gut-metagenome-genome-assembly--contig:-NODE-3137-length-10110-cov-5.028145_pt1 | contig 10110 bp, 10 predicted proteins | sample MGYA00242177_ERZ509138 | MGnify/ENA primary metagenome ERZ509138 (study PRJEB26280, sample SAMEA2338628) | human gut metagenome | biome: human gut; feature: human-associated habitat; material: faeces...
AGGCGCGGTTTTGAAGCAATACTTGATGTATTGCAAGAAATCGCAACGAAATCAGAGTGCAAAATTTCCGCAAAGCGCCGCAGCTTTAATTGTGCGGTGTTGCCTTAATAATCCACTTTCATCAGGCACAGGCCCTCCGGGGGGGCGGTGGGGCCGGCGAGCTTGCGGTCTTTACTATCCAATATTTCCCGGACATAGGCCGGCTCCCAGCGGCCACGGCCCACCTCCAGCAGGGTGCCCACCAGGATGCGGACCATATTCTGCAAAAAGCCGGTGCCGTGGAAGGTGAAAAGGAGGCGGTCCTTGCGCTCCTCGATTTGGATGGTGTCCACCAGGCGGACGGTGGATTTTTTCATCCGGGGATTGCCGCAGAAGGCCCGGAAATCGTGCTCACCCCGGAGAATTTCCGCCGCCTGGCGCATTTTTTCTATATCCGGGGAGTAGTCCAGCAGGGTGACATATTTGCGGTCGAACACGGGCTTTACGGGGCCGGTGAAGCAGGTGTAGCGATAGGTCTTGCCCAGGGCGTTATAGCGAGCGTGGAAGCGGTCGGACGCCTCCTTCACCTCCCGGACGGCGATGGAGTCCGGGAGATAGCGATTCATATAGTCCCGGATCTCCTCCGGGGACCGGCGCACATCCAGGCGGACGCTGGCCACCATGGCCCGGGCGTGGACCCCGGCATCGGTGCGCCCGGCGCCGATGAGGTCCACCGGGTGACCCTGGAGACGCTCCAGGACGGTTTCCAACTTGCCTTGTATGGTTTCTTTATCCGGCTGGTGCTCCCAGCCGAAAAAGCGAGTGCCGTCATAGGCGATAACAAATTTATAATTTTTCTCCATAAAATGCCCCTCCGTTTTTGAAACTGGCGAAAAATGCCCCTCCGTTTCTACTATAATCATAGCAGAAACGGAGGGGCTTGAACAGTCTTATTTTATTACAGCCAGCCCATAAGCTTTACAAAGCTCCACAGGAGCTTGCAGCCGTAGAAGATAATTACCGCGCCGCAGACCTTATTGATGATATTGAGAATTTTCTCATTGAACCTGCTGCCCAGCAGGGATACCACCGTGGACAGGGTCAAAAACCACAGGATCGAGGCGCTGCCGAAGCCGAAGATGAAGGGCAGGTCGCCCCCGACCGGGAGGGTGGCCCGGAAGGCGCCCAGCATCATGGTGCCGTCAATGAGGGCCTGGGGATTCATCCAGGTGACCACGAAGGCGGTGGTGAACAGCTTCCAAATGGGGATATTCACATCCTTGCCGCCCTCTAAGCTGGCCTTGGCGCGCAGGAGGCCGACACCGATATAGATGACGATGAGGCTGCCCAGGCCCAGGATGACCTTTTGCAGCCACGGCACCGCCTGCATCAGTGCTCCCGCACCCAAAAAGCACGCAACGCCCAGGGACACATCCCACAAAATAACGATGAGGGCGGTGATATACACCCGGCTGCGCTTCTGGGTCAGGGCAGAGTTGATAACAAACAGATTTTGCAGGCCGATGGGGGCCACATACGCAAGGCCCATGGTGAGGCCCTGGAGATAGATGTGCATAATTTCCTATTTACTCCTCTTTTCTTACTTGGTATAATCAGTATAGAGCATTTCGGGAAAAATGCAAGAGCGCAGATTATCCTGTGTAGGTAAGGAGGAGCTTACTTATGGGTCACTATGACTGTCCCTGCATGGAAAAATGCCCCCTGCAGCACGCCATGCTGCTCATTGGCGGCAAGTGGAAGGTGCAGATCCTCTGCGCGGTGTGCAATGCCGGGTCCATCCGCTACAACGCTCTGCGGGGAAATCTGGACGGGGTGAGCAACACGGTGCTGTCCTCGGCTCTGAAGGAGCTGGAGCGGGACGGACTTATCCAGCGGCAGGAGTTTTTGGAGGTGCCGGTGCGGGTGGAATACCGCCCCACGGAGCGGTGCCGGACGCTGCTGCCCATCCTGGAGGCCCTGTCGGACTGGGCGGAAGCGGACATGAAATGAGGTGGCAAAATGGCGGATTTGCAGACGGATGTGCGCTATATAAAGGGCATCGGCGAGGCCCGGGCCAAGGCCCTGTCTAAGCTGGGCATTGCCACGCTGCAGGACCTGATCGGCTATTTCCCCCGGCGGTACGAGGACCGGACCATGACCCGGACCATCCGGGAGCTGGAGCTTGGGGAGACGGTGTGCGTCCGGGCTATGATCGCAAACGACCCCGTGGCCAGTCGGATTTCCGGCGGACGCACGGTGGTGAAGGCCCGGGCCGTGGATGACAGCGGCGCCCTGGACCTGACCTTTTTTAACCAGGAGTACCGAAAAAACAGCCTGCACCGGGGCGAGACCTATATTTTCTGCGGCAAGGTGGAGGGGAATCTGCTGGCCCGGCGGATGATCAACCCCATTGTGGAGCAGGAGGGGCAGCAGGTGCTTACAGGGCATATTGTGCCCATTTATCCCCTCACCGCCGGGGTGAGTCAAAATCTTCTATACAAGGCCGTGGGCCAGGGGCTGACCGCCTGCCGCCACCTGCTGGCAGACTGCCTGCCGGACGCGGTGCGGCAGGCGCATAGCCTCTGCCACAGCGGATACGCCTATGAGAACATCCACTTTCCGGCGGATGCGGAGGCGCTGAACCTGGCCCGGCGGCGGATGGTGTTTGAGGAGCTGTTTATCCTCTCCTGCGGGCTGCAGATGCTCCGCTCCCGGCGCACGGATGTGGCGGGGCCTGCCTGCAAGGCGGCAAACATGGAGGAATTTTACCGGGCCCTCCCTTTCCCCCTTACGAAGGCCCAGCGCAGGGCCATTATGGAGGCGGTGACGGACATGGAATCCGGGCGGCCCATGAACCGGCTGTGCCAGGGAGATGTGGGCAGCGGCAAGACCATGGTGGCGGCGGGGTGCGTGTGGTTCGCCGCCCAAAGCGGATGGCAGTCGGCCCTGATGGCCCCTACGGAAATTCTGGCCCGGCAGCACTATGAAAATCTCGCGCCGCTGTTTGAAAAATTCGGACTCCGGTGCGCCCTGCTCACCGGGTCCACCAAGGCCAGGGAGCGGCGGGATATTTTGGAAAATCTGGCCCTGGGGAGCATTGATCTATGCATCGGTACCCACGCCCTGCTGACGGAGGATGTGTCTTACGCCCGGCTGGGGCTGGTGATTACCGACGAGCAGCACCGCTTCGGGGTGAACCAGCGGGCGGCCCTGGGGCAGAAGGCGGAAAATCCCCACATGCTGGTGCTGTCCGCCACGCCCATTCCAAGGACGCTGGCGCTGATCATTTACGGCGATTTGGATGTGTCGGTGATGAACGAGCTGCCCCCGGGGCGGCAAAAGGTGGACACCTTCGCCGTGGGCGAGAGCTACCGGCAGCGGGTGAACCAATTCATCCGCAAGCAGGTGGAGGCGGGGCATCAGGTATTCATCGTATGCCCGCTGGTGGGCCAGGAGGACCACATCCCCGACGAGCGCAAGGCCGCCGCAGCCTACGCCAAAAAGCTGCGGGAGGAGGTATTCCCGGATCTGCGGGTGTGCCTGCTCCACGGGAAGATGAAGGCCAAGGAAAAGGAAAAGGTCATGGAGGACTTTGCCGCCGGAAACGGGGACATTTTGGTGGCCACCACGGTGGTGGAGGTGGGCGTGGATGTGCCCAACGCCACCTGCATGGTGGTGGAAAACGCCGAGCGCTTCGGCCTTTCGCAGCTGCACCAGCTTCGGGGCCGGGTGGGCCGGGGGCAGGCGAAAAGCTACTGCATTTTGCTCTCGGAGCACCCGTCGGAGGAGACAAAGCGGCGGCTGAAGGTGATGACCAAGACCAACGACGGCTTTGAAATCTCCCGGGAGGATCTGGCCCTCCGGGGGCCCGGCGACTTCTTCGGCCAGCGCCAGCACGGGCTGCCGGCGCTGAAAATTGCCGACCTCAGCTGCGACATGGCGCTATTGGACGAGGCCCAGCAGGCGGCAAAGGGCTGGATGGCCCGGGACCCTGGGCTGGAAAAGCTCGAGAGCGGGGCGCTGCGGGCAAGGATCGAGACGCTGTTCGCGGTGAAGGCGGAGGGGCTAAACTAAAAAAACTGGCGAAAATTCCTGCGGAATTTTCTGCCAAAGGGATTGCAGTCTGCTGCGCGAACTCTGCGAGGCTTTTAGAGTATACTGAAAAATGCACGAAAGGAGGGGGCTCCGTGACCAAGGACGAATTAAGGGAGAAGGCCAATGACCTGCCGCTGGCGCCGGGGGTCTATCTGATGATGGACAGCGGTGGGCAGGTGATTTATGTGGGCAAGGCCAAAAAGCTGAAAAACCGGGTGAGCCAATATTTTCAGGACACCGCCTCCCACAACAGCAAAACGAAAATGATGGTGTCCCAGGTGGACCGGTTCGACACTATTTTGGTGCGGTCGGAGTTTGAGGCCCTGGTGCTGGAAAACTCGCTGATCAAGCGCCATATGCCCCGGTTTAACATCCTCCTAAAGGACGACAAGGGCTACCCCTTTGTGCGCCTGGACAAGGGGGCGGCGTACCCTCGGTTTAGTCTGGTGAGCCGGGCGGAGGAGGACGGGGCCCGGTACTTCGGGCCCTTTGGCGGGCGGCGGGAGACCAGGCTGGCCATTGAGGCGGTGTGCGGGGCGCTGAAGCTCCCCACCTGCAGCCGGAAATTCCCCCGGGACATCGGAAAAGAGCGGCCCTGCCTGAATCTGCACATTGGAAAATGCGACGGCTTCTGCCGCCCGGAGGGGCCGGGACAGGCGGAGTATCAGCGGCGCACGGAGCAGGCGGCGCGGATATTCAGCGGCCACTACCGGGCCCTGACCCGGGAGATGGAGCAGGAGATGGCCCAGGCGGCGGAGGAGCTGGACTTTGAACGGGCCGCCGCCCTGCGGGACCGCATTCGGGCGGTGAGCGTGCTGGGCAAGACCCAGGGGGTCATTGCCGGGGTGTGCGCCGACACGGATGTATGGGGCCTGTACCGGGGCCAGGTGCGCTGGGGCTTCGGCGTGCTGCACCTGGAGGAGGGAAACCTCCTGGGCCGGGAGGTAAAGGTCCTCTCCGCCGGAGCCGAGGAGGACGAGGGGGAGACCCTCTCCGCCGTGCTGCGGCAATATTACGCAGGCCGGGGCGCGGCACCGAAGGAAATCTGCGTGGCAGCCCTGCCGGAGGACGCGGAGGCCCTGGAGGAGCTGCTGAGCCGGGACTGCGGACACCGGGTGCGGCTGCGGGTGCCCCAGCGTGGCCAGCGGGCGGAGCTGCTGCGCATGGCCCAAAGCAACGCCCGGGAGGAGACAGAGCGCATTACCTCCGAGGCGGAGCGGGTGAGCAAGACCCTGGAGCAGCTGGGCGCTCTGGCGGGGCTTTCCGCCGGGCCCCACCGCATAGAGGCCTACGACATTTCCAACACCGGAAGCGCCGACATGGTGGCCTCTATGGTGGTTTTTCAGGACGGCAGGCCCCTGAAGCGGGACTATCGGAAATTCCAGGTGAAAACCCTGGATCACCCGGACGACTACGGGGCCATGGAGGAAATTTTGGGGCGACGGCTCCAGCGGTATTTGGACGGGGATGAGAAATTCAGCCCGCTGCCGGACCTTATTTTAATGGACGGCGGCCAGCAGCACGCCGCCGTGGCGGAGCGGGCCTTGGCGGAAAAGGGACTTTCGGTGCCGGTTTTGGGCATGGTGAAGGACGACAGGCACCGGACCCGGGCGCTGATGACGGCCCGGGGGCAGGAGCTGGGCATACAGCAGAGCCCGCCGCTTTTCGCCCTGGTGGGACAGGTGCAGGAGGAGGTCCACCGCTTTGCCATCACCTACCACCGGAAAAAGCACAGCCGCAGCGCCATGCGCTCCCGGCTGGAGGGCATACCCGGGCTGGGGGAGGTGCGGCGCAAGAAGCTGCTGCAGCAATTCGGCACGGTGAAGGCCGTGATGCAGGCGGAGCTGCCGGAGCTGGAGGCGGCGCTGCCCAAGGCCGTGGCCCTGGCGGTGTATGAGAGGTTTCACGGGGCGGAGGATAAGTGAATTTTTGCGTGAAAAATGACCGCCGAGGCGGTCATTTGGGGCTGTCGAAAAACCCTCCGGGTTTTTCCGACAAAAGGCTTGCGGTCTGCTGCGCGCATAATTTGTCCGTCTGTGACGGACAAATTCCACACTGGCAGCCCGAGCTGTATTTTCTCTCACGCACATGTCGCGAGAGAAAATGATTTTATTTCTTTGCCGCCTGCGGGCGGCAAACTCTGCGAGGCTTTTTTGACACACTGAAATGACCGCCGGGGGCGGTCATTTTTTGTGGTAGGTTGGGGGTACGGATTGCCACAACCAGTGACATCGGTCACTGGTTTCGCAATGACAGGTTTTTTGCAAGGGGTGCGGTGGGGCGTTATTTCTCCTCCTTGGGCAGGACCAAATTCAGGAACACAGCCATGAGGGTGGCGATGACCACCGGGGACTTGCCGAAGATGGTGGTGACGGCCTCGGGGAACTGGGCCAGGGCGGCGGAGGCCTGGGAGATGCCCACGCCCAGGGCCGCAGACAGGCCCACGATGGTGGTATTGCGGGCGGTGATGCCCTCGGCGGCGATGAGCTTCATGCCGGTCATGGCAATGGTGGAGAACACCGCCACGGTGGCGCCCCCCAAAACGCACTGGGGAATGGTGGTGAGCGCGGCGGAGAATTTCGGCACCACGCCCGCCAGAAGGAGGAAGGCACCTGTGAGGGCAAAAACCCAGCGGTTGACCACCTTATTGGTGGCCACGATACCCACATTCTGGGAGTAGGTCGCCGTGGGCAGGCCGCCCAGCAGGGCCGTTATAATATTGGATACGCCATAGGCCACGATACCCCCCTGAAGCTCCCGGGTGGTGGGCTCCCGGTCCATGCCGCCCACGGTGGTGGCGGTGAAGTCGCCGATGGCCTGAATGGAATTGATGGCGAACAGCAGCCCCAGGGCCACACAGCCGGAGAGCTCAAAGGTCACCCCGAAGGGCACGGGACGGGGCAGGGAGAACCAGCCGGCCCCAGCGACGCCGGAGAGGTCCACCATGCCGGCCGCAAACGCCACGGCGTACCCGGCCAGAATGCCCAGAAGAATGGAGGCCAGCTTGCAGATGCCCCGGCCATGATTGGTCAGCAGCATCACCACCGCCAGGGTGAAGGCGGCGATGGCCCAGTTTTGCCAGGAACCGTAGACCAGGGCCTCGGTGAGACCCCGCTCCTCCACCACGGACTGATAGGTGTTGCCGGCGCCCCCGGCCATATAGTTAATGGCGGTGGGATAGAGGGACAGGCCGATGGTAAAGACCACGGTGCCGGTGATGACAGGCGGGAAAAGCCTGCGGATAGGCTTTATGAAAAGGCCCACCAGGGTGGCGATGACACCGCCCACCAGCATGGCCCCGGCCACCGCCGCCATGCCGCCCCTCCCGGTGGCAATGGCCTGCATACTGGGCAGGTACGCAAAGCTGACGCCGAATATCACCGGCAGGCCGGAGCCGAAGCGGCCCCCGATGGGGAAAAGCTGCAGCAGCGTTGTAACGGCAGACAGCACCAGAGACGCCTGGATCAGCAGCACCTGCTCCCTGTGGGTGAGGGCGGCGGCGTGGGCGACGATAATGGCCGGGGTGACGCAGCCTACGATCATGGCAACCAAATGCTGCAGGGCCATGGAGACGGTGAGACCCACAGGCGGCAGGCCCCGATACCGGAACAGTGCCTGGGGATCGGCGGTAAACTTTCGCATGGTGTAAACTCCTTTGCAGGATTTTGCAGGGTTGTGGATAGTTTATATTATAAAAGAAGTATAACACATTTTTAACGGGTAAAACAAGGTTTTGCCGTAAAGAAACGCCCCCGGGTCTATGCCGGAGGCGCTAACCCTGTCGAAAATTCCTTCGGAATTTTCCGACAAAAGGCTTGCAGGCTGCTGCGCGCATAATTTTTGCGCCGTGCGCAAAAATTCCACACTGGCAGCCTGAGAGGTATTTTCCCCCACGCACATGTCGCGGTGAAAAATAATTTTATTTTTTTGCCGCCTGCGGGCGGCAAACTCTGCGAGGCTTTTTGTACACCAAAAAAACCGCCACCGGTATGGGCCGATGGCAGTTCTTTGTTTTTTATTAGGGCTCCCGTAGAGCTTACTCCCCCGGGTGGTCCCGCAGGTATTGCAGGCGCTTCCAGGCCCGGCGGGCTACCAGAAAGCCGCCGATGGCCAGGACGGCGCAGAGGAGGCCCAGAAGGATCATCCACCACAGGAAGGCCGGCACCTCACACAGGTAGGCAAAAATCCGGTAGGCCAGCAGCACCGACACGATGCCCGCAAGGAGCAGGCCCACCAAAAGGTCGGTGTGGGTACAGGTATCGATGCGTTTCATGGGGCGTCCTCCTTTGTCTTGGTGCGTCCATTATAGCAAAGGGGGAAATTGGCTGTCAATAGGGGGCATCAGCCCTTTTTGCGGTAGAGAAAGGCCACGGTCAGGCCCAGGGCCAGGACCATGTCCAGAACGGAAACGCTGGTCACATTTTCCAGGAAGCTGGATTTGAAGATGTCTGAGAAGGCCATAATGGTTTCTCCCTTTTTTTATTTTTTGGGGGGACGGGGTGCGGATTGCCACGGGCGCTTTGCGCCCTCGCAATGACAGGGTTTTTGCGCGGAGAGGGCCCAGGCCGCAGGGGCGTTTTTGCAAATGTCGGGGGGATAAAAAAGAAAAGAACGCACATCCGTGCGTCCTTTTCTTTTTGGAGAGAGGAAGAAAGAGTCTTGCAACAAAGCAGTTCTCTGTGTCAGCAATCAGTTGGCATGGGCGTGAGCTTGGTGCTGCTCCTCACGCTTTTCCTCGGCCAGCATTGCCTTGGCGGTGAACCAGGTGCCGATAGCGCCGAAGATCAGGGTGACATAGCCGCTGGCTTGGCGAATTTCCACGTCGGCGGCGGTCAGCAGGAAGGCGGACGCCACCATCATCAGCAGCGCAACAACAGCGACGAGCAGATAGATTTGAATGTTTTTCATGGTAGGTTCCTCCTTAAAGATTTTGCCAAATTTGGGTCTTGCGGTTTCTATGGTCATATAGTAGAATAAATAACAAGAAAAGTAAAGCTACGGTTTATTATATCGTATATTAGAACCACTTACAGCTAAAAAGGAGGCGATCGTAATGGAAACGGCAAGATGTCGGGCGGTGCTGGCGGCAGCGGAAACAGGCAGCTTTTCCAAGGCGGCGGAGGTGCTGCGCTACACACCATCGGGGGTAAACCAACTGGTCACGGCCCTGGAAAACGAGCTGGGCTTTGCCCTATTCCGGCGCAACACCAAGGGCGTGGCTCTCACGGAAAACGGTGAGCTTCTGCTGCCCACCATTCGGGAATTTCTGCGCCAGGAGGACCGGATATTCGAGCTTTCCACGGAGATAAACGGCCTGCTCGTAGGCAGCGTCACCATCGCCTCCTATTCCAGCATCGCCGCCCACTGGCTGCCGGAGGTGATCCGGGTCTTTCAGCAGGATTTCCCCCATGTGAACATACGGCTCATGGAGGGCATCTGGCAGGAGGTTTCCGGGTGGCTGGACGAGCGCACGGCAGACATCGGGTTTTTCAGCTACCAGGAGGGGATGCCCTACGAGTGGATCCCCCTGGCCGAGGACCCCATGCTGGCCCTGCTGCCGCCGGACCACCCCCTGGCCGGGGAGGCGGCCTACCCGCTGATAAACTGCCAGGAGGACCCCTTCATCATGCCCGCTCTGGGCTGCGACGATGATGTGGAGGCCCTGTTTCGGCGCAACGGCATTAAGCCCCGGATCCACTTTACCACCTTGGAGAGCTTTTCGGCCATGTCTATGGTGGAGCAGGGCCTGGGCATCTGCGTGATGAACCGACTCATTACGGAAAAGTACATCTGCAATGTGGTAAAGCTGCCTCTGGACCCCCCAGCGCAGATCACCATGGGCGTGGCCCTGCACTCTAAAGTCGATGTGTCCCCGGCGGTGAAAATGTTCCTGAAATATGCCGTGCGGATGCTGACCAAAAAAGAAAAATAAGACGGCCACGGAGCAAGGGCCAGCGGGGCGAAAAAGGCTTTTCAGCACACAAAAAAGCCTCGCAGAGTTTGCCGCCCGCAGGCGGCAAAGAAATAAAATCATTT
>ENA-ORRQ01003138-ORRQ01003138.1-human-gut-metagenome-genome-assembly--contig:-NODE-3138-length-10109-cov-2.839964_pt1 | contig 10109 bp, 5 predicted proteins | sample MGYA00242177_ERZ509138 | MGnify/ENA primary metagenome ERZ509138 (study PRJEB26280, sample SAMEA2338628) | human gut metagenome | biome: human gut; feature: human-associated habitat; material: faeces...
TGACTGCGGCACCCGGACGGCAATGCTGACCGGATTCCCCAGACAGCGGAATCCGGTCGCGGGACAAACGACGGAAAAGGCGGGCAGGATCTTTGGATCCTGCCCGCCTTCCATATGGCCCGCAGCGAACGGGCCTGCGGGGTTCTTTCCCGGGAGATTATTTGGGTTCAGGCAAAAGCACGGCCATGGCCTCGATGAGCGTCGTGGCACTCACCTGCGGATTGAGCTGTCCGTCCCACGTCGAACCGGGCGTCGTCCAGTCCGAACCGAAGAACCACTTCGACTCCTCCGAGCGGTCCAGGCCCTGCGTCCAGCAGATCAGGCCGTTATAGATGATGAAGTCCTCGATCTCCTTGCGCAGCGTGGCATCGACCTTATCGATCTCGGCATCGCGCCACACGTTCATCGCGTAGCGGATGAAGATACCCTTGAACAAGGCGTTGTCGCCCGTACCCTCGTTGTTAAGCACGCCGTCCGTCGCCATCGAGTTCATCGTGTAACGGGCCGCGCGCGCCGCCTCGACCATGTACTTCGTATCGCCCGTAGCCTTGTAGAGCTCATAAGCCGCACCGAGGAACGTACCCTGGTTGTAGGTGAGCGGGCCACCCGTGATTGCACCGTTTATCATATGGTCCGACACGGCACCCGTCTCGGGATTGTAGAGCGTGGCGCTCAGCCAGCTATAGACCTTCACGGCATCGGCCAGGTACTGTTCGCGCTCGGGACCATCCTCCGTATTGGCCCACAGCCGCATGGCACACAGGGCGCCGGGACCGTTCGAGCAGGCGTTCTTGCTGTTTTCGGAGGTCATGCACCAGCGGATGCCGCCACCGTTCTCGTCGTCGGTCCAGCGCGAAATGACCGTCTCCTTGTAGGTAGCCGCAGCGGCGTCGAGGTAGTTCTGCACGCCCGTAGCCTCATACATACGGATCAGCGTCAGGATAATCCACTCCGAGTCATCGGTATAGGGATTACCGAAGCCGTAGGAGCCGCTGTAGGAGCCCGTCTCGTAGTTGTTGCCCTTGTTCTGGTACCACAGGGCCATGTAGTTCCTGTATTCTTCGCGACGTGCGTCTCCCTCGGGAATACGCAGGTAGGCGTCGATCAGCACGTCCATTGCATGTGCCTGCGGCCAGTAGCAGTTCCACGAAGAGCCGGCGCGGTCGCCGTCGGTCGAATAGAACGTGCCCCGGGCCTTGTTCATGAAGTTCTCGATCAGCTTCTCGTCGAGCTGGTCGGCGTGGTCCGTCCAGTTCTCGGCATAGGCGGGTTCCAGTTTCTCGGCCGGATCGACCACCTCTTTGCCGTAATATTTGTCCTCCACCTCGCAGGCGGTCGCCATGGCAGCCACCGCGATCAGGGCGAAAATCGTCTTTTTCATAAAATCTTCTGTCGGTTATGCAGCCGGGGAGCAGGGGCCCGTGACCGGGCTCCCCGCTTCGGCCGTTCGGTTAATCAAGGTACTCGATGTAGTTGTAATACTCCTCCGTATCGGGCGACATGTCCAGCGTGATGTTCACCCGCTTGGAGGTATTGCCGCGGTACGAGTGCAGCATCTTGAATGCGCCGGCATCATCGCCGTTCACGTCGGCAATCGGCCAGTAGACGCGGAAACGGGGATCGCCCTTCTCCGGCGCGGTGTTCAGATCGCCCGACATGCCCGGATCGGCACCGAACTTCGTCGTTTCGCCATCGACCTCCGCCCAGAAGAAGTAGCGGTCGTCGTCCCAATCGGTCAGGTAGGGAACCACCTCCTCGGCATACCATACGCCGTTGCCCTGGTAGGGCAGTATGATCTGTTTCTCGGTGTGCTGCGTCTTCACGTTCGGCGAGAGGTAGCGCATGTTCTCGATCTTGTTGTAGGTGGCCTCACCGGTCAGGAAATCGAGCAGGATGTAGTAGATGCCCTCCTCGCTGCAGGTGATCGCATCGGCGCTCTCCACGATCGCACCATCCTCAACCACGAACTTGCGCGCACCGTCCTCGGTCCCGTCGGTGAAGTTGTAGGAACCGGCCGACAGCTTGGTGAAGATCTCGAACTTGCCGGTTCCCACCGACTTGAGACGCTGGAATCCGTCGCCGAACTCCGAAGCGGCACCCGTGATGTAGGCGGCCTGCGGCACGCCCTTCAGGCGCGTAACGGTCAATTTGCGGATTTCGGATACGGCGGTCGATCCGAGCAGTTCGCTCTCCACGGCCCAATAGAGATCACCCGTGGCCTCGGCTGCGATACCGGCCTTGGCCGCATGGCTCTCCAGATCCGCATGGCTTACCGAAACCGACTGGTTCATGCCGGCATCCGCACGGGCGATCTCCGTTGCGGCGGCCGCATCGCCGTAGAAGACGACGGCATAGGTGGTCAGCTGCTTCTCGGCCGTGGTCATATCCTCCGGAAGCGCCCACGAGAAAGTCTCCGAAGATCCGGCAATGGAGCTCAGTTCCACGGCGGCATCGGCTGCGGGCTCCGTCGGCGAAACGACCTTGGCTACAGGCTCGAAACCGAACTCGAAGTAGTGGTAGTAGTTGGCGGCCGACGGCGAGCAGTCGAGCACGATCGTGCACTCGATGTTCTTCAGGGCGCTGAAGAACTTGAAGCCGTAGCTCCACTGGTCGATATCCTCCGTCTTGCGCATCGAAATATTGTAGCTGCTGCCCGTAAGGCTCGTCGGAGCGCTGCTCATGTCCGAGTTCGAGTAGCCCCAGATATAGTCCACGCCGTCGATCACGACATCGAAACGGTAGCGCGAATCGTTCTCGGTCCAGCAGATGTCGTACTTCCAGACACCGTTTCCGGCATACTCCATCTCGGCCGACGGATCGGGCGTCCAGCAGTAGTGATACTTCACGCTCTCGATCCGCTCCATCGTGACGGTGCTCTCGTTGAAATCCACCACCACATGGTAGATGCCGTCGCCCGTACCCGCAGCGTCGGCAGCCTCGACCAGGCAGCCCTCTTCCGAAACGCCGAAGGTGCGTTTATTACCTGCCTCGTTGCGGTTGATGAAGCTGAACGCTCCGGTAAACTTCGTATAGATCTCGAAGCGGCCGTCGCCCAGATTGCGCATCTCCTGCGCCTGCGCGGGATCGTCCGTGAACTCGGAGCCTTCGCCCGTCACGTAGAGGCGGACCGGGGCGTCGATGGTCGCATAGCGCGTCACCGTAAGCCGGTGCGGCTCGTCGGTCGAGAGTTTCTCGGCGCCGCCCAAACCGGCGCACACCGTCCAGTAGAGGTCACCCGTTGCGTCGGGTTCGATGCCCGCATCACCGGCAACCTGGTTGAGCTGGCTGTGAAGCATCTTCAGCGAGGCCTTCTGGCCGTTGTTGTCAGCCAGGTAACGGCCCACTTCGTGCTTCTCCGCGTCCATGAAGACCACGGTGTAGACCGGGGTTCCGACCTCGGAAACCTCCCACTCGAAATAGAGATTCGCATCGGCCTGTTCGATCAGATCGACCTGGTCGCCGTCCGAAGGATAGAGCAGCCGCTCCACCGCGCTGAAGCTCGTATCGTCATATTCCGTCTGCTCGGAACATGCCCCGAAGGCAATACCCGCGAGCAGCAGAGCAGTCCATTTATTGATGATCGTTTTCATAATTCAGCTTTCGATCGGGTGAGGGAGTCCGCACCGGAGACCGGTGCAGACCCCGTCCGATTTATTTTACATAAGTTACCGTGTGATAGAAGAAGTTTTGCGTGTGGTCCATGTGCACCTCGATCGTGACGACCTTCTTTTCGGCCCACTCCGAGTCGATCCACTTGAAGGTGTAACCCCACCAGCCGTCGGCCGTGATGTCCTTGTTCATGTAGATCTCCCACCAGTCGAGAGAGGTGCCGGTCGTCGGGGCGCTGTTGTTGTTGTAATTGACGCTCGACCACTTCTCCTGATAGCTCGTCGCACCGCTGATGTTGGCCAGGAAGCCGTAACGGTTGTCCCCTTCGGTGGTGGTGTGGTTCTCGAGCTTCCAGACGCCCAGGCCCTGGTAGGTCAGCTCGACGGCATTGCCCACATCGTCGCGCTGGTAGAAGGCCAGGCGCGTCACCTCCTCGACAATCGTCGAACGCGTGTTGAAATCGACATAGACGCGGTAGATGCCCGTCTTGTCCACCGAAGCCAGCGACGTGGCCGGCTTGACGTCGGCACCGAACTCGCGGAGCTCGCCCTCCTCGATGGTGAAGTGGCGGCTCGAGGCATCCGTCGTCTCGTACATCGAATAGGTCTTGCCGGCCTCGAGGCGCATGATGGCCGTGAACTCGCCGACATCCTCGCCCGTAGACTGGAACTGCATGGCCAGCGAAAGGTCATCGCCGACTTCGGTGGCCTCGCCCGTCAGGTAGAGCGTCGAGGGGATCACGTCGAAACCGAACAGACGCTTGACCGAGATGCAGCGCGGCGTCGCCTCGACGGGGGCTGTCGTCACACCGCGGCTCGATACGACCGACCAGTAGAAGTCGCCCGATGCGCCGGCATCGATCCCGGCGGCCTTGGCCGCCAGGTTCAGTTCCTTGTGGGGAACCGCCACGCTGGTCTTCGAACCGGCGTCGTAGCGGTAGACGATCTCGCCGTCGGGCTGTGCGAGGAAGACCAACTCGTAGTGCGGAAGTTGTCCGTCGGCAGCCAGAGCGGGTTCCCACGAGAAGGTCTCCGTGGCCGACGATGCGCTCTGCAGCTCGACATACCAGTTATCGGCAGGCAGCAGCAACGCCTTGACCGGAGGCACCCCGCCCGGTTCGTAATCCAGGTCGCTCGAGCAGGAGGCGCCCCAGACGGCAAGACCTGCCGCCATCAGCATATTCAATATCTTTTTCATCTTTTTCCGAATGCTTTTGATTGACGATTAATATCCCGAGTTGTTGGGCAGCAGCGACGGAACGAGCTGCGTCTCCGAAAGCGGCAGCGACCAGAGGATGTCGCGTCCCGTATCGAACTTGAACTGGTCGATCTGCGTGCCGTTGTACATGTAGACCGGACCGTTGAGCAGTTCGGCAACGGCCGTGGACTTCTCGTCCTTGTAGTTGATCCAGCGGATCAGGTCGAAGTAGCGCAGACCCTCCAGGGCCAGCTCCACACGACGCGCGTCGCGCACGATCTGCGTATAGTCGCCCGCCGAGGGGAACTCCGTGCCGCCTACGCCCGCACGCATGCGGATCGGGCGGATCGTCTCGTTCCATACCGTGACATCCAGTTCACCCAGGTAGGCCTTCGCCTCGGCGTACATCAGCAGCACGTCGGCATAACGCATCATGATGAAGTTGGTCCACATCTCGAGGTTCTTGCCGTGGTCCGGGTCGAAATACTTGCGGGTGTAGAAGCCCGTGGGCGAGCCGTTGGCCGTGCCGGCCTGGTCGGAACCCGACGTGACGTTGAGCGTGAACTTCTTGACGTACTCGCCCTTGTCGTTCAGGTCATACCAGTCCATCCCGTTGTATGCCACCGTATACTTGAGTCGCGGATCGCGGCCCGTATAGGAGTTCAGGTCCGTGGGGTCCGAGCCGTCGGACATCTTGTAGCTGTCCACGAGAGCCTTCGACGGAGCCTTCTGGCAGAGGTTCGCACCGGCCGAGAGGGGCGCCATGTTGTACATCAGGCTCCACTGCTTGTCGAGTTCCACGGCCGCATAGTCGAGGATCACCTCCGAATTGTACTCGGCACCCGACGTGAAGAGGTACTCGTAGGGGCTCAGATAACCCTCCTCGTTACCCTCGGTCAGCAGGCTGTAGGTGCCGTAGGTAGCCTGGTCGTGCATCAGCTTGTCGCAGATGTCTGCCACCTTGCGCATGTTGTCCGACACGCTGTTGCCCGTGCGCGACGTGTTCTCGTAGAGATACATGCGGGCCTTGAGCACCATGGCAGCAGCCTTCGTGATACGGCCGTTGTCGTCAGCCGACAGGTCGTCGCGCTTCGGAAGATCGGGAATGATCTCGTCCAGCTCGCGGTGCAACTCCTCCATCACCTTGACGTAGGAGGTGCGGGTCATCTGACGCGACTCCTCGAGCGAGATGTCGTTCAGGAAGAAGGGAATGTCGCCGTAGAAGCAGGCCAGACGGAAGTAGAGGAACGCGCGGATGAAGCGGATCTGCGCCTTCATGTAGGCCAGATTCGAGGACTCGATGCCCGGCACGTCGTCCACGAAGGTCAGGAAGATGTTGCAGGTCTTCACGCCCTGGAACACCCACTGCCACTCGCTCTTGAAGAGCGACGTGTTGGGCGTGGCCTGTCCCGTGCGGATGGTGCGCGTGTCGGGGTTGCCGCGCTGCTCGTACATATTGTCGCTCAGCGCCTCGTCCTGGAACATCTTGTCGTGGCTGTACATCTGGCTGTAGGCCATGTTGAGCACCATGTTGGCACGCTCGGGCGAGGTCCAGAACGCCTTGTCCGTAAACTTGTTGGTCGGCTCCTGGTCCAGATCGTTGCAACCGGCCAGCCACATTGCGCCGGCGGCAACGGCAACGGTAATGTATTTAAAAATCGAGGTTTTCATATCTTCTCGCACCTTGAATTAGAATGTGACATTGAGGCCGACACCGTAGTAGCGCAGGTTCGGGTAGTTGCGGGCCGAGTTGGCACCTCCCGAGTTCATGTTGCTGCCGAACTCCGACGACTCGGGATCGACGAACGAGCACTCGGTGAACGTCAGCAGGTTCTCGGCATTGAAATAGATCTTGAACTTCTGCACGCCGAACTTCTTCGAGATGCGCTCGGGCAACGTGTAGCCCAGCTGGATGTTCTTCAGACGCAGGTAGCTGCCGTCGAACATGTAGATATCGGATCCCATGCGCCAGTTGTTCTGGTTCGACGGGTCGGAGATGTCGGTCAGACGCGGCCAGCGGGCATCCGTGTTGGTCGGCGTCCAGAAGTCGAGCTGATGCTCGTACATCGTGTAGCCGTAGTTCGAGTGGAACGGCTCGACCAGCTCGCCGCGGATCATCATGTCGCGCTTGAGTACACCCTGCAGGAAGATCGACAGGTCGATGCCCTTCCAGGCCACGTTGTAGGTGAAGCCCACCGTGTAGCGCGGGAAGGCGTTGCCCAGATAGTAACGGTCGTTCTCGTCGATCACGCCGTCGCCGTTGCGGTCCACGAACTTCACGTCACCCGGCTTGACCGTCTTGCCCGTCGGAATGGCCGAATTGGCGATCTCCTCGTAGCTCTGGAAGAAGCCGTCGGTCTTGTAGCCGTAGTAGGAGTTGAAGGGCAGGCCCTCGCGCGTGATGCGCCAGAACTCCTCCTGGTTCGAAATCGACTCGAAGCCCTCGTAGTGGAGCACCTCGTTCCACGAGTCACCGATGTTGAACTGGAAGAAGTGCGACCAGTCGCGCTTCTTGAGCGCATAGCTGATCGAAAGCTCCCAACCCTGCGTGCGCATCTCGCCGGCATTGTAGTTCTGGAGCTCGGTACCCAGCATCAGCGGGGTCTGCGGCTTGACCAGGATGTCGGTCGTATGCTTGTTGAAGTAGTCGAAGCCCAGGTTGAGCGTACCCTTGAAGAACGAGGCGTCGAAACCGATGTTGAAGGTCTTCGAAACCTCCCACTGCAGGTTGTCGGTACCGAGTTGGAAGCCGGCGCCGCCGACCATCGCGTTATTGAAGGCGTAGATGTTCGAGTAGACGTTGTAGGTGGTGAAGTACTGGTAGTCGCCCACCGACTGGTTACCCAGCGTACCGTACGATCCGCGGATCTTCAGATCGCCCACGTTGTCGCGGTAGCTCTCCATGAAGGCCTCCTCCGAGAGGCGCCATCCGAGCGAAACCGAGGGGAAGAAGCCCCAGCGCAGGTCGGAACGGAATTTCGACGAACCGTCGTAACGGAACGAGAACTCGGCATAGTAGCGGTTGTCGTAGTCGTAGGAGGCACGTCCGAAGAGCGAGGTGAGCGAGGTGCGGGTCGTGGCCTCGGGCGTCACGGTCGAGCTGCCCAGCACGGCCTCCGTACCGTCGCCCTTGATACCCAGATCGGGATCGGCCCACTTGAGCGAAACCTGGTTCGCCTCCGAGGTATAGGACTCGTTCGAGGCACCGAACAGCGCGGCCACGTGGTGCTTGCCGAAGGTGCGGTCGAAGTCGAGCATCAACTGCGAGTTGATCAGGTAGGCACGCTGGTTCCAGTCCTCCGACTTGTCGTCGTTGTTGGCCGAGCGGCCGTCACCGATCGGGTTGCCCGCCGCATCGGTGTTATAGAAGATCACCTCATGGGTGCGCGTGTAGCGGTGGTCGGCGAAGATGTCGGCACCCAGCACGCCGCGCAGTTTCAGGCCGTCGATGATCTTCACCTCGGCCGAGAGGTTGGCGTTCACGTAATCGTTGCGGTAACGGTTGTAACCGCCCTCCTGAAGCAGACCCAGCGAGTTGAAGTCCGTCAGCTTGTCGTTGAGCAGGTATTTGCCCGTGGCGGGATCATACTGACGGTAATAATAGTAGGTCGGGATACGCGATGCGTTGGCGATGGCGTTGCCGTCGATCGTCGTCTTGCTGTTCTCGTGCGAATAGGAGAGCAGCGCCGTCACCTTCACACGCTTGTACTCGGTCGTAAGGTTCGTACGGAAGTTGTAGCGCTGGCGTCCGTAATCGGGGCCCACGTAGTTGCTCTCCTGGTCGAAGTAGCCGGCCGACACCATGTAGGTCGTATTGGCACCGCCGCCCGATACGCTGACGTTGTAGTTCTGCTGCATGGCCGTCTGGAAGATCTCGTCCATGAAGAAAGTGCCGTTACCGTGCTCTTTGAGGTCACGGATCTGCTCGGCCGTGAAGGCAGGCGCAAGACCGGCGTTGGCCTTGGCGATGTTGAGCAGCGTGGCGTTCTGCCATCCCTCGACCGGCGTGTAGAGGACATCGGGCTGCTGCCAGCCGACCTGGGCGGTCAGTTCGACCGTCGGAGCCTGATTCAGCTTACCCTTCTTGGTCGTCACGAGCAGCACGCCGTTGGCGGCACGCGAACCGTAGATGGCGGCCGTACCGGCGTCCTTGAGCACCGAGACATTCTCGATGTCCGAAGGATTGAGTTTGTTGAACGACGAGTTGTCGGAAACCAGTCCGTCGATGACGATCAGCGGCTGGTTGTTGTTCATCGTACCGATACCGCGGATGTTGATGTTGAGCTGGTTGTCAGCAGGGTCGTTGCTTCGCTGCTGGATAACGAGGCTGGGCGACGTACCCTGCAGCGCCTGAGTGAGGTTGGCCACCGAACGCTCGGCAATGGCCTCCGACTTGATCTGATCGACGGCGCCCACCGTGCTGCGGCGCGTCGTCGTACCGTAACCGATGACGATCACGTCGTCCACCATCTGCGAGTCCTCGGCAAGCGTCACGTCGAGTAGCGTCCGGTTGGCTACCGGAAGCGTCTGCGACTCATAGCCGATGAACGAGAAGGTCAGCTCTGCATCGGGAGCGCAGGAGATCTCATAAGTTCCGTCGATTCCGGTCGAAGTTCCGGTCGTGGTGCCTTCGACAAGGACGGTGACGCCGAGCAGGGGCTGGCCTGCAGCGTCATTCACGGTACCCCGGACAGTCACCTTACGGTCTTGTACCGAGGCACTTGCATCGGTTGTTTCGGCCGCAAACCCAAGGGGGGGGGTAATCAGCAGCGCCAAAACCGCCAGAATGATTTTGTGCCCAAGTTTGATCATAGGTATTGAAAGTTTGGTTAATGTTTGGTAAAAAATAAGACAAACCCGTCCGGAAGCGCAGGCTCCGGATACGGTCGGATTGTTCAGAAAAGAAGAAGTCGGGAAACTGTAAAAAGAGGCCGGCCGGCCAATGCTCGGCCGTCGATGAGTCGGAAGCAGAGTTTTTCCATAGGTTCGTGGTTTTCAGGTTTGGTAGTTTCGGTGCGACAAAAGTAAAAATTAGCCCTTATCTGAAAAATGAAAAGCCCTTCCATTTTATCCGAGAGGCATCGGCCCATACTATTTTGTCAGGAAATCATACTTTGCAGCCGGATACTCAAACGTACTTTTTCCCCTCTCCAGGCAACCACATCGGGTCGATTCATACCAAAACGAGACATCTGCAGCACAAAAGCAGACAAAAACAGACCGGACACAGTCCGAACGGCCGCAGGGTACCGGGACATCGGAAAACCCGGGCAGCCACACCAAACAGGGATTGCGGCAGGTCC
>ENA-ORRQ01003141-ORRQ01003141.1-human-gut-metagenome-genome-assembly--contig:-NODE-3141-length-10100-cov-3.040916_pt1 | contig 10100 bp, 7 predicted proteins | sample MGYA00242177_ERZ509138 | MGnify/ENA primary metagenome ERZ509138 (study PRJEB26280, sample SAMEA2338628) | human gut metagenome | biome: human gut; feature: human-associated habitat; material: faeces...
CCCCCTGCCGATCAGCTCGATGGCCTGGAGCGCGAACATATCGCTCATGGGCGTCGAAGTCGACGCGAGATAGCCCTCTGCGGCATGGAAAAAGGCGTCGAAGCCCTGATATGCGGTCAGATGCGGCGGAACGGTCATCATGAAGTCCGGATCGACGATCGAAACCGCCGGGAAGCATTTTTCGCCGCCGCCGCCGATCTTTTCCTCGCCGTTGGTGATGACGGTGAACGGGTCGGCCTCAGTGCCGGTGCCGGCCGTGGTCGGGATCGCGACAAGGGGCAGACCGTCCTTCGCCATGCGTTTGCCGCCGCCCGTGCCGCCGTGGATGTAGTCCGTCGTTGGTCGCCATGATCGCGACGGCCTTCGCGGTGTCGATGGACGAGCCGCCGCCCAGACCGACGATGAACGCGATCTTCTCGCTGCGGCAGAGCGCCGCGCATTCGCGCACACCTTCGATGGTCGGATTGGGCTTTACCTTGTCGTAAACGAGCGTTTCATGACCGGCTTCCTTCAGAATGCCGGCGACCTTCGCCACATAGCCGAGCTTTGTCGTGGACGAGCCGCCCGTGATGATCAGGCCGCGGCCCTCGGGCAGACGCGCACGTGAGAGCTTGCCCACCGCGCCGCTGCCGAAAAACAGCCGGGTCGGCATGTAAAAACTGAAAACACTCATGTTGCAGCCTCCTTAAAAAAGGGAGCGGAGCGGCTCCCCTGCACTTCGTGGATATTTGATATGCAGGCGTCTGTCTATACAGCGCCCAACAGTATCATTATAGCAAACTGCGGCTTCAAAGAAAAGAGTAAAATACAACGAAAATGGTCGGAATATTTAGTGCATTATGCAAAGAAAAACTATGCAAAAAACGCTTGACGTTGTGCAGAATTGATGATATTATTAGGTCACAGAAAAGGAAAGGGCAAACACCCAAAGCCGAAAGTCCTATCTCACAGGCTCGGGCGACACCCGCCAGAAACTTTTCTGAACAGATGGCGAAAGCCAAATCTTTTGAAAGAGGTGAGTCCAATGGTAACAGAAGAAATATCCTGCAAGCTTACGAGGCTCGCCAGGACGCTGTGACCGAAACGATCAAGGTGATAGCTATTAAAAAAGAACGCGGGTTCCAGACTACACGGACGAACCGCCTGAAAAGCGCGATCGGTTTCTGACCAAAGTTCGCACGGCAGCTTTGGGGAAGCGATCCCCTTTATGAATATCCGGAATGACGACTGACGGTGAACACGGATCGAGGCAGCGGGAAAGTAAGGTTCGTAAACAAGAACAAAGGCCATAAACCTCAAATGATGCGCCGAATGGTAGAAAACAGTATCCGATTGATACCTGCAAGATGCCGAATAACTGCGCACCCAGTGGCCGATGGGCATGCTGATGAGCATGGTGAAGCAGGAAGAACGCAGCACGCGGAGATGATATCAAAGCGGCAGAACAATACGTTTTTTCGGCGGCAGGCAGACAACAACACTGATGCGGCCGCACATTTTCCCATTTATATAAAGTTTGAAAGTGTAAGACTCGAATTGATATTCATCAAGTCGGGTGAGACTCGTAAAAAGCAGGATAATTACACCATCTGTCAAATGAAATGTAAAGGACGAACTCCAATGCCGTAAGTCACGATGATCATTCCCCTTATTTCAGGAGAAAACCAAAACCGCAGTTTGATCTCTCACCGGCAAAGGCAACAGCTTTCGCAGAACGTTGAAAGAAAAAACTGAAGGCCATGCGAAAACAATAATAATGCTATAGAAATTCTGATACAAAACAACGGCGCGTATCCCGTTGAGAAAAGAGGATCTATGGAAATTATCCAGTAAAAGCCCTCGTTTGATGCAATGCAAACGAGGGCTTTTTTTACTGTCGAAAAACTCCGTTTTTCCGACAGGCTGTATTCTGACTTCGCAGAACACGAGTTGTCCGAAAATTTCTTCCTCCTGTTTCAGTTAAACGCTTCGTCGTCGCGCTCGGCAAACATGCGGTGAACGCGCTCCTTCAGCAGAGGCCAGCCGCTGAGGCCTGCCAGGAGGCGCAGATCTCGTTGGAACATGAGAGCAGACGGCGGATAGAGATCCAGGGAAAACTGTACGGCCAAAATCAGGACAGCCCGGCAGCCCTGCCGGATGTGGATGCTCTGGAGAACGAGCTACGGCAGATGGCACAGGAAATCCGGCGATGCAGGCAGGCGGAAACCACTTATACTGACCGGATTGCCATGGAAGAAACGATCCGGCAGAAACGGGAGGCGAATGGAGCCGGACAGAAGAAGCTGGAAGCGGCGCTGGAGCTTAAAAGAAGTGAGGTGCAGCAGGCGGCGATCGAGAGCCAGATGAGACGTAATGAGCTGGAGGAACTCTCGAAGCGGCTGGAGTGGAAAGACAGCCGGACACTCCGGGTGGAGCTTGAGAAGCGCAGCCGGGAGCCGGAAACACTTGCAGAGGCGGTGACAGCGGCTGATAAGAAAGCACAGGAGTGCCGGGAAAAATGCCGGGAGCTGGAGGGAAGTTTATCTTCGCTCCGGGAACATATGGAAGCAGATTCGGAAACAGATCCGGAAGAAAAAATCCAGCAGGCGATCCGGCACTGGGAAGAGGAAAAAACGCGCTGGTCGCGGCTTCATCGGGAACATATGTCGGTGCGGACGCGCAACGAGGATGCATATGCGGCACTTCGGGTGTATCTGCAGGAACGGGAGCAGCTTGACCGGGAAAAACAGCAGATCAGCGAGCTTTACCAGACGGCGGACGGAAAACTGAGCGGCGCGGCGCGGATCGATTTCCAGACGTATGTACAGCGCCAGTATTTCCGCCAGATGATACAGGCAGCTAACCGCCGCCTGCGCCGGATGACGAAAGGAACCTTTGAACTTCAATGCCGCGGTCTGGCCGATCTGGGAAAACAGGGAGAAGTGGGACTTGACCTGGATGTCTACAGCTTTGTGACTGACCGGGTCCGGGACGTCAAAACGCTGTCCGGTGGAGAATCCTTTCTGGCGGCGCTTGCGATGGCGCTCGGCATGGCGGATGTCATCCAGAATGCGGCAGGCAGCGTGAAGGTGGATGCGATGTTCATTGATGAGGGATTTGGTTCCCTGGATGAGGAATCACGAACACGGGCGGTTCAGGTGCTGCAGGAGCTGTCCGGAGGAAGACGCCTGATCGGCATCATTTCCCACGTGACGGAGCTGAAAGAGGAGATGGGACACAAGCTGGTGGTAAAAAAAGGAAATGGTGGAAGCCAGGTGCATTGGGAGATAGAAGATTAGTAGGACGGCGCAGAGCCGTTGTGTGACGAAAGAAAAGAGGCTATTTACATATGACAATCGTAATTCCAGGGATGGTGACGATATCGCTCTTATCTCTGTTTTACTGCAGTATGCTGCCGGAGACGGGGCGGAAGGCGAGAATGCAGGCATTTGAGCGGCAATACATCGCCCACCGGGGATTTCATGACAACCGGAGCGAATGTCCGGAAAATTCGCTCCCGGCGTTTGAGCGCGCGATCCAGATGGGATATGGGATCGAGCTGGATGTACAGCTGACAAAAGACGGGGTTCCGGTCGTATTTCACGACTGGGATCTGAAGCGGGCGGCGGGCGTTGACCGGAAGATACGCGACTGTACCTTTGAAGAGCTGCAAAGCTATCGTTTGTTTGGTTCATCCCAGACGATACCGACCTTTGAGGCAGTGCTTGAGCTGACGGATGGACGCACACCGCTTATCATCGAGCTGAAAGCGGAGATTGTCCACCGGGAGCTGTGCGAGAAATGTGCGGCGCTTTTAGACCGTTATCCGGGTGAGTACTGCATCGAATCGTTCAGTCCGCTGGCACTCGGCTGGTTTAAGCGCCATCGTCCAAATATTTTGCGCGGACAGCTTGCGACCAATCACCGCGGCGAGGGCTTGAAAACGCCGGTCATTGTGCGGGAGATGCTTACATACTGTATGCTGAACGGATTTTGCAGACCGGATTTCATTGCGTACAACTGCCAGTTCAGCAACACGCTTCCGGTGGAAATGCTGCGTTATTTCTACAAATGTAAGATGGCGGCGTGGACGATTAAAAACCAGGGCGAATTAAACAGGCACCGGAAACAGTTTGATGTTTTTATTTTTGACAGTTTCGAGCCGGATCAATTCGTAAATTTAAACAAAAAACATCCTAAAAGATAGTGAGAAAGTCCTAAATTATGCTGGAAAAGTTGATTTTCTATGAAAATCTGCTATAATGGCTAAGACAATTTAATAATGAGAGATTATTACGAAATCGAGAGGACAAAGATATGAAAAAGAAACAGCTTCTTTCAGGCGTAATGGCACTTTTGTTATCTGCTTCACTCTGTGCATGCGGAGGCAGCAAGACAGCAGAAGGCACCTCAGAAGCAGCTGGCGAGTCCAGCGAAGCAGAGACCAGTAATACTCTTTCAGAAGGAACACCAGTACCAGGCGGCAGCGTTGTGTATGGCATGACGCAGGACCTGGCTAGTCTTGACCCCCATGTAGATACGGACGCAGGAACTAGAGACGTGGTTTTCAATTTGTACGAAGGGCTTGTAAAGCCTACTTCCGATGGCGGATTTATTCCGGCTGTTGCCAGCGATTACACCATTTCCGATGATGCAAAGACTTATACTTTCACATTGAGAGATGGCATTACATTCCATGACGGCACACCGGTTACCATCGAAGATGTCAAATATTCCATCGATCGTTATGCGGAGATTCAGGGCGAATCCTCCGCTTTTTCTTCGCTTGTAGATAGTGTAGAGGTGCAGGATGACAAGACACTGGTTGTAAACCTGAAAGAAAGTTATTCAGAGTTTCTTCCGATGATGACGATTGCCATCATTCCGCAGTCCAACGAGGACCCGGCAGGCAATCCGATCGGTACCGGCCCATTCAAATATGTTTCCTACACACCGGGACAGAACCTGGAGCTGGAAAAATATGACGGCTACTGGCAGGAGGGCGTTCCGAGCCTGGACAGCGTGGAATTTAAATTTATTGCCGATGTGGACACCGCATTTGTAGAGCTGCAGGCAGGCACCATCGACATTCTGAAATATTTAACCGCCGCACAGGCGGAGACACTGGGCGATGATTACAACATCGTACAGGGAAGCATGAACCTCGTCCATGCGATGTACTTAAACAGCGCTTACGAGCCGCTTTCCAAGACAGAGGTGCGTCAGGCACTCTGCTATGCGGTAGACCGCGATGCGATCAACAACTTTATTTTCGGCGGAAAGAGCCACATCATCGGCTCCCATATGATTCCGGCAATGTCGAAATACTATGAGCCGGAAGCAGAGACCGTATACAGCTACGATCCGGAGAAGGCAAAAGAGCTTCTGGCAGATGCCGGATACGCAGATGGCTTTGATCTGGAAATCACCGTTCCGAGCTCATACAGCCAGCACGTAGACAGCGCGCAGATCATCGCGGATGAGCTGTCCCAGGTCGGCATCAACGTGACCTTAAATCAGGTTGAGTGGAGCACCTGGCTGCAGGATGTATACAAGGGAGGCAACTTCCAGGCGACCGTCATCGGTTTTGACGGAACGCTGGCACCGAGCGACTGGCTCAAGAAATATGTGACAGACGATGCGAAGAACTTCATGCATTACTCCAACACTGAGTACGACGATGTATTTAATACAGCATACACAACCGTTGATGACGATGTAAAAGTAGAAAACTACAAGAAGGCGCAGATGATCCTGGCAGAGGATGCGGCAGCCGTTTACATCGAAGATCCGGCGAACCTTGTAGCAGTCAGCAAGAAGTTTGGCGGCTACACCTTCTACCCGACGGCAGCAGAGGATATGTCCCTGTTATATCAGGTAGAGCAGTAAAATATACAGTTACAATCCAGCAAATTCCTGTTGCTACCACGTTTTCTTACGGCACTTTTGGTTCCAAAAGTGCCTGCCCGTGAACAGTAACCAGGAAATAACAACAGAATAAGAAGCGGTAAACGCAGGAGGGAATTATGAAATTCTTTATAAAAAAACTGATAACTCTCATTATCACATTGTTGGTCATATCCTTCCTGACGTTTACCGCTTTTTCTGTGATTCCGGGCGATGCGGCACTTTCCAGGCTGGGAAAGGACGCGACGGAAGAGCAGTTAGAGCGGGCGCGGGATGAGATGGGATTAAATGATCCACTTCTGGAGCGGTATGGAAGATGGGTGACCGATGCGATGCAGGGGGATTTCGGGGAGTCCTACCGGTATGAGGGAACCTCAGTCCGCTCCCTTCTGGCACAGCGGCTTCCGGTCACGGTGCTTCTGGCAGTCATTTCCCTGCTCATCATCACGGTGATTTCAGTTCCACTCGGAATCCTGAGTGCCCGGTTTGCCGGGAAATGGGTCGATACGCTGACGAACTGCCTGACGCAGATTCTGATGGCGGTGCCGTCATTCTTTCTTGGCATGATCCTGACCTATGTGTTTGGACTGATTCTTCATATGTTCCAGCCGGGTAAATTTATCGAACCGTCGGAAAATTTCGGAAAGTCTGCACAGTACCTTTTATTTCCGGCGCTCGCGGTGGCGCTGCCGAAGATTGCGATGGTGGTGAAATTCCTGCGAAGCTCGATTCTGACCGAGATGAACCGGGAATACGTGCGGACTGCCTACAGCCGCGGCAATACGGAAACAGCGGTATTGTACGGGCATGTGCTGAAAAATGCGATGATTCCGGTTGTGACGTTCTTTGCGATGGTAATCGCGGAGATCCTTGCCGGCAGTATCGTGGCGGAGCAGGTGTTCAGCGTGCCGGGAATCGGAAGACTTCTGATCAGCTCGATCTCCAACCGTGATTATCCGGTTGTGCAGGCGATCGTGCTGTATATCACATCGGTGGTCGTACTTATCAATTTTGCGGTTGATATGATTTATCAGGTTTTGGATCCGAGAGTCCGGACGGCGGAAGAATAGAGGGAAGACGAATGAAACGAAAGAATTATAATCTGATGATAGGGGGCGCGATCACGCTGTTCTTTCTGGCAGTTGCCCTGATCGGACAGTTCTGGACGCCGTATGGGACGACGACGATGGACTCCATGGCAGTCAATCTGGCGCCGTGTGCAGCACACCCGCTGGGAACGGACAACTTCGGGCGCGATATTTTGAGCCGTGTGATGGCGGGAAGCGGCAGCACCTTTTTTGTGGCAGTCTGCACGGTTCTGATCGGGTGTGTGTTTGGCACGATCGTCGGTGCGCTGACCGGCTATTTCGGCGGCTTTTTCGATAACCTGATCATGCGTTTCAATGATATCCTTTTATCATTTCCGAGCATTCTTCTGGCGCTTATCTTCATCAGCCTGACGAAGCCGGGAAGCTACAACATCATTCTGGCGCTGGGAATCCTTTTTATCCCGAGTTTTGCCCGGATCGTCCGCAGTGAGGTGATACGGTGCCGGGAACTGGATTTTGTCAAGAGTGCGCGGATCCTTGGCGCAGGGCATATCCGGATTATTTTCGCCCATATTCTGCCGAATGCGGCGGTCAGCCTTTTGACGGCGGCGGCGATCGGATTTAACAATGCGGTGCTGGCGGAGGCGAGTATGAGTTATCTGGGACTGGGAATCCAGCCGCCGGAGCCGAGTCTCGGGAGAATGCTTTACGAAGCGCAGTCGTACCTGTTCAATGCGCCGTGGTACGCGATCGGACCGGGCGTGACGATCATCCTGATTATTCTGGGATTCAGCATGGTGAGCGAGGGGCTGCGCTCGATGCAGCAGTAAGGAGGCGAAAAGATGGAACCATTGGTTGAGATAAAAAATCTGTCGATCCGTTTTCCAGAAGGAAATTCGACCTTTGAGGCAGTCAAGGGCATCAGCTTTTCGATCGGAAAAGGCGAGATCGTCGGAGTGGTCGGCGAGTCAGGGTCAGGAAAATCCATGAGTGCGCTTGCTCTGATGGGGCTGCTTCCGAAGGATGCCGAGATTGCCTCCGGATCGCTCTGTTTTCAGGGAGAAGATCTGGTGACCATGAAACCGGAAAAGCGGAGACAGCTATGCGGCAGCAAAATGGCGATGGTCTTTCAGGAGCCGATGACCTCCTTAAATCCGGTATTGAAAATCGAACGGCAGGTCGGGGAAAGCCTGCGGATCCATACGAAACTCGGAAATGCTGAGATCCATGAACGGGTGGTGCAGGCACTCTCAGAAGTCGGTCTGCCGGACCCGGAGGGGCTGTGCGGTAAATACCCGCATGAACTTTCTGGCGGCATGCGCCAGCGTGTGATGATCGCGCAGGCGATGATCAATTCCCCGAGTCTTCTGATTGCGGATGAGCCGACGACAGCGTTAGACTGTGTCGTTCAGGCACAGATCCTGGAGCTCCTGCGGAATATCCACCGGACCAAGGGAACGTCGATTCTCTTTATTTCCCATGATTTGAATGTTGTGCGTGCGCTCTGCAGCCGTGTGATCGTGGTTTATAAGGGCGAGATCGTGGAAGAAGGGCAGACGGAAGACGTCCTTCTGCATCCGAAGCATGAATATACGCGCCATCTGGTGGCGTCGATTCCGGAGGGAGAAAAAGGGGAAAGCTCTGGCGGGGAGATCCTGCGCCTGACGGATTTGAACGTATTTTACGATGTGCGTGGCGGTCTGTTCCGCAAAAAAGGAAAAAAACACGTAATTCACGATCTGAACCTGTCGGCAAGAGAGGGAGAGATTGTGGGGATCGTGGGCGAGAGCGGCTGCGGCAAATCGACGCTCAGCAAGACGATCCTGGGACTTCACGACAATTATACGGGTGAGGTGAAGGTGCGTGACGGCGTCCGTCCGCAGATGGTATTTCAGGATCCGGCGGGATCGCTCAACCCGGCGCGGACGATCGGATGGATTCTGGAAGAACCGCTGCGCCTGCGCGGCATCAGGGACCGCGCAGAGCGCAGGCAGCTAGTGAAAGAAATGCTTGAAAATGTCGGACTGGACGAGTCCTTTGCGGCGCGCCATCCGAGAGAGCTTTCTGGCGGTCAGAAACAGCGCATCAGCATCGGCGTGGCCCTTCTCATGGATCCGCGCCTGGTGATCGCGGATGAGCCTGTTTCGGCGCTTGATGTGACGGTCCAGTCCCAGATTTTGAACCTGCTTTTGAAGCTGCACGCCGAAAAGCAGATGACCATCCTCTTTATTTCCCACGATCTGAACGTCGTGCGCGGGCTCTGCAGCCGTGTCATGGTCATTTACAAGGGTGTGATTGTGGAAGAAGGTCTGGCAGAAGAGATCTATGAGCATCCGGCGCACCCGTACACGAAACTTCTGCTGGAAGCGGCGATCGGCGGGGATACAATGGAACTGGATGCGGAGGCAGGAAAGCAGAGTGCGGAGCCGGAGAGAGACAGCCGGATGGAAAAACCTGAGCGGGGACAGACGAAAGAGAACCTTTTGGAACATCAGGAAAAAGAGCGGTCCGTCCAGAATGCACCAGAGAAGATAGCGGGCAGTGGGGAGAAGTGTATCTTTTATGAGCGATGTCCGAAGAGAAGAGAGGCGTGTGCCCATGTGCCGCTGTCACCGGAGGCAGTACAACTTTCAAGGACACACTGGGCGCGGTGTATTCAGATAGAAGCATAATCTGATAAGCTGAAATAGAGAAAAACGAAATAGCAGCCGAAAAAAGACAGACGGTTCGGCCTATGCCAGGGAAAGCGGCATGGCTCGAATCGTCTGTCAATGTTTTTTCCTGCGGTGGGAAATCAAAGTGCGCGGCTGCTCACTGGAAGAATCCTGCTGCCCCTGCTGTGCCTCACCGGAAAGCTGCAGCGGCTCCCGGCGGTGCCGGAGTGAATGGTAAAAAAGCCAGATCAGATCCACCAGGGCGATCAGAAACGCACATCCAGCTAATAGATGAAATACCTCATGCGTCAGGGCGGGATACGGCAGAGCGGATATGATATAAGGAGAAGTCATATTCCGCAGGGAGCTCACCGTCCAGGAGAGACTGTCCGCCATCGTCTGGAGAAGCGATTCATAGGTATCCTCGTTCAGGCGGATCAAACGCCCGTTTAATGAAAGTGCTTTGCGTTCGGGCGGATCTGGATAGCCGGAAGACGGATCGAGCAGATAG
>ENA-ORRQ01003143-ORRQ01003143.1-human-gut-metagenome-genome-assembly--contig:-NODE-3143-length-10097-cov-4.324736_pt1 | contig 10097 bp, 8 predicted proteins | sample MGYA00242177_ERZ509138 | MGnify/ENA primary metagenome ERZ509138 (study PRJEB26280, sample SAMEA2338628) | human gut metagenome | biome: human gut; feature: human-associated habitat; material: faeces...
TGATGGTGGGCAGCTACAACGCCGCTCCCATCAGCGTGGACGAGATGTGGGCATGGCTGGAAAAGTATGCCGCCATCTTCAAGGATTACATCTGCGATGTGGGCCAGTATCTGGCCGATGCCGATGCCGCCGGCAAGAAGGTGCTGTTTGAGGCACAGCTGGGCGCTCTGCGCGACATCGACTTCGGCATCTACCCCTACACCACCTCCTCCAACGTCATCGGCGCTTACGCCCCCATCGGCGCAGGCATCCCGGGCCATAAGCTGACCAACAGCATCGGCGTGATGAAGGCTTACTCCTCCTGCGTGGGCGATGGCCCCTTTGTCACTGAGCTGGCCATGACCGAGGAAGAGAAGCACGCCCTGCGTGAGGCTGGCCACGAGTACGGTGCAGCCACCGGCCGTCCCCGCCGCGTCGGCCCCATCGACCTGGTGGCAAGCCACTACGGCGTGTTCTGCCAGGGCTGCGATGAGGTTGCCCTGACCCTGCTGGACGTGCTGGACTACATGGAGAAGATCCCCATGGTCACCGGCTACAAGCTGACCGACGGCACCATCACCAAGCGCTTCCCCATGGGCATGGCTCTGGACACCGCACAGCCCGTGGTGGAGTATCTGCCCGGCTGGCACTGCGATATCACTGCCGCCCGCAAGTGGGAGGATCTGCCCCAGGAAGCCCGCGATTACGTTGAGTATCTGGAAAAGGCTATTGGCTGCAAGATCACCTACATCTCCGTGGGTGCCGAGCGTGAGGCCTACATCCACCACAACGTCTGATCCGCGCCACAGAACCCGCCGCATTGAAAAGGAAACGTGACTATGTTTGATATCATCACGGACAGCGCCTGCGACCTGACCCCTGAGACGGCCGCAACACTGAATATTGAGATCATCCCCTTCTATGTCTCGCTGGACGGTGAGCACTACCGCAAGGAAGGCAAGGAGATCGCCGTGCGCGATTTCTACCAGTTCATGGTAGATAACCCCTCGGCCTACCCCAAGACCAGCCTGCCTTCGCTGGAGGATTTTGAGACAGTCTTCCGGGCCCATGCCGAGGCGGGCCGCCCGATGCTCTGCATCTGCTTTACCAGCAAGATGAGCGGCTGCGTGGGCAGTGCCCGCAACGCCCGGGAGCTGGTGCTGGAGGATTTCCCCGATGCTAAGATCGAGGTCATTGACAGCACCGCCGCCACCGTGACCGAATCCATCGTGGTGGAAAACGCGGTGGCCATGCGGGATGCAGGCTGTACGCTGGACGAAGCCGTGACCTGGCTGGAAGCGGAAAAGATCACCAACCAGATCTTCTTCACGGTGGGTAATCTGGACTACCTCATCAAGGGCGGGCGCATCGGCAAAGTCACGGGCCGTGCCGCCAACATTCTGGGCATCAAGCCCATGATCCTGTTCAAGGAGGGCGAGATCTTCTCCGCTGGCGTGGCCCGCGGCCGTCAGAAGAGCTTTGAGAAGGCCCTCGACCTGCTGATGACCTATCTGGCCGAACACAACGGCACGCCCGACGACTACTGCATCACGGTGGGCTACGGCTACGATGCCGACGAGGGCAAGCGGCTCTGGATGCAGACCCGCGCCGCCCTGCGCGCCAAATACCCCACCTGCGAGTGCAATGTGGTCCTGCTGCAGATCGGCTGCACCATTGCCGTGCACACCGGCCCCTATGCGTTGGGCATGGGTGTGATGCGGCGGTGGAAAAAACAGTAACTCCCTCAGTCGCCTCCGGCGACAGCTCCCTCTAGGAGGGAGCCTTACGGCAGCGAAAAGCCTCCCTCTGAGAGGGAGGTGGCATTGCGTCAGCAATGACGGAGGGAGTTCCCACATAGTAAAAAAGAAGCCCCGACATTCGTCGGGGCTTCTTTTTGTTTTTCAGCCTTGATTTTTACGATGCACGATCACAGAAGACGGTGACACGGGTCTTGCCGCCGTAGGTGCAGGTGTACAGCACCAGGGCGTAGCCGCTGTGTTCCACTTCCTCCACACTGTGGGGGTCAAGCACTTCGACCTTGTTCACGACGTACTCATTCACGATGCCGTCCATATCGGTGAAGGTGACGCTGTCCCCCGCTGTGAGGGAGGTCAGCTTGCCGAAATGGCTCTCGTAGTTGTGCGCCGCAATGACCAGATCATCGGTGCGGGAAGAGCCGAACTGGCGGCAGGGGGCGATCTTCAGGCGGGGGTAGCTCCACTCGCTCATCACCGGCAGATCAATGCCGATGGCGGGAATGGAGATCTCACCCACATATTCGTTGCCGTCGATCTCCACCACCGGGAGCTCGGGGTCCAAGGGGCCGCTCTCTGCCTCCGGTTCCGGGGTCTCCACCTTCTGCTGAAGGTCGGCCACTACGGTCTGAGCTTCGGCACCGGCGTGGGCATCCTCGTAGCGGTTGTAGGCGTACAGGCCGCCAGCCGCCAGCAGGAGCACCACACCCAGCACGATGCAGACAAGCCCGGGGGATACTTTACGCATTCTTTTCACGTTTCTTGCTGCGCTCCATCAGGTAGGCTCCCACGGCCACCAGCGCCAGACCGCTTGCCGTCAGAACAGGTATGGGCCAGTTCAGCTGACCGGTCTGGATCAGTTTGGGGCCTTCGGCCGGGCGGGCATCCGCCACCACGCTGGCCGGGGCGGTGGGCTCCGGTGCACTAGGGGTGGTGGTTTCAGTCACGGTCGGGCGGGCATCTGCCGGGGCCGGGTTCTCCGGCGTGGAAGGGGGGGGCGGGGTGACGGGATCAGGGTCATACGGGTCCGGGTAGTACGGGGTCTCGATGGCCTTGTAACTGTTGTTGAAGGTGATGCTGCTCACCTTTTCGTCCATCAGGTCGGCCTGTGTGTGCACGGCCATCCGGGCCACCAGCTTGTCGTTGTCCCACACCACGGAAACGCGCAGATAGTACACGGTTTCATCGTAGGTGCCGCGGGTGTTGACACCGGCGCGCTGGCGCACGGTGTAAACGTAGTAGCCGGGCTTGGTGTAGCTGATGGGGCCAAAGCTGCCGGTCTCGCCGTCGGTGATCTCCAGAGTGGTCACCTCGGGCAGGGGCGCATTGTCCACAGCCTCAAGTTCCACAGTCAGTGTTTCCTTTGGGAGAGGTGTTTCCCCCGTGGACTGAATGGAAACCGGAAGCTCCTGCAGCTGTGTATGCTGGTCAGCCGCGGTGGCCGCAAATGCCGCCGGCTGACACAGGCAGAACCCCAACGCAAGCGTCAGGAGTGCTGCCGCGATTTTACGGAACCTCATTTCATCCTCTCCTTTATGAATCCGACGCGGACGGGATCATCCACGCCAGAAGAATGGTGCGTGCATCGGTAAACTCCGTTGAACAGGTGGACAGCGCCAGCACCTGAGCGTCATCGCCCGCCGCTTTCATGGCGGCCAGCGTTTCGGTGTTCAGGTTCAGGGCGTTCTCCTGCGCAAAGGTGTACAACCCCTGCAGGTCGCTGTCCCAGCGCTGTGGATCGAAGATTGCATTCTCAGACGCTGGAACCAGCAGACATGCAAAGGTTTTAAGATCATAGGTGCGGTCGGGCAGGATCAGCTCACCGGTGGTGTTCTCTGCAAAGAACTCTGCGTCCTTGTAGAGATCCAGATCACCGAACATCTTGCTCTCTTCCATGTGGTGACCATACAGCAGAGAGTAAGGGTCGGTGAAGTTCTTGTCGCAGTTCACATCCAGAAAGATGCTGCCTGCCAGCGAGAAATCACCGTAGACATCGGTGTTCACATAGGTAAAGTTGTCCTCGCCCTGTACCACAGGGTAGTCGATGGCGGTGTTGTCCAGTGTGACCCACGCGCAGACATCCGGGTTGATACCCAGCAGCTCCTCAAAACTTGCGCCGTTATCCGCGCCCGCCTTGGGCTTGAACTGCAAAAGCTCTGCCTGAACATTGTCTGCGGCGGCGTACACCTGAGAGTTGTCCCACAGGGCATAGGCTGAATACGCCCCGGCGACCACCAGGAACAGCACGACCACCGTGCTCACCAGAAAGTCGGCTGCCCTCAACGCTTTTCTCTGCCAGTTGATACAGCCCACCTCCGGTTAAGCAAATTCAAATAAATGGTTATACCAGAAAGTTTCCGGTTTCGTCAGAAGCTCTCCCTTTGGGAGAGCTGGCGCGCAAGCGCCTGAGAGGGTGAACCAGTTGGCGGGGAACTGCCTGCGTTACGATAAGTTGCTCTAGTAAAAGTACCAGACAATCACCTACCGATAGACTCTTGGGCAGCGTCCTCACCCTCTCCGTCACGGCTACGCCGTGCCACCTCTCCCGAAGGGCGAGGCCTTGGCAAAACCGTCAAGGAAGTTGTTCGCGCCTGAGAGGTTCTTACTCCTCGTCGCGGCGGCGCTTGTTCAGCATCAGGGCCACACCACCAATGGCAACGATGGCCAGCATTGCAATGTAAGGTGCATTGTCCAGCACAACGCCCATGTCGGGGGTGCCTTCCTTGGTGTTGACAAAGCCGATGCTACCATTAACAGCGCCAACAGTTGCGGTAACAATGCTATTGTTCATGGTACCAATCTTTGCATAAGAGGTATTCGCATTCTTGCTGTTAATATCACTGGTGTTCTGCTCCACAGTGTACTCATTGCCGTCAGTTTCCTTAACGGTCACAATAACGCCTTCCGGCAGGTTCTCGAGTTCCAGCTGGTCATTGCGACCCAGCTTAACATCATACCAACCATCCTCAGAATCCTTTGCAGAAATGCTCCAGACGGTACCAACAGTAACAGCTGTATCATCAGAGTGAACAACCTTTGCACCAACATACTGGTTTGCATTCTTAGTATCAGCAACAGTCAGCTTAACCTTAAAGTTAAACTTAGCAGCCAGATCGCCCAGACCACCCTTGATATCCTTGCTGATCACAACATTGTTAGCAGTGTAAGTGTTGGTAAATGCCTTGGCACCATCGACCTTAGTACCAGTAGCCTGACCCTTGATGCTGGTTGCAGGAGAGTAATTGCTATCGTACAGCTGTGCATAGTACACATAGCCATTAAGGTTATCGTTATTTGCAACAGTAATCACAAGGTAACGAGTGCTGTTATCATAGGTAACACCCGGAGTACCATTAGACGTTTCCTTAATTTCAAAGCAATATTTACCGGGGCCTTCGGGCAGGCTGAAATCAGAAATCCTAATGCCCAGAGATCCAGTATAGGCAACATCCTTTGCGGTCATGTTCTCTTCAAACTTAACCGTCTTGGTTCCAGTATAAGTATAGGTGCTAGTATAAGGCTTGCTCTTATCAGACACGTAGGTCACAAAAAAGGTAAAATCCTCTTTCGGGGCAGTGCCCTTCTCGACCTTATAGTTCTTCATAATGTCCAAATCAGTATTAGGACTAGAAGCAGTATAGGAACCAGTAGTGGTATCAGTAGCCGGCTCATCCGCAAACGCTGCGGTAGCGCCGACGGTGAGCATCATGGCGGCAGCCAGAACGCCCGCGAAGAATTTCTTCAGTTTCATTGTTATTCCTCCCTAGTAAGAAATAGTTCGTACTCCTGTGCCGCGGCCCAAACTCCGCGGTTCACAGGCAGGACGCCGGCAGCTTCTTCCGGCCTCCGTGGTATTACAAACTGCGTCGCCGCAGTAGTGTAATTACTTTTGCTTGCACATCCTCCAGCGGAACCGGGCCAAAGTCCCGGCTGTCCTCGGATTGTGTGCGGTAATCGCCCAGCACAAAAAAGCAGCCTTCCGGCACCGTGTAGGGGTACTCCAGCGCGTCTTTTGCGTAGGTGGGGTAGAGGATCTCGCCGCTCTGCACCGCGCCGTTCACCACAAGGGTGCCGCTGTCGTCCAGAGCCACAAGGTCGCCCTCGCGCCCAAGGATGCGGCCCACCCGGAGCTTGCCGCCCTGGGTGTAGACCACAACGTCGTTTTTTGCGTAGGTTTTTTGCAGGCGGTAGCAGATGAGCAGGTCGCCATCCTTTACCGCGGGGAACATGCTGCTGCCCTTGGCCTGCGTGAGCAGGAACACCTGCGTGAACAGCACCCACGCGCACAGCAGGATCACCACAATGCGGCCCAGCAGGCTGATAAAATCCTGCCGGTTCTCAGCGTCCAGCCTGCGGCGGCGCACCGCCTTTGCCCCCAGCTTCAGGGCTTCATTGTCCAGCAGGTGCATCGGAATGCGCCTCCTTTTGGGGGTCAGAGCTGTCAGATTCCGGGTTAAACCTCTCAGTCACGGGCTTCGCCGTGACAGCTCCCCTAGTAGGGGAGCCCTTGGCAAAACTGTCAACTTTGGTGGTATCCAAGGGCAGGCTTCCGGTCTGCTGCTCCAAGAGCACGTTATAGCGGGTGCGCTCGGCGCGGATGGCGGCTTCGTACAGGGCGTAAAGCTCTTCCAGCTTCTTCCACATTGCCGCTTCGTCCACGCCGCCCAGCAGGTTCTTGCGGAATTTCACCGTCCGGAACCACTGGATGATCGCTTCCTGCTCCGGGCTGATACAGCTTTCCTCTGCACCGGCCAGCCGCTGGGGCGCTTTCTTCTTCGCCATGCGGTCAGCCCCCTTTAGTCATCTTCCTTACGGCGCTTGCGCAGCATCAACAGGGCAACGCCGCCAACGACCACAGCAAGGATGACAATGTAAGGCAGGGTGTCGAGGAGAACACCGGTGTCGGGCTTGAGGCCACAGTGGTTGGTGACCGTGATGGCATTATTGGTCACCGTCTTATCAGTGGCATCAGCCAATGCAACAGCGTCAGCATCCACTGTCGTGTCCTCGTCCATGCTCAGGAGCATCAGGTCGGCTTCGTCTGCATCACTGGCTGTGGAGGTGTTGGCAGCTGCAGCATAGGTAAAGGTTACATCACTACTACCATCCCGTTCACCGCTTTGCCCGGTGGCAGAGACGGTATAGTGTTTACCGGGGGCAGCTTCCGTTACCTTGATGGTCGCACCAATGGGCACATTTTCCAGCGTCACAGTCTCGTTGTGCTTCAGGGTGAAGCTGTTCAGGGAAACCTCCGTGTTGCCCTTCTTGGCTGTCACGCCGGCACTACAATCAGCGTTGTTCTGCGTGATGCTCACATTAAAGGCAAATTCCTTGTTGGTATCACCCAGCAGGCCGGTGACTTGCTTGGTAATGGTAACATTGGAGGTTGCTTTCTTGTAGTGTGCGTAGAAGTTCACCACACGGTCGCCGCCGTAATTGGTCAGCTCGTCCTCGCTAACTATGTAGGGCCATTTGGTAATGGCAGCGGTCTCATCTGGGCCGGTGCCAGCATCGTTTTCAGGATACCAACCATCAAAGACCCACTTTGAGCCGTCCTTCTCATTGATCTCATGCGGAACCGTATCGTCGTTTACATATTGAATTACAGTGTTGGCCTCATTGTCCTTCCACAGGTACAACTTACTGTTGACAGTTGTATAACCACTTTCGCCGGGTTTCTTCACGTTGAACTTTGCGGTAAAGGTCTTATCACAAGTCACCGTTACGGTACAGTCAATGTGCTTACTCGGGTTAGTAGGGTCGCTCTCCCAGTTGTCCTTAGAAATCTTGTGGGGAGTGATGGTAAAGGTAATGTCGCTTGCTTTCAGTTGTTTAACAATATCGTTTGCTTGCGCTTCAGAATAGCCATTATCCGTATACATTGTAACCAGCTTACCCTTGTACATTTCAAAGATCATGTTTTCAAGGGTAGCACTCTTTCCGTTATAGGTTACATCAGTCTGCCGGAAAAGATTACCCGGCTCAAGCACTCTGGGGCCGTTATACGCCGCACCATCCGGCCAGTACTTAATGTACTGCTTCGCTGTATCACTATCGGCACCGCCAATATTCCTGAAGAAAATGTTTCTGTTTCCTGTCCATGTAGCACCGTTCAGGTCACCAAGCTTTGCATGTTCGCCACCTACCGTCACAACGCCGGTCCACATAGTAGTGTCGTTAGAGTCCGGTTTTGCCTCAGGGTCATACATAATGTAAAGGCCAGCTTTATCATACCAGTCCTCAACGGTAACGGTGAAAGATTGCGAACGCTCCTCAGGATCACTCCAAGGATTCTTTTTGTATTCATACTTGTGAATAATCGTTACCGTTCCCTTGCTAACACCAGTAATAGTAGCATTATTGTCCTTGTAGCTGACAGTTGCAACACCACTCTCACTGGAGCTCCAATAATGGTTCTGTCCGGATTTTCCATTTATTGAAATCGTTTTATTAACCTTTACAGTATAGCCCGTTTCATCGGCATAAGATGTCCGCTCATCCAGCAGTTCAGTATCATACCCATCCGTCCGTACAACCACAAAGGGGCTGAAGCTGGTGGTCTCAAAGGTCAGGGTGCCGTTGGTATAAGTAAGGACATCCAGAATCTCCACAGTGCCATCAGAGGTCTCGTGGAGCACTTTCAGCTTGTCGGCAGCTGCATCTTTCATTTCCGGCAGAGCATTCAGACCGGAAACGGTAACGGTAGCAACATCACCCTTGGCAGGCTGCACCTTTTCGCCCTTGGCGTTCTTGGGGGAGATCTTCAGGCCCAGAATGGGCATCATTTCCCCAAAGCTGTCCTCGTGGCTCTCGTAGAAGGTCTGCATATCGTCATCACCCATGTGGATGACGCTGAGGCTATGGGCGGCAGAGGGCAGATTCTTCACCTCCACCGGCAGATTGACGCTCTTCGTGTTGCCGTCCTCGTCCTCGTAGGAAGCAGCGGCTTTGGCAGTCAGATCCACAGGCACGGGGTTCTTGTCCACCAGATCCTCGTGATCCACGTCCTCTTCCTCATCGGAGCCCACGGTACCGTCCTTCCATGCGGCGTAGACGTTCACGGTGGTGGTCTTGTCGTCCAGAATGTTGCTGGTGGGGTCGGTGAGGTTCAGGCGCACCCGGTTGCCAAACTCGTCCAGCGTGTACCAGTAGTCAAACAGCCGCAGTTCGCCCTTGGGGTCCCGGTTGGAGGAGGGGTTCTCGATGTAGCTGCTGTAATCCGCAATGGTCTCTGCCCGGGGCACAGCCTGAATAAAGTACAGGTTCCACAGAACCTCACCGTTCCGGGCCAGATACTCGCTCTCCGTCATATTGTTGATCTGTGCCTGAGCGGTAATGTCCTGCAGGTCGTTGGCGTTCAGCTCCTTCAGCCAGAAGCGGTAGACCACCATATCCTGCAGCTTTTTGATCTCGTCGCCGGAAACGACCACTTTGTCATCAGGCTTTTCCACCACGTCGTCCTCGCCGGACCACTGGGTCACGGTGCTGGAGCTGGTGTCGGTGCTGGTGCCGTAGTCAATAACGGTACCCCACTCTGTTTCCTTAACGTTGGGGCCGCCGTCGAGGTTGTCCTCGCCGCCTTCCACAGGCCGGGTGGCAACTTCGTCCTCGCCAAAACCGGCAGCTTCACCGCCGTCTACAGGCCGGGTGGCTTCCTCCTCGCCGAAACCGGCAAATTCGTCGTCAGGATAGGATGCCTCGCCGTCATCTACGGGCCGGGAGGCCTCTTGATGAACCTGAGGATCGATCAGACCCTCCGTTGCAAACACCGGCACAAGGCAGGTGCAGATGACCGCAAGCGCCAGACAAAGCGCAAAAACGCGCTTCACCAGCCTATCTTTTTTTCCGTGATGATTTTTCCGCACAGTGGAGCCCTCCCTGCATCATAGTATTTTTGGCAAAACCGGAGGAAAAGATATCCAACTTTTGTCGGCTTTCTTTCCCTTGGCAGGTTATTTTTACCAGACACATCATTATTGTAATTATAGCATGTATATCCAGTATTTTCAATAGTGAAATTTTATTTTCCCTTCCCCTTTTCAGACAAAATATTCTGCGATATACAGCAAGTTATGAACCGCCGTAATATCATTGCTGGGAGTAGAACAGTCCGACTTATCCGCACGCCCGCCGCATTGATATATCACGCAGTTTTGTGTTGTATATTCGCAGTTTCACTCTCTATAATACATGAAACGCAGATTCCTTTCACTTTTTTTCGGGATTTTTTGAAAAAAGTTTTCGGAGCCCTCTCAGTCTCGCTTCGCTCGCCAGCTGGGGTTAAACCTCTCAGTCACGGGCTTCGCCGTGACAGCTCCCCTAGTAGGGGAGGTGGCATCGAGCGTCAGCGATGATGACGGAGAG
>ENA-ORRQ01003152-ORRQ01003152.1-human-gut-metagenome-genome-assembly--contig:-NODE-3152-length-10076-cov-1.975352_pt1 | contig 10076 bp, 8 predicted proteins | sample MGYA00242177_ERZ509138 | MGnify/ENA primary metagenome ERZ509138 (study PRJEB26280, sample SAMEA2338628) | human gut metagenome | biome: human gut; feature: human-associated habitat; material: faeces...
GCGGGCTTGCCTGTTACGGGCTTGATAAATATATTCAAACTGTTGTTACCTGCCAGGACTGCGAAGAACATAAGCCTCTTCCGGCACCGAGCCTGATGGCTTTAAAAAACTTAAAGCTGAACGGCAGTGACTGTATAGGCGTGGGCGACAGCCCTTATGATTTGCAAAGTGCAAAAGGCGCAGGCTGTTTAACAGCAGCAGTACGTTATACCAGTTTTGACTGGGATTTTATTTTGAATGAAGGCAAACCGGATTACGTTTTGAACAAAATGGATGATTTGGTTAAACTGATAGAGAGACTCAATAATTAGGAGGTTATTATGCGCAAAATAGCTATTATCGGCGGTACCGGGGTTTACAGCCCCGACGCACTTGGAGGATTTGAAGAAAAGGTTATTAAAACGCCTTACGGCGATGCGCTTTGCAAAATGGGCTCGCTGTACGGCAATCAGGTTGTGTTTATTACACGCCACGGTGCAGGGCACAGCGTTCCGCCGCATAAAGTAAATTACCGTGCCAATATCTGGGCTTTAAAAAGCCTTGGCATAGAAGAAATTTTTGCAACCACGGCAGTCGGCTCTTTAAATAAAGAGATGAAAGCCGGGCATTTTGTTGTTTGTGACCAGGCGATTGATTTTACCAAAAGCCGCGTAAACACTTTTTATGATACTCCGGAGCGCGGAGTGGCTCATGTGGATTTTACCAATCCGTACTGTCCGCGCCTGCGTGCAAAGGTTATTAAATGCCTCGAAAGAACTGACATTCCGTTCCATAAAACCGGCTGCTATGTCTGCACCGAAGGCCCGCGTTTTGAAACCGCAGCGGAAATTAAAATGTTCGCCATGCTGGGCGGCGACCTTGTAGGCATGACCAATATTCCGGAATCCGTACTGGCACGCGAAGCGGAAATGTGCTATACAAACTGCAGCATTGTAACCAATATGGCCGCAGGTATTTCGCCGACACCGCTTTCTCACAGCGAAGTTGTGGAAGCAATGGCGCAAAGCGGCAAAAACATGGCCCGCCTGATTGAAGCCTTTATTGCCGATAACGGCGCTGACGAAACAGAATGCGGCTGTGCGCACTGCATGGCAGAATTTGGCGGTTTTAAACTGTAAGAGGCTGTTATGGTTAAAACAATGGAATGGCAGCAGAACGCACTGGAAATTTTAGACCAAACGAAACTGCCTGTAGAAATCAGTTTTATAAAATGCGGTACTTACAGCCGCGTGGGCGAAGCAATAAAAAAGCTGGAAGTACGCGGTGCTCCGGCAATCGGCGCAGCAGCCGGTTTTGCCATGGTTTTGGGCTGGCAGCAGCTTATGGCGGAAAACCGCTGTAATTTGCCTGCCTACGAAGAAATAAAAAATGAACTTATTGCAGCACGCCCTACGGCAGTAAACCTTGCCTGGGCTGCCAACAAGCTTTACGTTGAGGCAGAACGCCTGACAGGGCAAAGCAAAACGCAGAGCGAAATTGCCTGTGCTTTGGAAAAACTGGCGCAGCAAATTTACGATGATGACATTGAATGCAACAAAAAAATGGGTAAATACGGTGCTGAACTTTTGCCTCCGCATACTCGTATTTTAACGCACTGCAATGCAGGTGCGCTGGCAACCTGCGGCTGGGGTACGGCTCTCGGTGTTATCCGCGAAGCCTTTGCCCAGGGCAAAATAGACATGGTTTACGCCGACGAAACGCGCCCGCTTCTGCAAGGCGCCCGCCTTACGGTATGGGAGCTTATGGAAGATAAAATTCCCGTTACCGTTATTACCGATAACATGGCAGCATGGGCTATGCAGCAAAAAGGCATTAACGCCGTTGTTACCGGGGCTGACCGTATTGCTTTAAACGGCGATATTGCCAACAAAATAGGCACCTTTGGCGTGGCTTTGGCCGCAAAATACCACGGTATTCCGTTTTATATTGCTGCACCTGTAAGCACTTTTGATTTTTCCATTGCAGACGGCAGCGGGATTCCGATAGAAGAACGCAGCGCACAGGAAGTAAAAACCTTGCAGGGAGTTGTTACCGCGCCGCCTGAAGCCTTAGCCTACAACCCTGCTTTTGATGTTACACCGGCCGCTCTTATCAGCGGCATTATTACCGAATACGGCGTTATTAAACCGCCTTATCGGGAGAATATAAAAAAATTGCAGCTTAAAATCAAGGAGGAAATTTTTAATGAATAGCATGATTAAAGACATTGCCCTTGCACCTACTGGGCATCAGAAAATTGCCTGGGTTAAAGAGCACATGCCGCTGCTTAACATTTTAAACGAACGTTATGCAGAAAAGAAAATTTTTGACGGTTTAAATATGGTTGTAACCATTCATCTGGAAGCAAAAACCGCATATCTTGCCCAGACTCTTAAAAACTGCGGCGCAAACGTAGTTGTTACCGGCAGCAACCCGCTTTCCACGCAGGATGACGTTGCCGCAGCTCTGGCAGACAGCGGAATTACCGTTTTTGCCACCCATGCCTGCTCTCAGGAAGAATACGATTTATATTTAAGCAAAGCGCTTGATACAAAACCTTCGCTTATTATCGACGACGGCGGCGACCTTGTTAATATGCTTCACAGCACTCGCCGCGAGCTGATTCCGAACCTTATCGGCGGCAGCGAAGAAACCACTACCGGCGTACACCGCTTAAAGGCACTTAACGAAGCCGGCAAACTGGCTTTCCCGATGATTGCCGTTAATGACGCTTACTGCAAATACCTGTTCGATAACAGATACGGTACCGGCCAATCTTCCTGGGACGGCATTATGCGTACCACCAACCTTGCCGTTGCAGGCAAAACCGTTGTTGTTGCAGGCTACGGCTGGTGCGGCAAAGGTGTTGCCATGCGTGCCAAAGGTTTGGGCGCAAACGTTATCGTTACCGAAATTGACCCGATTAAGGGCATTGAAGCAGTATTTGACGGTTTCCGCGTAATGCCGATGCGTGAAGCAGCTAAATACGGCGATTTCTTTGTAACCGTAACAGGCTGCAAAGATGTAATTACCAAAGAACACTTCCCGCTGATGAAAGACGGCGCAGTCCTTGCCAACGCAGGCCATTTTGACGTTGAAATTAACGTTAAAGACCTGGAAGCAATGACCGTTGAACCTGCTTACGAAGTACGCAAAAACATTACAACCTATACCATGCCTGACGGCAGAAAAATCAACCTGCTGGGCGAAGGCCGTCTTGTAAACCTTGCCTGCGGCGACGGCCATCCGGTAGAAGTTATGGACCTTTCTTTTGCCATGCAGTTCCTTGCCATGAAATATCTGCTGGAGCATAAAGGTGAACTGCAAAATAACCTTTATGTACTGCCGGAAGAACTGAATACGGAAATTGCCGCGCTGAAGCTTGAAGCAATGGGCGCAGGCATTGATACCTTAACTCCGGAACAATACGCTTACCTGCACGCCGAATAATTATGGAAAACGAAGCTGTTGAAAAAGCAAGGGCACAAATTGTTAAAGCTGCACAAAAAATGGCAGGGCAGAATATGCTGCCGGGTTCGTGGGGCAACATAAGCATTAAAATAAACGAAAATGCTTATGCAATAACTCCTTCCGGCCGCGGTTATGACAATTTAACGCCTGATGATATAACCATAGTTGACGTAGCAGGACAAACGCTTGATGGGGCGTTAATACCAAGCAGCGAACTGCCTTTGCACCTGGCAATATATAAAGCACTGCCGGAAGCAAACGCCGTTGTGCACACGCACAGCATTTATGCCAGTGCCTGTGCCGCAGCACGCAGGGATATTCCGCCGCTTATTGAAGACATGGTGCAGATAATGGGCGGCGCGGTGCATTGCGCCGAATATGCCCTGCCGGGTACGGAAACGCTTGCCCGAAACGTAATAAAAGCCATGAACGGCAAACGTGCGGCACTTTTGGCAAACCACGGCGTTGCTGCCTGGGGCGTAACGCTTGACGAAGCCATGATGGTAGCGGGAATAGTTGAAAAAGCCGCTCAGCTTTATTGCATTACGCAGAGCCTTGGCGGAGCAGTGCTGCTGCCTCAGAGCGATATCGATGCCATGCACGGTTTTTACGAAGCCCATTACCGCAAACGTCAGTTAGGAGAAGAATAATGGCGAAAACACTTATTAAAAACGCTGAAATTATTACCGCAAAAGATACAGATAAATATTATATCGGTATTTTGGATGATACCATTCAGGTAATATCCAAAGAACTGCCGCAGGGATATGAAGACGCGCAGGTTATTGATGCCGAAGGTAAAATTGCCGTGCCGGGCATGGTAAACACCCATACCCACGCAGCAATGACGCTGCTGCGCAGCTATGCCGATGATATGGTACTGATGGACTGGCTGCAAAATAAAATCTGGCCTGCCGAAGACGGGCTTACGGATGACGACATTTATTGGGGCACAATGCTTTCCATTGCCGAAATGCTTAAAACCGGCACAACCTGTTTTGCCGATATGTATTTTGCAATGAACCGCGTTGCCGATGCCGTTGAAGAAACAGGCATCAGGGCTGCACTAAGCCGCGGCTTAACCGGATTCAGCGACGAAAACTATGCAAAACTTGAAGAAAATGCAGCGCTCTTTAAAGAACGCCATAACAGTGCAGGCGGACGCATTCATGTAATGCTCGGGCCGCATGCCCCGTATACCTGTTCGGTTGAATATCTTAAAGCTGTTATTGCCAGAGCACAGCAGCTTGGCAGTGAAATTCATATTCACCTTTGCGAAACCAAAGGCGAAGTTGACAACTGTATTAAAGAACACGGCATGAGCCCGATAAAACTTATGGACAGCCTTGGCATGTTTGAATGCGGCACATTAGCAGCACACAGCGTACATGTAGATGAAGAAGACATGGCAATTATGGCAGCTAAAAACGTGCGCGTTGCCCATAACCCGCAAAGTAACCTAAAACTTGCCAGCGGCATTGCACCGGTACCGGCAATGCTAAAACACGGCATTACAGTCGGCCTTGGCACTGACGGCACCAGCAGCAACAACAACCTTGATATGCTGGAAGAATGCCGCCTCGCCGCAATGCTGCATAAAAACATGACAGGCGACCCGGAAATTATACCGGCAGCGCAGGCACTTGCCATGGCAACAAGCGAAGGTGCCAAAGCGCTTGGCTTTGCTGACGTCGGTAAAATTGAAGTAGGGCAGAAAGCCGATATTGTCCTTTATAACATGAATAAACCTTACTGGCATCCGCGCAACGACAGAACTTCGCTGTTTGTATATGCGGCAAACGCCAATGACGCAGATACCGTACTTGTTAACGGCAAAGTTCTTATGCAAAACGGCGAACTGCTTTACATAGACCTGGAGAAAGTTTATGCCGAAGCAGACGCACGCGCACGCCGCTTAACCAATAAATAACAAAAATTTTGGGAGGGAAACACAAGTGGCTAAAATTTTATTTAAAAGTAATTTAGCACCTTCTGTTTACGAATTTTTAGTAGACGCACCCCTGATTGCACATAAATGCCAACCGGGGCAGTTTGTAATGATACGCACAGATGAAGACAGTGAACGAATTCCGCTTACCATTGCCGATTTTGACCGCGAAAAAGGCACTATTACCTTAATCGTTCAGGCAGTAGGCAATACCACAAAACATCTTTGCGAAACTTTTGAAGAAGGCGATGATATTCTCGACGTTGTCGGCCCGCTCGGCCATCCGTCCGAAATGGGCTGGTTTGGTACGGTTGTCTGCGTAGGCGGCGGTATCGGCGTTGCGCCGGTATATCCGATTGCCCGCGCTTACCACGAGCTCGGCAACAAAGTAATTTCCATTGTCGGCGCACGCAGCAAAGATTTAATTATCTGGCGCGATAAAATGCAGGCAATCAGCGACGAGCTTATTATAACCACAGATGACGGCAGTGAAGGGCATAAAGGTTTTGTAACCGACCCGCTGCGTGAAATGCTGGAAAAAGGCGAAAAAATTGACCTGGTGCTTGCCATTGGCCCGGTAATTATGATGAAAAACGTTGCCGCAACAACCAAACCCTTCGGCACCAAAACAACCGTAAGCCTTAACACCATTATGGTAGACGGCACCGGCATGTGCGGCGGCTGCCGTGTAATGGTGGGCAACGAAAATAAATTTGCCTGCGTTGACGGCCCGGAATTTGACGGGCATCTGGTTGACTTTGCTAACTTAATGCAGCGCCAGATGATGTACAAAGACCAGGAATCTATTGAATACAGCTGCGGAGGTCATTGCAAATGCGTGGAGGAATGAGAAACCCTATGCCGGAACAGCCGGCTGATGTAAGAAATAAAAACTTTAAAGAAGTTGCTCTCGGCTATGATATGAAAACCGCTGTTGATGAAGCAGAGCGCTGCCTGCATTGCCCGAAACCGCTGTGCGTAAGCGGCTGCCCTGTTAATGTTGAAATTCCGGCTTTTATTCATGCTGTAAAAGAAGGCAATATGCAGGAAGCCATTAAAATTTTAAAACGCAAAAACAGCCTGCCGGCAGTCTGCGGCCGCGTATGCCCGCAGGAAAACCAGTGCGAATCCAAATGTGTGCTCGGCATTAAGGGTCAGTCTGTCGCTATCGGCCGTCTGGAACGCTTTGTAGCAGATTATGCACGTGAACACGGCTTAGATAACGTAGATAACGAAAAAGCTGCTCCTAACGGCAAAAAAGTTGCCATTGTAGGCAGCGGCCCTTCCGGCCTTACCGCAGCAGGCGACCTTGCCAAAATGGGTTATGACGTTACCATTTTTGAAGCACTGCACGCACCGGGCGGCGTTTTAATGTACGGCATTCCTGAATTCCGCCTGCCGAAAGAAATTGTGCAGCACGAAATTGATGCACTGAAAAAACTGGGCGTTAAAATTATGGTAGACGCCGTTATCGGCCGTTTGTTTACTATTCAGGAACTCTTTGAAGAAGAAGGCTTCGACGCCATTTATGTAGGCACAGGCGCAGGCCTGCCGCATTTTATGAATATTGAAGGCGAAAACCTTAACGGCGTATATTCTGCCAACGAATTTTTAACACGCGTTAACTTAATGCGTGCTTATCAGTTCCCAAAAGTTGCAACACCGGTTTACATTGGTAAAAAAGTTGCCGTTGTCGGCGCAGGCAATGTTGCTATGGACGCAGCACGTACCGCGAAACGCCTCGGCGCAGAGCAGGTTTATATTGTTTACCGCCGCAGCGAAGAAGAAATGCCTGCCCGCAAGGAAGAAATCGGCCATGCAAGAGAAGAAGGCATTGAACTCCGTCTTTTAAACAATCCTGTACGTATTTTAGGCAACGAAAAAGGCTGGGTTAACGGCATGGAATGCATTAAAATGGAGCTTGGCGAACCTGATGCCAGCGGACGCCACAGCCCGGTAGCCATTAAAGGCAGCGAATACGTGCTTGACGTTGACATGGTTGTAATGGCAATAGGGCAGGGGCCTAACCCGCTGTTAAAGCAAACTACGCACGATTTGGAAACCAATAAACGCGGCAACATCGTTGCTGACGAAACCGGCGCAACCTCCATCCCCGGCGTATTTGCAGGCGGCGACATTGTAACCGGCGCAGCAACCGTAATTTCTGCCATGGGCGCAGGCAAAAAAGCCGCTCAGGCAATTGACGAGTATTTGAAGAATAAATAATTTATTGTAAATTGCAGCAGTTTACTTGTATAATTACTGGTAAACTGCTTTTATTTATAAAAACTGCTTATAAATCTTGGATATCGTTATAATTGTATACAACCAAAACAAAATGACATATGCCTGTATTTGGTGTATAATAAATAATGATATGGTTTACAATAATTAAAATTTTACGAGGTGAATTATATGCGTTTTAAATTAAGAATGGGCGTTTCAGGACGTCATCGCCATTTAAAAAGAGAAGATATGGATATTTTGTTCGGTAAAGGCAGCGAACTGCACCCGATAAAACCGATTGTGCAGCCCGGTCAGTTTACCTGCGAAGAAAAAATTATTTTGGTAACGGATAAAGGCGAAATGTCGCTGCGCGTTATCGGGCCGCTGCGTCCTTATACGCAAATTGAGCTTGCCAAAACGGATGCCCGTCAGCTTGGGCTGAACCCGCCGATTTGCTTCTCCGGTTATCTTGACGGCTCGCTCGGCGGCAAAATCGTTGGCCCTGAAGGCGAAGTTATTTTAAAAGAAGGCATTATGCTTGTACAGCGCCATATTCATTTGTGCCCGGAAACTGCCGCCAAATATCATTTGAAGAACCATGATATTGTTGCTATGGAAACCACAGGCTCACGTGCACTGCGTTTTGAGCACGTTTATGTAAGAACCGGTCCGGAGCATGCTGACGAAATTCATATTGATACCGACGAAGGCAATGCATGCGGACTTGAAAACGGCGCTTTGGTTGATATTGTAACCAGGCTTTAATTGTTATTGAGGAAGAACAATGCGCAAAATATTGTTTTTAATGCTGTTGTTGGTGCAGCTTACTGCAGCAACGGCGTTTGCGTATACTAATAAAGAGGACGGGTTTAAAACACAAAGTCCGTCCTCTGCTAATTACGTAGAGGCTGTTGGCAAATATTTTTACGGTTTTATTGACGATAACGGTGCTGCGGCAGGTTATGCAGAATGTTTAAGCAGTGAACAGGCTTCAAAATTTTTAGGAGCCCCGTTCAGCACGGCAGCATTTGATAAAACTTACAGCGATATTTTACTTTTACAGCGTAACGGTATCAGCAACGAACGTATTAATCAGCTTATAGCTGAACCGGTTGTTTCACCGCTTTTTGCTTTTGCAGAAAATGAAGAACCTGATTACCTGGTTTCTGCGCAAAAGTTTGGCTCAAACAAGTATATTGCCGTTACTTTTAACGTAAATCCGGAAAGTGAACCGGTAACAATTTATTATACTTCCGCTAATGACAAGCTTTATATGCTTATGGCCGAGCAGCAAACGGCTGTTTCCAACGCTGTTGAAAACCTGCCGGAAAATACCATTGGCGTTATTGGCGGTGCCGATGGCCCTACAGACATTTACGTTAAAGATAATGTTTTGGCTAAAGAAACCAACAAAACTTTTCTGAAAAAGTTTAAAACTGTTAAGCCGGTTGATAAAAACACTGTGTTTACCTTTGGCGAAAAAACAGCCAATGTAAAAGTAACCCTTCCGGATGACTGGTTTTATGTGCAGTTAGCAGACAGCCGATATAATGAAGAAGCTGTCGGTATAACGGTTGCCATGCCTCAGGAAGCTATGGCGCTGATTCTTAAAGAAGCGCTTGATATTGGCGTTACCGATATAGAATCGGCAGTTATTGCATCGCATGTTGCGGCGGCTGATAAAAGCATAAGCGCTGAATTAACAGATAAAAAAGATGATATAATGGATATTTTCCGTCATGGCATCATAATATTATCTGTTAAAGCCAGCGATAAAACTTTTTCGGAATTTATATTTGATAACCCCAATAAAACGGCTTACGGCGTAAATGAAGCGTTGGAAGATATAAAAGCCGCCCTTATTGAGCAGGGAACGGAATTTAAAACCTTTGCTTATAATACGGATTTTAAAGACGGGCAGGGGAGCTTTAGCCTGCAAACTGAATTGAAGCCTGCTGAAACTGAATTTTATTACACTTTAGTTGCCGAAGGTAAAGTTATTGGCAAAGCTGCTTATCTGGCTTTTGTATTTGACCGTAACGGTGATGATGAAAATACGGCACTTAAATTTTGGAACGGCAAAACACTTTTAAAAGATTAATGTCCACATTCGTACTTAAAGTAAAAAGAGGGTACAGATGATGAAAAAATTATATGCTGATATTTTAATGACAGGTTTGCTGTGCAGCGTTGCTCTTACGGCTAATGCCTTTGAATATGTAAGCAGCGAAGCAGGTTTTTCCGTTAACATTCCGGATCAGAACATTATGCTGATAGGCGAAAATATGTTCGCTGCCGAAAACCGTGTCTTTGACCTTGACAAAAAACTTGTAAAAACCAACGGCATGCATTTTGTTACCGGGCTTAACCAGGAACAACTTAAACAAAATTTTAATACAGCTTTTACAACGGAAAAATTTACTGCTGACCTTAATAATATTAAAAAAGCTTT
>ENA-ORRQ01003155-ORRQ01003155.1-human-gut-metagenome-genome-assembly--contig:-NODE-3155-length-10071-cov-2.029952_pt1 | contig 10071 bp, 8 predicted proteins | sample MGYA00242177_ERZ509138 | MGnify/ENA primary metagenome ERZ509138 (study PRJEB26280, sample SAMEA2338628) | human gut metagenome | biome: human gut; feature: human-associated habitat; material: faeces...
AGCCCACAGCCTCCCTGGGAAGCCTCATCAGCGGAACCAAATTCCACTCCGGATATCTGATCGCCATTGCTGTGGTGATCCTGTTATACCTTCTGGTACGTATCAAAGAAACAATTAAGAAGGAGGATATCCGGGCCCTCCCAGTCCCTCTGCCTGACGTGACGCTCTTCATCGCTGCTTATAATGAAGAAGACATTATCCCGAAAAAGATGGCAAACTGCCGGAGTCTCTCCTATCCAGCCGACAAACTACATATCGTATGGGTGACCGACGGATCAAACGACCGCACAAACGAACGGCTGGCAGCCTATGAAGATGCCACCGTCCTCTTCAATCCCGAACGGAAAGGCAAAACAGCCGCCTTGAACCGGGGAATGCAATATGTCTCGACACCCTATGTCGTTTTTACGGATGCCAACACAATGCTGAATACAGATGCCATAAAAGAGATCGTCCATAGTTTTTCAAATCCCGAAGTCGGATGTGTGGCAGGAGAAAAGAGAGTCGATACTCAGTCAGCCCAAGGGGCGACCGCCGGAGAAGGCATCTATTGGAGATATGAATCGGCTTTGAAAGATTTGGACGACCGGCTTTATTCAGCTGTCGGTGCGGCAGGGGAACTTTTCGCCATACAAACCTGTCTATTCGAACAAATGCCGGCAGATACCTTGTTAGACGACTTCATCCTTTCCCTCCGCATTGCCGCCAAAGGTTATAAGATAGCCTATTGCAAGAAAGCCTATGCTACAGAGACTGCTTCCCTGAACATGAAAGAAGAAGAGAAACGGAAAATACGAATAGCAGCCGGCGGCCTGCAATCGGTCTGGCGTCTTAAAGGCCTGTTCAATATTTTCCGCTACGGCACACTTAGTTTCCAGTATGTCAGCCACCGTGTATTGCGTTGGACGCTTACCCCATTAATGCTTTTCCTACTATTGCCGGCAAATTTTGTCCTCGCTCTGTCAGGAAGTCCTTTTTACATAGGGATATTCGTCCTGCAACTGCTGTTTTACACTGCCGCCTATGCTGGTTACAAAATGGAACAGCGGAACCTGCGTAATAAACTGCTATTTATCCCCTACTATTTCATTTTTATGAATATAAATGTTATTCGGGGATTCTTCTACCTGCACAAAAACAAGGGAAATGGAGCTTGGAGCAAAGCTAAAAGGGGACCATCCACCCTATAATAAAAATAACCCAGATGAACGCAGATTTAGGGATCTCGTTCATCTGGGTGTTCCATGTCCTCTACAGTTAGCAGTAGATGCCGACTGTTTCAGATCACTATGACTTATGCATGCATGACCAGCAACGGTGTGTCCGTATGGAACAACATCTTACGGGCGATAGAAGGGTTGAACATGCGTGCCAGGATATTCCGTCGATAGGTACTGAGTGCTATCACGTCGATATGTTCATCCCGCACAAACTTTTCGATTGCCAATAACAGATCGCCATCGGCCAGCACCGTGTGGGTGATATGGGCCTCCGGGTATTGCTTCTTGAAATACTCATTGACTCCTGTCAAGCGTATTTCATTCCATTCGTTCTTACTTGTCGAAATATTAAACAAGTGGATATGGGCATTGTACGGTTTGATGATTTCCATAAACCCATCGAACGCCACCAAGTCACGCTGATTGAAGGAAGTGGCAAACGCTATATTTTTAGCTTCGCTCAAATCTTCAAAAGGCACATTTTCAGGAATAGCCAGGACAGGAACCTTATTCACCTCGATCACTTCACCCGTGACACTGCCGATCAGGTCCATATCTTTCTGGCTCTTTCCACGAGTCCCCATCACGATCAATGACGGATGATATTCCTTGCTATAGGCAATGATCTCTTCTTCCGGCAAACCTTCACGGAGAACATAATTGTATTTCACTTCAGAAAGTTCACCAGAGTGCATCTTGCGATTGATCAACGTACAGATGTTTTCCATATCGATCTGGACACGCTTCAGGACATTCTGTGCCGTCTCTTCCTCGTTCACCTGGTAAGCCAACGTGTCGCCCATCGGAATAGCAGACGGGAAATAAGGGCTGAAATAAGCGTGCATGATCATCACTTCGGCTCCGACTTTATGGGCATAGTTGATTCCCAATTCACACGCTTTGACAGAATAGTCGGAAAAGTCTATCGGTATCAATATCTTCTTCTCCTGTGGACCGGCTTTTTCCTCTTGTTCGGCATCCTCGTTAAGCCATTTACTGTCTTCGATGATACGCAAGGCATGAGGCAGATCGCTTTCTTTAATTCGCACACGTACACCAGCCGAAACTACCGGTTGGATTTGGTTTACATTGTGTATGTAGACTTCAATCCCCTCTGTTTCAAGCATCGTTTTGAGAATCTGGGCTTTCTCGAACGTGTGAATCGCTAACGTTACTAATTTATCTTCCATACTCGTGTGTTTTTATAAATTAAACAATCGGAAATCACTAAATGTTGAGTAAACAAAAAATCCCACAGCGTCTTTTTAGATTCGGCTATGGGATTTCTTTGTAAAATGAATTTCTTTACGCTTGCTGTGCTTCCGATACTTCTTCGTTTTCAGCGAGTATCTGCAAAGCACGTTCGAATATTGTGGTATCGTCCAATACTACTAAACCTCCGTCAGGTCCCGGTTCAATATGTATTCCACAACTTTTGCCATCTTTAAAATTATGCCCACCGAAATAGTTGCGAACTGTTTCAACAGAGATTCCCAGCTCATCAGCAATACGGTGAGTGCTTCCGTCAGGCAGACTGTCTTTCAGTCTGCGAAGTTCATTAAATGTAATAGTTTTTGTCATGGCTTCCTTATTTTGAAGGTTAATTACTTTGTTTTATTTCGTGCCACTAACTTAGTCATTATAAATTACAGCGACAAAATTATTCCGTGTAAATAAATATGCTTTACGACATGTATCATTTTTGCAGGCAAGCCGCAAGCGGTACATTAAAAATGATAATAATAAGGATCGTCACATATATTGCATAGACAATGAGACGGATACGTTTCTTCGAATACAGCGGTTCCCCTTTATTCACCCCCACAGGAAGTAATTTCGAACGACTGAAAGAATAGAGCTTGTAGACCAGATAACCGAAGAACACACCCGAAACGGCACCCGGCACGATATCCGAAATGAAATGGACTCCGAGATAAACCCGCGTATAAGCGGTAAGAACCGCCCAGAAAAAGATTGTCCAGCCGAACAACTTATCCCGCATGATCAATGCCATAAGAGTCGCAAAACCGAAAGCGTTCGCAGCATGGCTGGAGATAAACCCGTAAAGTCCCCCCCGGTATCCGAAAACAATTTTCACCTGGTCCATAAAATCAGGATGGTGAGTCGGACGGAAACGGGTAAAAATAGGCTTACAGACATGAGAGGCAAACTGGTCGCACAGCGTAACGACCAATACGATCGCCAACAGAACCAATAACGACTCGCGCCAGTTCTTTTTATAGATCAGAACCAGCAGAATCAAAAAGGCTAACGGCAGCCAAACTGCCTTTCCTGTGAAAATCCACATAAAACGATCCAGAAAAGCAGAGTCGCTGCCGTTAAGCGCAAAGAACGCATCGCGTTCGTAAATTAGTATTTTTTCAATCATATAACTTCAATGTCTTTGCTCGGCATCCATCCTACATTTCCATCTTCCATTTCTATTTCATTCCAGGCTCCCAACTTGCTCTTGATAGAGACCTTCGTTCCTTCATGCAGAATAAACAAGTCGGTTCCACTTGCATCGGGAGAACTTTTCACTGTCACGGTCGGAGCAAACACGATCGCACTCTTCCGGTTTACCAGCTCGTCCTTCTGGTTCCCGGCAAAGATATTGGCAAAGATGACCAACACCAAGAATACCAGCCCCAGATAAAACCCGATCTTCTTCAAATGAATCCACTTGGAGAAGAAGAACAGGATCAGGCAGCCGATAAAAAGGATAAAACAAACGATACCGGTCTGCGCCCATGAATCGGCAGCCCCCATATTTTGAACCTTGTCGAACCAACGGTGGAGGAAGAAATCGCCCACCGGTTCGATCTTGTCGACAGACTTCTGACGTGCCAACTGCAAGTTGAAACGGATATCCCCATCCCCCGGATCCAGTAGCAAAGCCCGCTCATAGTTCAAGATGGCCGGAGCAATCTTGTTCTCCTTATAATAAGCGTTCCCTAAATTATAGTAAATTTCGGCCGATTCACCATGAGTCTTCAGAAGCCCTTCGTAGAGTTCGATAGCCTTGCCATAATCTTCTTTCGTATAGGCAACTTCCGCTTCTTTGATCGCTGCCTCCTGAGCAAACGCTCCTATGGCAACAAATTGAACCAGGAGAAAGAATACGATCTTTTTCATATTTATATTCATCTTCATCGCGTTACTTTTTAATTGTATTTTCCATTTTGCCAATGGCATCCACTGTCAGTTCATATAACTTATCCATCGCATCCGAAGCCTGTGCCGGAGCATAGCGGGCAAACTCGCAAGTGTTCAGGATATCCATAAATTCTTTGATCAAAGCGTCGTCCACACCATATTTCGCCAGTTCCGTTTCGACATTATCCTTTGTCAGGTTGGCCTGAGGTATACTCAACTTGTCGCTTAAGTAGCCCCACAAGGCACGAAGCACTTCGTCATAGAATTCTTCTTTCTTGTTTTCCTTCATCAGCTTGCCGGCATTTTTCAAACGTCTTACCGCCATCTTATTAGCTTTCTTCGTTCGAACCAATGCCAAGTTGGAATTCTCTTTCACCTGCTTACGGTAGATGAAGAAGAAGACAACGAATAGGATTGCCGGGATCAGATAGCACATATAGTACATGAATGAACCGAAGAACAGTTCATTATTCGGAACAAAATGAATGCCGTTCACTTTCAGATAACGGATATCCTTACCCAGGTATTTAACACTTTCCTTATTGCTGAAGTTAGAAACGACAGGAGATGTTCCTCCCCCCTTACCTTGCTCTACATGCAGTTTGTACGGTTCGGATGTAATCGTCTTATAAGAACCTGTCTTGGTATCGAAATAAGAGAATGCGACAGCCGGAATTTCAAAATCGCCTGCGTAACGCGGGATGGCCATATATTCGATCGTCTTCGTACCGGAAGATCCGGCCGTAGTAGTCTTGATGTCCACTTCCACCTTCGGATCATAAACGTCGAAATCGTTCGGGAAAGCCACTTCCGGATTCTTTATCAGTTTAATGTTTCCATTACCGGAAATCTTCACCTTCACAGTAACAGCATCGTCTGTCTTTACATTATTGGAACTGATGCTGGAGGTCATTGTGAAATTGCCTACCGCACCGGAGAACGACGCCGGTTTACCCGACGGCAACGGTTTAACATCGATTGTTACAGGAGGAGTAGTCAGTTCTTTCTTTACATCTATATAAGACGATGAACCGAAGAAATCGTCGAATACGCTGGTTCTCTGTCTGGCCGGTCCAGGCACACGCAAAACAATATCCAATTTCCCGGAAGGAATCGTAATCTTCCCTGAACGCTGAGGGTACAGCACCGTCTGTTTTATAATGGCAGTCCCGTAGTTCTTTCCCTTATAGTTCTCCATTACCAGTTGCTTATTTTGCGGCAATTCTACCTCTTGGGCAAGGAAACCTGTAAATTCGGGGAATTTAGGCTGGTCGATCCCTCCGATATCTTTTCTTACATACAATTTAAACGTAACCAAAATGCCTTCCTGTTCATACACATTCCGTTTAGAAACATCGATTGTCAGAAAAGCATCGTCCTTACTGATACCAGTACCGGTCGAACCGCCTTTGGTTGCCTCTTCCGCCTTATCGGGAGGAAGCACTTTTATCACTAATGCGTTAGATGTGTAATTGGCGCCTTTGACCTTGATTGTTGCCGGTGCGATATTGAAAGTACCCTCTTTCTTCGGTTGGAGGATATAGGTAAACGTCAATGATGTTTCGGTTGTCATTTTACCGTTAATAATCTGGGTACTCATATTTGTGGAAGTAGACGGACCTATCAATACCTCAAAGTCCGGTATTTCCGGTACACGTATATCCTTACCTTCCGCATTCACCGTGTACGACAATCTGAAAGTTTCTCCCATAACAACAGCTTCCGGAGCAGAAGCCTTGAACGTCACATCCGCCGCTCTGGCTGCCAATCCGAAAGTTGCAAAGAGAACAAATAAGAAAACTAATTTCCTCATTCCTCAATCCTTATTTTTTAATTTTTAATTCTTAATTCTTAATTTGTCAACTACCACTCTTTATCCGTGCGACGGCGCTGTTGCTGTTGAGCCTGCGCTTTCTTCACCTTTTCCTGAGTGTCTTTTTCATCCTGCAGGAAGGCATCCAACATCTGCTGAGCGTTATCTTTGCTCATCTGTTCTTGCTGTTGCGGTTGTTGCTCCTGTGTCTTATCCTGCTTCTTATCATCCTGCTGTTGTTGCTGATCCTGATTCTGCTGCTGTTGATCCTGTTTATCCTGATCTTCCTTCTTATCCTCGTTCTGATCCTGATTTTGATCTTGATCCTGCTGATTCTGTTGGTCTTTCAGCATCTTTTGAGCGAGTGCCAGGTTATACCGTGTTTCATGATCTGCAGGATTGTTGCGCAACGACATTTTGTAGGCATCCACAGCTTTTGCATAATCTTTACCAGCTTGAAAAAGCACCCCCATATTATGGTAAATGTGTGCCAATTTCATTTTATCCTTTTCTATTTTGCTGGCAGAATCATATTGCTCCATGGCTTCCTGAAACTTTTGTTGCTGTGAGAGCGTATTTCCCAAATTGTACATGGATACAGCAGATTTAGGATTAACTTCCAAAGCCTTGCGATAATTAACTTCTGCATCTACGAATACACTATCATTGAACAGACGATTTCCTTTGCGGATATAGTCACGCTCTGCTTTCTGTGCCGAAACGCCGGCAGCCGATAACAGAAAAGCAGCAAACAGGATATATTTCATTTTTAACATACGCATAGCTTACTTCTTATTAGAGAACAGATGAACGTTTTTGAATAATGGATTCTTACGATCCAAAATTAACATCTCAGCTAGTAACAATAGTAAAATGATCCATGCAATAGCCTGAAACTGTTCGTTGAAATCCGTATATATTTTCGATTCCACATCAGACTTAGCCATCTTACTTATTTCCTGACTGATAGCCTTTTGAGCAGAATTAGAATTATCTACCCGTACATAGATACCCTTTCCGTCTTTGGCTATTTCTTGACACATGCCCTCATTCAGACGGGTTACAATTACATTACCTTCGCGGTCACGGCGATAATCATTGGTACCTTCTACAGGAATAGGAGCACCTTCGGGCATACCTACTCCCAGCACACTTACCTGAATCCCTTTTTCGGCAGCAGCTTTAGCAGCTTCTACAGCGCCACCTTCATGATTCTCACCATCCGTGATGACAATGATAGCACGTCCCACTCCTTCTTGCGGAGTAAAACTGCGGGTTGCCAGGTTGATTGCCTCTCCGATTGCTGTACCCTGCTTGGAAATCAGCGATGGGCTGATAGATTCCAAAAACATTTTGGCGGAAATATAATCGCTCGTGATCGGTAGCTGGGTAAAAGCATCTCCGGCAAATACGATCATACCGACTTTGTCGTTATCTAATTCATCTACCAATCTGGATATTAATCTCTTGGCTTTTTCCAAACGGCTGGGCTGCACATCCTGCGCCAGCATAGAATTAGATATATCCAGAGCTACAATCACTTCCACCCCTTTACGTTTCACCGTTTCCTGCTTGGAACCAAATTGCGGACGAGCCAGCAATACTGAGAATAAGCCGATAGCGGCAAAGATGAGCCAAAATTTCACATCCGGTCGATATTTAGATACATCCGGCATTAATTGCGCTAACAATTCCGGATCTCCAAAACGTCGGATATTTCTCCGTCTCCTGTAATTGGAATACAAGTAGAAAGCTGCTAAAAACGGTAACAGCAGCAATAAATATAAATATGCAGGTTCTTCAAATCGAAACATCTTCTTCCTATTTTACGATTTACAAATCACGATTGACCCAACATTCCTACGGAATTTTCTTGAGTATTGAATTACGTAATAAAACTTCCAGCAATACACAAAGGAAGGCAGCCAGTGCAAACCAGCGATAGTCTTCCTCCCGCTTGCTATACTCTTTCACGTTCAGCTTTGTTTTCTCCAGCTTGTCTATTTCTTCATATACCTCTTTCAGTTTCGAGTTGCTCGTAGCTCTGAAATAGTTACCATCCGTAGTACCGGCAATCTGAGTCAATGTTTTCTCGTCGATTTCTACCGGCATATTGATGTACTGTACCGTATTGCCGACCGGATAAGGATATGGAGCCATTCCGTTCGTACCCACTCCGATGGTATATACACGGATACCAAAACTTTTGGCAATCTCGGCAGCTGTCAATGGTGAAATATCTCCTTTATTATTTGTACCATCTGTCAATAAGATGACCACTTTTGATTTGGCTTTACTGTCTTTCAGGCGGGTTACGGCGTTTGCAACTCCCATACCTACTGCCGTACCATCTTCGATAAGCCCACATTTGATATTATGAATCATATCCAGCAATACGGCATGATCTACAGTCAGGGGGCATTGAGTGAACGTTTCTCCGGCAAACAGAGTGATACCAATATTATCATTCGGGCGTCCGTTAATAAATTCAGCAGCTACATCTTTGGCAGCTTCCAGTCTGTTCGGCTTCAAGTCTTCTGCCAGCATACTGGTGGACACGTCGATAGCCAGCATAATATCAATTCCCTCTATTTCGCTGTTTTGCCACTTATTAGTGCTTTGCGGACGTGCAAGTACTACAATTATCAATGCTAATGCAATGACACGTAGTATAAATGGAGCATGCAGCAAATAATTCTTATAACTTTTGGGAGTATGCGCATATACCCGTGCATCCGAAATCTGGAGCGTAGCCTCAGATTTCTTTCGCTTTAAGATATACCATACAATATAAGGTATAAGCAATAATAGCAAAAACAGATATTCAATATTGGCAAAAACCATTTTATTTTCGATTTAACAGTTTACTATTTAGTATTCACACCACATTATGCAAAGAGATCATAAAGCTGCATACCTATATATATAAAAGTACCGATTAATGCTGCAGATAAGAATACAATACCGCAGATTAATAATATTTTGGTACGCAGAGAACGTTTCTCGATGATTGTGATTTCCGTTGGTTGCGGTTTCTGATTCTCCTCTTCCGGTTGCTTTGTCTCGTTGATAAAATCGATTGCGTTAATCAAATTCGCATCGTTTTCATTCATTTGCGGATCATGCTTGGCAAATTTTACTAAATCAGCTGTCTGGAAGAGTTCCTTCAAATCTGATATTGCCTCTTTATCATTCATTTCCAATAACTTATCAATGATTTCAGAAGAAGTCATCTCTAGTGCATTGAATCCGAAACGATCTTTAATATAAGTACGAAGAGTATCTGTCAATTCCGTATAATATGCCTTCGGCTGTCCTTTCTGCCATACTTTCTCATTCTTGATACGTTCGATTTCCTTCATAGCAGCCTGATGTGGTGGCAACTTAGGTTCTACTTTTATCTTACGGATAATCGGTTTGTTATCACGTATACGAATGATCAGATAGATCAATAAGCCGAGTAAAGGCAATGCAAGAAATGAGCAACCGATCAGCCCATACCAGTCTTCCCATGCGAAAGGCGCTTTCATCACCGTTTTCTGTCCGAAGAACTGGTCTGGATGCAATGTGTCAACTGGCATAGAATATACTTTCAATGCCAGAGCTTTCGATCTATATTCTTTGCCATCCACAGTGACAGGCATCGGCGGAAGATAATAGAGAGCTGAGTCAAACGAGGTAACAATGTATTCCTGAGTAATCAGCATTCGTTGGCGATCATTCAGAAATTGTGTATCCGGTTTGGCGGTTTCTATAATTTCTACCCCTCGCACCAGTGTATCGGTATAAGCAGGAAAAACAGCACGTTGTTTGGCGTCCATCGCTACTTGTAATTGTACTTTCGCCTGTTCGCCAATTAATATCTGCAACGAATCTATCTTA
>ENA-ORRQ01003156-ORRQ01003156.1-human-gut-metagenome-genome-assembly--contig:-NODE-3156-length-10070-cov-6.189416_pt1 | contig 10070 bp, 8 predicted proteins | sample MGYA00242177_ERZ509138 | MGnify/ENA primary metagenome ERZ509138 (study PRJEB26280, sample SAMEA2338628) | human gut metagenome | biome: human gut; feature: human-associated habitat; material: faeces...
TATACTTCTGCGGCAGGATGATGCCGACGCCCGACTCACTGAGCGTGCCTATCACCTCGGAGTAGCATCGCGCGAGCGCTACGACTGGTGGTTGCAGAAGCGCGAGGGCATAGAGCGCATCATCGACTTCTGCGCCAGCACCAGCGTCAAGCCCGCCGACATCAACCCGTGGCTCGAGAGCATCGGCACTACCCCACTCCGCATGGGATGCAAGGTCGCCGACCTCGTCAGCCGTCCCCAGGTGAGCATCCAGCAGATGGCCGACGCCCTGCCCCAACTCCGCGCACTGATAGAGGGTCTGCCCAACCGCAAGGAGGAAACCAGCGAGGCAGCAGAAATCAAAATCAAGTATAAGGGTTACATCGAGCGCGAACGCATCATTGCCGACAAGATGCACAGACTGGAGAATATCAAGATTAGGGGTCGCTTCAAGTACAGCGAGCTCCACGAAATCTCGACCGAGGGTCGCCAGAAGCTCGAGAAGATTAACCCCGAGACCCTGGCTCAGGCAAGCCGCATCCCTGGAGTGTCACCCAGCGACATCAATGTGCTGCTGGTACTTATGGGAAGATAGTTTCACGTGAAACAAGGATAAATCTATAAATATTATAATTGCAATGAACAACGAAGTATTAATGAAGAATTTACGCTGCATTCCCGACTGGCCAATCAAGGGCGTAAATTTCAGAGATGTAACCACGCTCTTCAAGAGCGCCGAATGTCTTAGGATTATTACCAATGAGATGGTAGACCTCTACAAGGACAAGGGCATTACCAAGATTGTGGGTATCGAGAGCCGCGGCTTTGTGATGTCGTCGGCAGTGGCACTCCAGCTCAACGCAGGTATCGTGCTCTGCCGCAAGCCTGGCAAGCTGCCCTGCGAGACCGTACAGGAGAGCTATGCCAAGGAGTATGGCATCGACACCATCGAAATCCACAAGGACGCCATCAACGAGAACGATGTGGTGTTGCTCCACGACGACCTGCTCGCTACCGGCGGAACCATGAAGGCTGCCTGCGACCTGGTCAAGAAGTTCAACCCCAAAAAGGTGTACTGCAACTTCATCATCGAACTTGTCAATGAGGGCCTCAATGGCCGGGATGCTTTCGACGACGATATCGAAGTGACATCTCTCATACAGGTTTAATATTTTAGCAAGAGCGGCCTTTAGGCTTTGCGCCATTTCTGTGCCCCACTCCACCATCCCGACAACTGTCGGAACCATCGGTGGCGAGCATGAAACAATGACGGCAAAGATTAAAGGCCGCTTAAAGTTTCACGTGAAACTTTAAGCGGCTATTTCATTTGTTTCCAATAGGTTTAAGCATGAAGAAAGAGAAAGAGGAACTATTGGCAAGACTCAAAAACATTGTCCTCAATATGCCGGAGAAACCGGGCAGTTATCAGTTCTATGACAAGGACCACACCATCATTTACGTGGGAAAAGCCAAGAGGCTGAAGAGCCGTGTTTCGTCATACTTCCATACCGAGGTCGATAGGTTCAAGACCAAGGTGCTGGTGTCCAAAATCTGCGACATCACCTACACGGTGGTCAACACCGAAGAAGACGCGCTGCTGCTCGAAAACAGCCTGATCAAGCGTTACAACCCGCGCTATAATGTGCTGCTCAAAGACGGCAAGACCTACCCCAGCATCTGTATCACCAAGGAATATCTGCCCCGAATTTTCAAGACGCGTACCATCAACCGGAAGGGCGGACAATACTTTGGCCCCTACAGCCACATCAGTAGCATGTACAATATTCTCGACCTTATCGGCAAAATTTACAAGCCGCGCAAGTGTCATTTCCCTATTTCCGCCGAAGGCATCGCTGCCGGTAAGTACAAGCCTTGCCTCGAATACCACATTCATAATTGTGGTGCGCCGTGTTGTGGTCGTCAGAGCTACGATGATTATATGGAATGTATCCGCCAGGCACGCGAAATCCTCAAGGGCAATACGCGCGAGTTGAGCGAGTTGCTGTATCAGCAGATGCAACAGTTGTCTGCAGCGCTCAAGTTCGAGGAGGCCGAGCAGGTCAAGCAGCGCTATATGCTGCTCCAGGGCTTCGTGAGCCGCAGCGAGGTAGTGAGCCACACCATTACCGATGTCGATGTTTTCAGCATTATTGACGACGAGGCGTCGCGCAACGCGTACATCAATTATATTCATGTCAAGAACGGCACCATCAACCAGAGTTTCACCTTTGAATATAAGCGTAAGCTCGATGAAACGTGCGAAGAACTGCTCATTGACGCCATTCCCGAGATTCGCGAGCGTTTTCAAAGCACGGCACGCGAAGTGATAGTGCCGTTCGAACTGTCGTGGCAGCTCAGCAACGTCACCTTCACGGTGCCGCAACGGGGCGACAAGCGCCATCTGCTCGAGTTGTCTGAAATGAACAGCCGTCAGTACAAGTTTGACAGGCTCAAGCAGGCCGAAAAGCTCAACCCTGAGCAGAAGCAGACGCGCCTGATGAAGGAGCTGCAGGCCAAGCTGAAGCTGCCCAAGCTCCCCTACCACATCGAGTGTTTCGACAACTCCAATATCTCTGGCTCCGACGCCGTGGCGGGTTGCGTGGTGTTCAAGGGCATGAGCCCTGCCAAGAAGGAATACCGCAAATACAACATCAAGACCGTCGTCGGACCCGACGATTATGCGTCTATGCAGGAGGTAGTGCGCCGCCGCTATCAGCGCATGACCGACGAGCATCAGCCGTTGCCCGACCTGATTATCACCGATGGCGGCAAGGGCCAGATGGATGTCGTATCGGCTGTCGTCAATGGCGAGATGGGACTCAATATTGCCGTGGCTGGACTCGCCAAGGACGACCGCCACCGCACCAATGAACTGCTCTTCGGCGACCCCATTTGCACGGTGGCGCTCGATGTCAAGAGCGAGCTGTTCCATGCCCTCACGCGCATCCAGGACGAGGTTCACCGCTACGCCATCACCTTCCACCGCGACAAGCGGTCCAAGCACGCGCTCCACTCTCAGCTCGACGACATCCGAGGCATAGGCCCCAAGACGCGCGAGGCGCTCCTGAAGCAGTTCAAGACGGTCAAGGCCATCCGCGAGGCTTCGCTCCCAACCCTCTCTGCCTCAGTGGGCAACGCCAAGGCCAAGGTGATTTACGACCATTTCCACCCCGCAAGCGAGTAGCTCTCTCCCACTCCACTCGTTAACCCATTGACTATCAGCGCAGTAGCCTCCGCCGCTGCGCTGATAGTCTTTTTATGTCCCGCCGTCAGTGACAGCATCAGCGGTACTGTATTACATATAACAACAGCCCACCACGACCACCTTTCCGACCTTCACAGCAATCATAGCGATTACATCGCCAACCATGCAGTTTAGATCTGAAAGCATGCAGTTTGCATCTACAATCATGGAGGGTACCTCTACGAAGCTGGAGGGTACCTCTGCGAAGCTGGAGAGCCCCTCTGCGAGGCTGGAGGGTACCTCCATACCCACGGCAGCCCAAAACGCCGCTACAGAGGCTCTCAGAGGGCTCTGAATGGCTGTTGCAGACGATATTTCGACCCTCGCGAGTAAAAATAAAACAAATGATGGGTTAAATTATGGCAAATTTAGTATATTTGCAGATTATAGCACAACGATAGTCACTATGAGAATTGTCATACAGCGCGTTTCGCGCGCATCGGTCACCATAGACAGCGAGGTCAAATCATCCATCGGCAAGGGCTACCTTATCCTTGTAGGCATAGAAGGCGCCGACACCCGCGAGGATGCCGACTGGCTGGTACACAAGGTTATAGGTCTGCGCGTCTTTGAGGACGAACAGGGAGTCATGAACCGTGATATCCTCTCGGTACAGGGCGAGATACTCGTAGTATCACAGTTCACGCTCTTCGCGAGTTACAAGAAGGGCAACCGCCCGGCATGGTTCCGAGCCGCTACGCACGACGTATCAGTGCCCCTGTACAACTACTTCTGCACCCGAATGAGCGAGGCGCTCGGCAAGCAGGTAGGCACGGGCGAGTTTGGCGCCGACATGAAGGTAGAACTGGTCAACGACGGCCCTGTGACCATCTGTATGGACACCAAGAACAAAGAGTAAACTATAGTAATGAACAACATGAATATCAAGACTATCGCAAAAATTGTGGCGCTTGCCATCATACTGGTCAGCAAGACTCTGGAGCGCCTGCTCCACCTCTCGGCAGCAGCCGTGGCGTGGGTGGGCGCCGCCATCATGTTCGGCATATTGCTCCAGACGCTCATCCAGATTCTCCGCACCGGCATCGCTACTGACGTGTGGCACAAGGGCATGCTCGCCTACTATGCGGTGATTACCTTCATCTTCGCCTTCTTGACCGTGATGCTCGCCATGCGGGTTATGATAGACGGCGTAACCGTCTGAACCACAGCAGCCTTCAACTAAGTGAAAGATATGAACGAAATCAAGGAAACTGCCATCTGGCTCATCAACATCCTGGGCATGCTCGCCATCATGGTGGGCGGAATCTTGATGAAGAGCGCCACGTGGCTCATCATAGGCGGCATCATGTGTACCATCTACTACATCATCACCGCCCTGCGCAACTGGAAGGACAAGCGCCGAAGCGCCGTGGTCTACCTCATCATGGCCCTGACGCTCTTGGGCATAATCGCAGCATACCTCCTAACCCACTGATTATGACTATACAGGAAGCACAACAACGAGTAGACGAATGGATAAGGCAGTACGGAGTGCGCTACTTCTCTGAGCTCACCAATATGGCTTGCCTCACCGAAGAGGTGGGCGAACTGGCACGCGTCGTGGCGCGCACCTATGGCGACCAGAGCTTCAAGGCGGGCGAAAAGCCCAACCTGGGTGAAGAGATGGCCGATGTGCTGTGGGTACTCATCTGCCTCGCCAACCAGACGGGCATAGACCTCACCGCCGAGCTCGAAAAGAGCTTTGAAAAGAAGACCCGCCGCGATGCCACGCGCCATATCAACAACAGCAAACTGTAACTATAGGACAATCATTAATAACCCAAACAATATGACAGACATTAAGAACGTTGACAAGTATCAGCAGGCGCTGAACAAGTACAACCTCAACATCACCGATGCTGGAGTTGCCGAAGAAGTAAAGAAAATCGTAGAAAAAGCAGCTGAGAACAATACCGACGAGGTTCACCGCTTCCTCCTGGGCAGCATCGAGCTGACCTCGCTCCGTACCACCGACACCGAAGAAGAGATTCTGGCTATGGTAGAGCGTGTTAACAACTTTGCCAAGGACTACAAGGAACTGCCCCACGTGGCTGCCGTATGCACCTATCCCTGCTTCGCCAAACTGGTGAGCGAGAGCCTGGAGGTAGACGGTGTAGAGATAACCAACGTGTGTGCCTCTTTCCCCTCTTCTCAGACCTTCATAGAGGTCAAGATTGCCGAGACTGCGCTCGCAGTCAAGGATGGCGCCACCGAGATTGACATCGTGCAGTCGGTGGGCAAGTATCTGTCGGGCGACTATGAGACTGTGGCCGATGAAATCAGCGAAATCAAGGATATTTGTGGCGAAGTGCCACTCAAGGTAATCCTCGAGACAGGCGACCTGCCATCGATGGCCGACGTGAAGCGTGCTTCTATCATCGCCATGTATGCCGGTGCCGACTATATCAAGACATCTACCGGCAAGGAGAAGGTTTCTGCCACTCCCGAGGCTGTCTACGTGATGTGCCAGGCCATCAAGGAGTACTACGACGAGACCGGCATCCAGATTGGCTTGAAGCCCGCAGGCGGTATCAATACCGTGATGGACGCTGTGACCTACTACACCATCGTCAAGGAGGTGCTGGGCGAGAAGTGGCTCACCAACAAGTGGTTCCGCTTGGGCACCAGCCGTCTTACCAACCTGCTTATCAGCACAATCGAGGGCAAAGAGGTAAAATACTTCTAACCCCACAGCCTTCCCCACGAGGGATGGCATAACGCCTAAGGGCGATGCAGACCGCGCAGTCTGCATCGCCCTTTTCGTATCCGCCTCCGCGCGCGTTTCCCGTTCATCCAGAGCCATTTCGTCCATCCCGACAACTCGGCGGAGGTCACGTTGGCGGTAATTTCATGGTGCGAAACGCTGAGTGCATGGTGCGAAACGCTGTTTTCATGGTTTGCATTACTTTTATCACGCCCCGCAACCTCGGTTTCACGCCTCGCAATACGGCCGAAAACAATCAGTGCATCATATTGCCCGTGGATGGCTATATGATGCACTGACGAGGGGAAAATCGCGATGAATTGGGGATTATTTGTTGCGCTTGATGACGTAGTCGAGATAGGCTCTAAGTGCCTGGCGTATATCGTCCTGATGGATATAGGTATCGATGAAGTGGCAGGCTTCATCGTGAAACTCCCACATGCGACGCTCGGCATATTCTATACCGCCGTTGGCCTTGGTATAGGCCACAAGTTTGCCGATTTCATCGGTGCTGATGCTGCGGTCTTTCACCTTGTAAGCCAGTTCTCTGATTTCGGCGGGCGCATCGTGGTTCACAGCGTAGATGGCGGGCAGCGTGAGCTTGCCTTCAGCCATATCGTTGCCGGTGGGTTTGCCTATGTCGGCACTGTCGTAATAGTCGAAGATGTCGTCGCGTATCTGGAAGACTATGCCGAGGTTCTGGCCGAAGCGGGCAGCAGCCTCAATCTCCTCGTCGGTGGCTCCCGACGCCAGCGCACCAATGGAGGCACACGCCTCGAAGAGTGCAGCGGTCTTACCTTTTATTATATTATAGTAGACGTCCTCCGAGATGTCACGGTTGGATATGTTGGAAAGCTGCAGGATTTCACCGTCTGAGAGTGTACGCCCCAACTGCGCCAGATAACGGATAATGCGCTCACGATGAGTGTAAGAGACATGGAGCAGAGCGGTAGAGAGAATGTAGTCGCCCACAAGCACACTCACCTTGTTGTCATAGATGGCGTTGACAGAAGCCTGGCCGCGTCTTTCGGCGCTTTCATCGACCACATCGTCGTGTACCAGCGACGCCGTGTGCAGCAACTCCAGTCCTATGGCTGCATGCTGGGTTACCTCGGTAACGGCACCGAAACTTTTGGCTATCAGCAGGATGAGAATGGGTCGCATGCGCTTGCCGCCGCGCTGGCGGATATGGTTCAGGGCTTGCGCCAGCATGCCATCCTCGTGGTCGAGCGAGCGGTTGAACATCTCGATGAAATCGGCCAATTCTGCAGATATCGGCGCCTTGATAACTGTTTGATAATCCATGACTATGAGTATTTTGTTGCAAAATTACAGATATTTTCTGTCATTATCTAATTTATTTTCGTAATTTTACACACCTAAAGTAATTAGAACTATGGACAGACTCTTTCTATTGGACGCCTATGCACTTATATATAGGTCGTACTACGCATTCCTCAAAAACCCACGCATCAACTCCAAGGGACTCAATACATCGGCTATAATGGGGTTCGTCAATACCCTCAACGAGGTGATAACCAAGGAGCAGCCCACATACATGGCTGTGGCTTTCGACCACGGCAAGACCTTCCGTCACGAGGCTTTCCCCGCCTACAAGGCACAGCGCGAAGAGACGCCCGAGGACATCCGGGCGAGCGTGCCCATCATCAAGGACATCCTCGAGGCTTACCATATACCCGTGCTCCAGGCCGACGGCTTCGAGGCCGACGATGTGATAGGCACCCTTGCCACCGCTGCCGGACGCGAGGGCATCGAGACCTACATGCTCACCCCCGACAAGGACTACGGACAGCTCGTGGGAGACAATGTCTATATCTACCGACCCCGTCATGGTGGCGGTTACGACACACTGGGCGAAAGCGAGGTGACGCAGAAGTATGGTATAGCGACCACCGCACAGGTCATCGACCTGCTGGCGCTTATGGGCGACTCTGCCGACAACTTCCCCGGATGTCCGGGAGTGGGCGAGAAGACTGCCGCGAAACTCATCACACAGTTTGGGAGTATCGACAACATGCTCGCACATACCGACGAAATCAAAGGCAAGTTGAGAGAGAAAGTTGAAGGTGCCGTCGACGACATACGGATGAGCCTGTTCCTGGCGACCATAAGGACCGACGTGCCCATAGCGCTCGATTTGGAAAAAATGAAGATGACCTCGCCGGACGAGGAGCGACTCGAGAAAATCTTCCAGGAACTCGAGTTCAGAGCCCTGACCGACAAAATTATTAAAAAAGTTAAAAATACGCCGAAAAACGACGATTTGCAGCTCGATTTGTTTGGCGAATTTGCGGCCGAGAGCCAAGGCGAGCCAAAAAATGCGAGTATTTTGGGCCTCAAAGAGACCCCCCACGATTACCAACTTATTGAATCAGAAGAAGAAGCACGAAAAATACGTGATTATTTCTTGACAAAAGAAATCTTGAGTTTTGATACAGAAACGACATCGACCAACGCCATCGACGCCGAATTGGTCGGTCTGAGCTTCGCGGTCGAAGAATTCAAGGCCGTCTATGTCGCCGTGCCCGCAGAGAGGGAAGCGGCGCAGCGCATGGTCGACATTTTCCGTCCGCTCTACGAAGACGAGCACATCATGAAGGTAGGACAGAACGTCAAGTACGACTACGAGGTGTTGCGTCGTTATGGGATAGAGGTGCGCGGACCAATGTTCGACACCATGCTCGCCCACTACATCGTGCAGCCCGAGCTTCACCACAACATGGACTACATGGCCGAGACGATGCTGGGCTACCAGACGATACACATCGACCAACTCATCGGACCCCGAGGTAAAGGTCAGCGGTCTATGCGTGACCTCCAGCCCCAGGAAGTTTATGAGTATGCTGCCGAAGATGCCGACGTGACCCTCAGACTGAAGAACGTGCTCGAGCAGAAGCTCAAGGAGGTCGACGGCGAACGCCTCTTCTACGACATCGAGATGCCACTGGTGCCCGTACTGGCCGAGATGGAGCTCACCGGAGTATGCTTGGACACCGCCGCACTGGCAGAGACAGGCAAGAACTTCAACCGCCGGCTCGCCGAATACGAACAGAAGATATATGCCGAGGCCGGCGAGACATTCAATATATCCAGTCCCAAGCAGGTGGGAGATATTCTCTTTGGCAAGATGAAGATTGTAGACAAGCCAAAGAAGACCAAGACGGGCCAGTATGTCACCTCGGAAGAGGTGCTGACCCAGTTGCGCAGCCGCGCGCCCATCGTCGACGACATACTGAGTTACAGAGGGTTGAAGAAGTTGCTCGGCACCTACGTCGAGGCGCTCCCCCGACTCATCAACCCCCGCACGGGCCACATCCACACCTGCTTCAACCAGGCCATCACCGCCACGGGACGCCTCAGTTCGTCTGACCCCAACCTGCAGAATATCCCTATCCGCGACGATGACGGCAAGGAGATACGCAAGAGCTTCGTGCCCGAGCCGGGATGCCTCTTCTTCTCTGCCGACTACTCGCAGATAGAGCTCCGCATCATGGCCCATCTCTCGCAGGACGAACACATGCTCGACGCCTTCCGCAGCGGCACCGACATCCATGCCGCCACAGCCGCCAAGATATGGCACGTGCCGGTCGAAGAGGTCACGCCCGAGCAGCGCAAGAAAGCCAAGCAAGCCAACTTCGGCATCATCTATGGCATCAGCACCTACGGACTGGCGCAGCGTATGAATATCAGCAACTCAGAGGCTCGCCAGCTCATCGACGACTATTTCGCCACCTTCCCACGCGTCAAAGCATACATGGACGAGGCCATCGCCACCTGCCGCGAGAAGGGCTACGCCGAGACCATCTACCACCGCCGACGCTATCTGCCCGATATAGCATCGCGCAACGCCACCGTGAGAGGCTTCGCCGAACGCAACGCCATCAACGCGCCCATCCAGGGATCGGAGGCCGACATCATCAAGGTGGCAATGATACACATATTCAAGCGGTTCGCCGCCGAAGGACTGCGCTCGAGGATGATACTGCAGGTACACGATGAACTCAACTTCAGCGTCTATCCCGAGGAGCGCGAGCAGGTAGAGCGCATCGTCATCGAGGAGATGGAAAACGCCTGCCGACTCAGCATCCCGCTTACCGCCGATGCAGGCTGGGGCGCCAACTG
>ENA-ORRQ01003161-ORRQ01003161.1-human-gut-metagenome-genome-assembly--contig:-NODE-3161-length-10062-cov-3.310483_pt1 | contig 10062 bp, 9 predicted proteins | sample MGYA00242177_ERZ509138 | MGnify/ENA primary metagenome ERZ509138 (study PRJEB26280, sample SAMEA2338628) | human gut metagenome | biome: human gut; feature: human-associated habitat; material: faeces...
CCGAAGATGTTTCTGTAAAAGAAGAAGATATGAAACGGTTGGCGTTAGGTAAGCGTCGTACCATCAACGTTGCTTTGGTCGGGAATCCGAACTCAGGCAAAACTTCTCTTTTTAATCTAGCTTCCGGTGCTCACGAGCATGTAGGAAACTATAGCGGTGTGACCGTAGACGCCAAAGAAGGGTATTTCGATTTCGAAGGTTATCACTTCCGCATTGTTGATTTGCCGGGAACTTATTCATTATCGGCTTATACGCCGGAAGAAATTTATGTCCGCCGTCATATTATTGATGAAACGCCGGATGTTATCATCAATGTCGTTGATTCTTCAAATCTGGAACGGAATCTGTATCTGACTACCCAGTTGATTGACATGAATGTTCGTATGGTGGTGGCTTTGAATATTTACGACGAACTGGAATCCAGTGGTAATACATTGGATTATCATTTGCTGAGTAAATTGTTCGGAGTACCGATGCTGCCTACTGTCAGCAAGAAGAATCGTGGATTGGATACCTTGTTTCATGTAGTTATCAACCTTTATGAAGGTGTAGACTTCTTTGATAAACACGGGAATATGAATCCGGAGGTTCTGAAGGATCTGACCGAATGGCACGATTCTTTGGAAGACCGGAAGAATCATGAGGAAGAACATTTGGAAGATTACGTGCGTGAACATAAAAAAACGGGTCGTGTATTCCGGCACATCCATATTAATCATGGACCCGATCTGGAAAAAGCGATTGACGCTGTAAAAGAGGAGGTATCCAAGAATGAATTTATCCGCCATAAATATTCCACTCGTTTTTTGTCTATCAAGTTATTGGAAAACGATCCTGATATAGAGAGTTTTGTGCGTACACTGCCGAATGCGGGAGAGATTTTCCGTATCCGTGACAAGATGGCTAAGCGTGTTCAGGAAACAATGAATGAAGATTGCGAATCTGCTATTACAGATGCCAAATATGGTTTTATCAGTGGTGCGTTGAAAGAGACATTCACTGACAATCATCTGGAGCAGGCACAGACTACGAAGGTGCTGGATGCGATCGTTACTCATCGTATCTGGGGATATCCAATCTTTTTCCTTTTTATGTATCTGATGTTCGAAGGGACGTTTGTGCTTGGAGAATATCCGATGATGGGAATTGAATGGCTGGTAGGACAAATTGGTGATTTGATTCGCAACAATATGTCGGAAGGACCGTTGAAGGATATGTTGGTTGACGGTATTGTAGGTGGTGTAGGCGGTGTTATCGTCTTTTTGCCCAATATTCTGATTCTGTATTTCTGTATTTCGCTGATGGAAGACTCCGGATATATGGCACGTGCAGCTTTTATTATGGATAAAATCATGCATAAGATGGGCTTACACGGAAAGTCGTTTATTCCGTTGATTATGGGATTCGGATGTAATGTGCCTGCAATCATGGCTTCCCGTACTATTGAGAACCGGAAAAGCCGTTTGATTACGATGTTGATTAACCCGTTGATGTCTTGTAGCGCGCGTCTGCCCATTTATCTTTTGTTGGTAGGGGCTTTTTTCCCGAACAATGCGAGTTTGGTGTTGTTAAGTATTTATGCGATCGGGATTTTTCTGGCTGTATTGTTGGCTCGACTGTTCAGCAAGTTTTTGGTGAAAGGTGACGATACTCCTTTTGTAATGGAACTTCCGCCTTATCGAATGCCGACGGCAAAATCCATATTCCGTCATACATGGGAGAAGGGAGCGCAGTATCTGAAAAAAATGGGAGGGATTATTATGATTGCTTCTATTATCATCTGGTTCCTCGGATATTATCCGAACCATGAGGCGTATGAGACAGTAGCTGAACAACAGGAAAATTCTTATATCGGTCAGTTAGGACGGGCTATAGAGCCGGTGATAAAGCCGATGGGCTTTGACTGGAAGTTGGGTATCGGTTTGATTTCCGGAGTAGGGGCAAAAGAGCTGGTCGTTAGTACGCTGGGTGTTTTGTATGTGGATGATCCGGAGGCCGATGAGGCTAGCCTGGCGGAACGGATTCCGATAACTCCTTTAGTGGCGTTCTGTTATATGCTGTTTGTGTTGATCTACTTCCCTTGTATTGCGGCATTAGCAGCTATTAAGCAGGAGTCCGGCAGTTGGAAGTGGGCGTTGTTTGCAGCTTGCTATACAACAGGGCTGGCTTGGCTGGTGGCATTTTCAGTTTATCAGATTGGAGGAATGTTTGTATGAATAATTGGCAGGAATGGGTAGTCGGAGTACTGATTGTACTCTGCATTGCCCGTGTAATATATGGAATTTATCTTTTTTTTCGTCGTACGCGAGAAAGTGAGAATCCTTGTGATAGCTGCGTAAGTGGCTGTGATTTAAAGGATATGATGGAAAAGAAACGTCAAGAGTGCGGTGTAAAGAAAAAAAGTACAAAGAAAAATTGCTGCGGATAGTTGGTAGTTTCAAAATTTGTACTACCTTTGCAACCGCAAACGAGAAAAAATGGTTCCTTGGATGAGTGGCTTAGTCAGCGGTCTGCAAAACCGTGTACGGCGGTTCGAATCCGCCAGGAACCTCATAAAACCCCCTTTAGATTAAATTCTAGAGGGGTTTTTCTTTGCTCCTAACTGAAATGGTACTACATTGGTACTACAAAAACATGATATCAGGATGGTGTTTTAAGGAAAGACTGTTTTTATTCTTCTATTTCTTTTATTCTTTCAATTTGTCTATTCAGGAAGTAGTCAGCATACAGAGAATATGCTCCAGTTTTGCAAAAAGATATTAGTCTTTTTTTGTAGTTCAATACATCAGCATCTCTTAAAGAATAAACAGGAATGATATCAGCATGCATCAGTACAAAACTTTCTATTATTCGGGGAGCGTGTTTGTTCTCACTAGTGAAAGGCTGTAACTGGGCGATATTGCAATGAAGATAAACGGCTCGTTCCAATGGATTGGTATACTGTTCCTGTTGATAGAGTATTTCGTCTAGTTTTTCTCGGATCTTGTGTAATTCCTTTGTCGGTGTGTACTCTATGCCACTAACACAAACAGTTCTATTTCTTAAATACCCTGATTTTTCATCAGGAACTAAATCAGAAGATATGGATTGATATACTCTGAATAAAGTGCTTTTATCTATTCTTCTACTATTTTCCCCTTTGATATGTTTCAATTCTTCGGTGAATGTATTGTGTAGATTGATTAGCATTTCGGCATCTTCATACTTCTTTGATGGAGTGATTCCGTTTTTTAAGAGTGTCTCTGTTTCAACATAAGTGTAACCATTGCCTTCTATCTTTCCAGAATAGTAGCACCATAAAATAGCAAGATTCTCAACCTCACTATGATAAAGTTCCGAAAGCTTTGATAAAGGGCTTTCGATGATGAATACAGCTTTATTTATTTGTTCTTCATTGAATATCTGTTTCATGTACTCCGGTTGTCTCACTATTGTTTTTTTGTAATATTCACGAAGCTACAAAATTTTTTGATATATGAATATCTTTCATTCAAGAAGTTTATAATGAATAGTAGAATATGGGTTATTTATGGTTATAACCTCATTGTTTTGTACACGTGTATAATGACCGAAAAAATCCTTGTAGTGCGCTAGTTCCAAATAACGGTTGTTTGGAGTTATAGATCATGAGGATTATCAAAAAATACATTTTACCCTTGACCGAACCTTGACATCATTAGGGGAATTTGTCAGAAGTGGCGGTATTTCATCTAATTTGAAATTCTAAAAGGGACTTTAGAGATATTTACTGGTTTATTTTTTTCTTCTCTCCAATAATCGTAATACTGCATGGGATTCCACCTTTCAGCATTTCTGCGTGAAGAATGATCGGATTGGCATACATACTGTTCTGACATTCTATGCTAATTTTACCATTCTTGTCGGTTTGTATAGTAGGATTCCAATAAAGTGTACGGCGACGATGGTTGACATTTGCAGTCGGTATTTTGTCTTTGTAGACAGGAGAATAGAAAGCTAATGGGCGAGAATATCCTTGGATTATTGTACGACGTGTTCCATGGGCAGCCTTCATTGACTTTTGCGTTAATCTGCTATAATTGGAGTTAAAATGCGGAGTTATGTAGAATAAAGCATATTGTCCGAATCTTGAAAAATCGATATTGACGTTTACATTATTGTTGATTCCTGATGATTTCTTTCTAAAAAGGGGTTCTGATTTGGCCTTTTCAGTATCGTCTAACGATATTTTTTTCTTTGCAGCATCTCCATAAAGATAGAAACTGTCATCAAAGGTACGTGGGGGATTCATTGCTGTCATCATGTCTTTTACATTTTGTCCTTTTGTCATATTTGAACCGTGTATTGAATTAAGCACTTCATCAGTATACGAATTGCTTCCTTCGCATATCATAATCTGTTTTATACCATCTATCTCATTCCACAATGTCCAAGCAGTTAAAGTATCAAGTACTTGTTTACCAACAATGAGACAGATTGTTTTCTCTTTATATCGTGAGCTTCCGTCTTGCACATCGTATGAAAAGTTAGGATTCACTTTACTAAGCAAGTCGGGTATAGTATTAATTACTATTCCCTGATCGCGTAATTCATCAACCAATCGCGCTACATCGTAATATGCGTCTACGCTTTTCTCGAATACTTGAGTAGTGATGTTCTTATTTTTTCTTTTTTTTGCTATTTCCACTTCGCTCAATAAATAGGTATTGTCAGTTTTGCTGATAGAATCCGCATATAGCGAGTCTACATGGTCGGAAAGGGTGATCCATGAGTTTTTGTCCATCCACTGTGGATGTTCTTCTTCATAGCTGAAGGCACGTGGGGCAGGGGCGAAGTTACGGTCGAGCATAACAGAAGCATCTTTTTTATGTTTAGATCCCCGACGTCGTATCTGGAATACCGCTTCTACTTCTCCTTCAAAACTAGTAACTGGAAGTTGAAAGTTTCCGTTTTCATCTGTAAACGTATGTCCTGCTACAAATGTATTGTCTACTTTAGCAATGACGCTTACCTCCATATCTTTCATTTCTTTTTTTAATAGAGAAGAACGAATCTGCCCTTGTAGTAATAACTCTTTTTCAGCTGACTGTTGAATCAGCTCTTCATTTTTGCCGGAAATAAGTTGTGATAAGTCATATTGACGCCAACCGTGAACCATGAGCAAAACATCAAGTTCTTGTAATTTGCGAAGCGTAATATCTGCAAAATAATACCCCGGTTGATCAATATACCCTTTTAACCCGGATGTTAATAACATATCAGTAAATATACTATTATCATATTCTGTATAATCCGAACGTATAGCATCGCGTATTGATATGGATAAAGAACCTTGTAAAGGATTTCCTTTTTGATCTGTTACTTGTATTTCGCAGCGAATTGGTTCGAAAGGCCGGTAAATATCTTTAATTCCATTTAATTGTATTGAATTCAATTTATTGGGTTGCACAAATGTAAATCGTTCGCACAGCATATTCCCGGTTTTGTCTAGTAGACTGACTTGGTATATGCCTCCGGGAAGATCGCGCGTTTTAAGTAAGAAAGTTTGATTTCCACCTGATCTCATTCGTAGTATCCAATACGAATAGGGGCGACCTTCATGACTTATGAATGCTACAATGTCTGCATCCGGAGTATCCCTATTGCTTAATACGTTGCCTACAATAGCGCCGCTTGAATTATTCACGTTCAATACATATCCTGCGGGAAGAGCATCCGGTAGATCGAATTGATATTCTTTCTCTTTATAAACAACTTTTGCTACTGCCGGTTTTTCTTCGGGTGTATAAGCGAATATTCCCATTCCGTCATGTAGGGTTTTTATTTCTGTCAGCTTTTCCCCGTCTTTCGTATAAATGGCACCTTCAAGGATAACATTACCATCTTCTCTACTTTCAGCTTTAAATGCCACACGAGAAGAGATGCCTTTCACGAGTGTTCCTCCTTCGGGAAAGAACTGGATGGCAAGTTTATCTGTCACATTTTTCGGTCGCTGTTTCATGGAAGGATTCAGATTATAGGTCGAAATCCTCCGTTCTGGTCTTTCTCCTTGTGCAGACTGATAGATCGGGAATGTACGTGAGAAGTAAGAAGGTTCGCTGAATGCGAGCATCCAACGGGTGTAAGCTCTGATTTCATAATAGCCGGACATGGTACTTTCATTCAGGATTATCTGTCCATGTCCTTCACCGCTATTCAATTCAATGATTTGGCGTTGGGTGATATGCCCTGTCTGGTCGAGCATCTCTACATAAAGAGGTTTGCTGATGGTGCTTGGCATATTGTTCTCAGCATATACCGTGTAGGCTTTAAACCATATAGTATCTCCTACATAATAACTACTATTATCAAAATGCAAGTATACCTTCTCACGTGGGTATGCGTCAGCAAAAGCAACGGCATTATCGAAGAACTGTTTGAAGATGATGTCGCTGCTAGCGTTCTGTGAACGGAGAAACAAAATGCTATGTAGACTGCAAAATAGAATTAAAAGTATTCGTTTCATTATTGTGATATGTAAGGTTGTTAATCATAGCTAAACTCACTGCAACTAAACATAATATGAATTTCTTTGCTTGTATATTCTTGGTAGATGCCATGTCGCACTGCAGTTTTGCAGTTTTAAATCTTTCCGAAACATTACCTGCGTATTCAGCTGTTATGAGATATTCTCCAATCTTCCTAAATTTTGGAACAGTAACTTCATATCTTCCGCCTACTAATTGGGGGAAAACTAAATATCCGTCAACAAGCACTCTTACAGAAAAAAATGAGCCACACTTAGGATCATTGATTATGAATTTTAGTGATTCCATATTGTTGAAATCCTGTGAATTATAACCATAAGGGTTATTATAAGTTGGCTGATTGTAATCTTTATAATACCATCCAGTTGCAAGGTTTTTATCGTACCATTTTTCTTTATCATCAATACTCTTATCTGCTTTCCCTGGGAAATCTTTATGCAACAATCTATATCTAAGCTGAACTCTAGTAGGCAAATGTGTAGCATTTAAATCCATAGGATCTTGAAATCCATTGACTTTCACTATTCCATAATTATAATTCCCCGGGCCCCCTTCACCTAAATAACGCCAAGGAAATGCAGTAGTACCACTTATTAGCCTATGTTGTACTTGCATATATTGATAATCCATCCAATTAGCTTCTGTAATAGGAGGATAGCAAGTCCAAATAATGGTCATATAATATACGCAAGTATCAGGACCATGTCCAGAAGGAAAATCACGACAGGATACCTGATATTCGTATAGAGCAGGTAGCGCACCTTCTCTATCTTTCCACCAATCCATCCCCTCTTCATATTCTTGTTTAGTGAAGAATGCATTAGTAGCAGACGTTGAGTTGGATATTGTGTTGTCTTTACCAAGCATAGTACTATCTGTTGCTACATCTGAACTTATTAAAGCATTGCTTTCGTTTAAGAGAGTTTGTTCTATTCCTTTTATTTCAGTGACAGAAATAGTTTGCAGATCATCATTACATGCAACAAATAATGCATAAAATAATAATACTGACAATGAGCCGGAAAAATAATTAATTGTTTTCATAACTACTGGATTTTAAATAATGTTACTATTTTTCAGACTTTAAGGCGTTGTGTAAAATATGTTTTTGTTATTTGCTTGGATCTCTTTAAAGTATTTAAAATTGTTGGTTTATTCTCTGACCTTTAATATAGATAAAAAAATGACGTAAAAAAAATAATCCTGTCTTATTTATATATGTTTAATATATTCTTGAAGTTTTATACTGATAACTTACTGTTGGACTATATTCTTTTCAATTTTTACATAAGGATGGATAAACATGCAGAATGGAGCTAACCAACGTGTCGGAAAACTCTATTCAATATACTGTAATGTACCATTCTCATATCCCCGTATGCTTGAATCCCTGCACATGAAATTTCATTTCTCCTTCAATCGCTCTTACTGTATCCATATCTATTCCTCATGGCATTACTATAATGTTTAAAATTGACCATATATATCCTGCCAGCGTAAAACCGGTGTAACGGAAGAGTTTTCTCGCAGTGTGTACATAGCTTTAGTTCCAATCTGTCTACTATAACCCGGTTCCTGGGCTTCCGCTTCACCAGATCACAGGATATATACATTCTCTTGTAACATATCTTCGACAATAAGCTATAGATCGCTTCCTGTATTTAGCAAAATGAGTGCAATCCGGCCGGGATGATGTTTGATGTATGTCATGGCCTTTCAGTTGTCGTTTGATGAGATTTTCAAACGGGAACAAACGGACTGCAAGAATGATAGAAAGTATTTCTTTGATGAATGTTGGCATCATTCCCGTATATCCTGTCAAAGATTCGGATATACTGAATTACAGAAAAGGACTGATAGCGTTTTATGAAATGGAAGACTACAGCCTATATACTGATTATTTTCTGGATAGACAGATTGAACGAATTAAGGAAATAGAATAATTCTTTGCTTACTCGTTTCAGCTTTTCTAAAATTATCCCATAAATACTGTTTATGCTGTTGAGGTGTCAAAAGTTTGCTAGGGAAAAATAAGGATTTGCTAATATGGAGGCAATATTTAGAATTAAAATGCGTAAAGATTATGCAACCAAGGATAGGAAGCGACCAATCTCTTAATATTTTTTATCAAACCCTGACATTGGAATATCGTAGTACTGAACCTTGTAGTTGTTATAATAAGGCGATTGATGAAATTTGCAGGAGGTTAGAGCTACATAGAAAAAGAGGAATTTTGTCGATAGTTGCTCTCATTACATTCATTAATGGTATTATTAAAGCCTGCTCTTTTACCTTTCTGAAATATATTTTGTATTTTTGTTATATATTATTGGAGATATGAAAATTAAAGATAAGATAACTCAGAGTCTTGCAAGTATAACTGTTGAATTACAGGAAATAAGTCCTGATTTTTATGTTATAGGTGCATCTGCTATGATTTTATCAGGTATAGAGGTCGGAGAAACTGCTGATATCGATATTTTGACTACCGAAATGAATTCATGCAAATTGCAACACTTGCTAAAAACATATATGGAAATATCTCCGGAAACAAAAGAGGATGATTTGTTTCGTTCTAATTTTGCCAGATTCAAACTTCCTTTAATGGATATTGAGGTCATGGGGGATCTTCAAATTAAGAAAAACGATATTTGGCAGTCTGTTTGTGTAAAAGAATATGAGGAAATATTCATTGGGAATTTAATTATCAAGATACCAACTATAGAAGAGCAAAAAAGAATCTTATCTCTTTTTGGCAGAGAGAAAGATTTAAAGAGGATTTTAATACTAAATCACTATCTCTTATGAAACTATAACTATTATATTCAGCCAAAATGGCAGAGTGCACCGTTAAGATCGGTTGATTGATGATATCTAATTTAAAACGAATGCGTATATGAATACAGATTTTGTAAACTTAACAAAGGAAAACCTCAGTGATGAGCATCTATGCTGCATTATTCGCAGTAAAAAGCCTCATGCAGGTATTGACGCGAAGCGGCAATGGCTTTCCGACAGACTAAATGAAGGTCATGTTTTTAGAAAGCTAAATGCAAAAGCTACGGTTTTTATTGAGTATGCACCTCTTGAGACAGCTTGGGTTCCCATCATTGGTGATAACTATTATTATCTGTATTGCTTATGGGTCTTAGGAAGTCCTAAGGGGAATGGGTATGGAGGAGCTTTGATGGAATATTGCCTGACAGACGCCAAAGAAAAAGGCAAATCCGGTGTTTGTATGCTTGGCTCAAAGAAGCAGAAGAACTGGCTTTCTGACCAATCGTTTGCGAAGAAATTCGGTTTTGAAGTTGTTGATGCGACTGATAATGGATATGAACTGCTTGCACTTTCTTTTGACGGGACAATGCCGAAATTTGCGCAAAACGCGAAAAAAATGAAAATTGAAAGCGAAGATCTGACTATTTATTATGATATGCAATGCCCTTATATTTATCAAAAGATTGAAATGGTAAAACAGTATTGTGATACAAATAACGTTCCTGTATCTTTAATTCAAGTGGATACACTCCAAAAAGCGAAAGACCTGCCTTGTGTT
>ENA-ORRQ01003165-ORRQ01003165.1-human-gut-metagenome-genome-assembly--contig:-NODE-3165-length-10053-cov-2.771354_pt1 | contig 10053 bp, 14 predicted proteins | sample MGYA00242177_ERZ509138 | MGnify/ENA primary metagenome ERZ509138 (study PRJEB26280, sample SAMEA2338628) | human gut metagenome | biome: human gut; feature: human-associated habitat; material: faeces...
CGGTTGCTGGTTTTACGGTATCTATTCGGCCGGAAAAACATTTGATGAAACGGCTATCAGCAATTTTTCGACCGTGTTGCCCGCTGAACTTGCTGCTCGGGTAACGCAGTACGAGGGCGGATTTTTCAAAAAAACGTTTCAAGTGACGTTTGAAGCCGTGGGAGGTATCCAACTCGGAACGTTCAACGGACAGGCCTATCCCGGGCTTACGACGAAAGTGGAGCTCACGCGTGCGCCTGATACCAACTTCGAGCAGGGGCTGTTGAGAGCGGGTGTGCAGAACTTTGATGATCGCATCGAAGTGTCGTATACGGCGTGGGACGCTATCACGTCCGGTAGCCAGGCTCTGCCGAGCGCTCGACTCACATACAAAATCAAGCCGTTTACAGTTGTGGCCGGCGGACAGTGTTCATTTGAAGACTTTGAGTTCGATATTGAAACGGGTAAGACTCTGGAGATTCGTGCCCGCACGCCGGGTTTATCCTGTCGACCGGTCGGCCAACCGGAACTGAAACTCGGCAAGTTTGAGTTTTCTTTTGTGTCGGATGCCGAACCCATAGCCAAAGCACTTAATGGCGAAAATTCGGGACTTGCACAAACATCCTTGACAATGAAGCTCGGTTCGATGGTGGGGGCTGCAGCTCGCTTTGACGGATTTGATTTCAAACTTGATCTGAAGCCGGAAGAAGGGGCAAAAACGTGGACCGAAACCTTGAGCTTCAGGCTCAAGAACCCGGCTTCTCCGGCTCTTTATCTGGAGCTCGGACAGATCGGCGCGATTGATGACGTCAGCGGTTCGGTACGTGTCACAGGCATTACTGAGGAGCTCTGTGAGCAGGTTGCGCAGATTCTGCTCGGTCCGTCATATCTGCACGATGATTTGCTGACGCTGACTCTGATGAGAGGTATTCAAAACGACGGGGTGGCTGTCGAAATTGATCCGCTTTCCGTGTCGATTGACGGAAGTCGTGCAACTTTGTCGGGTGCTTTGAGGGCTGAATCGACCGGGCAAGGAAATCAGCCTGTCGGTCGTTTCCAATTTGAGTCGGACGAATCCATTTTGCCGCCGGAGTTGATTGCCGATGCGCTTATGCAGGGCTTTGTCAAGCAGGAAAAGAACAAGATCAAGAGCGAAATCGTGCTCACGCCTGAGTACGGAACGGCCAATGGACTGCAGCTGTATTGACGTAATACGAAGGTCGGATGTTCGTGTCTTCTCACCGGAATCGGCCTCAAAAAAGACTGAGTCAGAGGAAGGTCTAAAAAATTTGATCGCACTCTTGCATTTTTCGAAAAGCTCTGTAAAATGCGCATCTCTTCGAGAGATAAACGCCTCGAAGATGAAAAGTGTGCCGGTGTAGCTCAGCTGGTAGAGCAGCGCATTCGTAATGCGAAGGTCGGATGTTCGAATCCTCTCACCGGCACCATATATCCCCTCACAAGAGGATGCAAATAACCTCAATAGCCCACAAAACAAGGCTTTGAGGTTTTTTTGTACCCACAACCACCCACACAAAACCCCATCCTGCGGGTGTGTCAGGTATGGAAAAAGTATGGAAAAGGCTACAATGGCCCATAAATTTCCATACTTCACCACAGAAGTTTCCCAAAATTTTCCATACTGAACCGTCAAATCATGGGCGCCATCAACAAACTCCGAGCTTCAGACATCAAGAAACTGCCGGACGGTCGACATTCCGACGGCCAAGGCCTATATCTCTTCGTAAAGGGCAGCGCACGCAGCTGGGTTTATCGCTACAAGATCGGAGGCAAGCTCAAAGATGTCGGTCTTGGTTCAGCCTATGCGATACCGCTCTCAGCTGCTCGAGGGCTTGCTGCTGACTTGCGCCAGAAGGTGCGCAGTGGCGAGGAAATCGTGACTCCTAAGCGAGCGACCATGCAGAAGGTTCGTGAGAGTCAAGCCATCTTTTCCGAAGTTGTGCCGCAGTGCATCGAAAACCAAAGGCGAGTTCGGCAATGGCGCACTGAAATCCAGGCTATTCGATGGACGCGAACTATCCGCAAGTACGCGATGGCGACACTAGGCAACAAGCCGATTGCTTCCATTACCAGAGATGACATCCTGGCTATCCTTCAGCCGATTTGGCTCGATAAAACACAGACTGCTGCCAATCTCCAGCGCTACCTGAACACCGTTTTTGTCTACGCGCTTTCCCAAGGCATGATGCAGGGAAAGAATCCGGCTAAGTGGCAAGGCAACCTTGACCAGTTCTTGCCGGCACCGGCAAAGATCATGCTGGTCGACCATCATGCAGCACTTGACTGGAAAAAAGTTCCTGCTCTTTTTGAGAACCTCAGCGGCCGTCTGAGCGTTGTGTCTAAGGCCATCATGTTCGGTGTACTGACTGCAGCTCGAGCAAACGAGTTTTGCCTCGCGCAATGGTCTGAAATCGACTTCGACAGCGGCGTGTGGGTCTGTCCTCGCCGCAAGGATGGTCGCCCGGAACCCCATCGCGTCCCTTTGAGTCCGCAAGTTCTCGAGTGGCTCAAGACTCTCCCTCGTGTAAACGAATACCTTTTCTTCGGCTACCGCATGCGTGGCCACATTGCTCTTGATTCTCCGATCAAGATGCTGCACGTGCTCAATCTTGGTGTCACCATTCATGGCATGCGCTCGACCTTCCGCGACTGGGCCGCAGAGCACGGCTATGATCGCGTGCTCGCCGAGAAGTCTCTTCAGCATCAGACCGGCAACGAGGTTGAGCAGGCCTACCAACGTTCCGACCTTCTTGAACAGCGCCGACCGATGATGGCCGCATGGGCAGAATTCTGTTTCTCCAAAATAAAAAAATCCCCGACCAAGCGTGATGCTTGATCGGGGAGGTTCAGGCCAATCACCAAGGTGTGATTGCAGTAGTGTTGAGGTCCATCATTTTCAGCCTTGAAAAGACAACTCGATTTGCTTGAATACCTCCGTGGGAAAATGAGAGGTGCGAATCTTTCAAAGACCCACGGAGGTGACAAATGACTATTGATCCAATTGCTCACATCGACAGTTCTGTTTTTGCCGAAGCCGAGTTTCAGATAGGAAACGAATTGCTCATCTTTTGCTCTGACGGTCGCAAGGTCTTGGTATTTGATGTCAGCGAGCAGGAGTTTCTGAATTTGCAGGGAAACCCAAGTGACGAATCAGTTCGTCGTATTTTGCAGACTCATCGGTGGAAGTACGTTCGATGATGGGGTGAGATTCCCTCAAAAACCACCTGAATTCGTACTCTTTGCCATTAACGCGGGTCATTGTAAGGCCCGCGTTTCTGTCCTGATGCTTTCCTCCCCACCGTCTGTCAAACCGCAGAATGCTTGACGCCAGTAAATACACGGCCATCCGATAGATCATGTTTTCAATGAATTTCATACAGCTCCTTGCCGCTTGAGCTTGAGAGCCGGGTTTCGAGCGGTTCGGACCCTCCAAAGCTTGGAATGGCCAAGAACCGGACCGTCCGGGCGCGGGAACTTCCCGATGTTCTGCCATCGCCGCAGCGTTTCCGGAGAGATGCGGTAAAAGGCACAGACGTCGGCGGCGGTGCAAAGGTCCGAGTCTCGAACCTCCGGGTCCGCCAGCCGAGGCCCATTGCTTCGCCCGGGCACGCGAAGGTGATCCGGGGCGATGCTGGTCGCAAGCCAATTTCGCATCTCGTCTTCTGTGATCCGAAAAAAGGCGGCCAGCACAGAGTACTTGATGAATCCATCAGACATCTTTTTCCTCGTATGTTATTGAGTGCGGACGATACGGTTCCGGAATCGGTAAGAACGCTAAGACTCTTTCCCAGTAAGGTTTGAGCCAGTCTGTACCGGTCCATACGAACAGCTGAAGCCCGACGCATTTATTGATGACGTTCTTGGATGTCACCAGATAAAAGCGTCCGGGATTGCGCGGTTTGTATTTGGGATAAAGAAGCCACTGCATATCAGCGCGTCAAAAAGACAGGGATCGGAGCGATTTTCTCGCGGAGCTCTTTGACCATCTCGTCGCGCATCTCCTCAAGCAGGATGTCAAGGTCGCGCAGCTCGATGTTGAAGATCAGCTTGGTCGTTTCGACGATGCGATACCGAAGAGTGGCCAAGACGTTGTAGCGATCTGCTCGACCGACGATCGGACGCAGCTGGATCCAGAAGTCACGCGGAACCGAAATGTTTGCAGTGCCGCCGTCGGCGTCGAGTTCGTTGTAGGTGAGCTGTACACGGCCGTTGTCGAGGTTTACGGACTTTTTGAACTCCACCTTCTTGACGTCCGACAGGTTCGACACAAAGGTCAGCACTTCAGATGACGTCGGAGCCTTGGGCTGATCGTCCGGCCGAACGATGTTGGAAAGGTGTCGGTCAAGGAAGCGACACAGCTCGATCTGAGACAGATCTTTGCCATCAATATCTCGCCACTCGACAAAGTCTTTGCTGAGTAGCGGATCAAGCTTGACTTGATGGTCTCGCCAACTCGTCACGGCGTTGTCGGCATCGTCGCAAAAACCGCAGGCAAGGCAATCGTCGCAGCCGACATCGGGCCACTTGGAATTCACATGGACTGCGGCTCGCGGGGTCTTGTGGATCTCGAGGTAGCTCTTGAAACTGTCGGCATCGATAACTCTCACGGTCCGGGCATCTCTCGGTGGGCTCGGAAGCAGTTCATCGGCGGTTTTGATCTCAAAGTCCTTCGGCACAGCGATGAGCGGGACGCCTTCGATGCTCATGGAGAAGGGCTTTGCGACTTCGACGGGGGTGGCGTTCTGGATGTTGGTGTCAGACATTTTGGAAACCTCAGTTCACTTTCTTGAAACGTTCTTCGGTGGTCGGCTCATCAGCCGGCTCGACCTTGTCGAAATTGAGCTTGCGCTGGCGAGGATCGGATTCACACAGATCGCCGTCATCGGTCGCAAAAAGGATTGTTTCGGCGGTCGGCAGCTTCGGCGTCTTGAGATTGACTTCGTCGCTGACGATTACGGAAGAGCCACTGTTCTTTGTGGCAGGCTTCACAGAGATCTTGATCGTCAAGGTACCGCCCTTTCCGATGAAGCCGACACAGCGGTTGAGTTCGCGCAGGGCTTCATCGATGTCTTCCAGAAGACCTCCCTGGCGTATTAGTGCAAGTTGAGTCATTTGTTTCTCCTACGTTATTCTGCGTTCATGGCGTCGGCTTCCTTTGCCACCTCGCTTAGGCCTTTCGGGTAAAGGGCGCGCACCTGCAGCTTCTGCTCCTTGGTGAGGCTCTGCCAGAAGGCCTTGTAGCTTTCACTGCCTTCGTTTGCAGCCGCAAAAGCCAGCTGCGCGAGCTCGCGTTCTTCAGGCGATTGGATCTGGCTCTCATCGACGATGTCCGGAGCGTCCGGATCGATGTCGTGGCCTTCGGCTTCTTCAGCAGTTCGATCCGGGCAGATGTCCGGGAACGCTTTGCGAAGTGCCTGACTCTCAGCGCACTTGGCCAACATGCCGCGGGGGCGCTTGCGCCACATTGGCGTCGGGATGCCCTCTTTGGAAACGGCACACGATTCGGTGAAGTATTCGACCGCTGTGAACTCGGCCACGTAGCCGGTCTTGAGCAGGCGCTTGACGGTGACGCGGCACCACTCCGGGGCTGACATATCTCGGCCGCCGTAGGTGAAGGTGACCGGATCGCCGAATTCCGGCTCGGAGATGCCGGCTAGGCGTCCGCTCTCGGCCGCCTGCGTGCGGTACAAGTTCAGCCCGGGGATGATGACGTCACGGTTGGCCTTGAGCTTGCTGTCGTACATCGGAACGATGTGTACAGGGTGCAGGAAAGGATCCAGGTGACGTGCCCGGCAATAGTCCAGAACCATCTGGACCGACGCATCAGATGCGCCGGGGTAGAGCGAGTTTTTCAGAGTTTGGATCAGCTGCTTGTCATCAATTTGTGCGATTTCAGTAGATGCCATAAGTACCTCAAAGAAGTGAAGTGAACTTCCAGTATGCGAAAGCGATTACAAGGGGGACGGCGATGAAGCTGGACGCCAGAAGTACGCCGTACTTGGACACGAAGGCACGCAGCTTCTTGATGCGCTCCTGGGGTCCGTAGACGCCTCGCTGCATCCGAGCGCAGTGAGCTTCCCATGCGGTGTCATGTGTGGTGGGTGTCATGTCAGTGGCAATAAAAAAGCCTCCGATTTCTCGGAGGCTGTGATTGGTTAGGCTGCTAACTCAAGTTTCTCGTTTCGCTGAATCAGGTTATTTTTTCTAAGGCGACCATAGAAGTAGAAGAGCCCGGCGCCGGTCACGTGCGGATAGGCTTTTTGTTCCACTTCGTCCGCGTGTTGGATGGAGTGGAATCGAACAACCATATATCCTCGATTGATCGCGTCCTGTGTGGCCTGGTTGGCTTGCTTGTAAAGGAAGCCGTTAAGTCGCAGCCAGTCAAAGAACTTCCGTGGACCGATGCCGAGCACTTTTGCTGTTGCTGTAATGGTCATTTCCGAGTCTGACGCAACAACAGCCTCGGAGAATTCAACCTTTGGAGCGTTGGCTTTGGCTTGCTCAATGAGCTTCTGATTTTTCTCAACTTCATCCGCCCACGCTCTGGCGGCGATTGCCGGGTTAGTGAAGTCAGGCAGCTGTGCAAAAGCTTTGTTTTGAGCTTTGGCTAGTGCGTCGCGAACCGTGCGGAAAGCTTTGACAAGACGCACCTTAAACTTTCTCGCAATTTCTGTGTTCTTGAGGAAGGTGAACAGTAGGGTTGTTTGATCCTCATTCAGGAGGGCAACCTCTCTTTTTTGTGTGCCGCCGGCCGTTTCAAAGGGTTGGATTTCAAATCCGACCCTTCCGAATGCTTCAAAATCAGAGGGATATTTGCGAATCAATTTCATGACTGCTGCATGTTCAACTTGCGCGCCGGTAGCAATAGTCAAAGAGTCTGTGACGGCTTGACCGTCGGTGTGAATTTTGATTAGTTCATTCATGGCAATTCTCCGTTTCGGCGACAAACTCGGCAAGTTCAAGAAGGGATGCGGAAGCAGCAAGAGCCTCCACGAGGTCATTGGGAGAACTCAGGCCGCACTTGCCGTTGACCCGGTCGATGGATAACAAAAGGATGCTTTTGGCAGAGATGCACAAGCCAAGAGATAACTCCTTGGCATACGTGTCGCTGATGGTTTTGTCTTTGAGTCCCTTGATGAGGTAGGACAGATCAAATATCGGCTCTTTCGCCGAAGCGGATGGATTGACAGCTTGCATGGCTGGCTCCCTTTACGGATATGTTGAAGGAAGCCTCGCGCCCGGTGCTAATCGGGTGAGCGAGGTACTGCGGGTTAGCACTACCGCATCCGTCAAGGGCTTAAAGCGGCCGCGCTCCCGTACAAGGTGTACCACCACGCATGTACGATCAACGCGCGCCCACAGACCTCACTCGTGAAAGTGATTCGCGCACAAAAAAGGCCACTGAATGTTGGTATCCACAGTGGTGCGCTAGCCGCTAAACGGATTTTCGGGGTGCTAATCCCGGTCTGCTTTTTACTCGCAGACGGGGCTATTGTGCGGCAAAGCAACCGAATTGTCAAAGTGGGCGCTTGCCCCTTGGTGAGAAAATGATGGTTGTCCAGACAATCATTAACCCGACCAAGGAGGCAAAAGGTGGATCATGGGCTCGAACTTCTCTTGTGGTTTCTTAAAAACGTGTCGCTTTACATCGCTATCCCGGCGCTTCTGATCATTGCAACCTTTTGGTATGTCTTCTGGACGCGGCGCAATTGGCCGTGTGTTGTCATTCGACAATATCCGAAGCCCAAAAACATCTGCTGCATTCAATTCCCTTGCGGCGGCCAAGCTTTGTCGAACCGTACTGCATGCTTCGTCATTACGTCTTCAGCACCGTTTTCGGCCGATCACGATTACGTCTTGTCCGGATGGGACTCGGATGTGGAACCGGGGAAAGTGATCCCCTGGAGGAAGGAGGTCGCCAAGGGCGACCCTCACCTTACGACCAAGGATAAATTTACGATCTCTTTTCTGAAAGATAAGAATCCGCAAATCGGGTTCTATTCATCGGATCCAGACGCGACATGGTGGATTCGCCCGGCCAACATCGAGGCGATGATTTTGCTTTCTCCAATCCCCATTCGCATTGATTCCCGCTATGAATTTACTCCGTACCGGAAAAAGGGTGTTGTTTACAAAAATGGCGTTCGGTACGTGTATCAATAGGCGCTTGCCCTCCGTGGAAAAATGAGAAGTGCGAACTTTTCATAAACTCACGGAGGCGGCTCATTGATTTTTGGGCTAGTCAACCAAGGCTTTTATCAAGCCTCGCTCTTTAGAGCGTGATAGTTGACGTCTGTGGCCATAAAAAAGCCCTTACTTGGAGGGCTTGGATTCAGATTCGATGATTTCAATTCGGCTGTTGACATCCACGATCAATCTCAAAACTTGCCATTTGTAGAGACTTTGAGGAAAAGAGGCAGGCGTAAAAGTAGAGGGAAGTAGTGCGTTTCTTAGTAAGAAATTCTTGCCACAGATTGCATAAGCAGTTGCGACAAGTTCAGGCGAGTAACTTTCTTCGATACAACAAAAACTTGAAGAATCGTCCGAGTCATCAGCTTTACGCCAAAAGTTTTGAGTGTTGCAGAACTCCAGAAGCCAGAATCGGGCCTTTTGCAGATCTTCCAGTTCATTGCCTTTGAACGGTGCTCTGAGGATGTACTCGATGGCGCTGGCGAGCGGGTGCGGCAGGAACTTGGTCAGGTCTTTCGGCTCGCAGGTAAAACGGAAGCGAGCATAGTGATCAGGGGAATTCACGTTATCTGTCATTTTTGCGTCCATAAAAAAGCCGCCCGGAGGCGGCTCAGCTCATTCGTCATCATCGTCCGATTCAAGATCAATGCCGTAGGCTTTGAAAGCATCCACGATACGGTCGTAAAGAACGTTGGCCGTGATGTCATCTGAAAATCCTCCATTTTCGATGTAGCAGTTCAGTGCATCGAGAAGTACTTGCGCTTCGTATTTTCCGAAGCATATCCTTGTTTCCATTATGGTTCCTTTATGGAGGCCACCGCCCGCGCAGTACCCTACGCAGTTGCAGTCTCTCGACGCTTTGCACACATCACGGACGGCGGCCGAAGAGAGTTGGCCGCGCACCGGCTGGAAAAGCCTACGGGAGGAACCGGCGGGCGGCCGAAGAGGTTAGTCGGGTTTGTACGGTTCTGGCAGTTCGGCCCAGGCGATCGGTGTTGCCACCCAGTCATACGGATGCGAAAACGTTCCACCTGTGAACTTGTTGAACTTCCAGACGCCTGAAGTCACTTCGAAGCTGTCGTTTTCGCCCTTCCAAGTCACCAAGATAGGAACGCCTTCTGGCGGAGTTTCTTCGGGGAACTTGTGCCATGACTTTTTCCTCCAAGGCAGGTCAACGTTGATCGGCCTCCATAGGTGCAGGCAGTTTTTATGCACGTCGACATACTGTGATTGAGGCGGAAAGAACTGGAGCACTTCGTCTTCCGGATCCCAGAAGAGCATCTTGATGAACTTCAGCTCTTGCCAAGTCGGTAAGCGGTTCTTGAGCGATACGCTTACGTGCTCCCATTTAATGCCGTTGTCGTCGGTGTCGATTGAAGCGAGCACAGCAAGCTTTACGAAATTGCAAGGCACTAAAAAAGAGTTCAAGCCAAGAACAGGATGAACTCTGTATTGCTTTGGTAATCGCAGCATTGGTCACTCCCAGGGACGGTACTCAACTGTGCTGCCTTCGCAAAGGCTTCCATGCCCAAAGAATTGCCAGCGTTTTCCATCCCAAACTCCTGAGGTGCGTGCGCAAATCTTTGGCAGCTCAGGCTCAGGGCTATCCAGATTTCTGCCTGGCTTCTTGATAACACATCTCATCAGCACGCCTTCCGGAGGTGTCACGTCTGGAAATTTGTTCCAGTCGTTCGGGTTGTACTCTGCGAGCACATAGGTCTCGTTTTTATGCAAAATCACCGAAAACTTGCCTGCTATGATCGTTGTGCCATGCATCGATGAGCCGAAGGTAACTACGGCCATGTCGCCTTCGTCGAACTCGAGGCTGCCTGACTCGAGGGTAGCTGTGAACTTCCCGCCACT
>ENA-ORRQ01003168-ORRQ01003168.1-human-gut-metagenome-genome-assembly--contig:-NODE-3168-length-10050-cov-6.008604_pt1 | contig 10050 bp, 10 predicted proteins | sample MGYA00242177_ERZ509138 | MGnify/ENA primary metagenome ERZ509138 (study PRJEB26280, sample SAMEA2338628) | human gut metagenome | biome: human gut; feature: human-associated habitat; material: faeces...
CCCAGCGATACCCGTTCATCCAAAAGCAGCCGTGGCAGGCTGCCTCGCCATGACCTTATCTGCCTACAATGGTACTTCTGCATAGCGATACATTCAAAACATCGGTGCAGCTCGGAGCGATCCTCGGAGGGGTGCAATTCCCATGTGTGGCGCCAGCCGCAGACCAGTTGACCGCCCGCCAGTCCGGGAAGTAGTGTCGAATAGGACTGGTAAATAACAGAAACGGCGTGGGCCGTTCCGGAAAACCGGGGCGGCCCTGCCGTGACCTTTACTTGATAGCAGAGACACGGGCGTTGTATTTTCTTTCCTCAATGCCTGTGTTTGTGTCATCAAAATATCTCTATAAAAAATATCACTACAAGGAGGAGTACACATTAGAATTTCTGAAAGTTCATATACCATTGGGGATGACGGGCGCTTGGTAATTCCGGCCAGTGATTTGTCCGAGATGGGGCTGATCGCCGGACAAACTGTATTTGTAGCATACATTACTGACGGTGGCCTTATAAACCAATACCAAGAATTTGTAGTATCTGGCACGACGCTCTCTGCGTTGGGGGCCTCTCCGCAAATCATCATACCGCAGCTACTGTTGGAACGGGCAAATATTGGCCCGGAGGCGGAAGTCCAAGTCACCTGCATGGAGGGCGCTATTATCATTACTGGAGATACCGCTCTGTCTGAAATCGAATTGAAAGAGGTTGTTGACCGTCTACAAGCGGCCAATGACCTCTCTGAATATATGGGCACTGAATATGATACCGCAGAAGGAAGAGCAAGAGATGACAACTTCTGAAAATACTATGACCTTGGAGATCAATGGGCTTCATGTGATTCTCACCTTTGCGCCCGCTCCTGTCGAAGAAACAGTGGGCACTATCCGAACGATTTTGCAGAATAGCTATGTTCGGACACTTGGGGCGTAAGGGGGTGTGGCATTGGGTAAAAGAGTTTGCTGCCTGTATCGTGTTTCCACACTGAAGCAGGTCGAAAAAGACGACATCCCCATGCAGAAGCAGCGGTGCCATGCGTTCGCTGACCAAATGGGGTGGGATATCGTCCGGGAGTTTTCAGAAAAGGGCGTGTCCGGCTTCAAGGTCTCCGCTAAGAAGCGGGACGCTATACAGGAGATCCAGCGGGAAGCGGCCCTGGGCACCTTTAATATTCTTCTTGTGTTTATGTTCGACCGCCTTGGACGCCGTGATGACGAAACGCCGTTTATTGTGGAGTGGTTTGTCAACAACGGCATTGAGGTCTGGAGTGCCGAGGAAGGCCAGCAGAGATTCGATAACCATGTGGACAAGTTGCTGAATTATATCCGTTACTGGCAGGCATCTGGCGAGAGTATAAAGACCTCTATCCGCACCAAGACCCGTTTGGGACAGATCGTTATGGAGGGGCGATTTCGCGGCGGGTATGCTCCTTACGGCTATCAGCTGGTAAAGAAAGGGCGCATGGGCAAGAAAAATCGGGAGCTGTATGACATCGAGATCAATCCCATGGAGGCTGCCGCCGTCCGCCGCATCTTTGACTTGGCCGACCAGTATGGCTACGGTGGCCGGAAAACCTCCACAACGCTCAAAGAGGAGGGTTTTCTCAATCTCCGCACGGGAGAGCCCTTTCATTACTCTACCATACAGAACATTCTCATCAATATCGCCTACACAGGCGTGCTCCGAAGTGGTGAGAGCGTTTCGGAGATATTCCCGGACTTGCAGATCATCACGCCGGAGCAATTTCAGCGTGTGCAAAAGGGGCGTGAGCAGCGGTCAGCAGACTATCTTGCCAAGTGTGCCGCAGCTCATGGCACAGAAACAATCCGGCTAAAAGATGGCAGCGAGGCGGAAGTTTCCCGCCCTTTTCGCAGTTATCCCAGAATGAACACCGGCAGCGCACTGCTGTCCGGCAATGTGTATTGCGGTCATTGTGGTGGCCGCATTTTTGCGTCTACGGCACGGAAAACCCATCACCCTACCGATGGCACCAATGGTCGCGTGGCCATCTACAAATGCTACAACCGCACCCAACATAAGGGGAATTGCGATGGCCCTACTACTTACCGGGCCGAGAAAGTGGATGCCGTTGTCAGTAAACTTATCCGTGATATTTTTCAAAAAGCCGGGGCCGTCAGCGAATATGACATCATCCATAATCAAATCGGCGCAACAGCTTCGGATTTGCAACAACAGATCCGCCAAGCCAAACTGGAGCTCTCCAAGAAGCACATTGAGCAGGGCCGTTGGGAGGGGCTTATGCTGGACTCGTTGGATGGCAAGTGCCCGTTCACGCCGGAACAGGTTAAGAGCCGCTTGGACTCCGTGAAAGAGGCGATGACATCATTGTCGGTTAATATCGAATCGTTAGAGTCCCGCTTGGCAGACAGTGACAGGCTTACGCAGGAGCTGAAAGAGCAGCACCAGCAGCTTCTATCCTGGGCTGAGTTGTTCGATACCGCATCCCCCGCAGAGCGCAAGCTCATTGCCTCCCATCTCATTAAAGCTGTGACCCTAACCCGTGGCTATGGCATCCAAGTCGATTTCAATATCTCCGAGGCGCAGTATTTGAATGGGATGGAGCTGTGATGATAATCATAGTAGTGTTGCCTTTTGAGAGGCAACACTTGACTTAAGTCTCAGTAATTATGAGGAGAAAAGTTTTGCTTAAGTTTACAAAGAAGTCATTGCTTTTTTGAAAAGAATACTATACTATGTAATTAACTTAAGCTATATTATGACAGTTACTGAAGAGGAGGCATTTATATGGCAACTATTTCCTCATTTATGTTATGTGAGTCTTCACAAAACCTTCCAAATGGGCAAGGCGGTATTGTCCAACAGCTAATCGGACCTGTTACTACTTTGCGCCCTCAATATATTCCCGGAAACTATTCTTTTTCTGCTTCGGTAGGAGTCATTGGGTTAGATATGCAGAAAGATAACTCAATGCGCTTTGTCCTTAAAGCGCCTTCTGGTGATATGCTGAACGATTTGGGAGAAGCTCCACTACCAGTTGCAGCGCCAGACAACGTACTACCTAAGGAATATGGTGGCTTTGTAGCGTGTATCGATTTTAGAAATGTTGTGATTCCAGAGCCGGGAGTCTATTCTCTTGAGGTACATATAAATGGCGAGTTGATTGGCACAAAGGATATTCCTATATACGGAAGAAGCGTGACGGTATGAGTTCGTCGACTATCTTAATAGCAGAATCGGGGAAGCACTCCGCTTCTCCAAAAATATGCGTTGCAGCTGTTACAATCTGCACAGTACTGGGTATTGCCCTTTCAAACGGTACGACAGCGACTGTTGGGACTCCTTGCTCTCCTACGGCGCAATGTGTCTGTGCGCACCAAACCCAAGGTATACAAACCATCTCTCCGGACTATAATGGCATTACGATTAGTCTATACGGGAGTGGTTCTATGCTTAAGGTAAACAAGAGCATTGAAAGGCTGCGCAGTTTTGAAAAATATCCTTTCGGCTGGGATGGCTATAGTGCAAGCACCTTTTCTCACGAATTCATCGAACATGCCATTGATATAGTCAAAGGCCTTCCGACTCAACCTGAAATTTATCCTCTTTCTGATGGTCGCGTTCAATTTGAGTATAGCAAAAAGACGGGTGAATACCTTGAGTTTGAGTTGAACACAGACTTGACCGCAAACGTTTTTTGTATTAAATCTGACTTATCTGAAAAGGAATTTGTTGACTGCTCTGACAGCCTTCCGAAAATTGTGAGAGAATTTTATGAATGCTAATTTTGCTTTAACAGAATTACTTCTTCGCGTTGTCAGACCGGACGGCGTTTATTGGAAAGAAGATGGCACTTTGTCTAGCGCCGCATTTAAAGATCCAAATGGATTGTCTGTTAACCGAACTGGGGATAATACACTTAGCGAAGCGGTTGAAATTATGAAAGCTACTCCGCTAATCGGTACAATTGTATATGTGACTGTCCCTGATTGCTATGATGTTGAGGCGGCAATTATTTATGCTCCTATAGAGGGCAATATTTATCATTCTGAGATCCACAGGAATCAAGATGTTGTACCGCTAAACAAACGACAAGCCAAACGACTTGCTGAACGTGCCCGACGTGTAGACGATATCGTCTTGATGAGAGGGTAAGTTCCTTGTTGTGTGGATGCAATATGTCAGCCTTGGGAGAGCGTTCGGTTCGCATCCGAGAGGTCGAGGGTTCGAATCCCTTCAGGTCCACCAAACAAGGTTCGGACGAACACCTATTTCTTCAGCGGCGGTTTCGCCGTGCAGTGTTCGCTCTGATCCACAACAGAAAAGCGCCGTCTTGGGAGTGATCCCGAGGCGTCGCTTTTTTGCTATCTGCACATTCGATTTACGCAAATCCTCCTGCTGCAATGATTGCAGAAATAAACAGGAGGTTATACAAATTCACTTTTTCCCTTACACTGTCCGCCCCTGTGCAACAGGGGCAGATTTTTTAGCCGGTGTTAATTTTCCGTATATTTCGATAAAAGGAAAACCGCGAAAATTGCGATTGATTCCACGCATATTCCCCTTGTTTTTCGGCACATTGCCGAAAAATTACAACAAAAATCTACAAACAGGTATATAGGAAATGCTGGTAAACTTATTCTTATATGTTATAATTAGACCGTAAAATCTTTCGTTTATTCGGCAAAATGAGACAGGCACTCGTCCGATGCAATCCGCTGGGGGCCGAAGGCTTTGCCTGTGATTGAAGGGGACGAATCTGCATTATGGATGAGAAAAAGTCCATAAAACTGGATTTTTGGAAGTGCATAGAGTACCTCCGCCCCAAGGCGGCGACGGTGATCTGTCTGACGGTCCTATTGGCGTTGGGCGGATTTTTAACGGCCCGTTTTCTCATTCCCCCCACCTACCGCGCTGAGCTTCTTCTTTACGCCAGCAACAGTGGCGGCCCGGGCGTCGCCGAGCCGGCAACCCTCACCGCCTCCGACCTCGCTGCGTCCAAGAGCCTGGTGGATACCTGTGCGGCCCTGCTGGACTCCCGGACCCTGTATGAAGAGGTGGCCCAGCTTTCAGACCCAGACGGCGGCTATAAGTCGTGGCACCGAAGGGTCACCGCCGCCTCCGTGGAGGGCTCGGAGGTGTTTCGAGTCTATGTGACCGATAGAGACCCGACCCGAGCCGCGGCCATAGCCAACGCGGTGGCGGAGGTTTTCCCGGGGTATGTCTCGGGCATTGCGGAGGGCTGCTCCCTGCATGTGGTGGATCGAGCCACCGTGCCGGAGAAGCGCTATGCTCCGAGCAGCGCCAAGTATGCAGCCCTGGCGGGACTGCTGGGCGCTGCGCTCTCGTGTGCGTGGGTCGTTATGAGTGGGCTGGCTGCCGAGCTGAAAGGCAGCGCTGCCTGTGCTGCCTATAAGGGGAGGTAGAGCCCCTCTACCGCAGCGGCAGCAGCCGTAACGATGGAAAGAGCCGGGGACGAGAGCGTGTCCTCCGGCTTTTTCTCTTGTGGCCCGACAGGTATGCCGGGAAAAATCTGTCAGATCTTCGAGGCCGTTATGAATACACATAGGAGAGGTTTTTACGAAAAGTATATCAAGCTGCCCCAGGACACGGTGCTGGCTCTGCTGGCCCTGGCGGTACTGAGCCCGGTGCTGGGCCTGGTGGCCCTGGCGGTGCGGCTGCACCTGGGTGCGCCGGTGCTGTTTCGCCAGGAGCGGGCGGGGAAGGACGGCCGGAGCTTCACCCTGTATAAGTTCCGCACCATGTCTGACCGGCGGGACGCCGCCGGAGCCCTGCTGCCGGACGAGCAGCGGCTGGACGGGTTCGGCCGGTTTCTGCGCAGCACCTCCTTAGACGAGCTGCCGTCGCTGTGGAATGTGGTAAGCGGCAGCTGCGCCCTGTGCGGGCCTCGACCGCTGTATGTAAAATATGTGCCGCTGTACAGCCCCCGGCAGGCCCGGCGGCTGTGGGTGCGTCCGGGGCTTACGGGCTTGGCTCAGGTCAGCGGACGCAACGCCATCAGTTGGGAGGAAAAATTTTCCTATGATGTGCGCTATGTGGAGCGCATTACTTTTTGGGGAGACTGGAGAATCCTTTTCAAAACCGTCCGTATGGTCCTGCACCGGGAGGGCATCACCGCCCCGGGCTGCGCCACGGCGGAGGAATTCAAGGGAGGGAAAGAGGCGAGAGCGGAGCATGAACAAGCGCCTTGTGATCCTCGGCGCCGGCGGTCATGGCAGAGCCGTGGCCGATGCCGCGCTGAAAATGGGCTACCGCACCATCGTGTTCCTGGATGACCGCGCCGCGGGCCGGTGCATCGGCTTCCCCATTGCGGGGCCGCTGGACCGGGCGGAGGCGCTGCGGGACGGGAAAACGGACTTTGTTATCGCCCTGGGCGATAACCGCCTGCGCCGCCGGGTGGCCATGGGGCACGATCTGCCCTGGGCCCGGATCGTTCACCCCTCCGCCCAAATCAGTCCCTTTGCGGAGCTGGGGGCGGGTACGGTGGTCCTGGCCGGGGCGGCGGTGAATGTATGCGCCCGGGTGGGCCGGCACTGCATCGTCAACACTGGGGCCGTGGTGGAGCACGACAATGTGCTGGAGGACTTTGCGCAGGTGGCACCCCGGGCGGCCCTGGGCGGCTCGGTCCGGGTGGGGGCCCTGGCGCAGATCGGCATTGGTGCGGTGGTAAAGAACAATATCGCCGTGGGCATGGGCTGCGTCATCGGCGCCGGAGCCGTGGTGGTGAAGTCCACAGAGCCCGGGGGGCGTATATGTAGGTGTTCCGGCCTGGAGACGGGAGAAGGGAGCCGCCGGATGAACATTCTCCTGCCGGACAGGCTGCCCCGGAAGTTTTTCTGCTCAACTATTTAATTCTTACCGAGCCACGCATCTAACGGGTGGTTTTGGTAGACAAGGAAGCCCGGCACCGCGCCATATAGCGTGATGCCGGGCTTTAAGTAGTTTTTTGACAGACTGACCACCATCCTTCGGGACGGTGGTTTTTTGCGCTTATTTCTCCCCCTGCGGGGTGCTGAAGGGCAAGGTCAGCACCTCGGGGTCCCGGAGGATGCGGCGAAAATCGTGGCAGAAGGCGGCGTATTCGTAGCCGGTGCAGATACGCTCGTCCATGACGATACCCAGGGGCATCATCTTCCGGCTCAGGTCCCCGGCCATATAATTGGGCACGGGCTTACCCATGCACACAAAGACGCTGGTGGTGCCGAACTCATAGCAGTGGTGGTGGATGTAGCTGGTCTTGATGGAGGCCAGGTTGGTAATAAAGAGGCTGGTGTGGAAGGGAGAGAGGTCGATGATCTTCCGGGGCAGCAGACCATGCTTATCCAGGAAATAGGCCAGGCCCACCACAAAGCCCGGAAGCCCCGGCACGGAGAACATGAACCGGGCAAAACGGTCGGTGCTGTTGCTCTGGGCCGTATCCCGGTTGGCCTCGATGGCGGACTTTATTTTCTCATTCACGGTAAACACCGTGTCCTCCGGCTCCAGGTAAATCTTCAGCGTGGTCTCGCTGGGAGAGCCGTCGGGCAGCCTTTTCATAATGACAAAGGACACTCAGAAGTGATTGCGCTTATAAATCTTACGGTTCATCACGAAATAGTTCAGCTTCGGATTTTCCAGGGTGGCCTTATAGTAAGCGGCAATGATGACGCTCATGTGGTTCAGGCGCACACCGGCGCGGCGCTGGTCGCGGATGAAGGCCTTGATGACCTCCTCGTCGATATTCTCCGTGATGGTGTTCCAGGCGTCATAGCGCTTGGGCATGATATAGGGAATGGCCGCCACCAGAGGCGGCAGGTCTTTTACGCGGGTTCCGTCGGGACGCATGGGAAGTCCCCCTTTCCATATTATAAATCTCAGTATATCGTGAAAATGCAGCCATGGCAAGCGGCTTTTACCGATTTTCTTCCAGGCACCGGGCAAAGCGCAGCACATTCTCCGCTGTAAAGGCCAGGTGCGTCCGGGCATGGGCCAGAGCTTCGCTTAGGGTAGTGGGCGCGGGATTGATGGGGAAAACGGCCGTGACCCCTGCATCGTAGGCGGCGGCAATATCCGTCTCGCTGGAGCCCACCAGGGCCACCACAGGCACTCCTAGAGCCCGGGCCCGGCGGGCCACACCCACGACCACCTTGCCCCGAAGGCTCTGGCTATCCAGCCGGCCCTCCCCGGTGATGACCAGATAGGCATCTGCGGCCAGGCGGTCAAAATCCGTCAGGTCCAGAACGGCCTCGATGCCCATTTGCAGCCGGGCACCCAAAAAGGCTACGCTGCCTGCGCCGAAGCCGCCTGCCGCGCCGACTCCGGGGAGAGTGAGCAGGGAGCGGCCCAGGTCCTTTTCGATAACGGCGGCCAGGTGCGCCAAGCCCTCATCCAGCATACGGACGGTGGCCGCGTCCGCGCCCTTTTGGGGGGCGAATACCGCTGCCGCACCACTCTCGCCGCAAAGGGGGTTATCAATGTCGCACATGGCGATAACCTCCGCCTGCCTCAAAGCAGGCAAAAGGCCGTCCGTGCGGATGTGGGCAATGCGGCGGAGGGTCCCGCCTACGGGCACAAAGGCCTTGCCCTCCGCATCCAAAAATTCTACGCCCAAGGCCGCCGCCGCACCGCAGCCGCCATCGTTGGTAGCGCTGCCGCCCAGGCCCAGAAGGATGCGCTCCGCGCCGCGCTTGAGAGCATGGGCTATGAGCTGGCCTACGCCGTAGGTGGTGGTGTCGGCCACACGGCGGTCCTCCCCCACCAGGGGCAGGCCCGCGGCGGCAGCCATCTCGATGACGGCGGTTTTCCCATCCGGGAAAAGCCCGTAGTGGGCCGTAAGGGGGCGGCCATAGGGGTCCCGGCAGGGCACGGCTACTTTTTCGCCGCCCAGAGCCCCAAGGAAGGCATCCACCGTGCCCTCGCCGCCGTCAGCCACCGGGAGGGCGCACACCCGGGCCTCCGGGTCCCGGCGGCGTATTTCCCGGGCAATAATGTCGCAGATCTCCCCCGAGGACAGGCAGCCCTTGAAAGAGTCGGGGATGACCACATATTTGCGCATAATACTCCCTCCGGTAAAAAATTTCAGTGTCCCATCCGGTCCCGATGGCGGTTATACTGGAACATTCCGACGCCCGCGCCGCAGATAAGCACATAGCCCACCACGCTCCAGCCATCGGGCACCTGGCGGAAGAAGATATAACCCAGGGCGGCGGCAAAGAGGATCTGAGAGTAGTCATAGACGCTTATTTCCTTGGCCGGGGCGCAGAGGTAAGCGCAGGTGATGCCGAACTGACCGATGCAGGCAGAGGCGCCGCACAAAAGCAGCATCAGCAGCTGGTGGTCGGTAAGGCGCACGGGGCTGAGCATAAAAAACGGCAGGGTCAGCAGCGTGGAAAAGAGTGAGAAGTAGAACACAATACGCAGGCTGTTTTCCCCTCGGGTGCCCAGCTTGCGCACAAAGGTATAGGCCAGGCCCGCCGTCGCGCCGCTGATGAAGCCCGCCATAGACGGCACGAAGGGTGCCCCCTCAAAGCCGGGCTTAATGATGAGAGCGCTGCCCAGCAGGGCCGTGAATACCCCCGCGATCTGCACGGCGGTGGGCCGTTCCTTCAGCAGAAAAACGGAGAAAATAATGGCGAAAAAGGGCGAGAGCTTATTGAGCATATTGGCATCCGCCAGCACCAGACGGTCCACGGCGTAAAAATTCAGCAGCATGCCGATGGTGCCAAAAAGGGCACGGCCGGCCAAAAGCGGCCAGTCCCCCGGCCGGGGCTTCAGAGGCACCCGCTTCACGGCCAGCAGCGCGCTCACCAGCAGCAGGGCTACAAAGTTGCGGAAAAAAGCCTTCTCCGCCGTGGGCACATCTCCGGCCAGGCGGACGAACACCGTCATCATGGAGAAACCAAAGGCCGCAAAGAGAATGCAGACAATGCCCTTGGTACGCTGGGAAATTTTATTCATGAAATCCGATACCCCTTTCCTTGGCAAGCAGAAAAAGCACCCCCGGCGGGATGCTTCTGCGCATCGAAAAAGCCTCGCAGAGTTTGCCGCCCGCAGGCGGCAAAGAAATAAAATCATTTTC
>ENA-ORRQ01003169-ORRQ01003169.1-human-gut-metagenome-genome-assembly--contig:-NODE-3169-length-10047-cov-4.301641_pt1 | contig 10047 bp, 10 predicted proteins | sample MGYA00242177_ERZ509138 | MGnify/ENA primary metagenome ERZ509138 (study PRJEB26280, sample SAMEA2338628) | human gut metagenome | biome: human gut; feature: human-associated habitat; material: faeces...
ACCAACGGTTATGGATATTCGCCGCCTTCGGCGACGCTCGTTTGAGATAATTACCACATTTTAAAAGCAAAAGTTCAGTTACAACAAATCGTTTCCTTTTTATCGCAACAAATTGTTTCGCTTTATCGTTGTTAAACGAGGAAAAATCTTTTTCTTTTTTTAAAGGAAGAGGCAATGCGGTTTAGAAGAATTTGCCGCGTGCCTGTTCGCGTGTCTCTGCCGATGCCGTGAACGGAATGCGGGTGGTGTAGCCTTGACGTGCAGCCACAATCATTTTTGTCGGCCACGAGAAGAGGTCGGTGTTCCATTGTGTCACGCGGCTGTTGTAAACGGAGCGGGCGGCTGTGATCTCGCGTTGCAGATAGCTGTTTTGCTGCATGGCGTCCATGATGACCTGATGAGCTTTCAGCTCAGGATAAGCTTCGACCTGTGGAAACAGGCGGCCGCAAGCCATGTTGAGCTGACTGTTCACCTCGCTGCGGTTGCCATCGTTTATGGCTCCGCCACGCAGGGCTGCCACGGTTTTCATCACGTCTTTGTCAAGCTCCACGGAGCGGTTTACAAGCCCCACCACGTTTTGCAGAATCTGCACACGCTGCTCAAGATAGTTGTCTATGTTTGAGGCTTCGGCCTGAATGCGCTGTTCGAGCTTCATAAAGTAGTTGCGTGCCGAAATCTTCATAAACGCAAACACCACGCCAGGCAGCAGTCCGCCCACGCAACCAATTACAGCCACCATGGTGGGGTCTGTCAGTTGGCTACCCATAGTGAACACATAAAGCAGTGTGAGCACAGGAATGGTTACCCACAGAGCAATCTCAAAAAGCGTTGATTTGTAGGTTATCTCTACCGGCAGTTGGCGGTCAATAACATGCACATCACGACCATTGTCGTTGATAGGGCCTTGGGTCTCGTCTAATAAATTAGCCATAAAAAACAGGTATTTAATTGTTATATTTCGATTAATGTCTCTTTCGATTAATGTTTTTTTAGTATAATGTTTCTTTAGTTTAATGTCTCTTTTTTTGATTAATTACACATTTCGTTTCTTTTCAAGCTTTTCGAAAACAAAGATACAGTTTTTTGTTTTAACGCAAGCATTTTACAGAAAATATTGTTGTTCTTGTGCCAGAAAAATTCGTTTCATTCGATGTGTTCGTGCTTAAAAGTAATGAGAAACGCATCTTAAAGTCATCGTACCTCGGTCGGGGTACGCATGTACTTCGGTCGGGGTACGCATGTACTTCGGTCGGGGTACGCACGTCCCTCGGTCGGGGTACGATGACTTTATGTGCTCTTTAAGACTATAAAATGGGTTCATCAAGAGCTTTGAGTCGACATTTTTGGGAAGACAATTCCTATACCGCACATCTTCTTGTGTGGTCTACGGAAGATGCGTTAAAGCGTTTTGAGGAGCTGTTGGAAATGGTGGATAAGGGCTAAAGAGCGCCGTAATACCAAGGCATGGAGTCTGTTGGCTCTTCAGGGTCAATATAGGATGCTTTGAAAAATGAAAAGATGCATACCGAAGTGCTTATGACAAATGCAAAACAGAAATAAACATTTATATCCACGAATATGAGGAACAGCGCAGAAATGATGTAAGCCAACAAAGCCCAAAAGCAAATGACCGCCCAACGTTCACGGCGTTTGTCGTATTTCGTCGGTTCATCTTCGCCTGTTACCTCAATGCTGATCTCAGCCGTAATTACATGTTTAGGCTCCTTAACTTCATTGTCGTTTGCGGCTTCTATGATGCTGTCGTCTTTTTCAGAATTAATCTCTTTGACATCTATTTTGCAATAGAAAATTTCTTTTTTCCCGCTGTTGTCTTTTTCAGGATTAATCTCTTTGACATTTCTTTCGCAAGAGACAATTCCTTCTTTGCTGCTATTGTCTTTTTCAGAATTAATCTCTTTGACATTAGAAATTCTGACAAAGCCAATCATTACGCCACCAATAATGTTTATAAGAGAGATGGAAACAAGGATATATTTGCTAATTCCATTAAAAAAGGTTCCGCCAAATTTTAAACTGTAAAAAAGCATAAAAGCTCCTATACAGACAAAAAAAACGGATGACAATATTTTTTTACGATTATCAATCATATGAGGCGTTATTTAATGGTTGTTGCAAAGATAATGCAAGCTGAGAGCAGAGATGCAAGCTTGCTTGCAAGCTATGCCGAGGTGCAGCTTATCTTATGCAAAGATACAAATTAATTCGATATATTAAAAAAACGTTCTTGGTTATTATGGCAAAGGAAATAAAAATTAACAAACGACTTATTATAGATGGCAAAGAACAAGGTTGTGATTCGTTGCTTATATTTGTTTGGGCATTTCCTTTTAAAGAAGATCAAGTCAGCAAATGTATTCCTACAAACAAAATAAAAAATGAACAGCAATATATCCAAATCTGACGATGAATTCGATGATTTAGAATAACGTAATAAGCGATGGGGTAAGGTGCTTTCCATGAATGAAGGCTGTGATAAACAACAAACCCTCATTCATGGTTTTCTAAGCCCTCATTTTAATGGTGTTATTGGCACAGAAATGCGCATAATTTTCACAGCGTTATTGTCACCCAAGAACACACGAGCTATGTAATAGGGTGTGTTTTTGTCCATTGTCTGTAGAAACTCCCATTGTGATCGACGCATAAAAAATGGTATTGAGTCGGCATTGGCTATACCGCGTTTGGTGGTTTTTGCATCACAATAACAAACAATTTCTTCGCCTTTCTTCACAACAAAGTCGTACCTTGCTTCTTGAAAGTCTTTGCTTGCCCACACCACCTTGTATCCTTCGCGTCTTGGGTATCGGCGTAGCAATTCGTTACGGACAATTTCCTCGCCATAATCGCCCTCTTTTGAGTCGGCAAACGATTTGTCATCAACATTACTCATCAGATAACTCAAGGCTGAAGGCAATTTCTTGATATTGGTAACCAATAGGGCAAATTCCTCATCTGTTAAATCGGAAGATGCCAATGAAGCTAACGCTTCCATTTTTCCGCTTTGGGCGATAACAAGAGCTTGCTCACGTTGAGTTTCTGTAAGCATGTCAACAACCAGTCCTGCTCTTTTGGGGAAATACCATTTATACCAACTCTGTAGTTGTTCTTTTGTATATTTGGAATTCGCCATCCATGTGTACAATTTGTTTAGCGGCAAAGCTATAGAAGAAGCATTGCTGTTGTTTTTATTATACACATCAGCCACTTTATCATCAATGCGGCGTGACAAATGCTCCACACTACAAGTTTGGTTTACAACCTCCAGCTGTTCATACGTTTTGTCAAGCAATTCTGCCTCAATCTTGGAACCGTTCCCATCAAAGAGCATATTATAAATGTTCTTTAGTTCATTAGGCAAATCGTTATCGACAAAAAGTTCATTGCACAGGCGTAGCTCGCCCAACTGATTAGGCAATAATTTCTTTTCAGAGAAGATATAACGGTTGCAGTCTTTCAGATAGACAATACATTTTTTCAACCAATTGTTTGTGATATCGGCAGATTTTCCAAAGGCCAATACGCTGCCAACCTGTTCAATTTTTTCAGCGAGCATCTTGTAAGTGTACTCTTGCTCTGAAAATAAAGAAAAGTCGGTAGCTTCAAACCAAGGTTTATAGTCTGCAGCCGCAGGCAATACTTTTTCTGCAACAGATGAAGCCAAATCGTACAATTTTTCATCAAGCTTAGAATCATTGAAAGGTATTCGAACCTGTGCGTAATTTATAAAATCGCCACTTTGACTTCTTACTATGCTGTGATTGAGTAATTCTTGTTTATAATGTAAAATACCAACTTTTTGAAACTGCTCGTTCGACTCTTGGTTTCCGTTATACTTGCGGCTCATGTGGGTCAAGTTGTAGGCACCGTCCATTTGTTTAGCCTCTATATAGTCGAGCATTTTACTATATAACTTTACTGAATCGACCAACAATTTTCTGTTCTCTGGATTTGAGTTCGGTGAAAATGCAATGCCATCACGCTCTGATGACGGGATAAATTTCAGACTGTTCAGGATAAACGGCATACCTATTTCTTCCATTCCTATCAGAGGCAAACCACAGAACATTTTTGAAATGTTCTTCGGGAACGGAACAATCGTGTTGTTTTCATAACAGAAGGTAGTGGAAACGTCTTGAAAACTGAACACTGCAAAATTCTTTGTTGACACGATGCCATCACATGTTATCTCAAAAACGATATTGTCTTCAGTCTTTTCTTTCCTTCTAATAGAATAAGTGTGCACGTCATTTCGTCTATCTTCAATAAAGATAGACTCTACTTTATCCATAAAGCACAACGTGTATGGCAACATGGCATAAAGATAATCTAAGTCGATATCTGCTGCCATCATCGCAGGCACTTTGGGTAATGGGTGGTTTAGGATATAAGTAAAGGATGTGTTGAAGCCTTCACACTTACTTACCTCCTTATGCTCAGACACTTCAAAGTCGGTCCTGACCTTGGCCATCTCATCAATAAGCTCGGTTTTATCTTCAAAACAACTTCTGTCTAATGTGAACGCGAACTCAAACAGACTGTTATCATCCTTTTTGCAGAATATGCCTTTCACCTGCATCAGAGATGACAATATGTGGGTTGAAACAAGACCTGTGCCGAACTTTCCAATGTTTTCTTTATTAGACTCATCCTTCTCATCGTCTTTACCTGAGTCTGGAGAAATGACATTCAAAACATCCGTTACACTGAATGGGGCTCCATCATGCAGAAACTCCACCTTGTCTTGCGTTACAATGAGGCGCACAGACACATGCTCGTTATAGTCGCTTGCGTTTTGCAACAACTCCCAAAACCATCTTCTTTTTGACGGATTTATACGGTCTTTTATTAACAACAGCTTTTCTTGAAGACGTTTGGCTTGCGAAGAATACTGTTGCATTTTTGAAGCCTGCTTTATATATTCTTTAAGTTCACTCATTCTGCATTTTCTATGTATTGGCTTATTACATTCTCGCTCTCTGCATACGCATCAATATAAGCCTGATTGTCTAAACCCGCATTCATGTTGATGGTGAGAAGGAAGAGAAGTCCTATCAATTTTTCAATTTTACTTCTTAAACGGCTTAATGTTTTTTCTTTCTCTTCATTCTCACGGAGTTGCAGTTCTGCGGCTAACTTATCACACATGGCAGACAATTCTTCCTTTTCTGCGATTATAGCTGCTTTATAATTGGCTAGGAAAGTGTCAACACCAAGTTGTTCTATCTGATTTAAATAGGCCGTTATTTTTTCAAAGAATTCAGAGTACCTAGATTCTTGCTCCGTTATACTAAAACCATCTATGAAAAGTTGAAATGTTGATCGACGGCTATTTCCAACCCAATATTCATCCTTATTTATTTTAACTCTTCCTCCGTATAAAAGATAGATACCACTTTCACTTATGGTAGATACAACAAAAGACTTGTCTTTACAAAGTTCTTCAAATTCTTCATCTTCGAGACAATGTAAAGTATAAACTCCATTTTTAAATAGGATTATTTTATCCATAAAGATTGCTTATTTTAGATTATTAATAACCAAGACTATCCATCAGATTGTCCATATCACCACCATTCTCTTTCCACTCGTCATAGTCGCCGTGCATTCCGTCTGTCAAGGCATAGAATGTGTCGTGCTCATTGTCATCGTCTTCATCATTGTAATGTTCGCAATAAGCGTCATCAGAATCTTCGTCGTACATCATTTTTCTTATTTTAAGTTGTTATTTATTCTTTTGTGGCTTATGCATAATATTAGTCGCTTACGACATCATATTCTGCAAGGACCTCATTATAGGCATCTTCGTAAACATGGTTGTCCAGCCCTGTTTTCATATTACAAGCCAAGCTGAAAATCATTATCGTTAAGATTGTCAGACAGGCTCTTGCTCTATCCAAAAAATCTTTATAAGTATTTGCCGATCCTGAATTAGGCTCTTCCTCTTTCAATAAGCTCTCATACTTCTCACATAAGACCATAATATCAGCTTTGAAAGTTTCTAACGCAGTCTTATAATTCTCTAAGAAAGTATCTATACCCAATTGCTCTATTTGGTTGAGATAGGCCGTAACTTTTTGCACAGATAAATGATCTGTTTGATAAATGCCAACTTGATTATTATATGAGGATGTGTAGCCAAAGGTATTAACTTCTATTCCATCTATAGCAATATGGAATATTGCATTCAATAAACTCACTTTTACTCTTCCACCATATAGAAGTCTTGAATTAGGATTCTTATTATTTGAAAGAATAATAGAAGCATCGGCTTTTACCTTGTTGTCATTATCTTCAAAATTAAATTCTTCTTCAGAGCATACATATACTCCGTTTTTAAAAAATATTGTTTCCATTTGATTGTTGTTTGTAAATTCTCAAATTCGCAACACAATGTTTTGATTTTATCTTAAAATCATGAGTAACAAATGTCCTTGCTTTGGTAAGAGGAATAGCTGCGTTTCTCAAGATTTTGTCGTGTCAGAAGATTCACTTAACTTAGTGTTGCAAGAAATCAAATAAATCTTCATCGGACATGGCAAAAGTACAAATAAAATATAAGAAACGTACAAGTTTTTGCAAAATATTTTTTAATAAGAAATGAGAAAATTTGTGCTTAGATTGACTCAAACTTATGGATTAGTACAGAAGCACTAAGCCAACAATCAAGCGATAAACAGAAAAAACATTATCACAATGTTGCAACAATGTTTTTTCTGTTTATCGCTGTATATCTTTTCCGAGTGGCATATCGTGACAATGCTTAAAATGTTTTTTGTATAAGCGGTGGACAGAATCTCCTGTTTTACACCACTCGAAATATCGGATGAGCCAGATTGTTGCAACTTTTCTGAAAGCGATTTTCATCCACTCTCCTATAAAGTTCTTGTTTTTGTCTATTACACCAACCCCCTCCCGCTCGCCATCTATTTGTCGGTGTTTAAAGTTTTCTTCATTGCCATCATGTCTCAATTATTTGAAGTAACTTTACCGATGAATTTGCATTAGTGTGATACAAAGATTTAATAAAATCATTCCTTGTGTGTAAGTTTTCTAATTGTCGTGCGACTAATGAGGTAAAGAGTCAAACGATAACAATAAGTTTAAAATGGAAAAAAGCGAATTAGAACAAAAGTTTCTAAGCTTGGTGGACAGCTACAAGCAGGTGATATATAAAGTCTGCTTCATGTATGCCACCGATGACGAGATCATCAGCGACCTCTATCAAGAGGTGGTGCTGAACCTCTGGACAGCCTTTCCGCGATTCCGAAGCGAGAGCAAACCATCGACATGGGTGTATCGCATCAGCGTGAACACCTGCATCTCACACCTGCGTCATAACATAAAGCGACCAGAGACTGTGAGCCTTACGATGTCGATGGGCGACCTCTTTCCTGAGGAATCGGAAAGGGCACAACTTCAAAAACTCTATCAGCTCATAAGCCAACTCGGCGAATTGGAACGCGCGCTGATTCTGCTGTGGCTCGACGATAAGAGCTATGAAGAGATAGCGAAAATTCTCGGTATATCAGTATCGAACGTTGGAGCGCGCATCAACCGCGTCAAGACGAAGCTAAGGGAAATGTCTAATCATTAAAATCAGAAAACTATTATGGAATTAGAAGATTTGAAACAAAAGTGGAATATGCTCGATGAGCGACTCTCAAAGAGTGAGGTCTATAACAAACGAGTTTTGGAAGAGGTAATCAAAGGTAAGAATAAGACTACCTACGAGAAACTACAGAAGCAGGGGATGTTCAACTTCTTTGTCACGCTTTCTATTGCATCTGTCATCTTACCTTTATTGTATAGCATGGGAATCTTCCGCGACACGTCGTTCTACATTTTAGAGATGGTATGTCTTCTTGGCGTAGTGATGGTGGCTTGTAGACTGACTGTGCTTTATCGTTTCAATGTAATGAAGACGCCTACTGAGCAACTATGCAATCTTATCAACTACAAGCGTTGCTATTTCTTTGAGTCTGTGGTTGGCGTACCACTGGGCGTTTTGGGCATCTTTGCCACGGATTACTTTGAGCACACAATCTCTTCATTCGGACTGTTCTTTGACCTTCTCGGTGTAATAGCAGGCGTTTCATGTGCTTATTTTGGATATTTGAAACATAAGACTACGATGTTGGAGATAAGTCAGAACCTTACAGAACTCAAGAACTTCGGATAGACAAAGAAGCAATAAGAAGAGCCGAGAAGACATGCTCACCAGAAGAAGAATTTCGGAAAGTAATGATTAACGGAAAAAGCGGTACAGAAATCATGCTATACAATTTCTATACCGCTTATATTCAACGCTTAAAGCTGTTCTTATAGCTATTTGAACGATTAATATTCGTCATCATTGAAGAGGAATAAGGCGTGTTGAGTTTTAAGTGGTTATATTGCTGTGTCAACCTTTTCGATCATTTTACTTCATTGTGAAAGTCAATAAAAGGCGGTATAAATCTCTGCTATAAGCATGATTATTTGTCCAACCATTTCATAGCCCACTCAGCTAAAGGCGAGGGACAAGCTAACATACCGCAGTTTTGCTGTAAATTGAGAAATGAGAAACGTATACGGTTCTTGGGCTGGTAACGTTCGTTGTAAACAACAATACTTCTTCCACTGACACAATTTTCTGCCTTTACCTCTACAGGGATTATCTCATTCTCTCGCTGTAACAGAAACTCAATCTCAGCCTTTCCTTCCGAAGACCAATAGTAAGGCATTGAACCATACGATGGCAACAGGCTTTGCAGCACTGCATTCTCCGCCATTGCGCCTTTAAATTCTGTGTAATTAACAGTCGGGTCAATGACAATGCTTCCCGGTAGTCCGGCCAATCGTCGCAACAGTCCGCAGTCACTGGCATAAATCTTGAATATGTCTGGTTCTTCGTAGGCACTTAAAGGCATTCCTGGTTTCGACACCGCATTCACGCGATATATCATACCAGCATCTTCAAGCCACAACAAAGCGTCTTCATAATCACGACTTCTTGCTCCTTTCTTTATAATCTTATATATGAACTTTCTATTTTCCTTGGCAAGTTGAGATGGAAGTGAACGCCAAATAGCATGAATGCGCGGTATCTCGCGAGGTTCTGCATACTTGGCAAAGTCAAGCTCATACAAGTCTAATATGCCTTGTAATATGTCGTCCACTGCTTGCATGCCTTGATTTTCAAGCATACTCACGGTAGCTTCTGGCATTCCTCCAGACACCATATATCTGCGGTATTCCGACCTCAACTTGTCAAGTATAATAAGAGGCAATTTCTCTGGCTGTTCTATCTGTTCTACAAAATTGAATGTCTGGAAATCGCTGGCTCGCAGATACTCTTTGAACGTAATCGGATACATACGCATAACCTGCACCTTTCCTACTGGTACGGTCATGCTCCTCCTTTTAACAGCCACTCCTAACAGCGAACCTGCTGCAATAATATGCCATTCGGGAGCATCTTCACAAAAATACTTTAACGAGTTGAGCGCTTCTTCACATTCTTGTATCTCATCGAATATGAGCAGTGTCTTGCCTGGAACAAGAGGCACTTGGCAATAAAGGGCGAGTTCCTTAATGATGCGTGCCGGCTCCTTTGATACAGTGAAGGCAGACAGCAACTCTTTCTGGCGGTCAAAGTCAAATTTCGCCGTATAGTCGAAACATTCTCGTCCAAACTCCTCCATAGCCCATGTCTTGCCAATCTGACGGGCTCCTTTCAACAGGATTGGCTTATGCTTTTCAGCATCTTTCCATTCCTTGAATTTATTTATTATGTCTCTTTTAATTCTCATATTTACACCGATTACTTCTGTTTTGTGCCAAATGCGACACTTTTCCGAACTTGTTAGGTGCAAATATACAACATATAGAGGAATACTACAACTTTTCTGAAAGTTATTTTTATTTATTTTCGAACATTAGTATCCTGTTAAAATCGGGACACTAATGTGATGATACTTTTAAGGTGTCTCTTTAACCCAAATCGGTCGTTAGGGCTTGCTTGGATTTTGGATTTTTAGAAGAATG
>ENA-ORRQ01003181-ORRQ01003181.1-human-gut-metagenome-genome-assembly--contig:-NODE-3181-length-10023-cov-4.169041_pt1 | contig 10023 bp, 8 predicted proteins | sample MGYA00242177_ERZ509138 | MGnify/ENA primary metagenome ERZ509138 (study PRJEB26280, sample SAMEA2338628) | human gut metagenome | biome: human gut; feature: human-associated habitat; material: faeces...
GAAAAAAGGCTTATTGTCGTGGAGTCGATAATCTGCAGGCGGTTGAACCATGCGGACAGCCGAAGTTTTTGACACAAAGATAATACAACGCATCTGCCTGCGGGCGCACCAGCCCAGAGGTTGTATGAAATGGCAGGGGAAATGTATGAAGTGTGATATCCGTTGTGATTGGAGCCAGGGTGAGCCCCATCCCAACCTTCCCCAACGAAGAATGCGACAAAACCACCCCATCTTCAGTTCCATGGATTTGGTTTTGTCGCATCATCTGTCTTCCCGGACGGTTGTCAGGCCGCGCGATGCTTCCTTTTCCACCACAGGTAATAGCCGCTGATGACGCCGGCTGGTGTTGCGCCTTGCCCCTTACTTCTCATAGAGCTCTATGGGCAGACCGTCGGGGTCGCTGAAGAAGAGGAAGGGCTTGTGGGTGTACTTGTCGGTACGGACGGGCTCGTGGACGATGTGGCGGGCGTCCAGCTCTGCTGCCGCCGCGGCTATGTCGTCGACCTCGAAGGCGAGGTGGCGCAGCCCCGTAGCTTCGGGATAGGAGAGACGCGCGGGTGGAGTGGGGAAGGAGAAGAGCTCTACGACATAGGTGTCGCTGAGGTAGCAGTCGGCCTTCCACGAGTCGCGCTCGCTGCGATAGTGTTCGCTACGGATTTTGAGCCCGAGCACTTCGGTGTAGAAGCGCTTGGACCGACAGTAGTCGCTACAGATTACGGCTACGTGGTGTATGTGGTTGAGTTTCATCGCTTATGAGTTTGTATGTTTGCTGACCATGTTGCCCCCGGCCTGTTGTTCCTCTGGGCTGTATCGGTACACCCTGACCATCTGGCTGTCGCCGCCCAGCAGTTGGCTGCATCGGTTGAGGCGGCCCGTGTCTACAAATCCGCACTTCTCCATGACCCTCCCCGACGCCGGATTGCCCGTGAAGTGGTCGGCGTAGATGTTGTCGAAGTGCATCACGTTGACGCAGTAGTCGACCATGAGCCGCAGCGCCTCGGTGCAGATGCCCCTGTTCCAGTAGGGGCGCCCCAGCCAGTAGCCCACCTCGCAGTCGTGGGTGCCTATGTCGATGTTGCTCGTCGCATGGGTGTAGTAGCCTATGCAGCCGATGGCTTCGCCCGTCTCGCGGAGCACTATCGCCCAGGTAGAGTCGTTGGCGAAGACGGAGCGGATAATCTCCAGGCTCTCTTCGACCGACCGGTGGGCGGGCCAGCCAGCCCGTGGCCCCACTTCGGGGTCGGAAGCGTACTTGTAGAGCGCCTCGGCGTCGGTCTCCCGCCATCGGCGGAGTAGTATTGTCGCTGTTTCCATATTGTCGTTGATGTGTGGTGTGGGTGAGGGGGCTCTGGCGCCGCCCTCGGTCATTGCGGCTGTAAAGTTACATAGGAAGATTAACACCGCCAAACTATTTGCCTATTTTCTCATCATCCCCAGCCCAGGCCTCACTGTCATGGCGACCGTGGGAGGCGTGAATAGCGGCTCGTAACGTATGACGCGGGTGCTCGTAACGTAAGGCGCGGATGCACGTGTCGAACGATACGGATGCTCGTTTCGGACGATACGCGTCGGGCAAGTGGCCCTCGGCGTGGGTAGAGGTCATGAGAAAAGTCGCTGAGGTCATGGGAAAAGTTGCCGAGGTCATGAGAAAAGTTGACGGGGGCATGATAAAAAACATCGGGGGCATGATATCAGTATTTTAGGTCATGAAAGGAGTGGGCGGGGGCACGAAATATGTGTATGGTAGCATGAAATAAGATATAAAGCCATCAAAAAAGGGCAAAAGCAATCTTGCGGTGGTTGCTTTTGCCCTTTCGGGTCGTTTGCCGATGGCAGGCCTGGTGGGCGCGGGCGCCTTACAGACGGTAGCCCACGCTGAAGGTGAACGAGCGGTTCTTGGAACCGAGGTCCTTGTGCACCTTGGAGAGTCCCAGGTTGTAGCGCGCGTCGAGCACCACGTTCATATACTCGTAGGAGATGCCCACGGGTATGCTGAAGTCGGTCTTGCTGTAGCCGTCCTTGGACTTGTCTTCGTATTCGTTGACCACCTGGCTGTAGGTGCGCACTCCCGTGGTGCGGTTCTGCGTGAAGTCGCAAGTGGTGTAGCCGCTCTTGGCCGAGGTGAGCATGCCCACCTGTACGCCAGCCTTGAGTGCCAGTCCCTGAGCCACATAGACATGCGCCATGACGGGCACGGCGATGTAGGTAGTCGTGGTAGAGTAGTCGGTGTAGGCAGTGTACTTGATTTCCTCATCGGTCTCTGCCGGCTCTGCGCGCAGCTCGTCGAAGTCGTGATACTTGCTGCCCAGCGAGGTGTAGACTACGCCCGCCGAGAGCGCCACCTGGTCGGTGAGCTGGTAGAAGGCGTCGGCGCCCACGGCAAATCCGGGCTTGAACTTAGACTTGATGGTACCACCGCGCTCGAGCGTCAGGTCGTTGTCGGTGAGGTTGGCGATGGTCACTCCCACGCGTGGCACGAAGGAGAACGAGCCCTGCTTCTGCTGAGCCAGGGCTGCTGTGGCTATGAGTGCGAGCGCGAGGCTCGTCATGATTTTCTTCATTTCTTATTGCTTGTTAATGGGTTGTGTAATGTCTTGTCAGTTGGCTACCTCTGAGATGAACTTGATGCGCACCAGGCGTATGTTTTCGTCGGTGTAGTCGCCTCCCAGTTCCTCGACGGCTTTGTCGAGGTCGTCGGTGTCGGCCTCCATGAAGTAGTCGAAGATGTCGTCGATGGCGTCGTCGTCCATCACATCGCGCAGGAAGTAGTCGATGTTGAGCTTGGTGCCGCTGTAGACGATGCTCTCTATCTCGTCGAGCAGTTCGTCGAAGTCGAGTCCCATGGCCGACGCCAGGTCGTCGAGTGCTATCTGGCGGTCTATGCTCTGGATAATCTTGACCTTGACCATGCTGTTCTTGGCTACCGTCTTTACGCGTATGTCCTCGGGTCTCTCGATGCCGTATTCTTCGCAGTGTCGTCGTATGAGGTCACAGAATTCGGCGCCATACTTCTTGGCTTTTCCCGCACCCACGCCCTGTATGTTCTGCAGTTCCTGCAGTGTGACGGGATACATGGTCGCCATCTGCTCGAGCGACTGGTCGAAGAAGATGACGTAGGGTGCGAGCCCCAGGCGCTTGGCCACCTTCTTGCGCAGGCTGACGAGCATCTCGTAGAGCTCGGGGTCGAGGGCAGCCATGGCTCCCTGGGCGTCGTCGTCTTCGTATTCGTCCTTGAACTCGGTGTCCATGACCACCATGAAGGAGTGGGGCGACTTGATGAAGCGCCGTCCTGACGGTGTGACCTTGAGCAGTCCGTAGTTTTCCACATCCTTCTTCATGTAGCCGGCTATCATGGCCTGTCGGATGACGGGGTTCCAGAGCTTCTCGTTGAAGTCCTCGCCCGAGCCGAACTCTTCGAGCTCGTTGTGGTGATGGGATACGATGTCGTCGGTGCCGCGGCCCTTGATGAAGTCGATGACATACTCCTGGCGGAAGTTCTCCTTGAGCGCCAGCACCGCCTCGAGGGCTATCACCAGCAGCTGCTGTGCCTCTATCCGCTCCTTGGGGTGCAGACAGTTGTCGCAGTTGCCGCAGTTGTCCTTGTCATATTCCTCGCCGAAGTAGTGGAGCAGTATGCGTCGGCGGCATACCGACGACTCGGCATAGGCTGCTGTCTCTTGCAGCAGCAGTCGGCCGATCTCTTGTTCTGCTCCCGACTTTCCGTCCATAAACTTCTCCAGCTTCTGCAGGTCTTGCTGTGCGTAGAAGGCAATGCATATTCCCTCGCCGCCATCGCGTCCTGCACGTCCCGTCTCCTGGTAGTAGCCTTCAAGGCTCTTGGGTATGTCGTAATGGATGACGAAGCGCACATCGGGCTTGTCTATGCCCATGCCGAAGGCTATGGTCGCCACGATCACGTCTATGCGCTCCATGAGGAAATCGTCTTGTGTCTGCGAGCGTGTTGCCGAGTCGAGACCAGCGTGATAAGGTGCCGCCTTTATCTCGTTGGCTTTGAGCACGGCGGCCAGCTCCTCCACGGTCTTTCGTGAGAGACAGTAGATGATGCCGCTCTTGCCCGGGTGCTGACGCACAAACTTGATAATCTGCCGGTCAATGTCCTTGGTCTTTTGTCTTACCTCATAGTAGAGGTTCGGACGGTTGAACGAGCTCTTGAACTCAACAGCGTCGTTTATGCCCAAGCTCTTCTTTATGTCTGTGCGCACCTTGTCGGTGGCGGTTGCCGTGAGCGCAATGACCGGTGCGTTGCCGATCTTGTTTATCGTGGAGCGCAGCGTGCGGTAGTCGGGACGGAAATCGTGTCCCCACTCAGAGATGCAGTGGGCTTCGTCTATGGCATAGAAAGAGATCTTGAACGATTGGAAGAATGGCAGGTTGTCTTCCTTGTTAAGCGACTCGGGGGCCACATACAGCAGCTTTGTGCGCCCGCTCTGCACATCGTTCATAACCTGCTGAATGGCGGCTTTGTTGAGCGATGAGTTGAGATAATGGGCCACGCCCGGTTGGTCGCTGATGCCGTTGATGACATCGACCTGATTTTTCATCAAGGCGATGAGTGGCGACACCACAATGGCGGTGCCGTCCATGATGAGCGACGGTAGCTGGTAACAAAGGCTCTTGCCGCCACCTGTGGGCATGAGCACAAAAACGTTGTGCCCCTCGAGCAGGCTACGGATGATTGCCTCTTGGTCACTCTTGAACTTGTCAAAGCCAAAATAGCGTTTCAGCTGTTCGTTAAGATTCACGTTTGCAGTCATAGTGCGTCATAGCGCCGTCGTCATCTCTCCCGACTGTGGCTGTCGGGAGGATGTTGGCGGACTTAATGGTTTCTTGTTTGTTTTTTACGCATGAGGTTGATGCAAGGAGTTGCCGCTCCGTCTGGCGGTATCAGGAAGCTGTCTCCATGCGGTTGAGGCTCGACTTCTCAAGCTGCTCTTTGGCATAGTTGAGCGTCACCTTGAAAGTCTTCACCTTCTTTGACGGTATTTCGTACATCGCGTCCATCATGACCGTCTCCACGATTGAACGCAGTCCGCGGGCTCCAAGCTTGTAGTCCATGGCCTTTGCCACAATATAATCGAGCGTCTCCTCAGGGAACGAGAGCTTTATGCCGTCCATGCTGAAGAGCTTTTCGTATTGCTTGATAATGCTGTTTTTCGGTTCTACCAAGATGCGGCGCAGCGCTTCCTTGTCGAGGGGCTTGAGATAGGTGAGCACGGGCAGACGACCGATGATCTCGGGAATCAGTCCGAACGACTTGAGGTCCTGAGGCAGGACATACTGCATGAGGTCGCCCTTGTCGATCTTCGCTGTGTTCTGCACCGAGTTGAAGCCCACGGTGTGGGCGTTCATGCGCTGTGCTATCTTGCTCTCAATGCCGTCGAAGGCACCGCCGCAGATGAACAGGATGTTGCGTGTGTCGACATGTGCATAGTCTTGGTCCGGATGCTTGCGGCCACCCTTTGGCGGCACGTTGACCATCGTTCCCTCAAGGAGCTTGAGCAAGCCTTGCTGCACACCCTCGCCGCTAACGTCGCGTGTGATGCTCGGGTTGTCGCTCTTGCGTGCTATCTTGTCAATCTCGTCAATGAAGACGATGCCCTGCTCGGCAGCCTTGATGTCGTAGTCGGCAACCTGAAGCAGTCGTGACAAGATGCTCTCCACGTCCTCGCCAACATATCCTGCCTCGGTGAACACCGTTGCGTCGACAATGGTGAAGGGCACGTCGAGCAGCTTGGCGATGGTGCGTGCCAGAAGGGTCTTGCCCGTTCCTGTGCTTCCCACCATGATGATGTTGCTCTTCTCTATCTCTACACCGCTGTCGTCGTGAGGTTGTCTCAGACGCTTGTAGTGGTTATACACCGACACGGCGAGGTAACGCTTGGCGTCGTCCTGGCCAATGATGTATTGGTCGAGATAAGCTTTTATCTCTGTGGGCTTGGGCACCTCTTTGAGGTTATACTTGTGGTTGCCCTTGCCTGAGGCTGACGCTTTGTCCATGCCGACCTCTTGAAGCAGTTCTTCGCATCGTTGAACGCACTCGTTGCATATATATCCGTGCAAGCCTGTGATGAGCAGCTGTACCTGGCTCTCAGGCTTACCGCAGAAACTACATTTGTTCATTTCTTTATTTTTCTCCTTTTCTGTTGTAGGGTGAATTCTATTAAATGGTTACAGGTTGAGGCCCGGCTCTTGTTTCCTTGGCTTTTGTTTCTTTGTTTCTTGCTTTTGGTTTTTGTTTCTTGCTTTTTATCGCTTTTGTTTCTTTCCTTTGCTTTTGTTTCTTGCTTTTGCTTTTTGTTTTTTGCCTATGGAAAATATCCGTTCAACCTGTTGCCACGAAGCTTACTTCTCGCTTGTTGTCTCTGTGGCGGGCTTCTTCATGAGCACGGTGTCAACCATGCCATACTCTTTTGCCTCGGGTGCTGTCATCCAGTAGTTGCGGTCGCTGTCGGCCCACACCTTGTCGAAGGGCTGGTGAGAGTGCTCGCTGATGATGTTGTAGAGCTCCTTCTTCATCTGTCCGATGAGGCGTGCCTCAATCTCGATGTCTGAAGCCTGTCCCTGTGTGCCGCCGAGGGGCTGGTGTATCATGACGCGACTGTGCTTCAGGGCGCTGCGCTTGCCCTCCTGGCCTGCCACGAGGAGCACGGCTCCCATTGATGCTGCCATGCCTGAGCAGAGCGTTGCCACGTCAGAAGAGATAAACTGCATGGTGTCGTAGATGCCGAGACCTGCTGTGACGCTTCCGCCGGGCGAGTTGATGTAGAGGGAGATGTCCTTTGTGTTGTCTACCGAGTCGAGGTAGAGCAGCTGTGCCATGATGGTGTTGGCCACATAATCGTCTATCGGTGTGCCAAGGAAGATGATGCGGTCTGCCATGAGGCGTGAGAACACGTCCATCTGTGTGACGTTGAGCTGGCGCTCTTCGAGGATATAAGGGTTGAGGTAGTGCGACTCTGACTTGATTACGTCGTCAAGCACCATTCCGTTCATGCCAAGGTGTTGTGTGGCAAATTTTCTGAAATCGTTCATCGTTGTTTGTCCTGTTATGATCTTTTTAAAATATATAATGTGTGGCAACGCTGTCTTGCTCGCTTTTTGTTTAACGTTGTTTCTTGCATGTCTTTCTGGGCAACGCCGTCTTGCTTGCCCTCGTGCGTAGCAATGTTTTCGCTTGCCTATATAATAAAAAAAAGAGGTTATCGGCTTTTTGTCTTTCTTCATAGACAGATTATTGCCATTCTGTTTACAAAGATAACCAAAAAAGTCGATAACCTCTTTTATTTAAAGAAGTTTTTTTGAAAAAACGTCAAGTTTTTTTATTATTCACCCTTCTCGCTCATCATCTTGTTGAACTCGTCGAGAGTCACTTCCTTCTCGTTGAGCTTAACAGAAGCCTTGAGGGCGTTGGTTAGCTTGCGGTCTACGGCGCGGTCAACGAAGCCGTCGATGTTCTCGCGCTTCTTCAGCAACTCGTCAACGTAGTTGTCGAGATACTCCTCGGGCACGTTGTCCATGCCATACTGAGCAAACTGCATGCGTGCGCCTTCCTTGGCAGCAGCCTTGATGTCGGCGTCGTCGATCTTGATGTCATGAGCCTTAACCAGCTGCTCCTTGATGAGGTGCCACTTGAGCTGCTCGATGCTTGCTGCGAAGTTTTTCTCTACAAACTCCTCACCACGCTCCTTGTTGTTGAGCAGCATGATGCGCTTGAGCAGAGCCTCGGGGAACTGAAGCTCGCCTACCTTCTCGTTGCAGTAGGTCTTAACGTCCTCAAGGAACTTGAAGTCGCTGTTTACCTCAAGCTGGGGAGCGAGTGTCTCGACGATCTTTGCGCGGAGCTCCTCCTCGTTGCTTACGCCACCGTCTTTGCCAAACACCTTCTCGTAGAAGTCGGCGTTGAGCTCAGCCTTCTCGAAGCGCTTGATCTCGGTGATCTGGTAGCTGAAGTTCGCCTCCAGGTTCTTAGCCTCTTCCTTAGAGATCTTCAGCAGAGCAGAGATCTCAGCCTCGCCCTCGGGATAAGCCTTGCGGGGGTTCCATGTGATGATGTCGCCCAGCTTGGCCTCGTTGAAGAGGTTCTTCTGGTCCTCTACCTTGATATACTGGGGCATGAGCACAGCTCCCTCAACGGTGATGCCGTTCTCCTTGGTGTTGCCCTCAGCGTCGAGCTCGCGAAGGTCGCCCTTCAGCATGTCGTTCTTCTCGGCGTCGAAAGAGTCGGCAGCTACATAGTCGCCAGCGCGGTTCTGCAGCATCTCGATCTGCTTGTTGATCAGCTCGTCGTCAGCCTTGATCTTGTAATAGTCGATCTTGTTCTTGCCGTTCAGCTCGATCTTAAACTCGGGAGCTACAGCGATGTCGAAGATAAAGGTATAAGGAGCGTCCTTCTCAATGTCAACGGGAACCTGCTTCTCTGAAGGCAGGGGCTCGCCCAACATTGCGATGTTGTTGTCCTTAACATACTTGTAGATCTGCTCGCCCACGAACTTGTTAACGGCATCCATCTTTACCTGTGTGCCGAACTGCTTCTTAATGAGGCCCATGGGAACCATTCCCGGACGGAAGCCAGGATAATTGGCTTTCTTACGATAGTCTTTCAGAGTCTTCTCGACGTTGTCCTTGAAGTCTGCTTCCTCAACAGTGATGGTCATAAGACCGTTCACCTTATCCGGATTTTCGAATGAAATGTTCATCTTGTTTTTTTATATTGTTTTTTAATTGTTGTTTTTTCGTTGTTGCTTTTTCGTTGTCGCTTTTTTAGACCTTGCTTTTCCGATGCTGCTTTTTTAGCACTTTCCTTTGCAGATGTGGCGCTCCTCTCTGTTCAGATGTAGACTCATCTTTTGGGTCTTGCCGTTAGGACGTGGCGCTCCTTTCTGTTCAAAACAAGCTTTTCTTTCTTGTTCAAAGCAGGCGCCTGCCGTGCTGTTTTATGGCATCTTTACGCATTGAAATGCAAAATTACTTATAAATAATGTAAAATCCTAACGCTTTGTCTAAAAAATGTGTTTTTTTAACCAACATCTTGGTTTTCTTCACTCTCCCGTTGGTTTTCTTCTCTCTAACACAGCCTTTCCCCTCTCTAACAGAGCTTTTCCCTTTCCCGGCTTTTTACTCCTCATCTTACAGCTTTTTTCTTCCTCTCTTTCGGTAGCTATCTGCCATTCTTTCGTTAGCTATCTACCGCTCTTTTGGTAGCTATCTGCCGTTCTTTCGGTAGCTATCTACCGTTTTTTTTGTAGCTATCTACCGTTCTTTTGGCTGCTATCTGCCGCTCTTTTGGTAGCTATCTGCCTCTTTTAGAGCATCAGAGCTTTTTCACCACGCTTCCGTCCAGACTTCTCATCTCCACATGTCCGTCTTCATAGATGGCGAATGTGGGTTCGTTGCCGCCTTTAGGGAAGGTCACGGAGCCTGTGTTGCACACCACCTGTCCGTTGTCGTCCTGTTCAAGCTTCCACAGGTGCGTGTGGCCATAGAAGAAAAAGTCGTGTTTGCAGGCAGGCAGGTTCTCCTCGTTAAACACATGTCCGTGAGTGAGAAACAGTCGGCGTCCGTTGTCCACAACCACGGCATAGGCTGAGAGAACAGGAAACTGCAGGAGCATCTGGTCCACCTCCGAATCGCAGTTGCCTCTCACCGCCACGATGTTTTCTTTCATCGCGTTCAGGCGGTCAGCAATGCCCTTAGGGTCAATGCCCTCAGGTATGCGGTTGCGTGGTCCATAGTTGAGAATGTCGCCGAGGATGAGCATCATCTCGCAATGCTCTTCCTCATACACTCGCAGCACCTGCTCCAAAGCGGGCAGCGAGCCGTGTATGTCGCTTACTATTAGATATTTCATAGAATAAAACTTAAACTAAGCCTCGCTATAGGAATGTTGATTTTTGAATTTTGAATGTTGAATTGTCGGCTTTCAGCCGATGTTGAGTTTTCGAATTTTGAAGCCCCACCCCCGCGCCGCTTCGCGGCTTCCCCCTCCCCGTAGGAGAGGGGAGT
>ENA-ORRQ01003185-ORRQ01003185.1-human-gut-metagenome-genome-assembly--contig:-NODE-3185-length-10011-cov-3.689735_pt1 | contig 10011 bp, 9 predicted proteins | sample MGYA00242177_ERZ509138 | MGnify/ENA primary metagenome ERZ509138 (study PRJEB26280, sample SAMEA2338628) | human gut metagenome | biome: human gut; feature: human-associated habitat; material: faeces...
AGATCCGTGTGCAAAAAAATTATTCGTGTAATTCGTGCGATTCGTGTTCAAAAACTAGTGAGCGCAACGCTGCGAACAAGATCCGTGTGATCCGTGAGATCCGTGTGCAAAAAAATTATTCGTGTTATTCGGGAAATTCGTGTTCAGAAAATAATTCGTGTTCAGAATAAGATTCGGGGTTACGGCTCTCCGAGGTATTCCACTATAGCTCTCACCTGGTGGGCTATGAAGTATTTGGAGCTGCGACGATAGTGGGTCTTGCGCAGGTGCTCCACCAAGGGAGGACAGTTGGTGATCCAACGCATAAGGTGGTTGGTGGCTGTGTGGGGGTCGTTGTCGGGGAAGTAGAGCATGGCGAGGTCTTGTTTGCTGTAGCTTTTGATTTTCATTTTGTCTATGGGATTTTAATGGGTTATCTATGGGGTTTACATGAGCTATCTATGGCACTTACATGTGCTATCTATGGCACTTACATGTGCTATCTATGGTTCTTACATGAGCTATCTATGGCACTTACATGTGCTATCTATGGCAGTTACGGAGGCAACCTGGCAACATGGCAAGCAGTTTCTGTAATCATTATATTCTTTTTTTAGTTTTATAAATTGAAATATCGTTTTCCTGCCCGCGCGTGAGGGATTTATGGAAAACGGTTGCCAGGTTGACAGGTTGCCACCTCCTTGCCTGGCTTCAGAAGGAGCAGGGCATCTGAACGCAAAGGGTCAGAACGGCAGGTCATAATTGGGCATGGCATGCATGGCCATGGACTTCTGGTAGGCCATTATCTCCTCAGCCGTGCGCTGCATGACAAGATAGCCGCGTATGCCGTGATAGCGCACGCGCTGAAAGCCCAGCTCGCTGAAAGCCATGCCTATGCGAGTGGCACTTAGCTTCTGCGTGATGCCACTGCCAATGATCTGCAACACCCTCGACGAGGTCATGAACATGCTGTTCTCATGTTCTAAGGGCTTGCGGAAATAGAGGTCTACAAGCTCGTGCTCAAGGCGCGGGGTCTCAAACTTACGGTTATGACGGTTCTGCTCCTGAATCTCCTCTTTGGTGAACCAGAAGGTGAAGCCGCTCTTGTAAAGGGCGAGGGCCTGACTGTAGATGCCTTCGTAACAGAACGGGTGCTCGCGGGGCGATACTATGCTCTCGACCTCGAAGGGGAGCCAACGGCGGTTGCCGGTGGGGTCGGACAGGAACGACACGTTGTTGCCGGTGCCACAGAACGACGCTATGTGCTTGCGATGCTCATGGAAATGGGCATAGGCCGCTCGCTCGTCGATGGAGGGCATGGTGACGGCTGCCTTGAGCTGGTTGAGCTCTGCAGGACGCATGGTGTCGAGCTCCTCACAGCACACCAAGCCATACTGGGCCAGCGTAAGCAGGTCGTCGCGCGTCATGCGGTTTGCGTTGGTCTTGGTGTAGAAATATTGCTTCAGCTGGGGTGGCAAGAGGTAGTTGAACCAGGTGGTCTTATACGCTCCCTGCTCACCTATGAACACCAAGATGACGTTGTTCACTACATCCTCGGAGATCCAACCTGCTACCATGCCGACAAGCCACTTCTTGAGTGAAGAACGAAGAGTGAAGAGTGAAGAATCGGCTTCTTGGGATGGAAGTGAAGAACGAAGAGTGGAGAGTGAAGAATCGGCTTCTTGGGATGGAAGTGAAGAACGAAGAGTGAAGAGTGAAGAATCGGCTTCTTGGGATGTTCCTTTGAGGCTTGCTGCTTCTGGTGATTCTATGTGTTCTTGTTCTCCTTTAATCTTGACGGTGGCGGCAAGGTCAGCGATGTAGTCGTGATCGCCTTCGTGCCACTCGGGGAGACTCTCCAGATACTCGACGAAGGGGTTGAAGGCAGGGACGTAATCTGACTCTATGACGCGGTATATGTCTTGGATGTTCACTCTCATCACCGATGACATCTGGCTCCACAGGGTGTTCACTATGCGGTCGGAAATAGGTTGCCATTGAGGACAAATGAGGTTCGTGTTCTCCCCCAAAGAATTATTCGCGTCATTCGTGAGATTCGTGTTCAAACCACCCAAAGAATTATTCGTGTTCTCTTCCAAAGAATTATTCGTGTCATTCGTGAGATTCGTGTTCAAACCACTCAAAGTATTATTCGTGTTTTCCCCAGTCAGCAAGCATTCAACACGCGATGTAATCACGTTATACCGCAGCCTTACTCTACCATCAAGGAACGCTTTAATCTCGTCCACAGAGGCCGTGTTAGCATCGCCCTTTCCCGCTCTACCACCATCACGACCACGCGACGAGGAGCTGGCGAAGCACGAGTTGATGACCTGCTCCGTGCCAGAATAGTCGGCACCAAACATGCGCAACGCCCAGCGCACAGCCACCTTCTTCGAGAAGCGGCGCTCGGCGAGCATGTAGCCCACGCGCATGACGTAATCGTTATGGCAGGAGGGCTGAAACTTATAGCCCTTACGGGCGAGCATGGGAGCTACCAGACTGTCATAATAGGTCTGTATGCGCTGCATCTGCTTCTCTTCCTTGCTCTCCTTGGCATGCTGACTGGCGGCAGCGGCCACCTCGTCGAGGGTGAACGCCTCTGCCTTGTCGGGGTCTCTGAAGAACACGTCGGGGTCATGGGCTATGCCGCTGAGACGGGTAATGTTTTTACACTGCATGTCGGCCTTCATGCCAAGGAGCTTCTCATAATAGGCGTTGCCTGCATAGAACGCTGCCTTATACTGCTCAAAAACGTGGTCGCCCACCCCGTCGGTCTTGCTCTGGGGCTGCTCGTAACGGAAGATTATGCGTAGGCCGTTGCCGCTGATGGTGGTGTAACACATCACGGTGTGGGGGTCGCCTGCTATCTTGCTTCTCAACGCTGACAGTTCCTCTTCCTTCAGAGGGCCCGAGGGAGAGATGTGGTCGAAGTCGACCATGCTAAGGCCTGTAAGCCCCTTTATGTTCTCCTTGCCCTTGCCGCCGTCGAAGAAGCAAGCGACAGCGAAGAGTGGGGTCTCCATCTTGATGTGCTTGCTTCCTGTCTGGCGATAGGCTTTTGTTAAAGACTCAAGGCGTTGGTCACACCTCATAAAATTGGCAATGGCGTCGAGCGTTAGGCTTACGGGCCGTTTGCTGGTGAAATTTTCGAAAGATGATACGTTGTTCATATATTCTACAGGTTGTTAATTTTTATAAATCTTATTGTGCCCACAGGCCGCAATGTTTTGGTTTGTCTGAGAGTCTTAAGGCTTTTTAGGCTTTTTTGTTAGGCTTTGTCCTTTAGATACTTTCACATTTGCAAAGATAATGCAAACCGAGAGCAGAGATGCAAGCTTGCTTGCAAGCTATGCCGAGGTGCAGCTTATCTTATGCAAAGATATGCAATTTTATCGTGTGGCGCAAAAATAGTGCTTTGGGTTTTGTTTTATTAACAAATTGTCTTGACTTATCTCGCTTTTTTTTATTCGAGAATCACGAATTTAATCTCTTGGAATAGAAAAACGTTTGATTTGTTTTGTAATGTGTCCGATTTTAGCTAATTTTGCATTTGTTCAAAAAGACAAAACTAAACGTTTGCATAGATGTGGAACAATTGTTTCCCCAACTGCCTATTGTAGATGGCCGGCACGATGCCAATCTGCCGTAATGTCAATGTTTAACGCCTATGAGCACAAGACAAAGAGTCTGTAACGCTCTAAAAAACTTTTATGAATTTTTGTGAATCAGATTCTATATGTTTGAAACGATTTTTAATTTGATTATAAAGTAAAGACATATCTATGGAAAAAAGAAACGTCGCCCTCATCACGGGCATTACGGGTCAGGACGGCTCGTATCTTGCAGAACTCTTGCTGGAGAAAGGTTATGATGTGCATGGCACCATTCGTCGCTCATCAGTAGACTATCGTGAGCGTATTGCTCATCTTGAAGGCCAGCCCAATTTTCACCTCCACTATGCTGACCTCGGCGACTCGATGAGTCTCATTCAGGTCATGAACAAGGTTAAGCCCACAGAGGTTTACAACCTCGCTGCCCAGAGCCATGTGCAGGTGAGCTTCGACTCTCCCGAGTTTACCGCTGATGTTGACGCTACAGGTGTGCTCCGCATCCTTGAGGCTATCCGCCAGTGTGGACTGGCCGACACCTGCCGCATGTACCAGGCTTCAACATCTGAGCTCTATGGCAAGGTGGAGGAGGTTCCCCAGAACGAGAACACACCGTTCCATCCTTATTCGCCCTATGCCGTTGCCAAGCAGTATGGCTTCTGGATCGTGAAAGAATATCGTGAGGCTTACAACATGTTCTGCTGCTCGGGCATACTCTTCAACCATGAGAGCGAGCGCCGTGGCGAGACCTTCGTAACCCGTAAGATCACGCTGGCAGCAGCCCGCATCAAGCAGGGCAAGCAGGACAAGCTCTATCTTGGTAACCTCGACTCGCTGCGCGACTGGGGTTATGCCAAGGATTATGTAGAGTGTATGTGGCTCATCCTTCAGCACAACAAACCCGAAGACTTCGTTATCGCCACAGGCGTTCAGCACACCGTGCGCGAGTTTGCTTACTATGCTTTCAAGCATGTAGGTATAGAGCTCGAGTTCAAGGGCGAGGGCATCGACGAGAAGGGTATCTGCGTTGAGGGTCCCGAGGAGCTTAAGGGCAAGGTGCTCGTAGAGGTGTCTCCCGACTTCTTCCGTCCTACCGACGTTGTCAACCTCTGGGGTGACCCCACCAAGGCAAAGGCCGAGCTGGGCTGGAACCCGAGCAAGACAAGCTTCGAGGAGCTCGTTAAGATCATGGTCGACAGCGACATGGCAAAGGTGGCAGCTGAGGATGCCGGCCAGAAGGTGCGCTGCAACCTGGCAGAGTATTTGGAGAAGGGGATTGTGAAGTAGTGAGTAATGATTAGTGATTAGTGATTAGTGATTAGTGATTAGTGATTAGTGATTAGTGATTAGTGATTGGTGATTGGTGATTAGTGATTAGTGATTAGTGATTAGTTCCGTTGAAGATATGAGTGTAAGTGGAGATCTTTTATCACATAAATGTATGAAATTTGCTATTCGTATAGTAAAATTATATAAATGGTTATGTGATGAAAAAAAGGAATTTGTAATGAGCAAACAACTACTTCGCTCTGGTACTAGTATTGGCGCTAATTTAGCAGAGGCACAAGCAGCAATAAGTAAGGCTGATTTTACAGCAAAAATCTTTATTAGCGCTAAAGAGTGTCGCGAAACGCAATATTGGATTGAATTATTGTTTCAGACAGATTATCTGGATAAAAAACAATATGAGTCAATTCTGACGGATTCTGTAGAATTAGGGAAAATGTTATCTTCTATGACTAAGAAACTCCAACCCAATGGCAGGAAGTCCTCAACGGAAGATAATCACTAATAAATAATCACTAATAAATAATCAATAATCAATAATCACTAATCACTAATAAATAATCACTAATCACTAATCAATAATAAATAATAAATGGACAAAAATTCAAAGATTTACATTGCCGGACATCACGGACTTGTGGGCTCGGCAATCTGGAATAATCTCAAGCAGAGAGGTTACAACAACCTGGTTGGCCGTTCTCACAAAGAACTCGACCTGACCGACCAGCAGGCAGTGAAGAAGTTCTTTGATGAGGAGAAGCCCGATGCTGTGGTGCTTGCCGCCGCTTTCGTCGGAGGCATCATGGCCAACTCGCTCTACCGCGCCGACTTCATCATGCAGAACATGAAGATGCAGTGTAACGTCATAGAGAACGCTTACAAGCACGGCGTGAAGAAGCTGCTCTTCCTCGGCTCGACATGTATCTATCCTAAGGATGCGCCGCAGCCCATGAAGGAGGATGCGCTGCTCACCTCACCGCTGGAATACACCAACGAGGAATATGCCATCGCGAAGATTGCCGGCCTTAAGATGTGTGAGAGCTATAACCTGCAATATGGCACCAATTATATCGCAGTGATGCCCACCAACCTCTATGGTCCTAACGACAACTTCCATCTTGAGAACTCGCATGTCATGCCTGCCATGATGCGTAAGATCTATCTGGCCAAGCTCATTCACGAGAACGACTGGCAAAGCATTGAGGTTGACATGAACAAGCGCCCCATCAACCCCACCGACAAGCTTCGCGCCATCATAGGCGAGGGCAACGTTGACGGCAACAACTCGCATGAGCGCATACTGAAAGCCCTCGAGTTTTACGGCATCTACGACAACAAGGTGGTGCTCTGGGGCACAGGCACGCCACTGCGCGAGTTTCTCTGGAGCGAGGACATGGCCGATGCCAGCGTGCATGTGCTGCTGAACGTCAACTTCAGCGACATCATCGGCATCGAGAAATATAGCTCGGTGTTCTACGGAGCGAAGGTCGACGGCGCTGTTGACCGTAACAACTCTGAGGGTCGCGGCGGAGCCATTCCTTCACTTGGCGAGATCCGCAACTGCCACATCAACGTGGGCACAGGTAAGGAGCTGACCATCCGTGAGCTGTCAGAGCTGGTAGTCAAGACCGTGGGCTTCGAGGGAACGGTTGTCTTTGACGCCGACAAACCCGACGGCACACCCCGCAAGCTCATCGACGTGAGCAAGCTCCACTCGCTGGGATGGACCCACAAGGTTGAGATCGAGGAAGGCGTTGAGAAGCTCTATGAGTGGTATCGCCAGAGCTTGGAAGATTAAACATTTAAGGTCTGGGCCCATCGGCTCAAGACCTTTACTCAAACAATAAGACATGGAAGTAATAAAAACCGCCATTGATGGCGTTGTGATAATAGAACCACGCATCTTCAAAGATGCGCGAGGCTATTTCTTTGAGAGCTTCTCACAGCGCGAGTTTGATGAGAAGGTGGGACACATAGAGTTCTGCCAGGACAACGAGAGCATGTCGTCTTATGGCGTGATGCGTGGTCTTCACTTTCAGCGTCCTCCCTTCACCCAGAGCAAGCTGGTGCGTTGCGTGAAGGGTGCCGTGCTCGACGTCGCTGTCGACATACGCAAAGGCTCTCCTACCTATGGCCAGCATGTGGCTGTGGAGCTGACCGAAGACAACCACCGTCAGTTCTTCATCCCGAAAGGCTTCGCTCATGGCTTTGCCGTGTTGAGCGAGACCGCTGTGTTCCAGTATAAATGCGACAATTTCTATCATCCCGAAGCCGATGGAGGCATCTCTATCCTCGACGAGAGCTTAGGCATTGACTGGCAGATACCTACCGACAAAGCCATCCTCTCGGAGAAGGACACGAAGCATCCTATGCTGAAAGATTTCGATAGTCCGTTTTAAAAGCCCGTATCCCATGTCTGCCATTGACGTGGGATAGGGCTTTCATTTTTATATCGTTCAGTGCGCCACCTCTCCATAGACGAGTGGGCAAGAGCCGCAACGTAGGCTCAGGAGGTGGAGTTTAAAGTTTCTTATTATGAATATCTTAGTGACAGGTGCCAACGGACAGCTCGGACATGAGATGCAACGTGTGGCGAAAAACAGCAATGACACATTCGTGTTTACCGATGTGGCTGATGGCTACGACAAGCTCGACATCACCAACCTTGAGGCTATCCGCCAGATGGTGAAAGAGAAGAGTATCGACATCATCGTCAACTGTGCGGCATACACCAACGTGGATAAGGCAGAGACCGATTTTGATCTCGCCAACCTCCTTAACAACACAGCAGCGGGCAACCTCGCAACAGCCATGAAAGAGGTTGACGGCACGCTCATACATGTCTCTACCGACTATGTGTTTCAGGGCGACCGCAACACACCGTGCCGTGAAGACTGGCCCACCAACCCGCTGGGCGTGTATGGCAAGACCAAGCTGGCCGGCGAGAAGAGCATCGAGGCAACAGGCTGCCGACACATCATCATACGCACCGCGTGGCTCTACTCGCAGTGGGGCAAAAACTTTGTCAAGACCATGCAGGCGCTCACCGCTTCACACGACACCCTGAAGGTGGTGTTTGACCAGGTCGGCACACCGACGTTTGCCGGCGACCTTGCCGACGTTATCGGCCATATCATCGCCACACGTCAGCTCGACAAGACGGGCATATACCATTTCTCCAACGAGGGTGTGTGCTCATGGTTCGACTTTGCAAAGCTCATCTGCGAGCTGAGCGGCAACACTTGCGACATACAGCCTTGCTACAGCGAGGAGTTTCCCAGTCCTGTGAAGCGTCCCCATTTCTCGGTGCTTGACAAGAGCAAGCTCAAGAGCACGTTTGGCGTCAAGGTGCCTTATTGGACCGACTCGCTCAAGGTGTGCATCAAGCAATTGGCACAATGAACCGTTTCTACTCAACAAGTTTTTTTTGCAATAGAAAATAATTATCCTTATTAAAATTACTATTTATGCGTAACATAATCATCACGGGCGGTGCCGGTTTTATCGGTTCGCATGTTGTGCGCCTGTTCGTCAACAAATATCCTGATTATAAAATCATCAATCTCGACAAACTGACCTATGCAGGTAATCTTGCCAACCTCGACGACATCAAGGACAAGCCCAACTACACCTTTGTGAAGGGCGACATCTGCGACTATGAGCTTATACAGAAGCTCATGAAGGAGCACCGTGTCGACGGCATCATTCACCTCGCGGCAGAGAGCCATGTGGACCGTTCCATCAAGGACCCGTTCACCTTCGCCCACACCAACGTTATGGGCACGCTCACTCTTCTGCAAGCAGCAAAAGAATATTGGGAGAGTCTGCCCGAGGGCTATGAGGGCAAGCGTTTCTACCACATCTCCACCGATGAGGTGTATGGCGCATTGAAGCTCACCAACCCCGAGGGTCTGGAGAGTCCGTTCACGACAAAGGCAAGCTCTGAGCACCATCATGCTTACGGAACCGAGTTCTTCACAGAGGAGACAAAATATAATCCTCATTCGCCCTACTCGGCATCAAAGGCCAGCAGTGACCATTTCGTGCGTGCCTTCCACGACACTTACGGCATGCCGACCATCGTGACCAACTGTTCAAACAACTATGGTCCTTACCAGTTTCCTGAGAAGCTCATACCGTTGTTCATCAACAACATCCGTCATCGCAAGCCGCTGCCCGTATATGGCGAGGGCCTTAACGTGCGCGACTGGCTCTATGTAGAGGATCACGCCCGTGCCATAGACCTTATCTTCCATGAGGGCAAGACCGCCGACACTTACAACATCGGTGGCTTCAACGAATGGAAAAACATCGACATCATCAAGGTCTTAATCAACACCGTCGACCGTCTGCTCGGCCGTAAGGAAGGCGAGGACATGGACCTCATCACCTACGTTACCGACCGTGCCGGCCACGACATGCGCTACGCCATCGACTCCACCAAGCTTCAGAAAGAGCTCGGTTGGGAACCGTCGCTCCAATTCGAGGAAGGCATCGAAAAAACCGTACGCTGGTACCTCGACAACCAGGAATGGATGGACAACATCACCTCCGGCGACTACGAAAAGTATTACGAGGAAATGTATCGAAACAGATAAACAACAATTGCATTATAGGATAGCGGAGTTAAAAAGCTCCGCTATTTTTGTATATAAACGAAAATAGCAGGAAAGAAGAAAAAAATCTCGATTCTCCCCTTTCCTGCTATTCCAATTCACTATTACCCTTGTAACAACAACTAAGATTTTTATTTAATAGCACATTATCATCGGCTAAGGAATCCGACAATAATGGTAACACTACTTTAATCCTATTTTTTAGCTGTGACAAAAGTAACATATATTATTCTCTTCAGATAATTATTTTCTATGTTTTGCAACACAAATAGGTATATACATAAAAAAAGTTACTAATCTCACGACTAATAACCTTCTCACCTTAAAATTTAATACCATGAAAAACTGGTACAAAGATATAGTATTATGTTTTACAACATACTTTTTTTACCAACTTTTTTCACCGCATAAACAAAGTTTAATCGCAGTTTACATATTTTTACTGTATTTATGGTCAAAATAACAAAAACATAACAAAAACGCAACTTTCATTGCATTTTGCTACGCATTAAAACATC
>ENA-ORRQ01003188-ORRQ01003188.1-human-gut-metagenome-genome-assembly--contig:-NODE-3188-length-10008-cov-3.810007_pt1 | contig 10008 bp, 8 predicted proteins | sample MGYA00242177_ERZ509138 | MGnify/ENA primary metagenome ERZ509138 (study PRJEB26280, sample SAMEA2338628) | human gut metagenome | biome: human gut; feature: human-associated habitat; material: faeces...
GGAGTGGGAATGAAAGTTAAGAACAAGCCTTGACACAGTTTAAATTACACCCCCGGCATAAAGAAAAGAGGTGAAAGCATTACTTTTAATAGAATGCTCTCACCTCCTTTTTGTATTTGTATGTAGATATTTAGCTAAATAACTGATTTATAAGCATCCAGAGTCAGCCATCAACTTATACATATCGTTCTTGTACGCTTTGATCTCCTTAGGAGTGAAGATTTTCTCTATGACGCCTTCTTCGTTGACAAGATAGGTAGTGCGGAGGATGCCAATGGTCTTTCTGCCGCAGGTTACCTTCTCGCCCCAGCAGCCGAGTTCCTGCAGTAGGGTGGTTTCGGTATCTGCGATAAGAGGGAACTGTAAACCCTTGGTTTCGGCAAACTTCTTCTGCAGAGCCTGCTTGTCCTTGCTCACGCCGATAATCTCATAACCGGCTGCAGCCAACTCCTCCTTATGTGCCTGCAGGGAGCAGGCCTCGGCAGTGCATCCGCTGGTGTTAGCCTTCGGATAACTGTAGAGCACAATCTTGCGACCACGATAGTCGCTTGCCTTGATCTCACGTCCGTCCTGGTCAATGCCAAGAATCTCTGGTATTTTATCTCCTATATTCATACTATATTTATTTATTATATGTCTTGTTATGATGCAAAGATAATAAAAATAATGCGAACCGATGTGATTCTTATGATTTTTAACACTATTGATGACAGAACTAACGGTTATCGGTGGAAGGAAAACGTAAAAGGCAAAAGCAATCAGGGTTTGAATGCTTTTGCCTTTTTGCGACATGTTATATTACTTCTTGAATCCGAAAATCTTGTTGAAGATTTTCTTTACCACGTTTTCTTTCTTCTGTGGATTTACCACTGGCTCATACTTGCGTGAACCCTGCTTGTCGCCCTTTTTCTGAGCTGGGGCTGGTTTCTGCTGAGGAGCTGCCCCCAGTTTCTGTGGAGCTGCATTCTGCTTCTGCTGGTTGTTTGGATTCTGCTTCTTCTGAGCTACGCCTCTGCCACGACCGTTGCTTCCTGGGCGTACATTGTTTTCTGTACCAGGGCGCTGCTGAGGGTTTGCATTCTCAGCATTGTTCCCGTTGTTGCCATTGTTACCATTGCGGCGTTTGTTGTTGTTGCGACGCTTGTTGTTTGGATTGTCGTTGCTTCTTGTCTGTTCGCCTTCCTGGTTTTGTGGATATGGCTTGTTCTGCTGAGGCTTCTTGTTGCCCTGCTTCTGCTGTCCGTTCTGACCGTTCTGCTGAGCCTCACCGTTCTGTCCCTTTCCTTCCTTAGGAGCTTTCTCCTGTCGGTTGTTAGGGTTGTTTGGCTTATGCTTATGAGCAGTCTGCTCGCGGTCTTTCTGGCGTCTGTTTTTAGCCTTGGTCTTTTCGCCGTTCTCATTTCCGCCACGTCCATTGCCCTTGCGTCCGTTTCCGCCCTTGCCTCCACGTCCGCCTTTCTTGCTAGGCTTGTTCAGCTTGATATATTCAGGCCCCTCGCCGCATCCCTCAGGAAGCGGCATCTTCTCTACCACCTTCTCCAGGAACTTCTCAATCTGCTGGAACCAGTATTGGTCTTCCTCGTTGACGAAGGTGATGGCTCTACCATCACGGTTGGCACGGGCTGTACGGCCGATGCGGTGAACATAATCCTCAGTATCGTGAGGAACGTCATAATTGATGACCATCTCGATATCATCAATATCGATTCCACGAGCCACGATATCCGTAGCAACCAGTACGTCTAACTGACCGCTCTTGAACTTGAACATCACATCATCGCGCTCTGCCTGCTCCAGGTCGGAGTGCATGGCACCGCAGTTGATGCCAATCTGCTGAAGGGCAGCAGCCAGCTGCTTCACCTTCATCTTGCTGCCGCTGAACACGATGACGCGCTTCATATCGCCAGCCTTGAAAATATCCTTGATAATGGTCATCTTCTGGGTCTCGTAACAAACGTAAGCCTCCTGCTTGATCTTCTCGGCAGGCTTGCTTACGGCAAGCTTGATCTCTACAGGATCCTTGAGCAGGGTCTTGGCAAGTTCCTCAATTTTCTCAGGCATGGTGGCAGAGAACATGATGGTCTGGCAGGTCTTTGGCAACTTGGAAGCGATGGTATTGATGTCTTCAGAGAAGCCCATATCGAGCATGCGGTCGGCCTCATCGAGAATGAAGAAGCTTACCTTGCTCAGATCTACATTACCCAGGGAAATGTGGGTGATGAGGCGACCTGGAGTAGCAATCACGACATCAGCACCCATGCGGAGACTCTTCAGTTCCTGATCGTAGCGATTGCCGTCGTTGCCGCCATAAACAGCCACGCTGCTCACATCCTGCAGGTAGTAGCCGAAGCCCTGCATGGCCTGGTCTATCTGCTGGGCTAACTCGCGGGTTGGCGACATGATGACGCAGTTGATGGCGTCTTTCGGATAGCCGCCATCATCAAGTTTGCTCAATACAGGGAGCAGATAGGCTGCTGTCTTACCCGTTCCGGTCTGTGCTACGCCCAATACGTCGTGACCTTCCAATATCTCAGGGATACATTTTTCCTGTACAGGGGTGCAAGTGTCGAAGCGCATATCGTATAATGCGTCGAGCACGTTGTCATTCAAATCTAATTCGTCGAAATACATTCTTTTCCTTTCTTTTATTGACTATTGAGCCGGATGGATCTTCATCCGTTCCAATGGTCAAGGTTCTTTGTTTCAATGTTTAATTACCTTGGTGCCTTGCGGTAGCAGAAGTAGGCAACGAAGGCGAAGATGATGTTTGGCAACCAAGCGGCAAGTGCCGGAGGGAAGTTTGCCTGGATGGCAAAGGTTGCCGATACAGTTTGCAGCATGATGTAGCCGAAGCTCAGTGCAAGACCGATTCCCAAGGATAGGCCCATACCTCCCTTTCGCTTGCGTGATGAAAGCGAAACACCGATGATGGTGAGGATGAAGGAGGCAAACGAGGCGGCGATGCGCTTGTGGTATTCTACCTGATACTGCACCACATTGCCCGAACCGCGGTTGATCTGCTTGGAAATATACTCCTTCAGTTCCGGACTGGTGAAGGTTTCCTGCTGACCCTTGGAATAAACCAGGTCGGTAGGCTCCATCGTAATCAGCGTATCCTTCTGTGCTCCGCTGGTGATGTGTTCCTTCATACCTTTCAGCTGGCGCACCTTCCAGTTGCTCAGCTTCCAGTGGTATTTGCTGTCGGAGATTGTATCATACTGAATCTCCATCGCCGTAAGGTGGCTTACGAGTTTCTTGTCCTGGAACTTGTCGAGGCAGAATCCGTAACCCCGCTTCGAGTTGTTGTCGTAGTGCTGCATATAGGCAATTACGCCCTTATCTACCTGCAGCTGTACGTTTTCGGCAGAAGTATTCTTCTTCTTGTTCTTGTACATCGTCTCAAAGTTCTGGCGTACTACCGTGCCATGTGGAATCACGTAGGCAGAGAGTACATAGCTCAAGGCTGAGAGCATGATGCAGGTGATGAGGTAAGGACGAAGGAGTCGCTTGAAGGAAACACCTGATGCCAGAATGGCGATGATTTCTGAGTTGCCTGCCAGCTTCGACGTAAAGAGGATGACCGCCACAAACACGAACAACGCACTGAAGAGGTTGGCGAAGTAAGGGATGAAGTTGGCATAATAATCGAAGATAATGGCCTTGGCTGGTGCATGATACTCCGTGAACTTCGCCAGGTTCTCATTGAAGTCGAACACGATGGAGATGGAGATGATCAGTGCAATCGAGAAGAAGTAGTAGCCTAAGAACTTCTTGATAATGTACCAATCTAACCGCTTGATGTATCTCAGTGGGTTGAGATACCTGAGCACCCTGAGGAATCGCAGCTTGTGCCCGATCCAGCCTAGAATGTGGGCTATGCGCTGCAGGATGGCAATGAGCCAGCCGAAGCGAGATTCGAAGGCTCTGCCCATCTTGAGCAGTCTGCGATGTTTTCTGATGTATTTATAATCTTTCATCATTTAATGTAAAATATGTATAGGAGCATCCTATAAAGTTCAATGCTCAAGCTAGATTCGTCGGCCGAGTTGATCGATGATAGAGCGTTTCCACTCTACGAAGTCGCCCTGCTCGATATGGTGGCGTGCATCTGTAACGAGACGGAGATAGAACGACAGGTTGTGGATGCTGGCAATCTGCATGGCAAGGAGCTCCTGAGCCTTGAAGAGATGGTGCAGGTAGGCCTTGGTGGTAATCTGGTCGATGTCGCAGCCGTCTGGATCCACTGGACTGAAATCCATCTCCCACTTCTTGTTGCGCATGTTCATCGTACCATTATAGGTAAAGAGCATCGCATTGCGGCCATTGCGGGTTGGCATTACGCAGTCGAACATATCAACACCGCGCTCGATGGCCTCGAGCAGGTTCTTGGGAGTTCCTACGCCCATCAGGTAGCGAGGCTTGTCCTTTGGCAGAATCTCATTCACCACCTCGATCATTTCGTACATCGCCTCGGTAGGCTCGCCTACGGCAAGACCGCCGATGGCATTTCCGTCGGCTCCCTTATCGGCAATGTACTTGGCTGCTTCGCGGCGCAGCTCTGGGAAAGTACAACCCTGGACGATAGGGAAGAGGCTTTGCTGATAACCGTAGAGAGGTTCTGTCTCGTCGAAGCGCTTGATGCAGCGGTCGAGCCAGCGCTGAGTCATCTCCAGACTCTTCTTCGCATACATGAAGTCGCTTTGTCCGGGAGGACACTCATCGAAAGCCATCATGATGTCGGCACCGATGATGCGCTCCGTATCCATCACGTTTTCCGGTGTGAAGAAGTGCTTGCTTCCGTCGATGTGTGAGCGGAATTCGCAACCTTCCTCCTTCAGCTTGCGGATGCCCGTGAGCGAGAATACCTGGAAGCCGCCGCTGTCGGTGAGGATAGGGCGGTCCCAGCCGTTAAACTTGTGCAGTCCGCCTGCAGCCTTGATTACTTCAAGTCCCGGACGCAGATAGAGGTGATAGGTATTGCCCAGGATGATCTGAGCCTTCACCTGCTTTTTGAGTTCCTCGAAGTGTACACCTTTCACGCTGCCCACCGTTCCTACTGGCATGAAGATAGGAGTCTTGATCTGTCCGTGGTCGGTGGTGATGATGCCGGTGCGTGCATCGCTAGCCTTATCTGTTACTTGTAATTCAAATTTCATTTTTAATTTTTTTTGTCATTTTCTGGAATGGTGAAGTCGATAGGGTGCTTTACCTTTTCATCGGTGAGGGCAAATTCCCATACGTCGGCCACGTCTTCTACATAGTGGAAGGATACGCCCTTGAGATATTTTGCCGGAATCTCTTCGATGTCCTTGCGGTTGTCCTTGCAGATTACGATGTCGGTGATGCCGGCGCGCTTGGCTGCAAGTATCTTCTCCTTGATGCCGCCTACTGGCAGAACCTTTCCGCGCAGGGTGATTTCGCCCGTCATGGCTGTGTTCTTGCGAACCTTGCGCTGGGTGATGGCCGAAGCGATACTGGTGGCAATGGTAATACCTGCCGAAGGACCGTCTTTTGGCGTTGCACCTTCGGGTACGTGGATATGGATGTTCCAGTTTTCAAAGATGCGGTAATCCACGCCCAGCAGGTCGATATGCGCCTTGATGTATTCCAGGGCGATGATAGCCGATTCCTTCATCACGTCTCCCAGGTTACCGGTCAGGGTAAGCTTGCCCTGTCGTCCCTTGCTCAGCGAGGTTTCGATAAAGAGAATCTCGCCGCCCACAGAGGTCCATGCAAGTCCTGTTACTACTCCTGCATAATCGTTGCCCTGATAGATGTCGCGGGTGAATGGGGCGGTGCCGAGAATCTCCTTCAGGTCTGATGCGGTGATGGATGGCTTCTCCAATTCCTTGGAATAGGCGAGCTTGTAGGCCATCTTGCGCAGTCCCTTGTTGATCTGTTTCTTGAGCTGGCGCACACCGCTTTCTCGGGTGTAGTGCTCGATGATGCCCTCGATGGCTGCCTTGTTGAAGCTTACCTTCGGGGTGAATTTGTCGAGACCTGTATTCTCCAATTCCTTCGGAATCAGGTGGCGCTTGGCAATCTCTATCTTCTCCTCCGTAATGTAGCCACCTACTTCGATGAGCTCCATTCGGTCGAGTAAAGGACGTGGGATTGAGCTGATGTCATTGGCGGTTGCGATGAAGAGAACCTTAGAGAGATCGTAATCCACGTCCAGGTAATTGTCGTGGAAGGTGTTGTTCTGCTCTGGGTCGAGTACTTCAAGCAAGGCTGATGCTGGATCACCCTGGTGGTTGTTGGCTGAAACCTTGTCTATCTCGTCGAGAATGAAGACAGGGTTGCTGCTGCCTGCCTTGAGGATGTTCTTGACAATGCGGCCAGGCATGGCTCCGATATAAGTGCGGCGGTGACCGCGAATCTCGGCTTCATCGTGCAGACCGCCCAGAGACATTCTCACGTATTTGCGCTTCATGGCCTTGGCAATGCTCTTGCCCAGACTGGTCTTGCCGACTCCCGGAGGACCATAGAGGCAGAGAATCGGACTCTGCATTCCACCCTTCAGGGATCTTACGGCAAGATATTCCAGAATGCGTTCCTTTACTTTCTCCATGCCGTAGTGGTCCTGGTTGAGAATCTTCTGGGCATGAGACAGGCTGAGGTCATCCTCGGTGTATTCGCCCCAAGGCAAATCTACCAGCGTCTGCAGATAGTTGAGCTGGATAGGGTAGTCTGGGCTCTGAGGATGGATGTTGTCGAGTTTAGCCAACTCTTTCTGAAAAACCTTCTGGGTTGCCTCGTTCCATTTCTTGGTCTTGGCTTTTTCGAGCAGCTCCTTCTTTTCCGGACTGCTTTCGCCTTCGCCCAGCTCTTCCTTGATGTTCTTGATCTGCTGCTTCAGGTAATATTCCTTCTGCTGCTCGTCGAGATCAAACTGAGTCTTGTTTCTGATTTCATTTTGCAGGTAGAGCAGTTTCTGCTCCTTGTGCAAGGCCTTGAGTGCCTCTATCAGTCGCTCTGACAGCTTCTCCTGTTCCAGCATCTTGATCTTGTCTTCTGCCGTAAAAGGCAGGGAGGTGCAGATGAAGTTGCATTTCACGAAGCGATTGGTAATCTCATTGATCGCATAGATAGCCTCGTTGGGAATGTTCTCATTGTACTGAATGAATTTGATAGATTCCTCGAAGAATGTTTGGGTCAATGCCTTGAACATAGGATCTTCGGCTTCCTTTTCGGTAGGCCAGGTTTCTGGCAGACTTTCTACATCGGCAAGGTAGAATGGATCCTTATCTACAATCTGCTTCATCTTGCATCTGCCTAAACCCTGTACGATGATGGTTTTCTGATGCTCATCGTTTGGCATGTTGATGACTCTCATCAACTTGGCAAATGTTCCGGTTTCGTACAAGTCTTCCTGATTAGGTGAGTCTATGTCCGCATGCTTCTGGCAAAAGATGCAGAATACTGTTTCTGGATTTTGCTCCAGCATGTTTGCCAACTCCTTGCTTTCCGCCCTGCCTATCAAGATAGGAGTAAGCACGGATGGAAAAACCACCAGGTCGCGGGTGCAGAGGGTAGGATAGACTCCTGCCTCCCTTTCTTGTATCAATACGGATGCATCGCCCTCAAAGTCGGCTATCATCTGGATTTGTGTATTCGAATTTCTGTTCATATTCTATTTGATAAACACTTTTTGGGGTGTATATGAATTTCTGTTCTATTTTGATAAACACTTTTTGGAGTGCATATTCTCTTGAATATATGCTTATAGGGTGCAAAGTTAGTGATTTTTGCCGAGAATCCCATCGTTTTTTCCGAAAATCACCTCTTTATTAGATATTATTATTATATAAGCAAGAAGACTGTAATAAAATGCTGATTTTTGCGTTACTATTTTAAAAGTAAAACTATGACAGGATTTAAATTCAAACAATTTGAGATTCATCAGGATCGTTGCGCCATGAAAGTGGGAACGGATGGTGTGCTGCTGGGGGCATGGGCACCTGGCGGTAAACGCATTTTGGATGTCGGGTCGGGTACCGGACTCATTTCGCTGATGATGGCGCAGCGCTTCCCTGAGGCACAGGTGCTGGGTATTGATATGGACGGAGAGGCTTGTGAGGAGGCTGCTGAGAATGTGGCTGCAAGTCCTTTTGCCGATCGTGTCAAAATAGAATGCTGCCGATTGCAGGATTATCATTCTGCGGAGTCTTTTGATGCAATCGTAAGCAATCCTCCTTTTTTCTTGAATAGCCTAAAAAATCCAGACAGTAAACGTACGATGGCCCGCCATACTGATAGCTTGCCTTTCAGAGATCTTTTCAGGGGAGCAAAAATGTTACTGAGTGATGATGGCGTCTTTTCCGTGATTGTTCCTTCTGAGGTTCTTGAGGTGGTTGTGTCGGAAGCTTGTATGCTAGGATTTTATCTTGTCAGGCAGTGTGGCGTTAAGACAGTGGAGCGCAAACAGCCTAAACGCTATCTTCTGTCGTTCGCAAAGCATCGGTATAACGGTATGGAAAATACTATAAAAACAATGACCGATTCCGAGGGGAACCGGTCAGAATGGTATGCGAAAATTACAGAAGAATTTTATGTCAGGTAGGGCTAGAGATTCAGCTTTCTCTGTACGAGTTTACTGATGGCTCCTACTCGCTTGCTTTGGCGCTGGATGTCTTTGTGAATGTCATCGCGCACTATATTTATGTCATTGAAGAAGTCGGCAAAGGCTGATTGAATGATGTTCGGCTTGCGTACACTCTTGTCTGCAAACGGATTTACAATCATCTTGATGCCTTTTTCTTCCATGTGCACATCTATATCGGCGCCAGTCATCACTGGGTCGCCGTCATAATGGATGACACCCGGTTTGCTGCGGGTGATGTGGAGCTTCTTGCACCGGAAAGACTTGATCTTCGAGTTTTTGTTGAGGGTCTTGTTGAACATGTCGAAACTAACCTGTGAAGCTTCGATGACATCAAACGGTTCCATGATGACCACATCCATCAATCCATCGCTCATAGATGCCTGTGGGGCAATATAGGCGTTGTTGCCGTATTGGGAAGCGTTGGCACATGAGATGAGAAACGCTTTATATTGTTTTGTTCCAGTCTCATCTTCCAGAGTATATGTTTCAGGCTCATATTTCAAGCCTTCTCTAAGAATGTTTTCTGCATAGCTGATTGGCCCACGCTTTCCGCTTTCTGCAAACTTCATACTGACAAAGGCATCGAAGCCCATTCCGCAAGTGCAGAAGAATGGGTATTCGTTGATGACTCCGTAGTCAAGGTCGTGTATTTCGCATGCGTTGATAATCTCAATGCTTTTCTTTAGGTTCATTGGCAACAGCAGGTGGCGTGCCAGGCCGTTTCCTGAGCCGCAAGGCAGAATACCTAATGCTGAGTCGGAATGGACGAGGGAACGGGCCACCTCGTTCACGGTACCATCGCCACCTACAGCAACCACAATGTCTGCATGGTTGTCTCTGGCTTCGGCTGCCAGTTCTGAGGCGTGTTCTGGTCTTTCAGTCATTTTTATCTCGTACTCGAACTGCTCCTTGTCCAAAGTAGAATCTATCAAACTGGGAACCGCTGCTTTGCTGCTGGTTCCAGAAATCGGGTTCATGATGAAAACTATCTTTTTTTTCATATCTTAGTCAAGAAATTGTTTTTTTAAACTGCAAAAGTAATAAAAATCCCTAAAATGGCAAGAAATATCTACTAAAAAAAGCATAAAAGTAAACTTTCTTAGGAAAAAAGCGGTTTTATTAGTCTTTTTTTGTATCTTTGCAGCCTGAAACTAGAAAATAAATTAAAATAGAAATAAAGTACACCTATTATAATGGGACAATTACAAGAAAGATACAAGAATTATCGTGTACCTCAGAAGTATATGGAAGCCGGTGTGTATCCATACTTCCGTGAGATTACAAGTAAGCAGATGACAGAGGTAACTGACATCGACGGTCACAAGATCCTGATGTTCGGTTCTAATGCTTACCAGGGTTTGACTAATGATCAGCGTGTTATCGATGCAGCTAAGGCTGCTCTT
>ENA-ORRQ01003196-ORRQ01003196.1-human-gut-metagenome-genome-assembly--contig:-NODE-3196-length-9992-cov-2.580155_pt1 | contig 9992 bp, 8 predicted proteins | sample MGYA00242177_ERZ509138 | MGnify/ENA primary metagenome ERZ509138 (study PRJEB26280, sample SAMEA2338628) | human gut metagenome | biome: human gut; feature: human-associated habitat; material: faeces...
TTAATTTACGCTGGTTAATGGGATGCGTATTGTTATAACCGAAACAAAGTGCAATAGTTAGAGGTTGTAATTTTGCCTCATTTAGGCAGAGATATAAAATATCTTCTTCGGTCAACTTGGGATACTTTTTTTGTAAGTATGATATATAATCGGCATAAATTTCGAAAATAGTCTTTTGAAGTTTCTTTAGTTCTGCATTTGTTAATACCTTCATTGCTTTTTTGTCAGATACTTCTTGTTTCGAAAGGGCGATAATTCTCTTGTATATATCACTTTGGGTAAATAACCAATTTCTCAGTTCATGCTTTTCTTGTCTAAGTCTTTCTATTGTAGATTCTCTTTCCTGTATTTCATCTATCTTATTCGCTTGGTCTTGTTTCAGATTACGTTGTTCTTCTTGCAGCAAACTGATTATTGATTGATTATCTTCAATGATAGTCTGCGTTAAAGATAGTTTATATTGGGTTTGCTTTAAATTCTGTTGATATAGAAGTTGTATTCTTTTTCTTTTGTTAATATGGTATTGATAGAACAATATAATAAGTAAGCAAGAAAAAATGAAGAGTGTAATTATGAGCTGAAGTCGATGTTGCTCTTTTATTTGCTCTTCCCTAATATGAATTTTGATATTATATTTATTAATGAGTTGTTGTTGCTCGCTGTATTGTTCTGTACTATACATAGAATCTAAAATTTCTACATGTTCTTCTAAATAGGCAGATGCAGCTTTGTAGTTTCCTAGATCTTTTTCAATATCATACAAACTTAATAAAACAGCGCCTCTACCTGCTATATTTTTAGTATCTTCTAAATTTTTATTGAGATAATAGATGGCAGAGTCTTTATTTTCTCCTCTTTCGTACAATAAGCTTCCAAGATGACCATAATAACTTCCTGGTATCTTTCCTTGTGGAAACCATTTAATGGCATTGCGTGCATGATACAATGCCGAATCTGCTTCTTCAAATTCATCGTAACTAATGCTTAGATTGAATTCGGATATGCTTATCATAGAAGAGTCACCTGAATCTAACGCATAGTCAAGTGCTTTACGTTGGATTATTATTGCCGAATCTTTTTGGTCTTGTGTACAATAATATAAACTAAAACTATTTAATGCAACAGATTTATCTTTATCTGTGATGCAGCATTTATATAGTTCCCGATATGCTTTAAACGCCTCGTCATAGTAATTTACGTCGAAATAAAGATTTCCCAATGAGCTGAGCGTATGTCGTTTGATCTCAATTTCTTTCGGATAGTCTTTCAATATGGTCAGCGCTTCTTGCAAATGGGTAATAGCCTCTTTGGGGCTATTTATTTCTATTTCCAACCGTCCTTTATAAAGTAAAGCTACAGCCCGCTCTTTCTCGTCGTCGTCATAATAACGCAAAGCTAGATTCAGTAATGAATCACAGGGTAGCAGTGATTTCTCGCATTTATCTGTTGCACGTGCTAAAAGTAGGGCATAGCGGGCAGATTCTTTGTGAGAAAGCTCTTGCAGTGTAGGCAATGTTTGAAGTAATTGCAATGCGCTGTCGGGATGTTCTTCTAGCAGGGATTCAACTTGTATGAATGATGCCTCGGTCTGTTCTCTTGAATAGCAGGAATAGAGTAAGAATATCGATAGAACTAGAAGTATGTGTATTTTAGTCACAAGTCTTTGTTTTTATAGTTTGTATGTCTGTGCAAAGATAAGGTTTATTTATTAGAATAATATTTATTCGTATAATAAAAGAACCTTTTCTGCTTTTAATACGTTTTTCTAGTATAGTTGAAAAAATGAAGAATCAAGATGAATATAGCAATGACCGGAGCCACCGGATATATAGGCAAACATCTTTCTAACTATCTGACCGAAAAGGGTGGACATCGGATCATTCCTTTGGGAAGAGCGATGTTTCGGGAAGGTATGTCCGGACTTTTGGTTCAGACGCTGACGCATTGCGATGTCATTATAAATCTGGCAGGCGCTCCTATCAATCAGCGCTGGACGCCGGAACATAAACAAGAGCTTTTCAATAGCCGGATAACGGTAACACACCGCATTATCCGTGCCTTGAATGCAGTCAAAACCAAACCGAAACTTATGATTTCGGCCTCTGCTGTAGGATATTACCCCTCTTTGGTGGAATCGGACGAGTATACACAGACTCGTGGCGATGGTTGTCTGTCCGATCTTTGCTATGCGTGGGAGAAGGAAGCGAAGCGTTGTCCGCAACCGACCAGGCTTGTCATTACCCGTTTCGGTGTAGTGCTTTCTCCCGATGGGGGAGCGATGCAACAGATGCTTCGCCCGCTACGCGCAACAAAGGTTGCCGCCGTCATAGGGCCGGGTACGCAACCTTTTCCGTGGATAGATATTCGTGACCTTTGTCGTGCCATGGCCTTCTTTATTGAAAATGAAGAGTTGAGAGGTGTTTTCAATTTGGTTGCTCCTCAAGCAGTTTCACAGTCCACGTTTACACGTGCGATGGGAAAGGCGTATCATGCGTGGACAACTTTGATTGTTCCGCAAACGGTCTTTCGTTTGCTCTACGGTGAAGCCGCCTCTTTTCTGACAGCCGGACAGAGTGTGCGTCCTACACGTTTGCTGGAAGCCGGATTCCATTTTTCCGTTCCTACCATAGAGAAGTTGTTTGAGGAGACAGATCACAGTACGGTAGATCGGCTTGATCTGAAACGCTATATGGGGCTTTGGTACGAGATAGCCCGTTATGATCATCGTTTCGAACGTGGGCTTATGGAAGTGACCGCTACTTATACCCTCCGTTCCGATGGAACAATTCGTGTTGAGAATCGGGGATATAAACGCAATTCACCTTACGATATTTGTAAAACAGCTACTGGACACGCCAAGATTCCCGACCCTGCACAGCCCGGTAAACTGAAAGTCTCTTTTTTCTTGAATTTCTATTCCGATTATTATGTGATGGAATTGGATCAGGAGAATTACAATTATGCTCTTATAGGCAGCAGTACCGATAAATATCTCTGGATATTGAGTCGGACGCCCCAACTGCCGGAAGATATAAAAAAGAAATTAGTAACTGCCGCCGAACGTCGTGGCTATGATACGAATCGGCTACAATGGATTGAACAACTTTAAAATAAACATTATGGATTACAAAATTACTCATCAGCCCGAACAGAAACTATTCAAGACGGAAGTCGACGGTCGTACCGCATTTGTAGAATATCGCCTGTTAGGTGATTATCTTGATATTATTCACACGATTGTCCCTAAACCGATAGAAGGACGCGGAATTGCTGCCGCACTGGTGAAAGCTGCTTACGACTTTGCACTCGCCAACGGGATGAAGCCGAAAGCTACCTGCTCTTATGCTGTGAGATGGCTTGAACGCCATCCGGAGATGAATGCGGATAGTTGAATAAATAGGGGCTGACCTAAAAGCACGAAAAGTCATTTTCTCTTTGCTGTAATGGATATTTGTGACAAAGATACGTTTGGAAGAAGAACTTTCGGGTCAGTCCCTTTTTAGCCTATTGTTTCCATCTCTTTAGTTGAGGGAAGAACTCTTTCATCGTTGCCCGCGCCTCTTCTATAGTGTACTTTACTTCCGAATCCTTATTAAACTCCTCAAGGTAGTTCAGGTTGAGCTCAATCATTTCATCCATTGTGCATTCTTTGGTAAAATGCCCGTCTGCATAGCAATACTGGCAATACTCTTCATTCTTGCTGCCGTCTGCTTCTGTTCCGAATGTCGTTTCATCAATTGGCATAGCACAACACTGACAAATTTTCTGTTCCATTTTTTATTGATTTTAAGTGAGTAAAAGCATGATAAATAATTCTCTTTTATCTGTTTACAAATATAGTTACTTTCAATAAGTTCTCAGTTATCCGATCTTGCTATTTTGTTTTCACCGGCAAACGTTTCCATATCCATCGGGGAATCATTCGCCAGAAGAATACGAGAATACGATAACGTCCGTCAATGATAGCTACCCGCTGTTTCCGATGAAGTGCGCGTACAATGTCGCGGCCTACCTGGTCGGTTTTCATCAGCATAGGATAATGCTTTCCGTCATTCAGCAAGTCAGTGGCTACAAATCCCGGACGAATATCGGTAAAGTGAATGTTTAACTTTTGCAGGTGGGCGAGTTGTTCAAGAGCATCGATGTATGTATTCTGAAAGCGCTTCGTTGCAGAATAGGCAGGGGCAACTCCCAGACCTTTAGTTCCGGCAATCGAACTGATGACAGCCAGGTGTCCGCCTCCATTGTTCTTAAAATAGGAAAAAGCGGTATCCACCATTCGTGTGAAACCTTCGACATTGGTACGTGCGGTATTCAGCTCGATTTCCATCTTCAAATCCATATTTTGGAAACCGATGCCGGAACTGAGCAGAAATAAATCCATACCGCCCAATTGATGGATAAGCGCATCCAGTTTTCCGGCACTGTCTTCCTGAGTGACGTCCAGTGATTGAATTTTTATCTGTTCCGGTGCGATTTGCCGGAAATCTTCGAGAGCTGACTGGCGTCTGCCCGCTATGCCGATCTGCCATCCTTCGGACAGGAGGCGTTGGGCAACTTCCTTTCCGATACCGGAGGTGGCGCCTATGATAATGGCTCGTTTCATCTTTTTGGAACAAAGATAGTCAAATCTTTCTATTTTGAAAGGGAACTTTCCATTTTGAAAGTCCTCCTTTTCATTTTGATAGGAAACCTTTCCATTTTGGTAGGGTGGAGGCTTTATGCTTTTTCAAAGTGGAAATAATATTGGGCTGATAGATAGCTGTTTAAAAAGAATGCCGTTGTTTTGGCATACTATTGGCTATGGGAGTCGTGCAGAGTAATTCATGAGTTATGGAAGAGTATATATCAGATAATAGTGTGTATGCACGTGCCAAAAGCAATAGTATGATCAATCCGAAGATGATAGGGCGAGTGCTTGGGGCATTGCTTTTTATTGAGCTGGGAATGTTTCTTTTGTGCGCCGGTATTTCGTTGGGATACGGAGAGGATGACTATAAGTATTTTCTTTATACTTGTGTGATTAATGCCGTAGCAGGAGGATTATTATTGCTTTACGGACGGGGAGCGGAGAATAAGATGAGCCGCCGGGACGGATATTGTGTCGTCACTCTTTCATGGATATTCTTTACCGTTTTCGGGATGCTTCCTTTTTATTTCAGCGGGAGCATTGATACCATCACCAATGCTTTCTTCGAAACGATGTCCGGATTCACCACCACAGGAGCTACAATACTCGATGATATCGAATCTCTTTCGCATGGAATGCTTTTCTGGCGTAGCCTCACGCAATGGATCGGCGGGTTGGGGATTGTCTTTTTTACGATTGCCATTCTTCCTATCTTTACTACGGGCGGAGTACAGCTTTTTTCTGCTGAGACTACCGGAGTAACTCATGACCGCACACATCCGAAAATTAATGTAATGGCCAAATGGCTGTGGACTATCTACCTGATATTGACTGTCTCGGAAACCATTCTGCTGATGTTCGGAGGAATGGACTTGTTCGATGCCATTTGTCAATCATTTGCTACTACTGCGACCGGAGGGTATTCTACCAAACAAAACAGTATTTCTTACTGGAATTCTCCGTATATAGAGTATGTGGTTGCTATCTTCATGATTATTTCGAGCATTAATTTTTCTTTATTCCTGATGTGTCTGAAAGGAAAAGTCGGCCGCTTGTTTAAAGATGAAGAAACGCATTGGTTTCTGGCATCTGTCGGGATATTGACACTGCTGATCACTTTGGCACTGGTATTTCAGAATAATTATGGTTGGGAACTGGCTTTTCGTAAATCATTGTTTCAGGTAGCTACGGTGCATACATCCTGCGGCTTTGCGACGGATGACTATAATTTGTGGCCTCCTTTCACGTGGCTGTTGCTGTTTATAGCGATGCTTTCGGGAGGTTGTACGGGATCTACCAGCGGAGGTATCAAGAATATGCGGTTACTGATTGTGGCGCGGACCATCCGGAATGAATTCAAACACCTGCTTCATCCGAATGCGGTGCTTCCGGTACGGGTTAACAAACAAACCGTATCTTCTTCCATCGTAACGACTGTATTACTCTTCTTTGCTTTTTATCTGGTGATTATTCTGATCGGCTGGACGATTCTTTTATTTTTAGGAGTCGGTTTCTCCGAATCGGTCAGTACGGTAATCTCCAGTATCGGTAACGTGGGACCGGGATTGGGTAGTTGCGGTCCCGCATACTCGTGGAATTCTTTGCCGGACTTGGCAAAATGGGTTCTTTCTTTTCTGATGTTGATAGGCAGACTGGAACTTTTCAGCGTTCTGTTACTCTTCTATCCGGGATTCTGGAAAAACCGTTAAGACTATTTTGCCGGTATAGCTTTGCCGCTCAGGAGAATAAATGGCGTATCGCCTCTAAAGGGGCATAGAATAACATTCTGGGACCGGAGAACCGCATAACCTCTCGCATCCGTTTGCGCATGGCAGGCTTATAACAATGTACGGGACACTTCTTGCACGAGCTTTTTTTCTCTCCGAACGGACAATGGTCAAGACGGGCATGTGCGTAGCGGAGCAACTCTTCGCACTTCGGACAAAGGGTTGCATTCTTCTCTTTTTTCCGGCAATAGAGACGGATCATGATCTCTACTGTTCTCTTTTCCTGAGTGATACGCGGTTTTTTATCTGTTTCCATTTGTTTTCTTTTGGCTTTGGAGGCTGGCTTCACTTCGGCAAAGATAATAAACTGATCGCATATTCTGCAAAGAACTTCCACTGGAATGATTGCCGTTGCTGGAAACTATGCGTATCTTTGCGGCATGAGAAAGTTATTATGTCCGCAATGCAAGATTGCTGCCCTATATGTGGTGAATGACCGTAAAGAGCGTCTTTTGGTCTATGTACTCGAAAATGGAGAAGTTGTGCCTAAAGATCCGGCAGCTTCTACCGATGGTTTTGATATGACGGAGGTCTATTGTTTGGGCTGTTCCTGGCATGGTTCGCCGAAAAGACTGGTGAAGAGATAGACAGTTGCCGGCACTTTGTCTTTTTTTGATTTATGTCAATAAAAAGAGGGTGCGGGATTAGAATCTTTCAACCGGATTTTTCTGTATCTTTGCAGCCAATTTTTAGGACATAGACGTATGGCAACTTCTAAAGAGATGACGGCAGGGCCGGCATTACCTCTGATTTTTAATTTCACTCTGCCGCTTTTGTTCGGCAATCTGTTGCAGCAAACGTATTCGCTTGTTGATGCTGCAATCGTTGGAAAGTTTTTGGGAATTAATGCGTTAGCTTCTGTCGGAGCCAGCACATCAGTCGTTTTCCTTATTCTGGGTTTCTGCAACGGATGTTGCGGAGGATTCGGTATCCCCGTAGCTCAGAAGTTCGGGGCAAGAGATTATAGTACGATGCGTAGCTACGTCTCTGTCAGTCTGCAACTCGCAGTTGTGATGTCTGTGGTTATTGCTATTCTGACTAGTATTTATTGCGCGGATATCCTGAAGATGATGCGTACACCGGAGAATATTTTTGAAGGGGCGTACGCTTATCTGCTTGTTACTTTTATCGGGATACCTTGTACGTTCTTCTACAACCTGTTGTCGAGTATCATCCGTGCTTTGGGGGATAGCAAGACACCTTTTTATTTTCTGGTGTTGGCTACGATACTCAATATCATTCTCGATTTATTCTGTATTCTGGTATTAGACTGGGGAGTGATGGGAGCTGCCATTGCTACGGTATTTTCGCAGGGAGTTTCCGCTTTACTTTGCTATATTTATATGTACCGGAAGTTTGACATCCTGCGCGGCACACCGAAAGAGCGGAAATATCAGTCTAAACTGGCGAAAACGTTACTTTCCATTGGTGTTCCCATGGGATTGCAATTCTCCATTACGGCTATCGGAAGTATCATGCTTCAGAGTGCAAACAATGCGCTGGGTACGGCATGTGTGGCGGCATTTACTTCTGCCATGCGCATCAAGATGTTCTTCCTCTGTCCATTGGAGAGTTTGGGTATGGCTATGGCTACCTTTAGCGGCCAGAACTACGGTGCCGGAAAGCCTGAACGTATTTGGTCGGGGATTAAAGCCAGTACGCTGATGATTGTCTATACAGCCGTGACTTTCCTGATCCTGATGGTGGGAGCCAAGTCTTTTGCTCTGATTTTTGTAGACCCTTCGGAAGTTGAGATTCTGGAGAAAACAGAACTTTTCCTGCATATATCAGTCTCTTTCTTTCCGATGCTTGGATTACTCTGTATCCTGCGATATACTATTCAGGGAGTAGGCTACACCAATCTTGCCATGTTTTCCGGAGTGTCGGAAATGATTGCACGTATTCTTGTCAGTATTTGTGCCGTACCGGCTTTTGGCTTTATAGCCGTCTGTTTCGGTGATCCGATGGCATGGGTAGCAGCTGATTTGTTTCTGATACCTGCATTTATTTACGTCTATCGCAGGTTGAAACGGCAGGTGCTGACAAGTGCCGTTTCATAATTAAAAGAAAACAGCCGAAGAAAATATTCTTAGAATTCCGCCTCCTTCTGTATGCAGATAATATCTCCGTAAACGGGATGGCGGAATTCGAGATATTCGGCATGGAGATAGAGCCTGTCCGCCTTTTTTCCGTAGAGTTCATCGCCCAGAATGGGGCAGTTCAACCCTTGATGATGGGCGGCATGTACCCGTAGTTGGTGGGTACGTCCTGTTAATGGATAAAAGGCGATGCGTATGTACTTATCGGAATAGTCCAGAATCCGGTATTCGGTAACAGCCGGCTTGCCGTATTCTTCACTGATCATTTGGCGGGGACGGTCGAGCGGATTGAGGCAAAGAGGAAGATTGATGGTTCCTGTTTCTGCCGGTAATCCATTCAGTTCGCTCCTGTCCAGTAAGGCTACATAACGCTTTTGGATACTGCGATTCATGAACTGTTCTTGCAGATGTTGATGAGCTTCCTTAGTTTTGGCGACCAGTAACAATCCGGAAGTTGCCATGTCCAGCCGATGTACGATCATTGGCCCTGTAGCTTCCGGATATCTGGCTTTTACACGGTGATAGACGGAATCTGTCTCTTCTTCCTTGCCGGGAACGGATAACATGCCGGATGGTTTGTTGACCACCACCAGCCATTCATCTTCAAATACAATCTCTAATTCTTCTTTCTTGTGGGCATTGGCCGAGAGTGGATTCTCATCTACCTTCAATCCTTGCAGCATGTGTTGTAGAATCGGTTCACATTTTCCTTTACACGAAGGATAATAATAACCATGATGCCGGACTTCCGTCTTCGGAGAGTTTCCCCACCAGAACTCTGCCATTGCCAATGGCTTTAGTTGATGAAGGTAAGCATATTGCAGCAATTTAGGCAGGGCACATTCTCCTGCTCCGGCAGGGGGAGTTTTGTGCACGGTTTGCTCAAAGATAGTACACAAGTCTTTAATTTCTCCTCTTGCATTCAGCATGCGGAACTGTTCGAACAATTTTTGTTGTAAGGCTGCCGAGCGTTTCTTCCGTTCGGTCTTCAGCTTATCTGTTTCCGTTTCAAAAGTGGCGATCTCCTTTTCCAGAGTTTTGATCCGTTCTTTCCATCCCCGTTCCAATCGTTTGAATTCCGCTTTCTGATATTGACTTTCGCGAATAAGAATGGCCTGTTCTTCTTCTGACAGGGCAGGGGATGAGTTGCGGCGAAGTTCTCTTTCTTCCTTGGCTGCCTTTAGTTTTTCTTTGGCTTGAGTCAGTTCCAGATTGGCTTGCTCTGTTTCTGCATTCAGCTTTTCTTTTAAATGCAGATAATGAGGGTTAACTTCCAATTCACTGATACGGGCATTAATAGCAGAAATCTGTTCTTCTTCTATTTTGAAGAATCCTTGTGGTTGCAACAAATCATATACAGGAGGTACGAAGTACGGATGCAGGTTCTTTCCTGCCAGATTGCCCGAAAAGGCAGCGAGATAGCCAATTGGGGAAGGTTCCTCCTCTTGGGGTTGTACTATGAGTACTCCGAACATT
>ENA-ORRQ01003201-ORRQ01003201.1-human-gut-metagenome-genome-assembly--contig:-NODE-3201-length-9983-cov-12.355862_pt1 | contig 9983 bp, 9 predicted proteins | sample MGYA00242177_ERZ509138 | MGnify/ENA primary metagenome ERZ509138 (study PRJEB26280, sample SAMEA2338628) | human gut metagenome | biome: human gut; feature: human-associated habitat; material: faeces...
TGGGAATGGATGTTTTTATGTAACTTATTGATTGTCAGCTATAAAGGTACTAAAAGTATTTCATTCCCACAACTTTTTCAATCGTTTTCTTATACCGAACTCACGTTAAATTAGCTTCGAACTTGGCACAAGAAATCAATAATATCCTGCACATAAAGGAACAACTTCAGAAAGAGAATACAGGTGCCTATCCGTTGGAAACATTGAAAGATGTGACAAACAAAATTATAACTTACTTAAAAGATTTGTCACTGTGCAGTGAATCTGTGGATGAAGAACAGGTTGTATCTCATATTGTAGCTATCCAAAATAGCACTAATAAAGAAGATCCTTTTGGTTATCTTGACGAAGCGGAAGTAACCGCTTTATATAATTTGGTAAAACGAACTGGCTCTAATCAGTTTATTGCACTTGACCGCCAGCGCCAGGAACTGGAAATTCAACTTTCCACGTTGGATAACTTACGTTCGCAAAAACAGACCTTGGAACAAACACAGGCCGGTGGTAATGAATATCTAATTCAAAATTATGAAGCCGCTCAAAAACAGATAGAGAAACTGAAAGGTCAGGAAGCGACTCTGAAAGCAGACATTCAACGTCTTGAGAAACGGATTCATCAGTTTGATGTACAAATCCAGCAAGAACCTGATATTAAATTCGACACTTTGGTCAAGCTTAAACCTCTGTTTGAAAAGATTGCAGACAGTTTGCTGAAGAAGAAAAAAGCCCAGATTGAAAATGAAATGCAGCAGCAACTCAACAAGTTACTGGTCTCATATAAAGGTCATGTAGCCAAAGTTGAGTTGTCCGACAGCATTGAACAATTCAATATAAAACTCTATCATACTGCCGGAAATGAGATTTCATTGAATCAGCTTAATGCTGCATCCAAACAAATCTTCATCCAGGTTTTATTGAAAGTATTGCGAAACCTGGGAGATTATAATCCACCTGTAATGATTGATACAGTAATGGGTGTTCTTGATAATGAAAGTCGTGATGCCTTGATGGAAGAATATTTTCCACAATTGGCAGAACAAACGATTTTGCTTTGTACGACCTCTGAAATCAGAACAGACTGCGACTACATCAAACTGGAACCGTTTATTTCCAAAACCTATACACTTCATCGCAATGTAGAAGCACAGAATACTACGGTTGAAGACGGTTATTTTAGTTTAACTCTTAATCAGTAAAAGAAATGAGCATCATAAATTTTTCAAATACGCGCCAAATGGAAGGATTGTTTGATGCAATCAATCCAATCAAGGAACTGATTGAATCAAAAATCAATCTTTCCAGAACGGCTGATCGGGAGAAACGTATAAACTTGAATCAGAATAAGGTAATGCGTATCTGCTTCATCGTGGGACTAAGTTTGCCTACAAAGCGTTCCATGGATGATTACAAGGACATACAATTGTCTGTATCATCCATAAGAATTACTCCCAGTTTTTTCACAATGCATGATTTAAGCACCTTATATTCAGCATTGTTAAAACTAAGATACGCAGACTTGAACATTGATTGGACTCAAAATGCTACCCTTTCTCGAATTATCGCAGCAGAAATGCTTCGTGGACGTGACTATCTGATGGCTGACAACAATCTGGATTCCTTCTTATACGCCATGAACAACAAAGTAGCCATGGCAAAAGATATTCCAGTTCTGAATCTTCTGATTGGTAATTATGGTGATGAAGAAATGGAAGCAACTTTGGATATAAACAGTCGTTCCATTACCAACTCACAGATTATCATTGCGGGAGCTACAGGTTCCGGAAAGACCAATTTGCTGGCAGTCTTGATTCAGCAATTCAGAATGTTATCCACAGAATCACAATATCCCGTGAATTTCCTTTTATTTGATTACAAAGGAGAGTTCAGCGATATACAGAATAACCATTGGTTATCTCTCTTCGATGTGGACCGTTCTTGTATTCTGGATCCATTGACACAGCCATTGCCTTTTACTCCATTTAAGGATTTCACTGGACGCTCTATCAATGAAATCAATCTGTACTCTACAGAAATGTCTTCTGCTTTATGTTCTATAGACCGGGTAAGTGCGAGTGCCAACATGAACAACCGTCTTGGTGAAGCTATTGTAGAGGCCTATAAATCAACAAATGGTGCCCCTATTTCATTTGAATTAATGCTGAAATGCTATCAATCACGAATGAAAGATGCAAATAATGATGATAGTATTTCTTCTGTTCTGAAGCAATTGGTTAATGCACATATCTTTGAATCAGAAGATAAAGTTTCTTTGATTGATGACAGCTACATCATCAAGATGGATGGATATCCCAAAGATGGACCTATAGCCAAAGCTATTGTGTATTTCCTGATGTCCAAACTTAATAACATTTATGAGTTACTGGATAAACAAGCTGTGAATGATGAAGTAGTACAAATACGTCATTTCTCTATTATTGATGAAGCTCACTATATGCTTGACTTTGACAATCGCCCCCTACGTAATCTAATTGCTGTAGGACGAAATAAAGGTTTGAGTATTATACTTGCCACTCAGAACATGAGTAGCTTCAAATCAAAAGGTTTTGATTTTTATGCCAATGCTCAGTATCCTTTGATTATGAAACAGCAGACTATTGACGATAAAGTAATCAAAGACTTGTTTGGCGTGAGTGGTCAGGAGCTTCAAGAAATCAGGACTGCTATAGCCGGGCTTCAAAAGGGTGAGCTGATTATAAAAGACCAGATGGCTTTTGCCCTTGGTATGGGAAATAAGTATAAGAAAATTAATGTGACACATTTGATATAATAAAGTATGGCTTGCAAAAATAATATTATACTCACCTCAACTTGTATAATAAGTAGTGTAACTTGTGTCGCTTTGACATTCTGGGGACAAATAAAAAATAATGGAACTATAACGACTGATTCATACATAGGAATTATAGCTTCATTAATTGGTGTCTGTGCTACAATAGTTGTTGGTTTTCAGATTGCTAGTTTTTTTGAGCTACGCAACTTAAAACAGCAAATAGATCAAGTTGAAAAGCAACGTAAAGATTTAGAATTATATAAAGCGACCATTTCAAATGAAATACATTTATCTAGAACTGGTATTTCAAATGCATTTGGTATTTTATCTGTGGTAGAAAAAGGGTCTTTACTAGGCTTTGCCTCACGTGTTAGTTCCATAGTTTGTGATGATTTGCAAGCTACACCTGGTAATATATTACTAACTAGATACCAACAGTTGTATGATGAAACCTCTTTTTTCTTAAAAACAAATGATTATGTAGATTTAATGTATCCTATAACAGAAAATCTTAAATATATTCATATACCGCAGAATAAAGAAAATTATAATGAGATTATGAAATTGCATTTCGATATCATCACAATGATGGAGAAAGCGAAACAGAATTTAGCTAAATGATAATAGAACATGGCTGAAAAATATAATGCATCAAATATTGCCTTAGAGTAAATACTGAACTTTATCAAATCAGGTGAAATTGCGATTCCTGAAATTCAACGTCCTTTTGTTTGGAAGCCAAAACAAGTAAGAGATCTGATAGATTCTTTATATACTGGTTATCCCACAGGGTATCTTATCATCTCTCAAAGTCCAAACATCAGGCTCAAAGATGGTACACTTGCTGAAGGAAAGAAAATTATGATTGACGGTCAGCAACGTGTTACTGCACTTATGACTGCCATTATGGGGATGGACATTATTAATGCCGACTTTCAGAAAAAGCGTGTTAAAATTGCCTTTAATCCATTGGCGAATCCGGAAAACGATGAAGAACGCTTTAAGGTACAAGACAACGCTATTTTGAAAGATAAAAGATGGATTGCCGATATCGCAGAGGTATTTAAACCGACATTTGATATGTGGCAATTTGTCAACGATTATTGCGAAGAGAATCAAGAGATAAAAGGCAGCGCTTTAAATAAGATTCTGATGCAACTATTGGATATAAAGAACAGACAAATCGGAGTTATCATGCTTGATAAAGAATTGACTATCGATGAAGTTACAGAAATATTCATTCGTATTAATAGTCAAGGAGCAAAACTAAATCAAGCAGACTTCGCTATGTCTAAAATAGCTGCCAATGTTACTTATGGAGGCAATATGCTTCGAAAAGCTATTGATTACTTCTCTCACTTATCAGTTCAACCAGAATGGTATTCTGATATGATTAAAGATGAAGAATTTATGAATTCTATTTTTGCATCAAAACTGAAATGGTTGAAGGATGATCGTGAGGAAATCTTTGATCCAGATTATAATGATATTTTGCGTATAGCATTCATGTATAAGTTTGGTAGAGCTAAGATGAAAGATCTTGTAAGTTTACTTGGTGGACGTGATTTTGAGACACGCGAATATAAAGAAGAGATAGCGGAGAATTCATTCGGACAACTTACGAGTGGTGTCATTGATTTTATGAATGAATACACTTTCTCTAATTTTGTTCTAGCTATCAAGTCAGCAGGATTCATTGCCAGCAAGTTAATCAATTCTCAAATGACCCTTGACTTTGCCTACACTCTATACTTACTATTGAATGCAGATCCAAATATAGACAAGACGCAAATCAAGCATTATGTGGTTAAATGGTATGTAATGACTACTTTGACAAGTAGATATATAACATCGCCAGAAACTGTAATGGATATGGATATAAAACGTATCAAAGAAAGAGGGTTCCTAAACTACTTTAGTGAAGTGGAAGCTGCGAATCTTTCCGATACTTTCTGGGATATAGCTTTGGTGCAATATCTTGAAACATCTGTGATAAATAGTCCATACTTCAATCTTTATTTGGAATCTCAAATACATGATGCAGATGATGCCTTGTTTACATGTGGATACAAAGTCAATGACCTTATAACTGTAATTGGTGATGTACATCATATTTTCCCTAAAAAATACTTGATTAAGAATGGAGTAAATGAGAAATCAAAATATAATCAGATAGCCAATTACACATATTTAGACACCCAGGTTAATAAGGCTGTGCGAGATGATTCTCCTAATATATATTTCTCTAAAGTCTTCGAACAGTGCGAAACTGGTATTGCTGTTTATGGAAACATTACAGATAAAGCATTACTGCTCAAAAATCTTCAGCAAAACTGTATTCCAGAAACTATATTACAAATGGAACATACAAATTATGAGGAGTTTCTTGCTGAAAGACGTAAGCTAATGGCGAAGAAGATAAAGAAGTATTATTATAGTTTATAATAGGAGAAACTACTAATATGAGAAGTATAACACCACATTTGACAAATGAATTTCTTAATAAAGGCATAACTGCAAAAAATGTTGCCAGTAAAGAGGCATACGATGTTTCAACATATAGTGAATTGAGGCAATTAATTGCTAAGCTATCATATGTCAATAAAGATTTTATATTATTCTTTAGAGGACAGAAGAACGATTATAAAAATAGATTTGGTAAATCATCTTTTTATCCATCTATGTACAGGGGAGAACCTTTGAACCCAGAAGAATTAAAATTCAGATGGGAGAAATTGCATTCAGCCAGCAAATTATTAGTAAAAAGTATTGAAAATAAAAAGCTTACAGACAAAACTTTAAAAAGAAAGAAACTTATACAATGGAGTATTCTCCAACATTATGAAGTAACAGAAACGCCTTTAATCGATGTCACACAATCGTTAAAGGTCGCTTGTTCTTTTGCGTCATTAACTAATGATAGTGACTATGGTTATATATTCGTATTTGGCTTACCATATTATACTAATAGAATATCGGTTAATTCTGAGCATTATTTAACTAATATTCGTCTTATTAGCATTGCACCACCTGAAGCTTTACGGCCATATTTCCAAGAAGGCTTTTTGATAGGTGAAGATGAATTTAGTGAAACCTATTATGAAAAATCAGAGCTTGATTTGAATAACCGACTTATAGCTAAATTTAGATTCCCGAATAATGCTGATTTTTGGGGTGATTCTGAAAGAATGTTTTCTAAGAAGGATTTGTATCCAGAAAATGATCCTATTGAATTAATATGTAGTGAGATTAAAAAAGAATTGTTTTCGGGGATTGATAGAAAAAATGATATTTCTGCTGAATATTTTAAAGAGTTTATGCTTAAATGGGTGGATATAGAGAACGAACTAAAGCATCTATATACAGCGCACAATGATAAGAGTTTTGTTGCGCCATCCACCCTTATAAAGTATATAGATAATAAGGAGTTACAGCATAAGTTAAACAATATCAGAAGATTTAGAAATAACATGATTCATAATGCTGATTTCAATAGACTATTGCCCATTGAAGAAGTCGCAAATACACTTTCAGAATTGAGAAAGTACCTTAAAGACAACAACGAGTAAGTTTTAAAGTCGATTTAAATTATTGTAATTTTACGCTCGTCTGGACGGGTGGTCCCGCCCCTTGGCACTGGCCGTTCCCCGACCGATGAATTTTCTGGAGAGAAATAATGAATGACACAGTTTATTTTACACTACCCAGTTTTACTCAAGCCCCATATCTTTTGCAATGCCCTGCATTAATAATGTCAAGGGGCGTTTATTGACATCTTTAGGATCTGGATAAAAGCCAAGATAAAATCGTTTGAAGTCATCAATCCCAAATGGGAAAAATCTTTTAAACATATTCATTAACTGCTCTCTATATGCTTTATTAAAAGTTTTACCCTTCCACACCACTTCTTCAGCTGCATCTGTAAACTGAGTATACAAATTATCTAAATGAAAAATGTTTATTTGCAATTTTATCGTCATCGTTTGATCTTAGTCTAAACTTCAAATTATCACTATCATGATTTAGCATATATTTAATAATGCTTTCACTTTCAATTGAAAAATAAAAAGGATTGAGTTCTTTATAGTCGTTGGTGTACATCGAATAAGTATAATCATCATTTTTACTTTTTATTTGATTACAATGCATACAGCTTGGTTGGAGATTAAAAAATGACGTACACAAAAAAGGATATTTTGATTTAGGATAACTATGATCTATTTGGAATGTTGCTCTATCATCATCTGTTGCAACTGTATATGAAGCATTGCAATATACACAAGCCTTTATACCTAGTTGTCATATAAGGCCTTATTTCTTTTTTTGAACTGCATCATATCTCATTTTATCCACAATTATTTCATAGAATTTTTTATTGTTTGGATATCCTTTTATAGTTTTTACTAGATCATCATTTGTAAGAATAGTGAAATGTGTATGTTTATAATCTTCAAATTCATTCGGTTCAAGTTTTAATATCTCTTTATAATTGTTTATTATCACATCAACATAATCGGCATAATTTATTTTGCCCAAGTCTCTCAATTCATTAGCAAAATCACGTAATCCATCTATTGGCTTAACAAATTTTCCATTTCGGTCAGAAAAAAGTTTTTCAACATATTCATTTGCCATTCGCCTAATATCATCTGTTATTAAAATCTTTCTCATCTTTTAATTCTTTTTATATCTAATAAATATTGAAGATGTCGTTTTATAATTGGTTCCTCAAGAGAGTCTATGATTTGTTCTGCTCGATCTTCATTCCATTCTTTTCCAATATTGTGTACCAACCATTTTAGTAAAGATGTTATTTTATTTTTTGCGAAATCTCCCATGAAACCATCATCAAGAAAAAAACTTTGTGCCAAAATATCATTAATATTGGCTCCAAAAGGATTCATTAAGTTCTCCTTACCTTTTTTATATCCATCTTCTAAATATATAATATTGCTTTTTCTCATATCACTCAACATAAACGGAGAATGAGTTGTAATTAAAAAATGGAATTTTACATATGTATTAAGATGCAGTCTATTAAATGTATCTATTATGAAGTTAATAAACTTACGTTGTAAATCAGGATGAAATCCTAATTCTACTTCATCTAAAATAATTGCGATATCTCTATAGTGAACTCTTCTTGTATTAACGGACTTTATATTTAATATATGATATATCAATGTACTTATAATGTAATAAAGTTGCCGTTCTCCTGCACTCATGTATTCTATAGGAAGTTCATCTTTTTTCCTTTTTGATTTAAGAAATATCCTATAATCAAAGAATGCAGGAGGTAAACATTTTATTTCATCTTCTATTGCTGTCGATTTATTTATTTTATCATCTATTCGAGCATTGTTGTAGTCTGACCATGTGAAAGTATCATTTTCATTACATATAAAGCCTTTTTCTACCATTTTAATAAAATTAATAGCCTGATTAACTTTATTAGTTATGTGTGAGTGATCTGCTTTTACATCTTTCGCAAGATCTTGTACATCTTTACATTGTTTTTTATTTCCTTCTCTAAATACATTGTCAATATCTGCTATTTCTGTATATCTACTATAAGAAGGATATGTACATGCTATACTAAGGACTTTATATACAACATATAAATAGGAATAAACCAGTATATTATTATTAAGATTAAGCTGGTCAATTTTAAATATATGTAGAATTTTTTTGGCTATTGAACTCTCTTTTAGCAATACATCTTTAAATTTTGATATTTGTCCTTCCCATTCTTCCTTTTCTTCTTTTTCATTTATTTTTTCTCCTACATCAAGTCTGGTAAATTTATAATACAACTTTTTCCAATCAAATTTATATTTAATATTTGCAAGTTCATATCCATATATAAACTCCTTATCTTTTTTATGATAATGAAGTAATAATAGTTCCATTCTTTGCCTTTGAAGCTTTTCTTCTTTTAGCATATCTATAGTACCATTATCACGAAATGGATTTATATTAATAGCAGACATGTAACCATCATTTTTATGAAAGATGTAATGAATCCAAGCTTCATTAGAGTCATCGGTTCGTAAGGTGCCATTTTTATTTAGTTTATAGGTTTTATTTGTTGAATAATCTTCATCAATATAAGCTTGTACGGAATAATTTGAAATAAGAGTAAAAAATAAATTTTTACACATTTCTATTTTTTCTTTCGTAGACATGTGATTTCCATCTAAATATCCGACAAACTCCTGATTATAATTTCCAAATCTCCATTTTTTATTTGCATAACAGAATGCAACACTCTTGTCACGACATATGATCTTGCAATCAATATCATTGATTGAATAAAATAAATCAGAATTAAGCCCTGCAACAAAAACATTATTTACACGTCGCATTCTGTCATAACCATGGGCGATAAAAACACTTAGATTATTCATCATTCTGAAAATAATTTCCAACAATGAAGACTTACCACTACCATTTTTACCTACAATAGCACTAATCTCAATGTTCTTTCCATAGAATTCGTTTATTGAGTTTCCATCCAAAAAAACATAGGTATCAGGATGTAATGATTTCAGATACATACATCCTTCATGTATTACTAATTTTTTTAATCTAAATGACATTATGTAATTTATTAGAGTAAACTAATATTTTAATTGATACACTATAATAAATTAGTGGACATTATATAAGTGAATTTGCCGCTCAAAAACAGCAGCAAACCGTTCCTGTTCGCTTTTAGCAATACCTAGTCTCGTAGCCAATGATTGCCATTCCTTGACTGCATTCAGTACTTCACTAATGATTTGCTGAGCTGACTGTTTCTGGAGCATATATTCCTCACAAGCATTCAGCAATTCATTCAAATCCGATTTATTGGAGTGACTATTAATCAACAGGCTCTGATACTCATTCAGAGTGGGATTCATATCATAAGCCGGAGATAAAGTCCACCCCTTGGCAGTCAGAAGAAAACCATGATTGCGGAAATGATCATCTGTATTACCAATACAGATATTGAACGCGACTCTGCGATACAGTTCTTTCAGATTATCCTCCACGTTAGTACAATTCTGAAGTATAAAATCAACCATATCCAGATAGCCATGGCCGGTATTAGCATTGTCACCATCATTCAAGCCCAATAGAGTCATGGCTGAAGTGCTCCGCCAAGAGATGAACCAGGCTGTACCAGTTGAGCAATCCAACGCATTTC